>OGNC01000001.1_pt1 | contig 317850 bp, 259 predicted proteins | sample 1573311 | NCBI WGS metagenome assembly OGNC01 (sample SAMEA2581889, study PRJEB24529) | metagenome | biome: Human gut stool | place: China | collected 2011
TGCTGATCCTTCCCGCATCCGCATTCGCCCAGGGCAGTAGTTTGAGCGCATTTTCTCCGTACACGTTCTACGGATTAGGCGATTTTTCGGTGCAGGGCCCGGCATTTCTCCGCTCGATGGGCGGTATCGGCGTCGCGTATGCCAACGGCCGACGGATGAATTACCTGAACCCGGCTTCCTATTCGGCGGTCAATCCCCGTTCGGTGCTGTTCAATGTCGGTGGCGAGATGTACAATATCTATGCGAAGACGGCCGATTCGAAGACCAGCTATAACACTTTTAATGTCCGGGATGTCAGTATGCAGATTCCGCTGGCCAAACGGCTCGGCTTCGGTTTCAGCATGACGCCGCTGAGCGATGTGGGTTACCGTGTCAAGATGACCGAAATGGATCCGTTCATGCTTGCCAACGTTGGTAATATCGTTTACGACTATGAAGGCGAAGGCAATACGACGCAGTTCAAATTCGGGTTGGGATGGTCCCCGTTCAAGAGATTCTCTTTCGGTGCCGACGTAATTTATTATCACGGTGTGATCACGCGCAATTTCAATACGATTATCTCGCCGATGATCGAGGAGAAGCCCCAGCGCAGTATGCTCGGCACCCAGCGTGAGACCTATTCGCAGGCCGGTGTGACTTTGGGCATTCAGTACGATTTCATACTGAATGACAACCGGTCGTTTACCTTCGGTGCGACTTTCCGGCCGCGCGTCAATCTCCGGCCCGAAACGACCCGGACGATCGTGGCCAAGGATGTCTTTATCGACACGGTCGATTACAAGATCTCCCGTTCCGATTATTACCTGCCCTCTACGTTCACGGCGGGTCTGTATTACCAGACACGCAAGGTCGGCATGGGGCTCGACTATACGTTCGAAAAGTGGAAGGGCATTAACCAGTCCGACCTGATCGACGGTATCCGTTACCGCAACAACAACTTTATCAAGGTGGGTATGCAGTTTACGCCGAACGCGCAGGATGTGCGGCGGTATTTCAACCGTTGTACCTACCGCGTCGGTTTCCGGTACAACAGCTACTACATGAATATCAACGACCACAATATCGACGATAAAGCGATCACGCTCGGTTTCGGTTTCCCGATCCGCCAGGGGCTGTCATGCATCAATGTCGGTTTCGATTTCGGGCAGCGGGGCATGACCGCTTCCGGAATTTACACGGTACCGCCTTCGGAACCCGGCGGGCTTACCAGCCAGCGGGCCTACCAGATGGTGCGCGAGCGTTATTTCCGTGTTTCGGTCGAGCTGACGCTCTTCGGCGAAGACTATTGGTTCCTCAAACAGAAGTATCAGTAAACGCATCTGCCGGGTGAAACGCCGCGACCCCATACGCCTTTCGGTAGCACTCCTCTTTTTAGCGGGTGCTATCTTGCTTTTTGGCTGCAAAGGAAAAAAGAGCGCCAAAGAGGAGGACGTGCAGAACATGATGACCCAGCAGAGCGAGAACCTGCGGCTGGTCTATTCGCAGAACGGCAACCTGTCGTACCGTTTTGAAACGCCGCTGCTGGAGCGCTACGAATTGGCGCGGGAACCCTACATGGAGTTCCGCAAAGGGGTCAAAGTCGAGACGTATAACGATACCACACACCTCGTCGAATCGACGCTGACGGCCAATTATGCGATTTTCCTTGAAAACCAGCAATTGTGGGAGGCCAAGGGAAACGTAGTGGCGACCAATGCACAGGGTCAGAAGCTCGAGACCGAGCAGCTTTTCTGGAACCAGAAGAGCAAACGCATTTATTCGAACGTCGATTCAAAGGTGACCCAGAAGGACGGTGTAATCCTCGGCGAGGGTTTCGAGTCCGACGAACAATTCCAGGATTTCATTTTCCGCCGTCCGAAAGGCAAGGTGGCCGTCGATACGGCCCCGAAGGAGCGGGCTGATTCGACCGGTTCGGGGCAGGCTGCCGCCGGGTCGTCGCTGCCGGTGATCCGCGAGGGGGAGGCGGTGGCCAAGCCGAAATCCTGATCAACGATGCACGGGCCTTTGACGGCCGGATGCCTGTTTAACCTTTGCGATCTGGGGTCGCATCGATAATATGATTCTCTCTACCGTTATAGTCGTATTGCTCGCGTTGCTTTTCTCCGCATTTTTCTCGGGGATGGAGATCGCGTTCCTGGCGTCGAACAAACTCAAACTCGAGATCGAGAAGAGCCGCAGCCATGCGTTCGCTTACATCGCCGGACTTTTTTCACGTCATCCGGGGCAGTACATTACGACGATTCTCGTCGGCAACAACATCGCACTGGTGATCTATTCGCTGCAGATGAGCCTGCTGATCCAGACGCTGCTTTCGCTCACGGGGTGGGGGCTGCTTTCCGGCGGGTCGTTCCTGCTTGAGACGGTCCTTTCGACGATTATCATCATTTTTGCCGCGGAGTACATCCCCAAAGCCGTCGTGCGGCTCAATCCCAATCTGTACTACCGTACCTTCGCCGTGCCGGTTTTCCTGTTTTACCTGCTGTTTTATCCGCTGGCGCGTATCACCACTTTCATTTCGACGCTGATCCTGCGTATTTTCGGGTTGCCGGTCAATACGCGGCGGGGGGCGCAAACCTTCGACCGGATCGATCTGGCACACCTGATCGACGAGGCATCCGAGGGCGACGAACAGTACGATAACGAGAAAGATATCCGCCTGTTCCAGAATGCGCTCGACTTTTCCGGGTTGCTCGTGCGCGACTGCATGGTGCCTCGGGTCGATATCGAGGCGATCGACCGGACCGATTCGATCCGGGAGCTCACCTCGCGCTTTATCGATACGCATTTCTCTCGGTTGCCGGTTTATGAGGAGAACATCGACCGGATCATCGGTTACGTAAACACCAAAAGCCTTTTCAGGCAGCCTGCGACGATCGACGAAATCCTTCAGCAGATCGACTATGTGCCCGAGAGTATGCCGGTGCAGAAACTGCTCACCGCATTCATCAAAAAGCGTCATTCGGTGGCGGTGGTGATCGACGAGTTCGGCGGGACGGCGGGCATGATCACGATCGAGGATATCCTCGAAGAAATTTTCGGTGAAATCGAGGACGAACACGACGATCCGGGATTGGTAGAGAAACAGATGGGAGACGGCGAGTTCATCTTTTCGGGACGGCTCGAGGTCGAATACATCAACGGAAAATATCATCTGGACATCCCCGAATCGGACGAATACGATACGTTGGCCGGTTATGTGATCGACCGTTACCAGGGTATTCCTTCCGCGGGCGAGACGATTCTCGACGGCGGCCGCAAGATTCGCGTGCTGCGCACCGAGTCGTCGAAAATCGAGCTGCTGCGTATCACGCTGGTCGGGACTTCGTCCCAAAAGAGCGTTCAGGCTTAAATTTTTAGCCTCCCGTGTAATGTGTAACGGGGAATTTTATTATCTTTGGACCTTATTACGGGCTCCTGCGCTGGCGGCGGGGCTCTGGGAAAAGAATCAAAAACAAATCGCTTTTCAAATATGGCAACACTCAACACATTAAGGACGCGGGGCGGCGTGATCGTTTCGATCGTGATCGGTATCGCGTTGCTGGCTTTCCTTTTGGGCGACCTCTCCTCTGCGGGCAACATGATGAATGCGCGCAAGATGCGGGTGGGCGAGATCGACGGCAACAAGATCGGTTATCTGGAGTACACCGAGCAGGTCGATTACCTGACCGGCATCCAGCAGACGATGACCGGCAAGGACGCACTCAGCAGCGAAGAGCAGATGCAGGTGCAGAACTTCGCGTGGGACAACCTGCTCAACAAGTACGTGCTTGCACCCGGATTCGAGGATGCGGGTATTCTCGTGTCGGAGAACGAGCAGGTCGACATGGTCGACGGCAACTACATTTCGCCGGTGATCACGGGCACATTCGTCAATCCCAATACGGGGGTCTACGATCCCGCGATGCTGCGCAATTTCGTTTCGAACATGGATCAGGATCCTACCGGCAAAGCGGGTATGATCTGGAACTATATGAAGAACCAGATGGTCAAGCAGCGCCTCTTCACCAAATATGTGGGCCTGGTGAGCAAAGGCATCTATGTGACCGATCTGGAAGTGGAACAGGGCGTGAACAATGCCAACAGCCTCAGCAACATCGCTTACATCCTCAAGGAATACAGCCAGATTCCCGATTCGACGGTGACTGTGCCCGAGTCCGATGTGCGCAAATATTACAAGGAGCATGAACGCATGTTCCGCCAGAGCGCTTCGCGCGATATCGAATACGTGGTCTTCGACGTGCTGCCTTCGCAGGACGATTATGCGGCTGTAGAGAAAACGGTGAACGAGATGGCCGCCGAGTTCGCTGCGGCTGAGAATCCGTTCCAGTTCGCAACGCTCAACTCGCAGATACCCCCGGTAAAACGTTACCTGACCGAAAATCAGCTGCCCGCTCCGTTGGCAGGCTATGCATTCGGTCCCGACAGCAAGCAGATGTACGGTCCGGTACTCGATAACGACGTTTATACGATGGCCCGCGTTGCCGATGTGAAGATGCTGCCCGATTCGATCGGCGCACGCCACATCCTCCTTCCGGCCGACAAGAAAGCACAGGCCGACAGCATCCTGACCGCGCTGAAAGGCGGCGCTTCGTTCGCCGAGCTTTCGGAAAAATATTCGATCGACCCCCAGGCCAAACTCCGGGGCGGCGATCTGGGCGTCTTCTCTCCCGACCAGATGGTCGAAGAGTTCTCGCAGGCGGCGCTCGATACCAAACAGGGAGACTTTTTCGAAACGACGACCCGTTTCGGTATCCATATCGGTCAGGTAACCTCCAAGAGCAAGCCGGTCAAAAAGGTGCAGCTCGCGGTGATCACCGACAAAGTAGAACCGAGCGAAGCGACGCAGCAGGCTGTTTACGGCAAGGTGAGCCAGTTTATCGCGGCAGCCAACGGTTCGGCCGAAAACTTTGCGAAAGCGGTGTCCGACAATGCGCTCTCGAAACGTGTGGCCCGCATCCACAACACCGAACGCAATATCAGCGGCATGGACAACTCGCGTGAAATCGTGCGCTGGGCTTTCAATGCGGAACAGGGCGACGTATCGCCTGTCACCGAAGTCGACGGCAACTATGTGGTTGCGCTGCTGACCGGCGTCAGCGAGGACGGAATCGCACCCCTGACTGCGGTTTCGCAGAACATCGCCACCATCCTGCGCCAGCAGATCAAAGGCAAGATGCTTTCCGACAGCCTGTCGGGCGGTACTTCGCTGCAGGCTGTGGCCACCAAGGTGGGAGCTGAGGTCAAAAAGGCCGGCGACGTCGATTTCAATTCGTTTTATGTAAATGGCGTCGGTGTCGAACCGGCCCTGATCGGTGCGGTGAGCGCGGTACAACCCGGCGCGCTTTCGAAACCGGTGGTCGGAATGGCCGGCGTCTACCTGTTCGACGTAACGGGCCGCCAGAATACCGACAACGTGACACCCGAAAGCGAGCGTGCACGTCTTGAGTCGATGGGCCTGTCGTACCTTTCCGAGCGCGTTTCGCAGGTGCTCGTCGAAGCTGCAAATGTGAAAGACAACCGCGTGAAATTCTTCTGATCGTGCGTTCCGATAAGTGCAGGGGCTATCCATTCGGATAGCCCTTCTCTTTTGTCTGCCGGTTTGCCAGCCAGCCGGTTTGTTCAGGTAAGTGGAATGGGGAAGAGGGAAACCGGGGAACGGCGAGGCCCGTCTTTCGGATGCAGGTGTTTTGTCCCTGTCGGTTGCTGCCGGGTCGGTATGCTTTCCGGACTTGGTTAATTGCCGGGAAAAAACTATCTTTACCTAAAGGAAAACTATGTAATATCAATATACGGGCTTATGTATGCGATACTGAAAGAGTGTCCGCTGTTCAGGGGACTGACGGCGGCACAGATAGAGGATATTCTCGCCGACAAGGGTAAATACGCCCTGAGCGAGTATCATGACGGCGATCTGATCGCACAACGCGACACGGCCTACTCGGGGCTCATGATCATCATCAAGGGGAAAGTACACGGCAAAATGACCTATGCATCGGGGCGCAGTGCGGACATCGAACCGATCGAAGCGCCCCAACTGATTGCACCGGCCTTTCTTTTCGGCGGCTACAACAAACTGCCGATCGATGTGATCGCCGACGGCGATGTAACGATCATGACCATCCACCGCGGCTATATCTTCGAACTGATGCAGAACAATGTGGTCATCATGTCCAATTTCGTCGACATTCTTTCGAACCGTGCCAATGTATGGTCGAAGAAGATTTACTACCTCTCGTTCCGGTCGCTCCGGGAGAAGGTGGCGAATTACCTGCTCGACCATACCCATGCGGACAATTCCGCGCTGCTGATGCCCGACATTGCCGAAACCGCCTCTTATTTCGATGCTACGCGAAGCGCTTTGCAAACCGTGCTGGACGAAATGGCGAAGAAGCGCCTCGTGCGCCGTGACGGGGACAGCGTGGTCGTGCTGAACCCGCAGGGGTTGCGGGATATTCTTAAATAACCGGCATGCGTCTGTTTTACAATACGGGGATTTATCTGCTCGATGCCGGGTTGCATGCGGCGGCGATGTTTAACGATAAGGCGCGGCTGTGGTGCCGTGGCCGCCGTCGTATTTTCTCCCGGATGGCGGAGGCGGTTGCGGGCTGGAGCGGGGCGGACGGGTGTCCGGATACGCTTCCCGTATGTGGTGCCGAGGCCAAAGAACGTACAAGAACGGGGGACGGTTCGGATCATTGCACGGCCGGAACCGACCTGATCTGGTTCCACTGTGCATCGCTCGGTGAATTCGAGCAGGGACGTCCCGTGATCGAAGCGTTCCGGGCCGCGCATCCCGGCTGGAAGATACTGTTGACCTTTTTCTCTCCGTCCGGATACGAAGTTCGCAAGAATTATGCGGGAGCCGACTACATTTTTTACTTGCCGGCCGATACGCCGCGCAATGCCCGGCGGTTCGTTTCGATTTTCCGTCCGAAGATCGCCGTATTCGTCAAATACGAGTTTTGGGCCAACTACCTGTTCGCATTGCAGCGCAGCGGTGCGCGGGCTTACCTGATCTCCGGGATTTTCCGGCCCGGGCAGTCGTTTTTTAAACCGTGGGGGGGGCTGTTCCGCCGGGTGCTGGGTACGTTCGACCGGTTGTTCGTACAGAACGAAGAGTCGCTGAAGTTGCTCCAAGGGATCGGTGCGGTAAATGCCGAAGTGGCCGGCGACACCCGTTTCGATCGCGTTTATGCCATTGCACAGGGGGCAAAAGCGCTTCCGGAGGTAGAGCGTTTCGCCGAGGGTGCTGAAGTCTTCGTGGCCGGGAGTACCTGGCCGCCGGATGAACAATTGTTACTGGCGTTGATCAATGCGAATCCGGATGTCAAGTTTATTCTGGCGCCGCACGAGGTAGATCCGGCCCGTATCGAACGAATGATCGCGCAGATCGATCGACCTTGTCTGCGTTATACGCAGTTGACGCCGCAGAGCGACCTGGCCGGTGGGGGAGTGCTGTTTATCGATACGATCGGCATCCTCTCGTCGGTATACCGTTACGGCAAATGGGGTTATATCGGCGGCGGATTCGGCGTGGGTATCCACAATACCCTCGAGGCGGCGACGTTCGGCCTGCCGCTCGCCTTCGGGCCCAATTATGAAAAGTTTCAGGAGGCGCGCGACCTGATCGGGGTCGGGGGTGCCCGCAGTATTTCAGACTACGCGCAATTGGCCGACTGGTTCGGTATTTTGCGCGGCGATGCGGCGGAATATCAGAGGAGCAGCAGTGCCTGCGCCGAGTATGTCCGTTCGCACAAGGGGGCGACCGGGCAAATTATTGCAGGAATCCGGGTATGACGGTAGGTTCGGCATCGTGTGACGACAGACGATGGAGCCTGAAATGGGGCGGTAGGTTCTCAGGAATTGAAATATCGGGCCGGACTGCTGTGAAAAGCTGAAACCACGCCGTTGCAGATCAAAAAATATTCTTTATCTTTGCAGTCCTGTTCCCCGTGAACAGCGTGCTTGACCCATGGTGTAATGGTAACACTGCAGATTTTGGTTCTGTCATTCCAGGTTCGAATCCTGGTGGGTCAACCAAATAAATAGTTCAGCCGCCCAGCCGCATAACCGGCTGGGCGCTTTTTATTCAGCGATCCGGAGCCTACGTTTTTGTTTCAAATTAACAGTGGTATGCGGTCCGAGGATCGCATCTTCCTTTTTTGCTTAATTCGTTCCTTTCCGAATACAGTTGGCTTGTCTCTTCGGGGTAAGTATCTGAAACGGATGTAGTATTGCCCGTTACCAGGTTTGTCGTATCTTTGTCGGAAGATATCGCAAGGGACTTTTTTCTCAGGGACGCCTTCGATATAAATCATTGTCTTTCCCGAGATTTTGCCGATGGAAATGTACGGATGGATCGATGCGACGAACCGCATCCTCTGGTCTTACCTGTTGATCGTTTTGCTGCTGGGTTGTGCCGTGTGGTTCACGCTGCGCACCCGTTTCGTGCAGTTTCGCATGATTCGCGAAATGGTGCGTGTGCTCGGCGAGTCGGCGAGTACGCCGACAGCAGGTGCGCATCGGGGGGAAAAACATATTTCATCGTTCCAGGCGTTTGCCGTGTCTCTGGCCAGCCGGGTCGGTACGGGCAACCTTGCCGGGGTGGCAACGGCCATTGTGGTCGGCGGGCCCGGTGCTGTTTTCTGGATGTGGGTGATTGCGCTGCTGGGGGCGTCGAGCGCGTTCGTCGAATCGACGCTGGCCCAGTTGTACAAGCGCCGCGGCCGCGATTCTTATATCGGCGGCCCGGCTTACTACATGCAACAGGGGTTAGGCCTGCGCTGGATGGGATTCTGCTTCGCCGTGCTGATTTCGGTGACGTTCGGTTTCGCATTCAATTCGGTGCAGAGCAACACCATTTGTGCGGCCTGGGAAGGGGCTTTCGGTTTCGATCCCGCGATGACGGGCGTCGTGTTGACGTTGCTCACCCTGTGGGTCATTTTTGGCGGAATCCGCCAGATCGCGCGCGTGAGCAGTATCATCGTTCCGATGATGGCTTTGGGGTATATCTTATTGGCACTGGGAGTCGTGCTGTTCAATATCGGGCATTTTGCCGGAGTCGTCGAATTGATCGTCGCGAACGCTTTCGGTTGGGAGCAGGCGTTGGGAGGAGGCGTCGGCGCGGCGTTGATGCAGGGCATTAAACGGGGACTTTTCAGCAACGAGGCCGGGATGGGCTCGGCGCCGAATGTCGCCGCTACGGCTCAGGTCTCGCATCCCGTCAAGCAGGGACTGATCCAGACGCTCGGCGTATTTACCGATACGTTGGTGATCTGCACCTGTACCGCGTTCATTATCCTGTTCAGCGGTGCTCCGGTCGACGGTACGGTGGGGGGCGTGCAACTTACGCAGGCGGCGCTGAATCTGGAAATCGGGCCCAGCGGCGGGATTTTTGTTGCGGTGGCGATCCTGTTGTTTGCATTCAGCAGTATTATCGGCAACTACTATTACGGCGAGGCGAATATCCGGTTTATCACGGCAAACCGGGCGGTGCTGTTCCTCTACCGGTTGCTGGTGGGCGGTATGGTTCTGTTCGGCGCGCTGGTAACGCTCGATCTGGCGTGGAGTCTGGCCGATATCACGATGGGATTGATGACCCTTTGCAACCTTGCGGCGATCGTTTTGCTCGGGAAGCAGGCTTTTCTCCTGTTGAAAGATTATACGGTGCAAAAACGTGCTGGAATTAGGAACCCGGTCTATGTGCGCGGCCGGATTCCCGAACTCCAGGATAAGGGGGAGTGCTGGTAGCCTTAGGAATTAAAACTTGTCGATATCGACCGACGAGGCCAGGTCGCCGATTTGCGGCAGCAGTGTGGTGAAGTGTTTGGTCGCTTCGTGCGCAGCCAGTACGGCGGCGTTTTCCCACCGTTCGCAGATTACGATCTGGGCCGGGTCGGTCGGGTGCAGGTAATACTGGTAGCGGAGGTTGCCGTTCTCTTTTTGAGAGGCCGCCGTCAGTTCGGCGAGCAGTTCCAGCACTTTGGCGCGTTTGTCGGCCGTTACGTTGATCGTTACGAAGATGTTGATCATGGTTTTATCGTGTTTGCGGCGGTAGGGAATGCGACGCAGCGGAGATTTCCCGTACCCGCCTGTTTTTGTCCGGTAGCTGAGTGCGCGCGGCCCGCCGTCGGATCCAGCTGGGGCCGATCTTCCGAAGTCCGCTTCTATTCAGGCGCGTTTGGCTACATCCGGCCCCGTCCGGCCGCTTGGTCGCGGTAACTGTGGACGGGATTATCTTGAAATGAGTTTTATTTCGGTATCGTTGTGCCCGCAGGGAAACTGTTGAACCCTTCGGCGATCTTTTCGGCAATCTGGTCTACGGCGCCCGCCAGTTTTTTGCCGACCATCATTTTCATCATCATCGGCAGCTCGACGTCGAGTACGATTCGCATGCGCGTATCGGTTTCGGCCGCACTCACCAGCTGGAGCCAAAAGGTAAAGTCCATCGGCGAGCCGTCGGCGCCTGTCACCTTGATCAGTTTGTGCTCGACCTTCTCGATCATCTGCAGGTTGACCGTAAATCCCTGCACCTTGAACGAGCAGGTGTTCTCGGTGGCGCACCATCCTTCGACCTTGTCGCCCACCACGGGCGTCAGGTGGTTGAAATCGGCCAACACGCCGTATACCGCCCGGGCGGGATGCAGGATTTGTACGTGTTTGCTTTCGTATCTTTCCATTGTTTGGGGTAAAGTTAAGTAAGTTGGTACCGGGACCGTGCTACTGCGCAAAACGGACCGGACAACGGACAAACGGCTGCGGGATGCGGATTATTTTTTCCACGAAGCCGGATCGCGCCTCCACTCTTTGAGCGTTTCCAGCTCGTCGGCGTGTACATAACCCTGTTCGATGGCCATTTCGATCATCGTGTTGTAGTTGCTCAGCGTATCGAGCCGCACGCCCGCCTCGGCGAAATTCTTCTCGGCGGCGGGGAAGCCGTAAGTGAAAATCGCCACCATGCCGAGCACTTCGCAGCCTGCTTTCTGTAACGCTTCGACGGCGCTAAGGCTGCTGCCCCCGGTCGAGACGAGGTCCTCGATCACGACTACCTTCGCACCGGGCTTCACCTCGCCTTCGACCTGATTGGTCAGGCCGTGCGATTTGGGTGCGCTGCGCACATAGATAAAAGGTTTGCCCATCTTCTCGGCTACCAGCGCCCCGTGGGCGATCGCTCCGGTCGCGACGCCGGCCAGTACCTCGGCCTGCGGGTATTTTTCGGCGATCAGCGCGGCGAATGCCTCGTATACCTGTTTGCGCACGGCGGGGTAGGAGAGTATCTTGCGGTTGTCGCAGTAGATCGGCGAGTACCAGCCTGAGGCCCACGTAAAATGATTTGTCGGATTTAATTTAATTGCCTTAATTTGCAACAGGCTTCCGGCGATCTGTTTGGCGGAATCGTTCATTTTCGTGCTATGTATAAAGTTTATATCGAAGACAACGTTGTGGTTTTCTCGGTACGGCCGGTTGGGGATCCTTCGTTCGTCACCTTCCGGCCCGCTGCGGGTGAGCCGCTTTCAGTGACAAAGTTGTTGCAAAAAGTTCAGAATAGCAAACGCCTTGCGGTGGTTTCGGACGATATCGAACAAGTTTTCGCCGATTTCCGCGCCTCGCAGCGCTTTATCGAGGCGGGCGGCGGCGTGACGGCCGATCCGCAGGGTAACCTGCTGCTGATCTTTCGTAACGGACGTTGGGACCTGCCCAAAGGCAAACTCGAACCGGGCGAACGGATCGAGGATTGCGCCGTGCGCGAGGTGGGCGAGGAGTGCGGCCTGTCGGGCCTGCAGCTCGGGGCTTTCGTTGCGCACACCTACCATTGTTACCGGATGCATGGCGAGTGGGTGCTCAAGCGTACGTCGTGGTACCGCATGCGTTACGGCGGTTCGCAGCGTCCGCAGCCGCAGACGGTCGAGGGAATTACCGAAGCGGTATGGGTGCCGCAGGCGGAACTGACTCCGAAACTGGAGAACACCTATTTCACGATCCGGGACGTATTGACTGCCGCCGGATACGTGAAATAAAACCGGACACGGTCCTCAGACCGCATGTTCGGTGATGAGAACAGCCGGACGGAGATACCGAAAGAACGTTCTTTTTTACTCCCTATGCGATCCTTTTCGTTGCTATAAAGGCAATAGAGCTTTTGAAGGTTGCGTTTAAGGGGTACGAAACATAACCGAACCGAATAAAACCTCATAACAGATGAAGAAAACGACAACCCTGCTGCTGGCGGGAGCCGTTGCGGCGCTTACGGTCGCGTGCGGCGACGGCGCAGGCAAAAAATCAGCCCCGATGAAGATTGACAACTCGTTGACCGAAGCCGAAAAGAGCGCCGGTATCCTTACTCCCGAAGTGATGTGGAAGATGGGGCGCGTGGGCGGTTCCGTGGTGTCGCCCGACGGCGAAACCGTCCTCTATACGGTGAGCGATTACAGCATGAAAGACGATAATAGCAGTACGCACATCTGGTCGGTGCCGACCGCCGGCGGGGAAGCCGTGCAGATCACCGACGGTGCGGGCAAAGAGTCGTCGATCCAGTGGGGCGACGACGGCAGCCGCATCTACTTCCTTTCGACGCGAAGCGGCGAGGCGCAGCTGTGGAGCGCCGCTCCCGACGGCAGCGACCTGCGCCAGCTATCGGCGATCGAGGGCGGTATCGAAGGGTACGGCCTTTCGCCCAAAGGCGACAAAGTGTATTACATCAAGCGTGTCCAGGTCGAAAAACGCAAGTCGTCGGAGGTCTTCCCCGACCTGCCCGACTCGAAGGCGCTGATCTACGACGACCTGATGGCGCGTCACTGGGATTACTGGGACGACGGCAGTTACCTGCACCTGTTCGTTGCCGAGATGAAAGACGGCCGGATGGCCGAGGGGGTGGACATCATGCCGGGCGAGCCGTGGGATGCGCCGATGGCGCCCTATTTCGACGCGGCCGAGATCGCGTGGAACAACGCGGGCACGCAGTTGGCCTACACCTGCAAGAAGATGAAGGGCAAGCAGTACGCGCTCAGCACCAATTCCGACATTTATATTTACGACCTCGCTGCGGGGACGACCGTCAATATCACGGAAGGGATGATGGGTTACGACAAATATCCCCGCTTCTCGCCGGATGACAGCATGGTGGCTTTTACCAGCATGGAACGCGATGGCAACGAGTCGGACAAAGACCGCCTGTTCATCGCCGTGCTCGCCACGGGCGAGAAGAAGTATCTGACAAAGGATTTCGATTACAATGCGGGCAATGTGACCTGGGACGGCAACGATAAGCTTTGGTTCCTCTCGCCGATCCGTGCGACCTACCAGCTTTGCAAAGTGGGGACCGACGGTTCGCAGGTGGAGGTGGTCACCAGCGGCGCGCACGACCTGAACGCCTTTACGATGGGCGGGGGCAAACTCGTGGCCGAACTGACGACGCTCAGCACGCCTTCCGAACTGTTCGCCGTGAACCTGACCGACGGTATGCTTTCACAGCTGACCAATACGAACAAGGAGATTTACGACAATATCCGGATGGGCGAAGTGCGCGAGCGCTGGGTCAAGACCACCGACGGCAAACAGATGCTGACGTGGGTAATCCTGCCCCCCGATTTCGATTCGACCAAAACCTATCCTGTGCTGCTTTACTGCCAGGGCGGTCCGCAGAGTGTCGTGAGCCAGCGCTGGAGTTTCCGCTGGAATTTCCAGCTGATGGCTGCGCAGGGCTATATCGTCGTGGCGCCGAACCGGCGCGGGCTGCCGTCGTTCGGGCAGGAGTGGCTCGACCAGATCTCGGGTGATTACAGCGGCCAGAACATTCGCGATTACCTCAGCGCGATCGACGACGTGGCGCGCGAACCGTGGGCCGACGAGACCCGGATGGGCTGCGTGGGCGCCAGCTACGGCGGCTATTCGGTCTACTTCCTGGCCGGCAACCACCAAAAACGTTTCAAAGCGTTCATCGCGCACTGCGGCATGTTCAACTTCGAAAGCATGTATTGCGGTACCGAGGAACTGTGGTTCCCGAACAACGACCTCGGCGGTTCGTACTGGAGCGACAGTCCGGTGGCGAAACGTTCGTATGCCAACTCTCCGCACAAGTTCGTGAAGAACTGGGACACGCCGATATTGATCTTCTCCGGGCTCAACGATTTCCGGATTCCGTACACCGAAAATCTGCAGGCGTATACGGCTGCGCAATTGATGGGTGTCCCGGCGCGGCTCGTCGCATTCGAAAACGAGGCGCACCAGGTGTTCAAACCGCAGAACTCGCTGGTTTGGCAGCGCGAATTTTTCGGCTGGCTCGACAAGTATGTAAAGAATCCGCAGCAGGAAACCGCATCGGCGGCAAAACAATAGCCGCGGCAATATCGTCGGTTCCGGAAGTGCTCCGCTCTGGGGCGCGGCAGTTCTGCGGATAGATGCAAATGAAACGAGGAGGGAAATCATTACGATTTCCCTCCTCGTTTTGTTCCGGTTGTACGTTTTAAGCTGTTGCACGGTGTTGCCGTGCTTCAGGAACAGGGTGTAGACCGGTCTGTTCCGTATCTGAACTTCGTTTGCGTTCCTGTCTTGGACAGAACCAGGGCCGGATGCCGCGTTAGTCGATATTCGGGTTCAGCGCATGCCACTCCTTCACGGGGGGCAGTACGCCCATTGCGATCACTTCGTCGCGCAACTGGCAGAGGTGTTTGTAGCTCTCCTCGAGTGTTTTCATCTCCTCTGCCGAGCCTTTGACAGCGTTGTAATGTACGCCGTCTTTGGTGATCGAAGTCTCCATGGCCATCATGATGTGGTTGAACCCTTCGGAGTGGACATAAACTCCGGCAGGCCAGCGGAACGCCTCTCCGCCCATGGCTGCTGCGATCATTTCGATCGAGAGGTAGGCCGGGCTCTGGAACGACGAGCGGCCGCGCAGGTCGATGATATGCTTGCCGCCCTGTATCACCCGCTGGCGCAGCGCTTCCCAGTCGCCGGCGGGAATCTGCGTACCGATCAGCTCGGAGAGCTTCTTGCCGTGGAGTTCGGTCGTCGAGGCGAAGACGGCCATCTGTTCCCCGTGGCCTCCATAGGTACGGCAGTTCTTGATTTCCGAGGCGGGCATGCTGAAATATTTGGCCAGCTCGCTTCTCAGGCGCGTGCTGTCGAGTGCCGCGAGCGTCGAAACCTGCGTCGGCTTGAGGCCCGAATAGAGCAGCGTAATAAGGCCTGTGATGTCGGCCGGGTTGAAGATCACCACCACATGCTTTACGTCGGGGCAGTAGGTTTTGATGTCCTTGCCGAGCTGCTCTGCGATCTGTGCATTGCCCTTGAGCAGGTCTTCGCGCGTCATGCCGGCCTTGCGGGCCGCACCGCCCGACGAGACGATGTATTTCGCATCCTTGAACGCTTCTGCGATATCCGAGGTGAAGGTGAGGTTCACATTTTCGAAGCCGCAGTGGAACAGCTCTTCGGCGACGCCTTCGAGGGCCGGTGCGAACGGGTCGTAGAGACAGATGTTCGGGGTGAGGCGCATCATCATTGCGGTCTGCGCCATGTTCGAACCGATCATGCCGGCGGCGCCCACGATGGTCAGTTTTTCTTCGGTCAGGAATTTCATGTTGGTTCTGTTATTTTGATTAAACGATTTGTCCGTCTGTTTTCGGCAGCGAAGATAGCGACCCGCAGGCCGCCGCGTTTATCAGAAATGGTAATCTGCGATAAAGCGCGGTTATACCCTTGTGTTCTCCCCGTTTCCGGGAGGCCCGGGCGAAACCACTGTCCCGGACATTTTCCGTTTACGCCGGGTGCCGCTGCCGGTACGATGCGAACCGTTAATTCACCGACGGCAGGAACGAATAGTTTTTCGAATAGCGCATCATCTGGTCCGGATAGTCTTCGGTGTATTCGACCGTGACGTCGACGATCTCGCCGTTCTCCATAACCGGTTTGTAGACCGGATTGACGAATCCGCTGAACGGTTCGATATGCAGTTTCCCGTAGCGTGCGAGTACTTCGTCGTGCAGTTTTTGATCCACTTTCACGCCGTAATTCTCGACGAGCGCCTTGCCGGCGGCATAGTCGCCTTCGCTCTTGATGCGCTGGATTTCATGCAACATATCGCCGAACAGGCCGCGCAACTTTTCGTAGTCGGTAATCTCGATGTAGGTCTTGCCGTCGCGCTCCACCTTTTTGATGACGGCTTCGCCGCCGCCCTGCTGCCCTTTTTCATAGCACCACATCGCGATCAGCATCCGGTTGCGCATATGCGCCTCTTCGACGTCCTTGCCCGGTTGGATGCGGGCCAGTTGCGTCATCATACCGTTGAGGATATAACGCAAATACTGTGCCTTGGCTACGTCGAACGACGGGACGAGTCCGAGCTCGGCCAGCTTCGGGTCGCCGAGGTAGTAGAGGGCGAAAAGGTCTGCGCGGGCCTCTTCGAGCGTCGAGCCGTAATTTTTCAGTGCATCGGTCTTCACGCCCGGAGCCAGCTGGCCCGAACCGTGGCCGAGGCATTCGTGCAGGTCGGTATGCAGATCGTCGCCCAGCGAACCGTATTTTTTCTGGAGCTCGATGTCGGCCGGGTCGGGGATGAACTCTTCGAGGAAGCCGTTGCCTTTGGCCGCCTCGGTGTAAGCGTGCGTAATGTTCTGGATCGTCACCGATTTGGAACCGTAGTCTTTGCGGATCCAGTCGGCATTGGGCAGGTTGATGCCGATCGGAGTGGCCGGGAAGCAATCGCCGCCGAGCATCGTGGCGGTGATGACCTTCGCGGATACGCCCTTCACCTTCTCTTTGCGGTATTTCGGGTCGATCGGCGAGTGGTCCTCGAACCATTGCGCCTCGGCGCTGATCGTTTCGGTGCGTCGCGTCGCCTCCTCGTCGCGGAAGTTCACGAGGCTTTCCCACGAGGCGCGGTAGCCCAGCGGGTCTCCGTACGTTTCGATGAAGCCGTTGACGAAATCGACTTTCGAGAGGGTGTCCTGCACCCAGGAGATACTATAGGTGTCGAATTGCGAAAGGTCGCCCGAACGGTAATAGCCGATCAGCTCGTCGATCGTTCGTTTCTGTGCTCCTTTAGCCACTCCGGAGGCCTGCTCGAGCCAGTAAACGATCTTCTCGATCGCGGACGAGTACATGCCGTCCACTTTCCACACTTTTTCCACCAGCTTGCCGTCCTCTTTGACCAGCTTGCTGTTCAGACCGTATGAAATGGGGGTGCTGTCGCGGTGGTCGATCAGTTTGTCGTAATAGGCTTCCACCTCTTTTTGCGTCACGCCTTCGTAATAGTTGTTGGCCGAGGTGGCGATCATATCCTCTCCGGCAGCCTGGTTCGTCCGTTTGGGGAAGAGCTCCGGGTCGAACATCACCGGCTTGATCTCGGCCACGACGGCCGCAACGGACGGTGTGAAGTCCTGCGGAAAATATTCGGCGGGTGTGCCGGCGACCAGTTCGTCGAAGTAGCTTTCGGAAAATTCGGGCAGGAACTTGTCGAGCGAATAGTGGTGGTGTATGCCGTTGGCGAACCACACTTTCTTCAGGTATTTTTCGAATTTCCCGAAATCCTCGCTCGTGCGGTCGCCCGTGTAGCCCTGCTCGATCGCTTCGAGCGTGCGGCGGATGCGCAGGTTGTAGCGGCCGTTTTGGTCGAAAAAGATATCGCGTCCGCAGAGTGCGGCTTGGTTCAGGTAATAGATCAGCTTTTTCTCTTCCAGCGAGAGGGTGTCGAAGCCCGGTACCTGGTAGCGCAGCACTTTGATGTCGTCGAAACGGTCCACCACCCAGTTGAACTTCTCTTCGGCCCGGGGCTTGGTTTTGCAGGCGTTCATGCCTACCGCGAGGGTTATCATCATGGTCAGAATAACGGTATTTTTCATCGGATTCACAGGTTCGGTTGTTCACAAAGGTATTATTTTTGGGCGAAAAATGTTGGATAAATCTAAATCTAATTTCTACCTTTGCGGAACCCTTTCGGGGGCTATTAAAAACTAAAGCGATCGATCCGATGCAGGTTTTCAACAGGGGTGCCGAACTCTCCGCCGCCTTGGGTAATGAAAAGGTACTCACCGGCTTCGTTCCTACGATGGGCGCGCTGCACGAGGGGCACGTTTCGTTGGTCGAACGCTGCCGCCGCGAGTGCCGTCGGGTGGTGGTGAGCGTCTTCGTCAATCCCACGCAATTTAATGATCCGGCCGATTTGCGCAGTTATCCGCGCAATCTGGAAGCCGACCTGAAGCTGCTCGAGGCAGCCGGTGCCGACTTCGTTTATGCCCCTTCGGTCGAGGATGTCTATCCCGAGCCCGATACGCGGCAGTTCGATTTCGGACAGACCGACAAGGTGATGGAGGGCGCGCACCGTCCGGGCCATTTCAACGGTGTGGCGCAGGTGGTGAGCCGCCTGTTCGCGATCGTGCAGCCCGATAAGGCTTATTTCGGCGAGAAGGATTTTCAGCAGATCGCGGTGATCCGAGCCATGGTACGCCAGTTGCAGATTCCGGTTCAGATCGTGCCGTGCCCGATCGTACGGGGGGCGGACGGTCTGGCGCTCAGTTCGCGCAATGCGCTGTTGACGGCGGAACATCGTGCTGCGGCACCGCAGATTTATGCGGCCCTGAAAGCGGGTGTCGAATTTTCGCGTACGGCGACGGTGGTCCAGACCGAGAGGTTCGTTACCGAGCGGATCGACAGCGATCCGCTGCTGAAAGTGGAATATTTCCAGATCGTCGATGCCGATACATTGCTGCCGCTGGACCAGTGGCGGGAGGGTGTCGCGACGCGGGGCTGTGCGGCCGTGCAGGCCGGTGCCGTGAGGCTGATCGATAATGTGGGCGGTTACGGCCCCTACGATAAATAATCGAAATTTTGCAGACATGCAGATAGAGGTATTGAAATCGAAAATTCATCGGGTGACCATCACGCAGGCCAACTTGGACTATGTGGGGAGCATCACGATCGATGAAGACCTGCTCGACGCGGCGAATATGATCGCGGGCGAAAAGGTGCAGATCGTCAACGTCAACAACGGCGAACGTCTCGAGACTTATATCATTAAGGGGGAGCGCGGCAGCGGCGCGGTTTGCCTGAACGGTCCCGCCGCGCGCAGGTGCGTGGTGGGTGACGTGGTGATTATCATTTCGTACGCGCTGCTCGACTTCGAGGAGGCCAAGGGCTTCAAACCCTGGGTGGTCTTTCCCGATACGGCGACCAACAAACTGGTGCGGTAATGCGTTCCGGTGCGGTCCGCAGGGTTTTCTTGCCAGAGGACGGACAGCAATGGGCGAAACGAGGTCCGGATGGCCCGGAAACGGCAACCGTCGAAACACGAAACAGGAGCGCTCCCGGGAGGGAGCGCTTTTTTGTTTGATATTCCTGCGGCAGCCGTTCGTCCCGGCGATGGTCGTGGTTTTCCGGAGTAAAGGGGATGATTCTGCCGGGAAGGTGATGTCCATTCGGAAATAAATCTTATTTTTGTTCAACACCTCCCTTCGATAGCTTATGAAAACTGGCGCCAAGCGCAACTACACCTTTTATGTTCTGATGCTCCTGATCTTCGGGGGACTCTTCTGGATGGTGATCCGGGAAGGTAAGTTATGGGATCGGGCTTTTGATAAAACGCACCGGGAAGCCGTGGAGATGGTTTCGGGCCATGTTGCGGTGCAGCAGGCACCCGCCTCCTGTCCCGCGCCGCTCGAACTCTTCACGCAGTCACTGCACGAAGGGGTGCACCATCCGGTAGCCATGCTGCTGTTGCAGATCATTTCGATCCTGGTCGCCGTGCGGATTTTTTCGTGGTTGTTCAAGTACCTCGGCCAACCGGGCGTGATCGGCGAGATCGTCGCGGGCATCGTGCTCGGCCCGTCGCTGCTGGGCCACTTTTTCCCTGAAACGTTCGGATTCCTCTTTGCGCCCGATTCGCTCGAATCGCTCAACATTTTGAGCCAGATCGGCCTGATCCTTTTTATGTTTATCATCGGTATGGAGCTCGACCTGGGTATCCTGCGCAAAAAAGGGAGCCAGACGCTCGTCATCAGCCATGCGAGCATCATCGTGCCGTTTTTCCTCGGGACGGTATTGGCCTGGCAGGTCTATCCCGAATTCGGGTTCGGGCATACTACCTTCGTACCGTTCGCGCTTTTTATCGGCATCTCGGTCAGCATTACGGCCTTTCCGGTGCTCGCGCGCATCATTCAGGAGCGCAACCTGGGCAAAACGCCGATGGGCATGCTGGCGATCGCCAGCGCGGCGAACAACGATATTACCGCATGGTGCCTGCTGGCCGCGATCATTGCGATCGCAAAGGCGGGCAGCGTTGCCAGCGCAGGCTATACGTTGCTGTGCGTGATCCTGTATGTGCTGTTCATGTTCGGGCTCGTGAGGCCCTTCATGCGCAAGCTCGGTAATATTTACAACAGTCAGGAGATCATCAGTAAACCGCTGGTGGCGTTCATTTTCCTGGTGCTGATCCTTTCGTCCTACATTACCGAAGTGCTGGGCGTGCATGCGCTTTTCGGCGCGTTCGTGGCGGGAGTGATCATGCCTGCGAACCTCAGTTTCCGGCGCATCATGACCGAAAAGGTGGAAGACGTCGCGCTGGTGCTGTTCCTGCCGCTGTTTTTCGTTTTTACCGGCCTGCGGACCGAGATCGGCGCACTCAATACCGCCCACTTGTGGGTCGTCTGCGCTCTTTTTGTCGCCGTATCGATCGTCGGCAAACTGGCGGGTGCCGCGCTTTCGGCCCGCTTTGTCGGGGAGTCGTGGAAGGACAGCCTCTCGATCGGCGTGTTGATGAACACGCGCGGACTGATGGAGCTGATCGTGCTGAACATCGGCTACGAGATGGGCGTGCTGCCCTCGTCGATCTACGTGATCTTCGTAATTATGGCCCTGTTCACCACTTTCATGGCCACCCCGTCGCTCGTGCTGATCGACAAACTTTTCGCTCGCCGCAGGCCCGAACGGCGGCACTCGGCGAAAGCCCGTATCTTGATTTCGTTCGCGCGTCCTTCCAGTGCGCCGGTTTTCCTGAAACTCGTAAAAGTGTTGTGCGGCCGGTTGATCGACAAACTGCACATTACGGCTGTGCACTATACGATCGGTACCGAGACCAGTCCGATGAACGCCTACGGCTATTCGTCCGAGAGTTTTGTGCCGCTGCGTGACGAGGCGCGGGAGCTGGGGATGCAGATCGAAACGCGCTACCGCGTGACCGACCACTACCTGAAAGACCTGATCGAACTGATCCGCCGCGAGTCGTACGATTTCGTGCTGTTGGGCGGAGGGCCGGAGTTCATTAACGATTATGTCGCGCCCCGGCGCAGCAGCCTGTTGCTGGCCGACGAACTGAACCGCATCCGCCGGCAGATTCGCAAAAAGATGTATTTCCCGGGGGAATCGACCCGCGATAAGGCCCGGCGGTTGTTTGCCAATGTCTCTTGTTCGGTGGGCGTATTCGTGAACCGTAATTTCCGCGGTGCGGACCGTATCGGAGTGCTGATGCTCGATGAACGCGACCGTGCGATGCTGGATGAGATCGACGCCATTCTCGGGGGGGTGAAGGTGACGCTTCGTGTGGCCGATGCGGGTTTTGCCGCGCAATTGCAACGAGAGGTGCGGCACCTGGACGACGGCCCGGCCCTGGCGGTCAGTCCGCCTTCGGTTCCGTTCAGCGAGTTTATAGCCGGGCAGCAGATGCTGATCGTCAGCTACAACAGCTGGCTGCACATTACCCGCAGCCGTTCCGCGCTGATTCCGTCGTTCCCGTCGTTTATGGTGGTCAAGCCTGCGCGGGCACAAGTGCCCGGACAAAAGCCGGACGATTATCCGGACCGTGCGGCCGGCCAGGCGGATGCGGTCACGTTCGACGGTTCCGTCCAGTCCGTATCGGCTGACCCGGGTATCCGTGCGGCAGCGGACGTGACGGCAACCGGTTCCGCCGTGGGAGTATCCCGTCTCCAGGGCTCTTCGGGCGGTACTGGGAAACAGTAGATTTTGAACCGTTTATTATCGGAATAATGAGACAGACTTATCGCATTTTTTGCCTGTTGGCCTGTGTGCCTATCGTGCTGGCCTCCTGCCGCGGCAGTAACCGGAACGGAACTGCCGCTTCAGACCAACATATTCCGGACCGTTTCCCGATGATCGAAGTGCCCGCGATGCTCTCCACGCCCGAAGAAAGGGCGCAATATGTGGCGGCGCATTATTGGGATAAGTTCGATTTTACGGACACGGCGGCCTATCTCGATAAGCCGGCTGTGACCGAACAGGGTATGGCCGATTTCCTGAATATCCTGCGCCAGTATGTTGCACCGTCCGATGCGGCCGCCTCGCTAGACAGACTCCTCGCGGGAGCTTCGGCCGATACGGCGATGTTTCGTTACCTGACGGGTTTGCTGGAGAAGTACCTGTACGATCCCAATTCACCGATGCGCAGCGAGGAGCTCTACATTCCGGTTCTGCGTTACCTGGTGGCGTCTCCGCAGCTCGATTCGCTTGCGAAGCTGCGTCCGCGGGCCCGGTTGGAGATGGCGTTGAAGAACCGCCCCGGCGACACGGCGGCCGATTTTGCCTACGTCGACCTGAAAGGACGCAGCGGTCGGATGCACGGTCTGCGCTCGGAGTATACGGTTCTCTTCTTCAACAATCCGGGTTGTCCCGCCTGCCGGGATATCGCCGGGCAGATGGTCGCCTCACCGGAGATAACGCAGCGGGTTCGCGACGGACGGCTCACGGTATTGGCCGTGTATCCGGACGAGGACTTGAAGGCGTGGCAGGAACACGGCGCGGACTTCCCGGAGAGCTGGGGCTATGTGCGCGGCAGGGACGGGGCGCTGTCGGAGGCGAACTTGTACGACCTGAAGGCTATCCCGACGCTTTACCTGCTGGACCGTAACAAAAAAGTGCTGCTCAAGGATGCGACTTTCGAGCAGTTGAACGGTTATCTCTCCGTGCAACAGCCGTGAATGTGAATATCCCCTGCGAATCCGGGGAAAACCTTGTGCGGAGCGGGGGATATTTATAGTGCGTTGATAGAGTCGAAGTTTCTAAGGGCGTTGCTGTCCCGACCCGAAACCCGGCCGGAACCGTTCGTGGAACGCTTTGCCTGCGCGCTCCGATTCCATCTTGAGCCATTCGGCGTACTGACTGCCGGATAGGATTTTCCTGAACTGTTTTTCCCGTTTTGCCTGGTCTTGCTCGGAAAGTCCTGCGAATGAAATTCCGTGCGGCCGTTTCTCCTTCATCTGCGATTTGTCGTCCATCGGAGGCCGTCCTGCTCCGGGACCGCCGGGTCTGTCCTTCCCGCCGGGACGGGGCATGCCGTCCCGATGTCCCATTCTACCCGGACCACCGGAGCCGTGCGGCCCGCCCATCCTGCCGCCGAAACCCTCCGGCCTGTCCGGAGAGGTTTTCCATCCGGTTGCGGAGTCTTCGAGTTTTTTCAGGTATTTCAGGTTCAGTTTATAAACCTTTGCATACTGCTTGTTGTCGAGTACCAAACGACGTTGCATCTGCCGGCTGATCCTTTCGGCTTGTTGTTCTACTGTAGGAGGTTGTCGCCGGATTGCCCGGGCGGAATCTTCCGGCAGGATTGCCGGATGGACGGCTCCGGCTGTTTCACCGGTGGATTGGGTATACCCCGGCATGTAGCCCCCGGCCAGTGCGGCGGCCATCAGGAAGGGGAAAAGAGATTTACGAGCCATAGTTATACTGTTTTAAGGGTGAATTCGATGGACGAAAATGATTCGTTCCGAAAAGGAAACGCCCTTGTTTTGCAGTATATTATGTTGATTGTCAGGTTTTCGAATCAACGCTGGACGCAATGCTGGATTTTATCGTCCGGCTGGCGGTTTTTGCCGATGAACAGAAAAGTACATCGGCCGGATGTTCCGGGCGGTGCGGGGAAGCATATCACAGGGCCGGAAAGCGCCTGTACTTTTTTCAGCGCCGGTTCCAACATATCGATACCCGGTTTCGGAACAGTGCCGTTGTGGGAAGGCCGTCGTGCAACGAGGGGTTGTCCGAGAAGGAATTGTCCGGAAGGAATCGGTTGAAATCAGTTCCGTGGGATCGGGAAGATAGGCTTTGGCGGTCGTGTTTTGCAGATGGCTCTTTTCACGCATCTTGCGGGAGCCGTCTTCAAAGGGATTTACCTCAGTTTGTTCTTTTCGAAATGCGGTCCCACTTTGATCCGGAAATAGATTGCCGAAACGACTGTCAGGCAGGCTCCGAAAAGGTAGGCCCGGTCCAGTGTGGTGATTTCGCCGAGGTAACCGCCCAGCAGCAGCCCTGCCCCGATGCCGACGTCCCACGAAGTGAGGTAGGTCGAGGTGGCCGTACCCCGTTGGTTGTGCGGTGCCAGGTTGACGAAGAGCGTGTTGAAGGCCGGGAACATCGTCCCGAAACCGATCCCCAGGAAGAGGGCGATCCCGAAAAAGATATGAGGGGTCAATACCGGATTCCAGCTCATCAGTGTTTCGCAGGCCGAGAGCACAAAAAAGCAGCCGCAGGCGAGGTACATGCCCAGTGCGATTACCTGGGTGATGCGTCCTTTGTCCACCTGTCTTCCGGAAAAGATGCGCGAAATGGCCATGCCGGCGGCCATCAGCGTAAAAAAGATGCCCGTGCCTTTCTGGATACCCATTTCTTTCGCGTACATCGCCACGTAAGTCGTGGTCATGCCGTAGGGAATAGACAGCAGCAGCAGGTCGATCCCGGCCGGGATGCCTTTGATCAGGATGAAGCGGTCGAGCGAGACAGGTGCCCGCTTGACCGGCTCCTTCGGCGGCGTCCGGACGAGCGAAGCCATGATCCAGCCCAGCGAACATGACGTGAGCGCCGAAAGGAAGATGACCGGGAATGAATAGAAGTCGTGCAGGAACAACCCGACCATCGGGCCGATCGCCATCGCCGTGTTGTTCGTCAGGCCGTAGTATCCGATTCCTTCGCCGCGCCGCGATGAGGGCATGATGTCGATTACCACGGTATTGCCCGATACGGTGACCGTACCGAACGCAAAGCCGTGGACGATCCGCAGGATGATGAAAAGCGTCAGCGACCCGGCGAACAGGTAGCCTGCAAAAATCGTCGTAAAAATGAAAAACGAGATCAGGTAGAGCGGCTTGCGCGCGAGCGTGTCGAGCAGATAACCCGAAAAGGGACGGATCGTCAGGGCGGCTACCGTATAGCAGGAGAGCGCGATGCCGACCATCGTGTTGCCCGTGTGGAACACTTCGGTGAGGTAAAACGGCAGTACCGGCATCAGCAGGTAAAAGCCGAAGTAGAGCAGGAAGTTGGCTGCCAGGATACAACAGTAGCTCGGTGTGACGAGGCGGTCCTTGGCCATGGGCGGATCGGAATTGGTCGGTGCAAAGTTAGCGGCTTTTGACGATAATTGTTCCCCCGAAAGAGTTTTTCATTGTCTCGTATGCCGTCTATCCGGTTGTAGCGGAATGGTTGCGCGGATCCGTTGAAGAAACGTACGGTTCGGCCTAAATCTGCTTTCGTCGGCACCCTGTTGAGGATTCCCGGTAAAGGAAACGGATGGTTGAATTTATTTTCCATCGGAAATTTGTTTTATTGGAAAATAAATTACACCTTTGCAACGTTAGTTGAATAAAGAAATAATTTATTATGGAAACTATATGCCTGATGCGCGACATTTACCGGGCGATCCAGACCTTCGAAGCCGACTTCCAGAAAGTGCATCGTGTTTGCATGAATGAGGCGATGCTGCTCTGTTCGCTTTCGGGGGGCAAACGTTCTGCGGCCGAAATTGCGGCAATCAATGCGATGAGCCCGTCGCACACGTCGAAGGTAATCCGTTCGGTCGAGGAGAAGGGGTTCGTCAAGCGCGTACTCGGAGAGCAGGACAAGCGCAAAATGTATTTCGAACTGACGGCGGCCGGAAAGAAATGCCTTGCGGGGATGAAGTGCGGCAGCGTGGCGGTGCCCGAGATCCTGCTGCCGGTGTTCCGGGCCCGGTGCGACGACCGGGAATAAGGCGGGTCTGAACCGTATAAAATCCGGAATACCCGTCAGCGCGGAAACGGGCCGGATGGCACGAATGCGGGAAACGGATACGGAAAGCGGTGACTGCCGGTTCCGGACAATGCGTAAAGCGTGTAACGGGTAAATGTGGACCAGGGGCCGATGAAATTGACGGAATAAAAGAAACTATAAATAATAGGACTATGGAATGCAATTCATGTAAAATCAAAGGATTCGTGCTGCGGAACCTGCTGACGCTGATCGGCGTAGCGGCGGGTATGGTCGGGGGGTACCTTTACTGGCGGTTCGTAGGCTGCAGCAGCGGAAGCTGTCCGATTACCTCTTCGCCGGTGATTACGGCGCTTTGGGGCGCGGTGTTCGGTGGCTTGCTGCTGAGTATGTTCAAGGTACGGCGGAACGAGTTGCCGGAGTGCAAGGCGGCTCCCGGAGAAAAGACACCTGGAAAAGATGAAAACAACGGTTAAATTACAAAACGTGATGAGCTGCGGTTGCCGCAATTCGATCCACAAAGGTTTGGGTGAACTGAACGGGGTATTCGGCGTACGGGTCGAGCCGCAGTACGACCGGATCGTGATCGACCATACCGACGAGGTGAGCCGTGCGGAGTTGCTTTCCCGACTGGAAAAACTGGGCTATGAGCCCCTCGAAGAAGAAAACTTACAAAATCGAACCAAATGAGAACAATTTTTGCGGGTGTACTGTCGGCCCTTCTTCTGACGGCTTGCGGCGCTTCCGGAGCGAAGAGCGGAGAAAATAACAATCAAAAAATAGAAAAAGCTATGAAAACGATTCATTTGACAAAAGCGGAATTTCTGGACAAAGTGGTCAATTACGAAGCCAATCCGAACGAGTGGAAATACCTCGGGGACAAACCGGCGATCGTCGACTTTTACGCCTCGTGGTGCGGGCCCTGCAAAATGGTGGCTCCGATCCTCGACGAACTGGCCCAGGAGTATGACGGTAAGATTTATGTCTATAAGATAGATACCGAGAAGGAGCAGGAGCTTGCGGCGGCCTTCGGCATCCGTTCGATTCCCACGCTGCTGTTCGTGCCGATGGACGGCAAGCCGCAGATGGTGCAGGGGGCTATCGGCAAGGACGATTTCGAAAAGGTGATTAACGACGTGCTGCTGAAAAAATAGCGAATCCGGTTTAGGCCCGGCCCTCGCAGCGTGAAACATGCCGTGCGGTCGGATTCCGAGGACACCGGAACGTAAATTTATCGGGGCGGTTTGACAATAGCTGACCGTTTGCCGATCGGATTCAACCGACTTAGGAACATGCCCGGATACTTGTATCCGGGCATGTTTTGTTCCCGGCAGGGTATATTTTAGGTAAAGTTCAGGCCTTTGGGCTGCTTGTATCGTGAAAAAACCTATCTTTGTTCCCTGCAGGACAGGTTACCGGGTTCCGCACCCTTTGTGCCGGTCGTTGATCGTGCTGATTGCCGGTGTGTTTTTGACCGGAGTATATTTCCAGGCTTTCACGTTAGTATTACGGTTTTTGGAGTGTTTCGGCGACTTCCGCCACGACATGCAAACTCCCGCCTCGGATGAAAAAAAAGGTATTGAAAATAGCGAAATTGTTGTTGGTGGTGCTGTTCGTCAGCTACTACTGCGAATCGTCGCTGTTCTACCATACCCACTATTTCTCGTGGGGTGTCGTCACCCACTCGCACCCTTATTTGCCTGCCGGTAGCGGCACCCCGGGCCATAACCATACGCCCGTCCAGTGCGACACGATCGCACAGCTCTCGATGCTGTTGTTCGTTGCAGGCATCTCTTTGGTTTCGTTTTTCGTCCCCGGCGTTGAGGTTAGATTCAGGCCTCCCGTACGGCACGGCCGCGAGTCTTCTTCCGTACCGCTCCCGCAGTTGAGGGCGCCTCCCGCGTCGGTTTGATTTCCGGGTGATCTGTCCCGGTGCCGCCTGTTCCCGTGCAGTGCGGCCTTTCTTATTTATCAAGCCTTACAGCAGTTTTGTGCGATTGATCTGCGAAAGGCCGGAGTCGTTTTAGACGCTGATGATCCGGCCCGATTCCGAGGCTCGTGCGCCTGCTGAAACTTAGCCAAGAAACCTTATGAAACGAATTGTAATCCTCCTGTTGGCGGGTGCGGTGTGCGCATGCGCACGCTCCTCCAAATCGGGAGAGACGACCACACCGCAGGTGCGCGTCGACAACGATATTATCGCCGTGGCGCCCGGCTCCCCCGTTCTGGAGCGTCTCACCACCGGTAAAGTGACTGCCACGCCCTACCGCGCGACGTTCACCACTTCGGGCATGGTGCAGGCGATCCCGGCCCGCTATGCCGAAATCGCGACGCCGTTCGCCGGACGTATCGTCAAGTCTTTCGTTCGCCTCGGACAGAAAGTCGTGCAGGGCAGTCCCATTTTCGAAATCAGCTCGCCGTCGTTCTTCGACACGGGCAAGGCCTATTACCAGGCCAAGCAGGAGATGGAGCTCGCGCTCAAAAGCCTGAACCGTGAAAAAGACCTGCTGAAGAACCACGTCGGCGTGGAGAAGGAGGTCGAGGAGGCCGAGGTCAACTACGAGCTGAAAAAGAAAGATTATGAAAATGCCGTTGCGGCGCTGAAAGTGTACCAGATCGACCCCGGGACGATGGTGCTCGGCCAGCCGTTGGTGGTGCGTTCGCCGATTGCGGGCGAGGTCGTGAAGGACAATATCGTGCTGGGCCAGTATATCAAAGAGGACGCCGGTCCGCTGGCCCTGGTCGCCGACCTGAGCAAGGTGTGGGTCGTCGCGCATGTCAAGGAGAAGGATATCCGGCTGATCCAACGACTTTCGGAGGTCGAGGTACGCCTGACGGCGATGCCCGACGTTCCGGTCAAAGGAACGGTTTACCACATCAGCGAACTGCTCGATCCCGAGACGCGCTCGGTCGAGGTGTTGATCGAGTGCGACAACCGTGACCATAGGATGAAACCTTATATGTACGGCACGGTGCAGCTGACCGATGCGGCTACCGAAGCGATGTTGGTTCCGACTTCCGCGATTCTGCAACAGGAAGAGAGTTGTTATGTGTTGGTCTGCGAAGGTGCAAACCGTTTCCGCAAGGCCGAAGTGACCACAGCGTCGACCGACGGGGACCGGACGGTCGTGCTTTCGGGCGTTCGTCCCGGCGAAGAGATCGTCACCGGGGGGGCCTTTTACCTGCTTGACGCCCGCTGACCATGAAAAAACTGATTCATGCGGCGATACATCGGCGGGCGCTGATGTTCGTACTGTTCGGCATGCTGGGCGTGCTGGGTTATTTTTCGTGGCGGGGACTGGCCATCGACGCCTATCCCGACATTGCCGACGTGACCGTGCAGGTCGTTACGCAGGTTCCGGGTCTGGCTGCCGAGGAGATCGAGCAGCAGATCAGCATCCCGATCGAACGCGCGATGAACGGCCTGCCGGGATTGAACGTGATGCGGAGCAAGAACACGTTCGGCCTTTCGACGGTCGTGCTGGTGTTTCACGACGGCGTGGACGATTACTGGGCCCGGCAACGGGTGCAGGAGCGCCTTGCCGATGTCGAACTGCCGTACCATGCCGTTCCGGGACTCAATCCGCTCACGTCGCCGACCGGTGAAATTTTCAGGTATGTCCTCGAGAGTAAGACGCACGACCTGCGCGAGCTGACCGACCTGCACAAATGGGTGGTGATCCCGCGCCTGAAACAGGTGACCGGCGTCGCGGACGTGAGCAATTACGGCGGCATCACCACACAATACCAGATCGAAATCGATCCGCGCAAGATGGAGCAATACGGCATCTCGTTGGCGGACATCTCCGAGAAGGTCGAAAAGAACAACATCAACGCCGGCGGCAGTATCGTCTCGCGCGGCGATCTGGGTTACGTGATCCGGGGCATCGGGCTGATCAAGGGGCTCGAGGACCTCGGCAATATCGTCGTAAAGACGGTCGACGGCGTGCCGGTCTACCTCAATGACATCGGTAAGCTCAAATACGGCAATCTGGAGCGCAAAGGCGTGCTCGGATTCACCGACGAGCAGCGCGACTATTCGGACGGTGTCGAGGGCATCGTGCAGATGCTGCGCGGACAGAACCCGTCGGAAGTGCTGAAGGATGTGCACAAGGCGGTCGACGAGCTGAACGGCGACGTGCTGCCCGAAGGTGTCTCGATCCACCCGTTCATGGACCGTACCGATCTGGTAGGCACCACGCTGCACACCGTTTCCCGCACGCTGCTCGAAGGGATGCTGCTCGTGCTGCTGGTGCTGATCCTGTTCCTCGGAAGCTGGCGCGGTGCATTGCTGGTGGCCCTTACGATCCCGCTGTCGCTGCTGGTAGCTTTTATCCTGATGAAGGTGACCGATATTCCGGCCAACCTGCTTTCGTTGGGGGCGATCGATTTCGGTATTTTGGTCGACGGTGCGATCGTGATGATGGAGACGATCCTCAAGAAACGCGAAAGCCGTCCCGAAGCCGAACTGACCAAAGAGGGGGTAATCCGCCGGGCGACGCAGGTGGCACGGCCGATCTTCTTTTCGACGGTTATTATCATTACCGCTTACCTGCCGCTTTTTGCATTCGAGCACATCGAGAAGAAGCTCTTCACGCCGCTGGCCTATACGGTCGGTTATGCGTTGCTGGGGGCGCTTGCGGTGGCGTTGCTGCTGATTCCGGGGCTTGCGTTCCTGGCCTACCGCAAACCGCGCAAAACCTACCGGAACCGTTGGCTCGAAAAGCTGACCAATGGATATAACAACCAGATCAAGCGGCTGATGGAACGCCCGAAGGTGATCTTTGCCCCGCTGGCCGCGATTCTCGTGGGCGCGGGCGTGCTGTCGATGACGGTGGGAAAAGATTTCCTGCCGCCGCTCGACGAGGGATCGATTTGGATTCAGGTGCAGTTGCCGCCCGGCATTTCGATCGAACGGTCGAAGGAGATGGGCGCCGAGTTGCGCCGGACGCTGGGGAAGTTCGACGAGGTGTCGTACGTGATGACGCAGGTGGGCCGCGACGACGAGGGGGCCGAGGCTTTCTCGCTCTCGCACGTGGAGGTCGGCGTCGGGCTGAAGCCCTACAATACCTGGGAGAGCGGCCGTACGAAGGCCGAGCTGATCGATGCGATGTCGGCCGAGTTGGCGAAGATGCCGGGTTATTCGGTCGGTTTTTCGCAGCCGATCATCGATATGGTGATGGACCAGATCGCCGGGGCGCACAGCGACCTGGCTGTGAAAATTTACGGCGAAGACCTGCGGGAGACGCGCCTTATCGCCGAAAAGGTCGAGCATGTGCTCAAGCGGGTGCCCGGTGCGGCGGACGTGGCGGTCGACCAGGAACCGCCGCTGCCGCAGTTGCAGATCATCGCCGACCGCGACCGCATCGCACAGTACGGACTCAACGTCTCGGACGTGGCCGAACTGATCGAGGTGGCGATCGGGGGTACCTCTATTTCGCAAATCTTTGTCGGTAGCAAGGTTTACGACGTAACCTGCCGTCTGAACGAGGAGTACCGCAATACGCCTGAAAAGATCGGATCGCTGATGCTGACGACCGGCGCGGGGACCAAGATCCCGCTTTCGCAGGTGGCCGAAGTAAAGATGACCACCGGTGCGAGCACGATCACCCGCGAAATGAACCGCCGCCACCTGACCGTACGCGTCAACCTGCGCGGGGTCGACCTGAGTACCTTCCTGCGCAGTGCCGACCGGCTGATCGACAAAGAGGTAAAATACGACCACGAGGATGTCCACCTGCAGTGGGCCGGACAGTTCGAGAACCAGAACCGCGCTTATGCCCGGCTCGGTTTCGTCGTGCCGCTGGCCCTCTGTATCATGCTGCTGCTGCTGATCGCCGCTATGGGTAAATTCCGGCAGGCCGCCGTGCTGATGTGCGTCGTGCCGCTGGCGCTGTTCGGCGGTATGCTGGCGCTCAACGTGCGCGGCATGACATTGAACGTTTCGTCGGCCGTCGGTTTTATCGCACTGTTCGGCGTCGCGATCCAGAACGGCGTGATTATGATTTCACACATCAACATGCTGCGCAGGCAGGAGGGCGAAGATCTGAAGCAGGCCGTGATCGACGGCACGCGTCACCGGTTCCGGCCGATCCTGATGACGGCGACGGTGGCGGTGCTCGGACTGCTGCCCGCCTCGCTTTCGGCCGGTATCGGTTCCGACGTGCAGCGCCCGCTGGCGACGGTGATCGTCTATGGGTTGCTGTTCGCTACGGTCATCACATTGTATGCGCTTCCGGTGCTCTACTACCTGGTAGAGCGTCGTCATCTGGCGCGTAAAAAACCTGAACCCGAAGAGGTATGAAAAAGCATTTGGTATTGATTGGTATAGGTGCTGCGGTATCGTTGGCCCTGCACCGGCAGGCCGTCGCAGATGCGGTTACCGCCCCCGCTGCAAGTTTTGTTACGGATGCCGTCCCGGATACCCTCTCAAGGGGTAATGCGGACACTGTCCGGACGGCCTTCCCGGCGGCCACAGCTTCCGTTGCGGCATCCGCTCCGGTTTCCTTCCCGGCTGCTTTTCCCGTTTCAGCCGGAGTTTCCCGGCCGGAAAGTTCCGCTGGTCTATCCGGGGCAGCTCTTCCGCTGGCCGGAATGCTTTCGGCACATGGGGCTGTCGAGCGTCCGGTCGGATACGCCGGATACATGGAACAGGTTGCCCGGCGAAACCTCTCCTATGCGGCTGAAAAACTCAACATGAACATTGCCGAGGCCGGGGTGCGTGCGGCCAGGCTGTTCAACGATCCGCAGCTTTCGGTCGAGTACGGCAACAACCAGGACTGGAACATGCAGATGGGGCAGGGTATTTCGGGCGAACTGAGCAAAACGTTCTCACCGGGTAAGCGCAGCGCCAACATCCATTTGGCCGGCAGCGAAAAAGAGCTGACGCAGGTGCTTCTGGACGACTATTTCCGCAATCTGCGCTGCGAGGCGACCCTGGCTTACCTCGATGCGCTGAAACAAGCCGAACTGTTCCGTGTCAAGCAGAACGCTTACGACAACATGCGACGGTTGGCCGAGGGAGACAGCGTCAAATTCGCATTGGGCAAGATCACCGAGGTCGATGCGACGCAAAGCCGCGTCGAGGCCGGCGTGATGCGCAACGATTTGCTGCAGGCCGAGGCGGAATTGCACAATGCCTTCCTGTCGCTGGGGATGATGCTCGGAAGCGCGACCGATACGCTTTACCTGCCGCAGGGATCGCTTCGCTTGGCCGAACGCGCTTTCCCTGCCGGTATGCTGGTCGCTTCGGCGCTCGAAAACCGGGCCGACTTGGTCGCTGCGATGCGTAACGTCGATGTCGCACAGCGGGCCGTAACCGTGGCGCGGCGCGAACGTAACATGGATTTCGACCTGGCCCTCGGCGTGAACCACAATGGCACCGTTCGCAACGAAATTGCTCCGGCCCCGCGTTTTACCGGTTTTACGGTTGGTCTTTCGGTACCGCTCAAGTTCTCGAATTTCAACAAGGGAACGGTCGAGGCGGCGCGTTACCGCGAACAACAGGCGCAGACGGCCTATGAGCAGGCACGGTTGCAGGTGCAGACCGAGGTGATGCAGAATTACCGCCGTTACACGTCGCTGATCGGACAGGTGCGCCATTACGACAACGGGCTGCTGGAAAATGCCGCATCGGTGGTCAAAGGCAAAATTTACAGTTATGACCGCGGCGAAACCTCGCTGCTGGAAGTGCTCAATGCACAGCGGACTTACGATGAGGTGCGCACACTCTATATCGAGACGCTGTACAACTATGCCGCGTCGCTGGTCGAACTGGAGACGAGCGCCGGAATCTGGGATATCGTTGTCGAGTAGGAGAGCTGCCTCTTTTCCCGGCGGGGGAATGTCGGTAGGAGACCCTGTCGGAGTGCCGCCGGATGAACTGCCATATGTTTTGGGAAAGGGTTTGGTTTGGATGAAGGGGCGCCGCTGTTTGGCAGCGGCGCCCCTTTCGTATCGGTTATACCGGCTCCGTTCTCCGGGCTGTCCTCATCGGCGCTGCGATGCCGGGTGGTCTTTGCCGTCCGATTGACCAGACGGCCTGACCGACGCCGACCGGAGCAAACCGACACAACCCGTTGACGGATTGTCTTATCGCTGTTCTTTGACCGTTTCGATAAACGCTTCGATATTCTCCCACGGGATCGCCGGGTCGAGGATATGTGCCGGCGCTACCAGGAATCCGTTCTCGGGACCGAGGGTCGCGATCGTCTTGCGTGTGGCGGCGCGTACTTCGTCGGGCGTGCCGTGCGGCAGTACCGACTGTACTCCTACGCCGCCCCAGAACGACAGCCGGTCGCCGTAGGTGCGCTTGATCGCCTGTTGGTCGTTGCATTCGGGTTGTACGGGATTCAGCACCTCGACGCCTGCGTCGATCAGTTCGTCGATCATTCCCTCGATCTTGCCGCAGCTGTGCATAAAGATGATGATGTCGGGATTCACCTCTTTGGCCGCTGCGACGATCCGTTTGATCCGGGGCTTGAAGTAGGTATTGTAGAGCTCTTTCGAGAACATGAGTCCCTGCTGGCTTACGATGTCGTCGCCCAGGCGTAGGATATCCACGCCCGCGAGTGCGTATTGCCGCGCCTGCCCCACGCGGATTTGCGCGATCCGCTCGCAGATGGCGTGGGTCAGCTCCTCGTTGAGCATCATGTCCATCAGGAAGGCCTGCATGTCGCGCATCAGCCATGCCGTTTCGAACAGGGTTTGGTACATCTCGCCGCAGACGGCATAACCGCGCTTGTGGAAAGTTGCGACCTGCGTCCTGACCCCTTCGTAGCGGTAGGGGGCAGCGAAATCGGGCCACGGATAGGCGTCGATTTCAGCGACTGTTGTGGCAGTTCCGAGCGGATGGTATTTGAAATCGGGAATTTCGTACAGGGTCGGCACCGATCCGATGCCCCATTCGTCGAACGACGCTTCGGGTTCGACCCCGTCGGGAAAGAAACGCGTAAAATCGGTTTTGAGCCGGGTGGGGCCCGGAAAGACCGAACGCGTGTCGAAATCGAAATACTCTTCGGGCGGCAGCTCCGAGCCGGTCTTTTCGCGGTAGGTTTTCATGAGCAGCGGCGTGAATGCGCCCCAGCTGATTTCAAACGGCGTCCGGTCGGGTGTGCCGTTGCGCTTCAGGGCCGTGAGGACCCTCTCTCTGGGTGAAGTCATGGTGGTCGAAAGGTTCAAAAAATTCAAGTGGTTAACAAATATAGCGATTCGCTGCCGTTCTTCCGGGTCAAAGTGCGTTTTTCTTACGTCAAATTTGTTATATTTGAAACAAAAGTCACCGGGACCAGGGCCGGCCGGGTGAAATTCTCGTTTTTCGGTCGGATTAGGCCCCGATTTTGTGTAACCGGGACAGAGTATAGCATAAATCCTTAAACGAAGAAGAGTATGAAAAAGTTATTTGCTTTGTTTATTGGCCTCGCAGCTTTGCAAACCGTGGCGTGTGCCGACGACAAACCCATCGCACTGAAGGATCTTCCCGCCGCTGCGCAGCAATTCCTCAAACAGTATTTCCCCGATGTCAAGGCGACCTATGCCAAGGTCGATAACGACCTGTGGGGCAAAAATTATGATGTTCTGATGGCCGACGGCAGCAGTGTCGAATTCGACAAGAACGGCAACTGGACCGATGTCAGCTGCAAAGCTTCACAAGTGCCCGCCGCGGTAATTCCGCAGGCGATCCGCAACCACGTTGCTCAGCAGCATCCCGATCAGCGGATCGTATCGATCGACCGCGATTCGAAGGATTATGAGGTGAAGCTCAGTAACGGCGTCGAACTGAAATTCGATTTGAAATTCAACCTGATCGGTTTTGACGATTAGGCGGAGTTCCTGCCTGCGGTTTGTGGTTTGCAGCCGTTTGGGCGATTCGCGTCAATTGTGACGAGAGGGCTGTGCGTTTATCGCACAGCCCTCTTGCCTGATTATCTCACGAGTTGTTTTGACAGCCCCGGTTTTCCCCTCGTTACTTTTCTCCCCCTCCGTGTTCCCGCGTATGGCGCGGCGCAGGAATTTGGCAAGGATAGGCCCTTGCTGCGGTACGGCAGGATTTTCATTCTCCAAATTGCCGGACTTTCGACAGCATGTGGCATCGTGCCGCCGGTCAGACCGGCAGCGTGACCGTAAAGCGGCTGCCTTTGCCTACTTCGCTCTCGATGCCGATCGTACCGCCGTGCGCTTCGACGAACTCTTTCGAGATCGCGAGGCCCAGCCCGCTGCCCTGTACCTTCGTGCCGGGCACGCGGAAGTAGCGGTCGAAGATACTCTTGTGGTAGCGCGGGTCGATGCCCCGGCCGAAGTCCTGCACGTAAATGTCCACCGTTTTGTCGTGTTCCGCAGCGCCTACGATGATGCGCGATCCTTCGGGCGAATGGTGGATCGCGTTGCTGAGCAGGTTCGTGATGACCCATGCGATCTTTTCGCTGTCGACGAACAGTTTCGAAATCTTTTCCGGGTACTCCACTTCGACGAAGCAGCCGAAGCGCTCGGCCAGTACGCGCGTCGCACCTACCGCGTATTCGATCAGTTCGATCGGTTTGGTCACTTTCGGCATCAGTTGCAGTTTCCCGGTTTCGAGCTGGGTCATGTTGAGCAGTTCGCCGGTGATTTTCAGCAACCGGTCCGAGCTTTCCCGGATGCTCTGCGAGAGGGCTTTCTGTTCGTCGTTCAGCGCCCCGAGGCGGCTGTCCTCGAGCAGCTGCAGGCTCATCAGGATCGACGATATGGGGGTCTTCATTTCGTGCGAAACGGTCGAGATGAAATTCGTTTTGGCCGAGTCGAGCTCTTTGTACTTGGTGATGTTGTTGAGGATGATCACATTCCCGATGAAGTTCTGCTCTTTCTCTCCGATCGGGCTGATGTAGAGCGGGATATTCTCCATCTGGAAATAACTCTCTTTGTTATCCGCATAAATTTTGAGCGGCTCGTCGTCCTTTTCGGACGAATAGAGACCGCGGATCAGCCGCCGCAGCAGGTCGTTGCCGAGGGCCACTTCCGCCGCATTTTTGCCGATCACGTCGATCGGTTTGAGGTTCAGGATCGTAAAAGCCTCGTTGTTCATAAAGAGAATCTTCTTGTCGGGGTCGAGCCCGATGATCGGTTCGTGCAGGCTGTTGACGATCGCTTCGATCCTTTTTTTGTTCGTCATCAGGTCCTCGACCGTGCTGCGCCGGTACTCCGACAGTTTTTCGGCCATCTTGTTGAACGATTCGGCAACGGTTTTGAACTCTTTGTTGTGTTTAAAGTCCAGCCGCTTATCGTAGTTGAAATTCGCGATTTCGAGAATTCCCTCTTTCAGCATTGTAATCGGCTTGACCACGCCGCGTGGGAAGCGTATCAGGAAAACGAATGCGATCAGCACGCAGAGCACCGCGGTGATCGCCAGCCACCACATCGCCTCTTCGGACGCATCGCTCAACAGGCGGCTTTTGGCCTGGATTGCGGCCATGTTCAACTCCATGATGCGGTAGAGGTCGCTGCGGACTAACTGGATCGTGCGGGGCGTGACGGTGTCCTGCAACATCGCGATTCTCTGTTGGAGCGCACCGGTAGCCTGGAATTCGTCGGCTTCGGTGATGTTCTTCTGCTGCAGCGCGAGGGTTTCCAGCAGTGGCAGCATGGCCGCCGAGTCGTATTCGATGCTGTCCAGCGAGGTCATCATGTCGCTTGCGTAGCGCAGCGAATTGTAATTGTCGGCGATGATGTTTACCGATGCCTTCGACAGGTCGCGGATATAACCCACCGACTGGATGCCCAGCAGCAGGATCATTGCGAACAGGACGCCGATGCCCAGTGTGAGTCTTTTTTGTATTTGCATGGTCAGGAGAGGATAATCAGGTCAATGTTCATGTGCGAAAGTCTGTTGATCAGCCGTTTGAGCGAGAGGGCCGTATAGAGTAACGAAAGTAACGTAAATTTCGGTTTGCAGATGCACACCGTACTGATTTTTTGTTTGACGCAGGTGTCGATGATCGCTTCGATCGGATGGTTCGAATGGATCTGCAGTACTTCGCCGCCGAGTTCCGAGGCGAGCTTGAAGTTGTTGATCAGGTATCGCTGGTTGGCCAGCGGAATCCGGTCTGAGCTCTCGCGGTCGGTCTGCACGTAGAGGACCGCGAAGTGCGCATTGAAACGGGTGGCCAGCCGGGCGGTCTTGCGGATCACGCGGCGCGGGCTTTTTTCGCTGCTGTCGATCACGGCGAGGAATTTTTCGTGGCGCAGGCCGGGGGATTCGGTTACCTCGTTTTCGACCTTTTTCTCGACGCGCAGCGCTACCTCTTTGAGCGCCAATTCGCGCAGTTGCAGGATGTTCTCCTGCCGGAAAAAATTGTCGAGCGCCGTCTGCACTTTTTCGGGTTTGTAAATTTTACCCGCCTTGAGCCGTGTGATGAGCTCCTCGGCCGTCAGGTCGATGTTGACCACCTCGTCCGCCAGCGCCAGCACGTTGTCCGGCACCCGTTCGCGGACTTCGATCCGGGCGATTTCCTGTACCTCTTCGTTGAGGCTTTCGATGTGCTGGATGTTGACGGCGCTGATCACGCTGATTCCCGCATCGAGGATCTGCAGCACGTCCTGCCACCGTTTCCCGTGTTCACTGCCTTCGATGTTGGTGTGCGCCAACTCGTCGACGATCACGATTTCGGGATGGGCGTTGATGATGGCCGCGACGTCCATCTCTTCGAGCTCCTTGCCTTTGTAAAAGAGTTTGCGTCGCGGAATGACGGGCAGTCCTGCTACCAGCGCTTCGGTTTCGGGACGTCCGTGCGTTTCGATGTAGCCGATCTTTACGTCCACGCCCACTTCGAGCAGTTGGTGTGCCTCCTGCAGCATGCGGTAGCTCTTACCCACACCGGCGATCATGCCGATGTAGATTTTAAACTTTCCCCGGTGCGATCGTTTGATCAGGTCGAGGAAGTGTTGTACGCTCTGTTTCTGGTCCATGTCTTGTGTCCGGTCCGGCGGTGGTTTTCGGCCGGTCTTTTTTCGGGTTTACGGGCTGGTTGGGAACAGGCCAATCCGCCCCGGGAAGGGAGCGGATTGCCGGAAGTGTTGCGGCTCTCCTTAGAGCATGATAGACAGGCCGCCCACGAAGTGCACGTCGTCCATCGCCGGGTTCCAGATCAGCCGGGTGAAAACCGGCAGCTGGAACCGGTCGGAAAAACGGATAGCCTTGGTTGCCGAAAGCGCTACGTTGCAAACGGCGAATTCGTCGGTTCCGTACGTGCCGGAAGTTTCCCACGGCGTGAATCCGACGCAGGCGCCCATATCCACGCTGCCGACGCTGAACGGGTAGGACACCTCGGCGTAGGTCGAGTAACATTGGTCGCCGTTGCTCTTTTTATCGGCGCCGAAGAGCATCGTATACCACGCTATGGTCAGCGGGAAACGCTCTCCGAAACAGTAGGCTGCACCCAATTCGACCCGATGGGGGGTGTCCGAACCGAACCGAAAGTAGTTCCGGCTCGGTACAGGGCTGTCCGGGGTTACGGCCATCGGCGATCCGGTCCAATAGTAATCGGTCAGCGATACGGTCAGGCCGCCTATCGTGTAAGCCGCAGTCAGGTCGGCCTCTTTGTAGCTCGACGAGGCGAAGTCGACCGAACCCCATGCCGTCAGCGCGAAGCCGCCCGCTTTCATGCCCAGCGTCGGCTGGATGCTGGCTCCGGCGTTGTAGAAGCCGCGCCAGATGTAGCTGCTCACCAAGTCGCTGCCGAAAACGATCCGGACGCCGCGGCTTTTTTCTGCCGGTGCGGATGTCGTCGCGGCAGTTGTCGGTGCATCATACCGGTTGTCGATATTTTCAGGAGCCTGCTCGCCCGGTTCCCCGGCGAAAAGTGTATCTGCGATCAGCAGGCAACCCAGCGTACTCAAAAGTACGATAAAATTCTTTTTAATCGAGTTAGTCGTTTTTTTCATGATCGTAAATTTTACAGGGATGTTGCCGCAGCCGTTGTCTCCGTATTTGCGGGACGGGCTGTGTGAGCGGTTGTTCGGGTCGTATCGGTTTCAATCGAAACGGATTTCGGCCCTTTCGTAGGTTTATTTGGATTGCTTCGCGTCGAGCGCAAGGTTCAGTTTCAGGACGTTGACCTTCTGCGTGCCGAACAGTCCGAGCCAGGGTTGCTGCACCTGTTCTTCGACGATCGTCCGGACGGTCTCTTCCGACAGTCCCCTTGCGTCGGCGACCCGTTTCACCTGTACGTAGGCTGCTGCGGGCGAGATGTCGGGGTCGAGTCCGCTACCGCTGGCTGTGACGATCTCGGAGGGAACGTCCTTGCGGGTGAGATAGGGGTGTGCCGCGAGGAAGGTGTCGATCCGCGCCTCGATTTCAGCCAGGTATTCGGGATTGGTCGTAGCCTTATTGCTGCCGCCAGAGCCGCCGCCGTTGTAATCGACGGCCGACGGACGTCCCCAGAAATATTTGGCCTCAGTGAAGGACTGGCCGACATTGGCGGCTCCGACCGTACGACCTTCGGCCACCACGATGTCGGCTTCGCCCCGGTTCGGACCGGCTGCCTGTGCGAAAATCCACAGGATGAGTATATATCCCATCGACAGCAGGATGCAGAATGCAACGGTGATTTTAAACGATTTCCAAAAGGTTTTCATGGCTTTGTTTTTTATGTGTTCCGCTCGTTTCATGTATTTCGGCGGGCTTGCTCCCACGGGGCGGAACGGCTTTTTTGTTTTTCGGTGTTTGTCCGTCTTGCGTTGGCCGGACCGACTTTAGCAGAATAAACTGATGAACATGTCGATCAATTTGATGCCGATGAACGGGACGATCACGCCGCCCAGGCCGTAGATGAACAGGTTGCGGCGCAGCAGGGCCGAGGCTCCGATCGGTTTGTACTTCACGCCGCGCAGGGCCAGCGGGATCAGCAGCGGGATGATAATCGCATTGAAGATTACCGCCGAGAGGATCGCGCTTTCGGGCGAATGCAGGTGCATCAGGTTCAGCACTTCCAGGGAAGGGATCGCCGCGATGAACAGTGCCGGGACGATAGCGAAATATTTGGCTACGTCGTTGGCGATCGAGAAGGTGGTCAGCGTTCCGCGCGTCATCAGCAGCTGTTTGCCGATCTCGACGATCTCGATCAGTTTGGTCGGGTCGTTGTCCAGGTCGACCATGTTGCCGGCCTCTTTGGCGGCCTGCGTGCCGCTGTTCATCGCCACGCCGACGTCGGCCTGCGCGAGTGCCGGGGCGTCGTTCGTGCCGTCGCCCATCATCGCGACGAGTTTGCCGCTTTGCTGTTCGCGTTTGATGTACTCCATCTTGTCTTCCGGTTTGGCTTCGGCGATGAAGTCGTCTACGCCGGCTTTCTCGGCGATGTATTTTGCCGTCAGCGGATTGTCGCCCGTGACCATCACCGTTTTGACGCCCATCCTGCGCAGGCGGTCGAACCGTTCGCGGATGCCCGGTTTGATGATGTCCTGCAATTCGATCACACCGGTCACTTTCTCGTTCTCGCAGACCACCAGCGGCGTGCCGCCGTTTTCGGAAATTTTCTTTACGGTCCGTTCCACCTCTGTGTCGAACGGGTGTCCCGCCTGTTCGACGATCCTGCGGATCGCCTCGAAGGCTCCTTTGCGGATCCGGCGTCCGTCCGCCAGGTCGGCGCCCGAGCATTTGGTCTCGGCCGTGAATTTGATCATACGAGCACCGGCTATTTCCATGTCGTTGATCGTCACATTCTGCGAGCGGCCCAGTTCGAGGATAGATTTGCCTTCGGGCGTCTCGTCCGAAACCGAAGAGAGCATGCAGGTCCGGATCAGCTGCGCCGGGTCCGTGCCGGCTATCGGATGGAACCGGGTGGCCTTGCGGTTGCCGATGGTGATCGTACCGGTTTTGTCCAGCAGCAGCGTGTCGACGTCGCCTGCGGTTTCGACGGCGCGGCCCGATTTGGTAATTACGTTGGCCTGCAGCGCACGGTCCATACCGGCGATGCCGATGGCCGAGAGCAGTCCCCCGATCGTTGTCGGGATCAGGCAGACGAACAGCGAGATCAGTGCGGCGATCGTCAGGTTCGCTCCCACGTAGTCCGCGAACGGTTTGAGCGTGGCGCAGACGATTACGAATACCAGCGTGAATCCGGCCAGCAGGATCGTCAGTGCGATTTCGTTCGGGGTTTTCTGGCGCGAAGCGCCTTCGACCAGTGCGATCATTTTGTCGAGGAAGCTCTCGCCGGGCTGTGCGGTGACTTTGGCGCGGATACGGTCCGACAGCACCTTCGTACCGCCCGTCACCGAACTTTTGTCGCCGCCCGCTTCGCGGATCACCGGTGCGCTTTCGCCCGTGATCGCGCTTTCGTCGATCGAAGCCAATCCTTCGATGATCTCGCCGTCGGCGGGGATCGTGTCTCCGGCGACGCATTCGAAAATATCGTTTTTCTTCAGAGCGGAACTGCTGATGATCTGTACGGAACCTCCCGCAACCAGTTTGGCGGGAGTCTCCTCGCGGGTTTTGCGCAGCGAGTCGGCCTGCGCTTTGCCGCGCGCTTCTGCGATCGCCTCGGCGAAGTTTGCGAAGAGGAGTGTTGCGAGCAGCACAAGGAAGATGACGAGGTTGTAGCCGAACGTACCCTGCGACGTGTCGCCCGATAAGAGGATGTAGAACAGCATCGTCAGCATCATCGCCGTCACGATCTCCACGGTGAACATGATCGGGTTTTTGATCATGGTGCGCGGGGCGAGCTTGCGCACCGAGGCGCGGAGGCTTTCGCGGAGCAGCTGTTTGTCGAACAGTTTGTTATTTTTTGTTTTCATGTCGTTGTCTGTATTATATTTCAACGGTAGTTTGCTTGTGCGGTCCGGTCGGTGCCGGGCTGCATCAGAAACCGAGGTAATCGGCGATCGGACCGAGCGTGAGTGCCGGGAAGAACGAAAGTGCGGCGACGATCACGATTACGGCGAAAGTCATCACGGCGAAGGTCATCGTGTCGGTCTTCAGCGTGCCGGCGCTTTCGGGAATGAATTTCTTGTTTGCCAGCAGTCCTGCGATGGCGACCTGTCCGACGATCGGGAAATAGCGGCCCAGGATCAGCACGATGCCGCACGAAATGTTCCAGAAGGGGGTGTTGTCGCCCAGGCCCTCGAAGCCCGAACCGTTGTTGGCCGCCGACGAGGTGTACTCGTAGAGCATTTCGCTCAGGCCGTGGTACGACGGGTTGTTGAGCCAGCCCAACGACGGGTTGTGCGCGATGAGTCCTGCCGCGAGTGCGGTACCCACCAGGATGATGAAGGGATGCAGCAACACGACGAGCGTCGCGATTTTCATCTCCCGCGCCTCGATCTTTTTTCCGAGGAATTCCGGCGTGCGTCCGACCATCAGCCCGCTGATGAAGACGGCGATAATCAGAAAGGCATAGTAGTTCATAAAGCCGACGCCCACGCCGCCGAACCAGCAGTTGATTTGCATGTTCAGCATCTGGAGCATACCGCTGAGCGGGGTCTGGCTGTCGTGCATGCTGTTGACCGAGCCGTTCGAAGTGACGGTGGTGGTCATGCCCCACATGGCCGATGCGGCCGAACCGATACGTACCTCTTTGCCTTCCATGCTGCCCATATCTTGCGAAATGCCCATCCCGGCAATTTGCGGATTTCCTCCCATTTCCTGATTGACAGAGACGGTTATTCCGACCAGGTAGGCGAAGAGCATGACGCCGTAAATGGTCCAGGCCAGTTTGCGCCGTTTGAGGTAGAAGCCCAACGCGAAGACCATCGCCATCGGCAGAATCAGGATCGACCAGCATTCGAGCATGTTGGTGAAGGCGTTGGGGTTCTCCAGCGGATGGGAAGAGTTGACGCCGAAATAGCCGCCGCCGTTGGTGCCGAGCTGCTTGATCGGTACGATTGCCGCGGTGGGTCCTTGTGAGATTACCTGTTCGGTACCTTCGAGCGTGGTGAGGTGCTGCTGTCCTTTGAAGGTCATCGGCGTGCCGTTGATGATCAGCAGGATACCGACCAGCAGGGAGAGCGGCATCAGGATACGGGTCGTGCTTTTGACCAGGTAAGCCCAGAAGTTGCCGATCGTCTGGGTCGTTTTAGCGGCCATGGCCTTAAAGACGCCGGCCAGTGCCGCCATGCCGCAGGCTGCCGTGATGAATTGGAACAGCATGATGACGAACAGCTGCGTAAAATAGCTCAGGCCCGTCTCCCCGCTGTAGTGTTGCAGGTTGCAGTTGACCATGAAGCTGATGCAGGTGTTGAACGCCAGATCGGGACTCTGGCCCGGATTACCGTCGGGATTCAACGGCAGGATACCCTGTGAAACGAGCAGGATCATTCCCCAGAAGAACCAGAAGAGATTGACGATGAGCAACGCCTTGAGGAACTGTTTCCAGTTCATCTCCTCTTCGGGGTTGATTCCCGAGAATTTGTAGATCCAACGCTCTATGGGAGCCATGAAGTCCGACCAGGTCTTCTCTCCCTTGTACACTTTTGCGATGTAGCGTCCCAGCGGATAGCTCAGCCCCACGAGGCAGACCAGTTGCAGGATGACGCCCAGGATTTCGGTATTCATTTATTCGTTTTGTTTTGTCGTGCCGGATTTGCGGTGTCATACCGTTCCGGCATTTACGGGTTAACGGAATTTTTCGGTGGCGCGGCCGTCAGAATTTTTCGGGCCTTACCAGTACATACATCAGATAGATGAAGATCAGGATGCTGATAATTAGTAAAATCGTATACATTTCGGGTCTCCTTCCTTAGATTTTGCCGAACCAGTCGACGCATTTGAAAAAGAACCAGTAGCAAAGGGCTCCCAGTCCGCATAAGAGTAAAAACATCAGTAATCCATTCATATCGTATTCGCATTTGAGTTTGTTTCGCGGCAGGGTGCTGCCAAACGGATGCCAGATGCAATGATTAGAGTGTATAGTATTGTTAATCAGTTATTTGATTTGGAGGAGTGTGTTGTTTGGAAAATAAAAAACCCTACCATTTTGGTAGGGTCAGCTTTCCGGAATGGAAAGGATCGTTCGATAGCAAGAATCGTTATTATGTGCATGGGCCGCTTTACACTTCGGTCGTTCCATGCCTCGGCAGTTCCGAGTCCGTATACGGTCCTCCCGGACAATCCGTATCGGGGTATCCGGAACCTTGCGTATTGATTGTTTCTGATACGGATTCTCCGGAGTATCGTGCGTCCGGAGGAGCGTGGTGCCGATAACAGGCGGGTATTATTCCGAATCGTTTCGGACGAAAGTCATCCCTCGCAGCGCATCGTCTGAATAGACGTGCAGCGAATGGGCCGTGGCACTCAGGCAGGTGATGCGGTGAATGTGGTTGTCGAAACGGCCCGGGTGGCCGATGGCGGCGAAACCCTCCTGTCCGTTCACGCGCACGACGTTCGCGAGCTTCAGCGCGGTGGGGCCGGCCTGTTCGAAAATCTCGACCTGGAACTCGCCGTCTGCGAAATAGTACCCGGCGAATTGCGGATGGGCGTGGATCGAGGTGCGATTGCCCGCTTTCCAACTCATCACGATGGCTTCCCAGTGGGTGCGGGGGCACCGTCCGAGGTAGGTGCGCAGGTACGATTCGTCCGAAAAGCGGTCGAAGGCATCGAGGGGGTGAGTGGCGAGCCACCCCTGGACATAGGTTTTGATCCGGGCGGCAAGCGCCTCGTCGATCGTGGCGTCTGCACAGAAACCGAGTAATCCGGTGAAAAACGGTTCATACCCCTCGGTTATTCGGGGTTGCAACGGGTAGCTGTCGGCCAGCACGGGAGTCTTGATAGCTTGCATAGCGGCGGGATTTATCCTTTTTGCAAAGCTAATCGCGGATCGGGCCGTTTCCATACGCTTAAATACCCAATTCGGGGGAGTTGAAATACTGAAAGTATTATGTAAAAAGGGGCAGGAGCGTTTCGCCCGGAGAAATTCCCGGGATACCGGTACCGTGATGGGGGCGCATCTCCGGTAACCGGAACAATACCCGGTTCCGGCGTTGGTAACGAGTCGGCCTACAAACCGTACTCCTCGATTTTGCGGTAGAGGGTGGTCAGGCCGATGCCCAGCAGGCGTGCCGCTTCGGTTTTGTTGCCGCCCGTGTGGCCCAGCATCCGGGCGATGTGCTGCTTTTCGATCGCCCGCAGCGAGAGCGGCAGTGTGCTGTCGTCCGACGCGGGAGCGCCGTGTTGCAGTTCGACGGGCAGGTCTTCAGCCCGGAGTACACCGTCCGAAGCCATAATCATGCTGCGTTCGACCACGTTGCGCAGCTCACGGATGTTGCCGCGCCACGGATGGCGCCGCAGGAGCTCCAGGTAGCCGGGCTCGATCGTTTCGACGGGCTTGTCCATCTTCGCGGTAAAGACGTTCGTGAAATGGCGGGCATACTCGTCGATATCGGACGGACGTTCGCCGAGCGAAGGCAGTTTGATCTGGAAAACGGAGAGCCGGTAATAGAGGTCTTCGCGGAAGTTGCCCGCTGCGATCTCTGCGGGCAGGTCGCGGTTGGTCGCGGCGATAACGCGCATGTTGACTTTCGTGGGTTTCGTTTCGCCTACTTTGATGAATTCTCCGCTTTCGAGCACCCGCAGCAGTTTTGCCTGCAGGTCGACCGGCATTTCACCGATCTCATCGAGGAAGAGCGTCCCGCCGTCGGCCTCTTCCATCAATCCCTTTTTATTTTTTGCCGCTCCGGTAAACGCTCCTGCCGTGTGTCCGAACAGTTCGCTTTCGAGCAGGTCTTTCGCAAATGCCGAGCAGTTGACCGCAACGAATGTCCGGTCCTTTCGTTTGCCGGCCCGGTGGATCGCCTGTGCGAAAACCTCTTTGCCGGTGCCCGTTTCGCCCGTAAGTAAAACCGAGGTATCGGTACCGGCCACCTTACGGGCCAGCTCGACTGCCGCGCGCATCGGCTTGGATGAGCCGATAATCGCATCGAAGCCTTGTCCCGTACTCCCGGCGGCCGTTGCGGCGTTGCGGCGGCGGTTCGTCCGGGCCTTGTCGACCGCGCGGCTCAACAGCGGAATGATCTTGTTGTTGTCATCCCCTTTGGTGATGTAGTCGAATGCGCCGTTCTTGATCGCCTGTACGCCGTCGGGGATATTGCCGTAGGCGGTCAGCAGGATCACCTCGCAGTCGGGTTCGGCCTGTTTGATCCGGGTTACCATCTCGACTCCGTTGCCGTCGGGCAGTTTTACGTCGCACAGTACGACTTCCGGGTGCGTACGTTCGAGTTGGCGCAGGCCCGTCGTACAGTTTTCCGCCTGGATCACCTCGTAGCCTTCGAGGCCGATGATGCGGGAGAGCAGTCCGCGAAGCTGGGTTTCGTCGTCGATAATCAGGATTTTAGCCATCTGTTTTACGCCGAAGAAAAGGATCGGTTCGGAGCAAAGATAGAAAAAACGGACGTATTTTGCAGGAAAATGGCCCGTGAGGGTGTGAACGAAGCGAATTGCGGCTATCTTTATCCCTGAGCCGTCCTTGGCTGCTGACCTGGAGCTGCACAACCTGTCGCTTGTGTCCTGTGTGACCGGTGACCCGGAAGTTGCCCCTATACGTCATACATCGGCCGGGAACGGATCGGAAACTGATTGAAAACAGGTCGGGATCGGTCCGGAACAGGTTGGAATACCGGACAACGAACGGCGATGGATTGCAGGGAATGAGCCAGGCTTTGGAAATGAATAGAAGTAAATGAATTAGTAATCGGGACGGTTATGGATGAAATGAGAATGAAGCAGCGGCAGGAACCGGAAGTCTTTTATTATGACTATGCCACTCCGCTCGGCATGTTACGGATCGAAGAGAACGGTCGCGGCCTTACTGCCGTTTCGCCGGTGAAACCGGAGTGTGCCTCGTGTCACACCGGGGCCGAGTCGTTATCCGGGAATGGAAACGGTGCGGATATAGCACGGTGCCGCATGGACGAGACGCCGCTGATTCGTCGTGCCGCGGCGCAGTTGCAGGAGTATTTCGCCGGTAAACGGAAAGTATTCGACTTGCCTCTGGCCCCCGAAGGAACCCCGTTCCAGCATCGGGTTTGGGCCGTGTTGCGTTCGATTCCGTACGGACAAACGCTCACTTACGGCGAAGTGGCTGCACGGGCCGGCAATCCGAAAGCCTCGCGGGCTGTGGGTATGGCCAATAACCGCAATCCGCTGATGATTATCGTGCCGTGCCACCGGGTGATCGGCGCTGGAGGAAAATTGGTCGGGTATGCCTGCGGACTGGATAAAAAGGAGTTTCTGCTGAACCTCGAACGCGGACATTCGGAACTGTCGGGCAGGCTTTTGTGAAAAAACAGGGAAAAAAGCGGCGGGAAGCCTAACGGCAGTAAATTATTCTATCTTTGTCCTTGAAACAGAGCCGGTCAAAGAGATTTCCCGGCTGAAAAACCGAAGAAAATGAAAAGGGACAATTGTGTACGCATGTTTTTGGCAGCGGCGCTTGCGGTCGGACTGGTGTCGTGCGGTGGGGCCGCAGGTCCGCAGACCGTTACCGGAGTTGTGGTGGACGCTTCGATGAACAACATCATGGTCCGGACCGATGCGGGGGATACGGTGGACATCAGCACGATGGATACCGATCCGGCAAAGGTGCCGGGTGTGCTGATCGACGATTCGGTGCGCGTGGTATGCGCCGGCAAAGCCGTGGACGGAGTGAAGGTGCTGACGGCGCAGGAGCTGACTGTGACCGTCCATTCCCCCTATTATTACATTCAGGGGACATGGCTCGAACCCAATCCGATCAAAGCCTCGGAGATGCAGGGCGTTACGCTCGAGGCCGACGGTTCGGCCGTATCGGTGGGTATGGCTACGTTGCAGTTCAAAAATTGGAGCCTTGCCGACGGGAAAGTGATGCTGACTGCCGAGAGTATCGGTAACGGCGTAAACGCTGAAACGACCGATACGCTGCAGGTGGTCAAACTCGATGCCGACTCGCTCGTACTGGCGCAGAACGGCCAGGTGGTGTGGCGTTTCGGGCGGAAAAAGTAAGTTTCTCACCGGATTAGGATTAATTCAAAGACAGGACAACCGGTCTGTAACGGATGGGTTGCCCTGTCTTTTTGTTGGGGTTTGGCACATCGCCGGCTCGCGAAGAATATTTCGGCGGCGGTGCGAATATTTGCCGGGAAAGGTTATTTTTGTGTCACGGTATCGTCCGGGGCATCCGGACAGGACCGGATAATATAAACGCGGATAATACGAATGACGTTATGGGAAAAAAGGCAGTAGGTTACCTGTTGTATAATTTCCTGATTCTCGCAACGATCGGGATTTTCCTGCTTGCGGTGGGCGGTTGGCGTGCGCCGCAGGTCGATCCTGCCCGGTCGGGATTCTATGTATTCCTCGGACTGGCGTTGCCGGTGGTGTTGTTCGCCAATCTGTCGCTGCTCGTCTATTGGTGCGTGCGGCGCAAGGTGTGGTTGCTTTTCCCTCTGGCCGCGTTATTGCTCAATACGGGTTACTTTACCGCCATGTACCAGTGGCCGGGCGGCGGGGACGAGTCCCGCCCGGCCGATCTGAAGGTGGCTTCTTACAACGTGCATGCGTTCCGGGAGCAGGGCGCCGATATCCGCCAGACGGTCCGTCAGATGGCTTATCTGTTTCGGGAAGAGGGCGCCGACGTGGTCTGCCTGGAGGAGTTCGTCCCGGCGCCGCGTTTCGGCTTGGACAGTATCATCAGCCGGTTCCACGACTGGCCGCATGTGGCGGCCGGCGTTGCGATCACGATTTTCAGCAAATATCCGATCCTCGATGCCGAGGTGATTCCCTTTCCTGATACGGACAACAGTGCGTTGTGGGTAGACCTGCTGATCAGCGGACAAAAAGTCCGCGTACTGGCCGTGCACTTGCAGACGACCGGTGTCGACCGTGCCCAGCGGAACCTCAGTTACCAGAGCCGCAACCTGAGTGTCGAAGGAAGTTCCGAAGCGATGGAGCAAATGCAGGCGAGCTATCGTGCCAATGCCGTTGTCCGTGCGCAGCAGGTGGCGCGGCTCCGGCAGATGGTCGATACGCTGCGCATGCCGTTGATTGTTTGCGGCGACTTTAACGACATGCCCTCATCCTATACCTATCGGGCGATGAAGGGAGATTTACACGATGGATTCAAGGATTGCGGCAGCGGCTACGGCGGTACGTTCCGCCATTTCAAAGGGCTGTTGCGGATCGATTACATGTTCTATAACGATGCTTTTTCGGGAGAGCGCTATTATACGCTGGACGTGCCTTACAGCGACCACAAGCCTGTCCTGATGGATTTTTCTTTCCGTTCAGGGGAGACCGATCACGGTTCCGGGAAAACAGGTTCGGAGCGATGAGCCGCCTGCAATGCCCGCAATAAACCGGTGACAAGCAGACAAGCCAATCCCCCCCGACCGGTCGATGACAGGCCGCGTGCCGGTTCGGCACTGACTCCGGGGTGTTATGAATTATTTATAAACTGGCCGGTGCGTTCGCGCTGTCGGCCGAAGCGTTCATCGCGGCGGCCCCGGTCCGGGTGGGAACGGAAAAACTGAAAGTCGATCCTTCGCCCGCTTTCGAAGAGAACCACAAATCTCCGTTGTTCTTGTGGGCGAAGTCCTTGCACAGCAGCAAGCCGAGCCCGGATCCCTCCTCGTTGTGCGTGCCGTAGGTGGTGAAATGGGTGTCCGAATGGAACAGCTTAGGCTGGTCTTCCTCCGGAATTCCCTTACCGAAATCGCGTACGTTCACCACGGCTTTTTCGCCCAGGTCTTCCACCGTGACTATAATTTCGCTGCCCTCGGGACTGTATTTGACGGCATTGCTCAACAGGTTGCGCATGATCGTCTTGATCATATCCACATCCACCCGGACATCGACATGATCGGGCCACTCCGTCCTGATTTTGATATTCTTCAGCGAAGCGACCGGAGAGAAGAGCGTGACGGCATCGCCGATCACTTCCATCATGTCGATCTCCTGGTATACGGTTTTGAGGCGCCCGATCTGCGATTTGGTCCATTTGAGCAGGTTGTCCAGCAGGGAAAAAGTCTCTTCTGCCGTGTGGTTGGCCATCGAAAGCATGTCGTACATTTCGGGGCCGATCTTCTCGGGCGGAAGCTGCGCCATCAGCAGGTTGAAGATCATCTTGAGCGAACCCATCGGCGAGCGCAGGTCGTGCGCGATGACCGAATAGAGCCGGTCGCGGCCGCGGATCGTACTTTGCAGTTCTTTCATCTGGCTGGCGATCAGGCGCTTGGCTGCGATCAGTGAAATCTGGTGCGTGACGCGGATCAGCAGTTCCTCCTTGTTGAACGGTTTGGAGATGTAGTCCGACGCGCCGGTCTTGAACCCTTTGACGATGTCGTTGGTAGAGTTCAGTGCCGTGAGGAAGATGATCGGAATCTCCTGCGTTTGCGGATCGGTTTTCAGTTTCTCGGCCACTTCGTAACCGTTCATGCCGGGCATCATGATGTCGAGCAGGATCAGGTCCGGGGACTCTTTTTCGACGGCCTGCAACGCTTCCATACCGTTATTGGCAGTGACGATCCTGTATTTCTGGTTTCCGATCAACACTTTTAGCAGCAGTACATTCGCTATAGTATCGTCGACGATCAGCACCGTATATTCCGAAGGATTGATTTCTACTTGCATCGCTTGCGCGGTTTGGGTTCGGGTTGTGCGGCCGCGGGCCGCGGTTAACGGAAACGAATGTTTGGATTAGTTCAGCGAGCGGAAATATTCGATGGTGTGTTTGAGGCCCTCTTCGAGTTGCGTCGAAGGATCGTAGTCCAGTTTCTCGCGGGCCAGCGTAATGTCCGGTTGGCGTTGGCGCGGGTCGTCGTGCGGCAACTCCCTGAAAGCGATTTTCGAACGGGAACCGGTCAGGCGGATCACTTTTTCAGCCAGTTCGAGGATCGTAAATTCATGCGGGTTGCCCAGGTTGACCGGGCCGAGGAAATCGGCCGGGGACGCCATCATGCGGACCATGCCTTCGATCAGGTCGTCCACATACTGGAAGCTGCGCGTCTGCTGGCCGTCGCCGTAGATGGTCAGGTCGTTGCCCTGCAGCGCCTGCACGATGAAGTTCGACACTACGCGGCCGTCGTTGGGCAGCATGCCCGGGCCGTACGTGTTGAAAATGCGGATGATCTTTATCTCGATGCCGTGTTGCCGGTGGTAGTCCATGCAAAGCGATTCGGCGCAGCGCTTTCCTTCGTCGTAGCACGACCGGATGCCGATCGGGTTGACATGCCCCCAGTAACTTTCGGTCTGCGGGTGCACGATCGGGTCTCCGTACACCTCGCTGGTCGAGGCCTGCAACAGGCGCGCCTTGGTCTCTTTGGCCAGTCCCAGCATGTTGAGGGCGCCCATTACCGAAGTCTTCGTCGTTTTGATCGGGTCGAACTGGTAGTGGATCGGGGAAGCCGGGCATGCGAGGTTGTAGATTTCGTCCACTTCGGCGAAGTAAGGGTTGATCACGTTATGGCGCACCAGCTCGAAGTTGGGCCGGCCGATCAGGTGCCATACGTTTTTTTTGCTGCCGGTAAAATAGTTGTCCAGGCAGATTACGTCGTGCCCGTCGTTGACCAGGCGTGCGCACAAATGCGAACCGATGAAGCCTGCGCCTCCCGTCACTAATATCCTTTTCATTCGGTATGTAATGATGTTTTTTAAATGCTATGACAAATATAGCTTAATTTACTTATTTTTCACATAAAACTCGCCTTTCGTGTTGTGCAGAGTGGGGGGGTGGTGATATTTTTGTATTTTTGTGTAAACTTCCAATGTTTCGTTTATGAGTAAGGCTACCGTTTCGGAGCAAGAGCTTGAGTCTTTGCGTCGTGATGCGGAAAGGTTCCGCAACCTTCAGCAGGTGGCGCATGTCGGGTGGTGGAAAGCCGATTTCACAGCCCGGGAAGCCTGTTTTTCGGAGATATTGGCCGATATTCTGCAAGTCGGGCCGGAACCCGTACCGTTCGAGCGATGTGCGGAGTTGATCCACCCAGATTACCGGGAACGGGTCATGCACAGCCTGGATATGTTCCCCGAGATCGATTTTTACGACGAATCTTTTCCGGTGCGCTCTAAGGTCGGTGATATCTGGATGCATTCGCAGCTCGCTTCCAAAGAGACGGGACCCGACGGACACCTGTTCGCACAGGGGTTTATGCGGTACCTGTCCGTCCAGGAGGCCCAGCATACGCAGGAGAGTGCGTCCCACATGCAGCTTAAAGAGCTGCTGACGCGGCAGAATAATCTTTCGCAGTCGCTGCTGATGCTGCTCAAGCATTCCGACGAACAGGATGTGATTACCGGTTTGCTCGAAAACCTGCTGCACCAGTTCGATGGCGACCGGACTTATATTTTCGAATACGATTGGGCGAAACAGACCCACAGCTGCCGCTATGAAGTGGTGCGCGGCGGGGTTACCCCCGAGATCGACAGCCTGCAGGATATTCCGATCGATTTGACGCTGTGGTGGTCGGAGCGGTTGAAGGAGAACCTGCCGATCATCCTGAGCGACCTGGATGAGCTTCCGCCCGAGGCGGACGGCGTAAAGGCTGTACTCGCTCCCCAGGGGATCAAGTCGCTGATGGTCGTTCCGCTGATCAACCGGGAAGGAACCTGGGGCTATATAGGGGTCGACATCGTCGGCCAGTACCGTATTTGGAACGAGGCCGACCGGCAATGGTTCCTGTCGCTGGCCAACATCATCAGCGTCTGCATCGAGCTCAAACGCTCCGAAGCGACTATCCGGAAAGAAAAGGAGTATTTCCGCAATATTTATATGCACATGCCGCTGGGTTATGCCAAAATGCGTGTGGCTTACGACCCGCAGGGGAAGCCGGCGGATTACCTGCTCGAGGAGTACAATCCCGCCGTCGAGCAAATCCTGCACGTACAGCTTACCGGCATGGTGGGGCGCAGCATCCGGGAACCGGGCTTCCTCATTTCCGAGGAGATATGGACGGACCTGTACGAGACGGTAACCAGGCGGACAGTCGTTTCGAATAAGTTGTATAAGGTTCGTAACAACCGCTATTTCAACGCGATCGTTTTTTCGACCGACCGCGACCACTGCACGGCGCTCTTTTCGGACGTTACCGAGTCGATCCGGGCGCAGAAAGAATTGCAACGCAACGAGGCGAAATTGCAAAACCTTTACAAGACCATTCCGGTCGGCATCGAGATTTATGATAAGGATGGGGTACTGCTCGACCTCAACGACGAGGATATGCGTATTTTCGGGATCGAACGGAAAGAGGATGCGCTCGGGGTCAGCCTGTTCGACAATCCGAACGTCTCGCCCGAAGAGCGTGAAGCGATGCGCAGGGGGCAGCACATTGAGTTCTCGATGGATTACGACTTCGGGAAGGTTCGTTCGGGTGAATATTACAAGAGTACTCACACCGAAGTCCGGAACCTGCTCGCGCGGTGTACTCCGTTGCGGGACGGCGACGGCAATATCGACCAGTATGTGGTCATCGTGGTGGACAACACGGAATCGAACCGCACGTACCACCGGTTGCGCGACATCGAATACCGGTTCGACTATATGGCCGAAATGGCCCAGATCGGCCTCTGCAAGTGGATTCCGCGCCTGAACAGTTTCACGGCGTCCGAGCAGTGGTACAGCAATGTGAATACCCGCGGTCCGATCGCCGATATCAAGGATGCTTACGTCAAGACGCACCCCGACGATTTCGCCAAGCTCAAGCAGTTTTTCGACGATGCCGTCGCCGGTCGGGCGCAGGGGTTCCGGGATGTGCTGCGCGTGCGCAACGGCAATGCCTGGAAATGGATCCGTTGCACGTACCGGGTCAAATGCGAGGAGGGGAATGACGATATCGAGGTGATCGGCTTGAACGTCGATATCACCGAATTGAAACAGACCGAGCTGCGGCTGCAGGAAGCCAAGCTCAAGGCCGAGGAGTCGGATCGCATGAAATCGGCTTTCCTGGCCAATATGAGCCACGAGATCCGCACGCCGCTCAATGCGATCGTGGGTTTTTCGAACCTGCTGATCGAAACCGAAGACCCTGCCGACAAAAAAGAGTACGTCGATATCATCCAGCGCAATAACGAGCAGTTGCTGCAACTGATCTCCGATATCCTCGACCTGTCGAAAATCGAGGCGGGGATGGTCGAACTCTCCTACACCAAGATCGAACTGAACCTGCTTTGCCAGGAGGTCGTCAGCTCTTACATGGCCGATACCGAGCGGGAGGTGCCCATCGTTTTTGCCGGCGGATGCGACGATTGTTACATCATCAGCGACCGCAGCAAGTTGGTCCAGGTGCTTTCGAACCTGATCAACAACGCGATCAAATTCACGCAGCAGGGGTGTATTACGGTGGGGTTCCGCAAGCTTCAGAAGGGGATCGAGTTTTATGTACAGGATACCGGTATCGGCATTGTTGCCGAAAATATACAGTTGATATTCAATCGGTTTGAGAAACTCAACCACTTTGCCCACGGGACGGGTCTCGGTCTGACCATCTGCCGCAATTTGGTGGAGAAGCTGGACGGTACGATAGGTGTCGAATCGGAGCCGGGAATCGGATCCCGTTTCTGGTTTACGGTACCGTATGAGCCCGCCGGTTTGCATCGGGCAGAGGATGCGTTGCTGCCGCCTTCGCACGGTCTTTCCCAGATTTCTCCCGGTAAACCGGTTATTCTGGTGGCCGAGGATACCGACAGCAATTTCCAGGTGCTTTCGGCGATCCTGCGCAACGATTATGAGCTGTTGAGGGCCCGCGACGGCGACGAGGCGGTGCGGCTGGTCGAGCAATACCGTTTCGTGGCGGTGCTGATGGATATGAAAATGCCGGTTATGGACGGTTTGGAAGCGACGCGCAAGATTAAGGCCGTGAATCCGACGCTGCCGGTGATCGCGGTGACCGCCTATGCCTACGATCATGACCGGGAGAAGGCGCTTCAGGCCGGTTGCAACGATTACATGACCAAGCCGATGGATGTGACCGAATTGAAACAAAAGTTGTCGGAGTTCGTCAAGGACAAGCATTGACCGGATTTCCGGCACGGGCGCGAGTCCGCTTCGCAGGGTTATCCGCCCAGGACACGCCGTTGTTTCCGGAATATATGATGTTTCTTGTGCCAGTAGTTCCCTGGACATCCGGTATGTCTGAATATCTTTGTGCCCGGCCGATCCGATCGAAGTTCAGGCAGCCCGCTTCGCTTTTTCCCAGGCGCCTGTCTGCTGGCCGCGTCGCCGGCGCAGATAGGCGATGCCGCGCAGCACGTTCAGGTTCATAAAGAGGAAATAGTAGGGGACGAACAGCAACTTATTCTTGATTTTGCGTTGTGAGAGGCGGTAACCTTGCAGTGCGCAGCCGTAAAAAACCGCTTGCAGCAGCAGGATCGTACCGTAGAGAATCCGGTGCGGGCCGCCGGCGACCAGCGCGATATTCAGCGGTACGAGTGCGAACAGCAGGATCGGTGTCACCGACCAGCGCAGTACGCGGTGCGAGAGGTATTGCCACCAGAGTATGCCGTAGCGCAATGGGTTGAGCAGCGGCGCGAGCCTGCCGATGGATTGCAGCCCTCCGGCCGCGATACGCACTTTGCGCTTGCCCTCTTCGGTCATGTCGGCCGAGGCCTCTTCGAGCGCGTAAGCGTTTTTGCAGTAAGCGATCCGGTAGCCCTGCATCGCGATGCGCATCGAGAGGATGAAATCGTCGAGCAGCGTATCGTCCGGCATCGCTACGAACAGTTCGCGGCGGATCGCGAACAGTTCTCCGGCGGCTCCGACGGCCGTATAGAGGCGGTCGTCCCACTCTTTGAGCTTCGATTCGTATTTCCAGTAGATACCTTCGGTCGATGCGGCCGCCTGTTCACGGCTCTGTACGACCCTCTTTTCGCCTGCCACGCAGCCGACCTTCGAATCGCCGAAGGGCCGGATGATTTCGCGGATCGCTTCCGGACCCAGCATCGTGTTCGCATCGGTGAAAACGACCAGGGGTGTCGTGACCAGTGGAACTCCCCGGTTCAGTGCGGCTGTTTTGCCGCGCCGTTCGGGAGCAAACAGCACCGTGACTTCCGGATATCCGGCCAGCAATTCGTTCGTGCGGTCGTTCGAACCGTCCGTCACCCAGACGATTTTCAGCCGGCCGGCCGGGTAGTCGAGCGCCCGGCAGTTCCGCATCTTGTCGGCGATGACCGCCTCTTCGTTGTACGCGGCGATAAGCAGTGTCACTTCGGGCAGCTCTTCGGGCAGTTCGATGCGTGTTCTTTTGCACAGCGCCTCTTTGACCCGTACCAGCAAGTAGAGGAAAATGCCGTAGCCTGCATAAGTATAAAAGACGATCGCCAGGGCAATCCAAAAGAGAATCTCGATGGTTTTCATCATGCGTACGTTTGAGGGGTTCGGGGTTGTGTAATGGGGGGCCGGGCGGCTTGTGCCGGGAGGTTTGTCGCAGGTTTCATAAGTTTATAGCGGTAGTTATCACGTTATATGAGGTCAACTTGTTGCCGGGGCATTGCTGCCGGGCCGTTTATTCCAGCCTCTCGATCTGGTCGAGTACCTTGCGCATCTGCACGTCCCACGAGAGGGTATCCTCGATACTTGCGCGGATATGGGCCGGGTCGCGGTCCACGCCGTCGAGGAAATGTAGCAAAGCATCTATGTCGATCGGGGATTCGTCGGCCGGGGCTTTCAGCACGTAAGGCATTGCATCGAAATCGCTGTCGTTCTCGGAGTAGACGAACGGAATGCCCCGTGCTGCGTATTCGCGGTTTTTCAGTGTTTTGATGTGTGTAATCCCGTTGCGGTGCCGCCCGAGGCTGGCTATGCCGAGGTCGGCCTCCTCGAAGGCGCGGTCGAGCGCTTCGCCCCAGAGCGGGCCGTGGAGAACCACCCGTTCTTCCATACCCTGTTCGCGGACCTGTTCGCGCAGTTCGGGCACGGTGAACCGGCTCCCGCCGCCGACGATGTGGAAGATCACCTCCTTTTCGTGCGGACGGCGGTAATAATCCGCCAGCCCGGCTACCACACGGTCGAAGCCGTGCCAGAAATGGATGTCGGCGACGCCGAGCAGGTGCACCGTGTTCGAGGTGTCGTTCACGTTCGTTTTGAGCGGGATGTGTGCGAAGTCGATCCCGTTCGAGATGCGGATGGTCGGACGTCCGAAAATCGTATCGTACTGCGAGAAGGTGACGATCCGGTCGACCTGGCGTGCGAGCGCATTGCGGAAACATTTGTCCACCGAGAGCACCAGCTTGGTTTTGCGCGATGCGCGTGCGTATTCGGGGTCGTACGGGAAAGTGGGAATTTCCATCACGATCCGCACGCCGAGTTTTTTCAGGTGCGCGAACCACCGGATCAGCGCCGGATTCGCATTGTGGTCGAAGCGCACGTACAGGAACCGGACTCCTTCCCGGCGGATGTAGTCGGTCACCGAGCGGTAGCTGAACCGTTTTTTAAGCTTGGCGCGGAGCCCGTGCCCGAAGTTTTCGAGCGTTTCTCCGTCGAGTATCCGCCTGTGGCTGCCGTCCGCCCCCACTTCGAGCGAACAGAGGCGCAGTTCGGCGCCGCAGCGCCGCAGTGCGTCGCACTGGTAGAAAATCTTTTTACTGATGCCGTTGTGGGCGGCGAATCCGTGGAAGACGATGAAAAGTCCTTTCATGGCGGTCGGTATTTCAGGCTGCTAGCGGCCGGTCAGGGTTTTCAGCAGCGATGGAGTATGGCGGTTGAGCAGGCGGTACAGGCCCACGGCGATTGCAATGACCAGCAACGGAATGAGGATGTAGATGACGGTCAGCGAGAAGTCGGAGGGTGTGCCGGAGAGTTTCATCGCGATGCGCTTGAGCAGCGTGAGCATCGGATCGTGCAGTGCGAACAGGAAAAACCCCATCCCCCGCAGTCCCGGGTAGTTCCGGGCGCGGATGCTGTGGGGCGTTTCCCGTTGTTCCCTGGCCGTTACGAAACGGACCGACAGGTTCGTGCCGACGATGATTCCGAGCGTGAATACGACCCTGTCGAGCGGAACGAGCCCGTTGTCCCGGAAAATCATGTGTACGGTCATCAAGGCGATGTAAAGCAGCAGTGTCGTTGTCGCAAAACGGCTGAACATCGACAGAAAATCCGTGTGGCGGAGACTGAAGCATGCTCCTGCGGTGAAGAAAGCGAGGCTTTCGATCAGGAAAGCCTGTCCGGGTGTGGCGAGCCACACTCCCCACAGCGCTGCGGCTCCCCACCAGCCGAATCCGCGCACGAACAGTCTGATCGCGGGGGAGAGCAACGCCAGCAGGATCAGGTTGCGGATGTACCAGAACTGGTGCAGGATCGGTGTGCCGTTGCCGCCTCTCCACTCTCCGCTGTCCCAGAATGCCTGAAGGAAATTGACGAACGAATATTCGCTGACGGGGGGATTCACGCCCGAAAAATATTTGCTCAGCGCGGGGATTTGTTCCACCCCGAAATAGAGGGCCAGGATGAGCGCATTCCAAAGCAGGTAAGGGACGATGAGCCGTTTGGAGGTTTTGCGGAGTTTCGTCTTGTAAGGTTTCGGGTGCAGGAAAAAGAGGAAGCCCGAAATGAAAAAGAGCGCCGGTACGGCTGTTTGGGCGATCTCCAGCGAGCAGACGAAACTCACCAGTCGGTAGACCGGGAAGTCGCCCGCGCTGAAATCGCTGCGCGTCGAAGTGTAGGCGTGCAACACGACGACCAGCAGGATCATCGCAAAACGCATCACATCGATGCTGCGGGATTGTAGACCGTTCACCCGCATGGCCTCAACGCTTGAAAAATTTGCCCGACAAGGCCGAGAGCCTGCCGAGGATATTGAATTCTCCGGTCAGCTGCAGGTAGCCGCCCCAGATTACCAGGGACAGGACGCCTTTGGCGATCAGCGTGAAGAACAGTTCCCGGGCGGGTAATATCCGGTCGAATCCCCACAGGATACTCCACAGCAGGACCCCGAGCAGCAGCGGTGAAGCGAGTTTCCGCCAGAACGGACCCCAGGGCAGGCGGAACGTGCGGTAATACATCAGCCAGTAGGCCTGCACGAAATTGACCGAGAACGAAATGCAAATGCACCAGGCTACTGCGTCGAGCGAACGGAATCCGAAAATACCGAGGCAAATCCCGCCTGCGTTGAGCAGCGCCGAAAGCAATCCGCTCAGGAACAGGATATGCGTCGATCCCGCCGCCTGGAAGATCGACCCGGAGGTGGACATCACCACCTGTACGCCTACCGACAGTGCGAGGATGCGGAATACCGGTACCGACGCTTCCCACTGCGAACCGAAAATCAGCAGGATCAGCTCCGGGGCCGTGAAGTAGAGGACAGCCGCCAGCGGAAAGCCGATCCAGGCCAGCACGCGCACCACTTTGAGGTAGGATTCCGAAAGCTTGCGCAGGTCGTGCTGGAAGTCGGAGAAAATGGGGTGCATCACCGGCGAAATAATGTTGGTGATGTTTTGCAGCGGCAGCATCATCAGCCGGTACGATTTTTCGTAGAAGCCCAGCGGACTCATGCCCATGTATTTGCCTATCAGTAGTTTGTCCAGGTTCCGCGTGAAGTAGTTGATCACGTTGAACGAGAACTGGTAGGCCGAGAAGGCGAAGATCGTGCGCAACGGTTGCAGGCCTGCCGTCCAGCGTACCCGCAGCGGATGTTCCCGCAGGTTGACGATGAATAGCACGATACTCGATACGATCGGGTTGATCAGCAGTGCGTAGATACCGGCGCCCGAAAGGGCCGCAATCACTGCGATGGTTCCGACCGATCCTTGGACACAGAGGTTGCGCATTGCGATGAATCTGAACCGTTTCTGTTTGTAAAGCAATGCGTTGGGGACGATGTTCATCGCTGCGAAAAGCAGGTTGACCGACAGGAACTGGCAGATGCGTACCAGCTGGGGCGAGTCGTAATAGGAGGCGATCAGCCACGAACTGCCGAAAAAGAGCAGCGATACGGCCAATCCCGACCAAATCGTGAACGAAAAGATGCCGTTGAGCTCCTCGCCGGTCAGTTTCTTGTATTGAATGATCGCCGGGGCGATGCCCAGGTCGCTGAAGATGCTGAAAAAGGTGATGATAACGGTAGCCACCGCGACGATACCGAAATCCGAAGGCGACAGCAGGCGCGCCAGCACACCGGAGACTGCCAGCGAGATGACGATGCCCGCGTATTTGGCGATCGCGATGTAAAAGACGCCCGACGTGAGTTGTTTGCGGACGGTATGTTGGTCCGGGCTCTTCGGTTGGGGCGTTTGATCGTGCGGTTCGGGAGGCACAGGGGCCGGTTGTTGTGCTGTTGTCATAGCCAGTGTGCCCCTCGCGAGGCATTCGTGTGTTTGCTTTTAAGAATTTCGTTGCGGCGGCGCAGCAGGGTCCGGTAAGCCTTCAGGATTTCCGATGCGCTTTTCCCGTCACCCCTCAGCAGGTAATAGGGAACGCGCGCGAGCGTTGCCGCTTGCCGGCGCAGTGTCCGGCGCGTCGCCTGCCACGGCGAGAAGCGCGGGTCGGCGTAGGTGATCAGCAGGTAGCGTCCGACCCACGCGTTGCGGAGCGGCCGGGCCGCCGATTTGCGGTCGTGGCAGACGAGGGCCTGCGGTACGACGCGGATCGTGAGCGATTGGTGGAGTACCCGCTGGCAGTAGTTGTTATCTTCGCCGTAGTGGTGGAATAGCGGATCGAATCCGCCGACCGCCTCGATCGTCCGCAGCGGCAGGAGCCATGCGGCGGCGTTGATGAAGCGCGCTTCGCGCGGGGAGGTCAGTCCCCCGAGCAGCAGCCCGTCGTCCCGTGTCGCCGCAGCGTCGCCGAACAGGTAGCGTTTGAACGCTTCGTCCATGCGTTCGGCCGAGCCGTCGAGGTGGACGGGGCTCAGGATGCCCGAACGGTCGTCTTCGGCCCCGAGCAGGCGTTCGACGGTATCGGGGTAGATCCAGGCATCCTGGTTGAGCAGGAAAAAATGGGTCGCACCCTGCCCGAGGGCATAACGGATCCCGGCGTTGTTGCCGCGTCCGAACCCGAGGTTCTCGTCGCTGCGGATCAGGTGCACTTCGGGAAAACGTTCCGCGATTCGCTGCGGCGTTCCGTCCGTGGAGCCGTTGTCGACGACCACCGTATGCAGCGGTACGGTCGATCCGCGCAGCGAACCGAAGCATGCGTCCGCCCACCGCATTCCGTTGTAGGTGACAATGATGGTATAAATGTTCACGTTCGGGGAAATCACAGCCGGAATGGATTTATGGTTCGGTTGCGCCGCTGTTACAGCTGTTATCGTTGTCGTCCTGCCGCCGGATGCCTTCCTGCGGATTCCGGGTTTTGACCCATACCCCCAGCGCATCGTCGTAGCGTTTGATGACTCGGGCCGGATTGCCCACCGCCACGCTGAAAGAGGGAATATCCTTGGTGACGACGCTGCCTGCGCCCACCTGCACGCGCTCGCCGATATGCACGCCGGCCACGACAACCGAGTTCGCCCCGATGTGCGATTCGTTGCCGATTACCACCTCTTTCAGGTCGAGCGGCTGTTTGTTAGAATCCCGGGTGCCGTCGCTATATCCGTGGTTGAAGCCCGAGATGAAGACGTGCTGGCCCAATCCCACGCGGTCGCCCAGCCGGACGGGGCCGATCACTACCGAGCCGATACCGATGCGCGCGCCGTCGCCGATCAGTACGTCGCCCGCGCCGTTGTTGACCGTGGTAAAATCTTCGATCAGCGCATCGCGGCCTACTTCGAAACGGCGCCACGGAAAAACATCGATGCGCGAGCGCCGCCGCCGGATGATCGCACCCCGTCCGCGTTTGTGTACGAACGGGTTGACGAACCATTTGACCCACAGACGGGGTCGAGGATTCTTGTGCGAAGTAATCAGGCCGATGATAAATCGTTTCAGGGCAGGATTTCCTTTGATTTTGTCGATCATGTGCGGTTACTGACAGGGAGGATTATTGCTATACCGGATGTGCCGGATCGAGACGATAAATATTTTTTATTTTACACAAATATAGACAAGTTTCGCTATCCCGGCAATTTGTTTTCGGAAATATCATATCATATTGATCTTATGTTGTTTCTTTTTCCGGAAAACATCTGTTCTTTTATATTTAGTGTCATGATTTTGTGATTAAATGTAGTATTTTTGTCGCAAAGCGGATTCCGCTCGGCGTGTGACTGTACGGCTCTAAGCGTTTGGAAAACGAAGCCGGAACACGGAACGGATCGGCCGCTTCCCGAACTTAATAGAATCAGGATGATGAAAGAGATTGATATAGACAGGATCCACACCGTTTCGACGCGGTTGTTCCTGGTGGTTTGCTGCGGAGTGCTGGCGACCGCCTGTGTGAAGGATCCGCAAAAAGGCGAGGATACGCCGGATGGCGGTGAATCGGCCTCGAAATACTTCAGTTATGCCACCACGCGTGAATATACGGTTGCAATCGACTATGGCTTCAGCGATTACCAGGTGCTGTTCGAAATCTATGGCGGGAATCCGCTGGCTGAGGTGGACGGCGGTTTGGTCAAGACTTCCGAAGAGCCGCTGTATCGGGCTGCGACGGACAAAAAAGGATGCTTTTCGGGTACCGTCACTTTGCCGGCCGACCTGACGGAGGTGTACCTCTATTCGGACTATCCCGGTACGGTCAGTCCGGTGAAGCTGACCGTGGGCGAAAACGGAGCTATTGCATACGATCAAAAGCAGGTGCGCTCCCGGGCCGGCAACCCGCTGACGCGCGCACTGATCACCACCCCGACCGGCACGGCCTATCCCGACCGCTACAAGGTGCTCGGCAACTGGAGTAAGAACGGGCGCCCCGATTACCTGCTCGACCCGGCCGACCTGACCGCTCAGCAATATTACGATGTAAAAAGCATGTTCAGCCTCTGGGGCGGCCAGCATATCAAGGATTTCCCGCAAAGGGAGCTGATCGCGGACAATGTCAACATCAAACTCAATATCACCAAGGCTACGACCATCAAACTGATCTTCATCAAGACAACAGCGACGATGCGTAACGTCTTCGGTTATTATACCTATCCCACTGGGCAGGAGCCGAAAAGCGTAAGCGATATCCAGCCGATCATCGCTTTCCCGTTCATTTCTACGTTCAATTGCAATATCGACAATGCCGACGCGGTTTTTACCGGCGATCAGGTGCAACTCAAATACTGGAATGCCAGGACGCAGCGGTTCGAAGACGAATTCCCGGCCGGAGTCAGTATCGGGTGGTTCCTCGACGCCTATTCGTTCGATCCTACGACCGGGACGGTACTGGAGGACAATACTCCTGTCTATTATGCTTCACGCGCGTTGAACCCGAACAACATGCACCGTTCGATCGCGCTGGGAGACCAGCAGAGCGGACGTATGCTGGCGATAGGTTTCGAGGACAGCGGTATCACCGAGGCGGGTGAGGGCAATTTTTGCGATGCCGTCTTCATGCTGGACTACGGCGATAAGGACGCTGCCACGTCCGAAGGTACGGGCGTGATGCCCGAAGTGCCGGGCATCGCCGACGAGGACAATTACCATGTGGTGAACGGAACGCTCGCGTTCGAAGACCTTTGGCCGAGCCAGGGCGACTACGATATGAACGATGTGGTGGTGACCTACAAAAGCACCGTCTACAAGAACGTGCTTTCGAACCGTGCGACGAAGGTGGTCGACCGCTTTACGCTGGCGCATGTGGGCGGTACGCTGCCCTGCGGATTCGGCTACCAGTTCGACAAGCTCGACAAGGCGGCGATCGGGAGCGTCGAGGTGATTTCCGACAAAACCGGGGCGACCTCTTCCTTTATGCAGGGGCAGATGCTCGAACCGAACCAGAGCAAACCGAACGTAATCCTGTTCGATAACTCCCGGACGAACGAAGGAGCGACCTTTACCGTGACGACCCAGTTCGCCTATCCGGTCGTCGGCGACCTGGTGCAGCCGCCCTATAATCCCTATATCGTCATTTCGTCGGACAAGGGGCGCGGCCGTGAGCTGCACCTGGCGAAGGGCGTGCCTACCGATTTGGCGGATGCGGCCTATTTCGGCCAGAGCTCCGACATTTCGGATCCGGCACAGAAACTCTACTATGTGTCGAAAGATAATTTTCCCTTTGCAATCAATATTCCGACCGACGCTTTCAGCTATCCCGATGAAAAGGTGCGCATAGACAAGGCTTATCCGAGTTTCCCGGGTTGGGTGTCGTCCAACGGCGTGTTGCAGCGCGACTGGTATAAAAAACCTGCGAAGAAATAATAGGCGGCCGGGGACTGCTTACAATTAGGGCCGTTGTACTGGAAATCGGGGGCGCGGACAGCCAAGGTCGCGGATAACTCTGTGCCGGGGTTGCCGGGAGCAACGGGAATAAGTAGATAAAGGAGACGAAAGGGCTCTTAGCTTGTAATACTAAACTACCACCACAAAAAATACCATTCCCATGAAAATCAAATTACTGATCCTGCCGCTTGTTGCGATCGTTGTCGCAGCGGGTTCGTGCGTGAAGAATCCGGAGACGCCTCAGCCGGACGGTCCGCAGACCGATCCCGGTACGGTGAAGGAGATGGCCGTTCCGGCCGGTTTCGATTGGAAGATGTCGCGCGGCATCACCTGTAACTTCGCTTCTGCACATCTGACCCGTGTCTATGTTGCGTCGACTGCCGATGCCGAGCCATTTGCCGTTGTATTCGCAGGAGACGGTGCCGAACCGGTTACATTGAATGTCCCTGTACCGATGAAGTCGCTTTATGTAAAATATGAAAAGGCCGACGGTACATTCGTTACGAAAGAACTTCCTGTTATGGGAACAACCCTCGCGTATACCGTTCCTGCCGACAGCAAAGAGTTTGTGGACGTGGCCGCCGGGGCTGCGAAAACGACGGAATCGACCACGCGCGCCGGTTATGCCGATTCCAACGGGGGGCATATCCTCTATCCTGCTGCCGGCTGGGGTACGCTGATGTTCGAGGACCTGTGGCCCTCTTACGGCGACTATGATTTTAACGATTTAGTCGTGAATTACCAGGTCGACCTGATGATGCAGAACAAGAACCAGGCGCGCGAAATGTTCATTGCCCTATGTGTTCGGGCGATCGGCGGTAAGCTTCCGTATGACCTATATCTCAGTCTTAGGGGCGTGCGGCCGGACCAGATCGCCGATATTAAAATGGATGATTTGCAGAACGGTGTGCAGAGTTGTGATCTGGTTAAAGTCAATAGCGGCAACTCCAGACCGGCCATCCTCAAATTCGTGGACATCAAACAGAACCTTAATAAACCCGGCGGAACGACTTTCCTGAACGTTAGACCGGGCGAGGAGATGAAAACCGGCGATCTGACCGTAGTATCGTTCAATGTGACTTTCCGCAATGCGATTTCGACCCGGGACCTGGCGTTCGATACCTTTGATTTCTTTATCGCGCGCGACGACCAACAGCAGGAAATACACCTGGCCGGGTTCGAGCCGGTGCTCTTTGGTGCTGACCGCTATCGGGCATTGCGCACGCAGCCGACTTCGAATGCGAACACGCAGTCTGAATATTACTATTCGAACGATAACCTGGTGTGGGGGATTTGTATTCCTGCCGAAATACCGCATGCCTATGAGACGCGGGATTTCCTGACGGCCTATCCCAATTTTGCGAAATGGGCCCAGTCGGGCGGTGTCAGCAATACGGATTGGTATACCGATGCGCCGGGAAACCGAAATCCGGAAAATCTGGTACGGATGAAATAGTCCGTGCCGCCCGTACTCCTGTCGGAGCCTGCCCTTTCCCATCGTGGAACAGCAGAAGGAACGGAGTGGAAAAGGATGGGTACGGCGGAATGGCAATATGGATAAAAGCACGGAACCGAGTTCCGTGCTTTTATCGTTTCTGCATTTGTTTTGTAGCTCTCTTTTTCTTGTCGTGTCTTTGAGGAGCAAAGGGGATGCGCCTTTCGGCGGTTTGGGGTGCGGTTTCCTGCTTCGCGATAGGCGTTTATTGCGCTGCGACGCTGCGGTAGAGGTCGAGCAGCTTGCGGGCTGTCGCCTCCCAGGTGAATTGCGGGGCACGCGCGAGGCCGTAGGCCGCCTGATCTGCGCGGACCTGCCGGTCGGTTTCGAGCCGTAGCAACTGGGCCGCGATCGCCTCTTCGTCGAGCGGATCGACCAAGATGGCGCCTTCGCCGGCAATCTCGGGGATCGCCGACGTGTTCGAAGTGACCACCGGAGTTCCGCAGGCCATTGCCTCTAGGATCGGTATGCCGAAACTCTCCCGCAGTGAAGTGTACAGGAATGTTTCGGCCCCGCTGTAAATCGCAGGCAGGTCGGTGTTGGGAATGTATCCCGGAAGACGCAGTGCCGGACGGATCCCCTCGATCCCGTGTTCGCGCAGAAGCGCGTCGGCGGCTTCGGGTTTCAGGTCGGCGACCAGCAGCGGCAACGGGTGCTGTGACAGTTCGCGGTAACGGGCATAGCCCCGCAGCGTGCGCGGGGTGTTTTTCTTCGGGTCGGTATTGCCCAGGAAGAACAGGAAACGATCTTCGGGCAGGTATTTGCGGGTGACGGCACCCGGATCGGCCACCGGGCGAAAATGCGGGCTCACGCCGTTATGGATCGTTGTCAGTACCCCTTCGGGCAGTTGCAGCGCCTGTTGGATGCGCTGCTGCTCGAAACGGGATACCGTGATGACTTTGCGGCAGTGCGGCAGGATGCGCGGAACCACCAGCCGGCGGTAATGCCAGCCGAGGTTCTGGTACATCGAACGGTTCTGGGCGGCGCGCTTTTCCAGGAAAATAATGTCGTGCAGGGTCAGTACCAGCGGTGCGGAACAGCGCACCGGGGCCGTGTTGCTCGTGCAGTGCAGCAGGTCGGGGCGGATTTTGCGCACGGCGCGCGGCAGTGCGACCTGCTCCCAGAGCGGATAGGTGGGGCAACTGATCTCGACGATATGGAAATTCGCACTCTCGCTGAGGCAACGGTCTTCTCCCGGGCTCACGAGGATGTAATACTCGTTCTCGGGGTCGAGTTGCTGCAGTCGCCGGATGGTTTCGAGCGCAACGAAGTCCATGCCGTGCTTGTTGGTGCGGAAGATGCGCTGTGCTTCGATGGCTATTTTCATGGCTTGCGGGTTTGGTTCCGGGTTATGGGGGCGAAAATTTGTCTTGTGGCTGATGGTTCCTTGTTTCTGTCTGACGCGGGGTGAACCCTGCCCCTGGCAGAGCTGGAGGTTCTTGTGCCGGTTGAAGTTTGGGAGCTAGATATTATTTTCTACTTGTTTCCGTCTGCCGGCTCTTCCGGTCGTTCATTTATCTGTCTGGCTGTCTGGCTGCCTTGCCGGTTTGTGCTTCGTCTTGGAAGGCTTGTGTGTTAAGCTTTTTCAGTGGAACCGTGTTCGGTATGGAAAAATTTGTCGCGGGTGCCGCGCAACCGGAGCAGGTTCAGCGCCATGAGCAGCATCAGCAGCGGGATTTTACGGATCGCCCGTTTGAGCGGCTTATCCACGAGGTAGTCCGGGATTGCGAAACAGAGCGCGAAGAGCAGTGTTGCAAGCAGCAGCCACCATTTTGCGGAAGAGGCCGGATCGACGAACGTTACCGCGAGGGCCGCGAGCGGTATGAGGCCCAGCAGCAGGACGCGCGGGGGCATCATCCACTGTACCAGCTTGTCGCAGTAGTCGAGATTTCCTTCCAGGACCGCGCCCGGCAGGTCGCGGACGGCGGCCTTCAGCGAGTACCACTGCGCGGCGAGCCAGCGCCGCCGCTGGTTGTAGAAAGCGCGGCTCCCGGCGGTCTTTTCGTCCAGTACCTCCACGTCGTCGAGGTATTCGATGAAGATGCCCTGCTTGAGCAGCAGTACTTCCAGTTCCTTGTCTTCGCCGGCCGACGAGACTTGCGTGATGTTGTTGCAGAACCAATTGTAGTCGAATGCCATGCCGGAACCGATCAATGCCGAAGAGACTCCCAGCGCGACGTGCCCTTTGCGGAAGATCGAGTTGTTGATCTCTTCGCTCACGGCATCGAGCAGGGCCGTATCGGTATGCAGGTTCTTGGCGCGGCGGTGTGCCTGAATAGCCTGTGCCCCGCTGTGGTATCCGTCGTTCAACCGCGAAAGGAAGTCGGGAGCGACGGTGTTGTCCGCATCGAGAATCACGGCCATGTCGAAGGTTTCACCCGCAGCGGCGAGCTGTGCGACGGCATAATTGAGCGCTTTGGCTTTCGAACTGTTTTCGAATTCGACTTCCAGCAGGCGGATCGGCAGTTGTCCGAGCCGTTCCAGCGTGGCGGGGGCGCAGTGGTCGGCGATCACGACCGCTTCATACCGTTCGCGCGGGTATTGTTGCGCGAGTATCGCCTCCACCGACTGGTCGATTACGCGGTCTTCGCGGTAGGCCGGAATCAGCACGGCCATGCGGTGCTCTATTCTGGCCGCGGGAAACCTGTCGCGGCGCCGGCGCATCGAGGCGAGCGCGAAGATGAAAAGGTAGGCGGTGGCAAAGCCCAGCAGTGCGAAGAGCACCCAGTCGGTTATGGTCAGGATCGTTTGCATCGTCGGGGAAATGCTAGAGGTCAGAATATCGTGTTATTTTCAAAGTCCGAAACTGTGCAGGCGGCGTAAAAACATGCCTGTGCCCGGTGCGGTTTCCGGGGCGTGTGCCGTTGCCGGTCGACCTCAACAGGCCGGATACTGTGAGGTCGCGCCGGGGGCCGCATCTAGTCCGTTTTGTTTTTCATCGTAAAAAAAGCGCCGATGCCCCGTACCGTTGCGCGGGCGAGGTCTCCCCGACCGCGGAGCAGGGCGGTCGCCGCATTTTTCGGCGCCGCGACGCCGCATTGGTAGAGCACCGTCAGCAGGCGTGCCGCACCGCGCCGGTTGCGCCAGCCGAACAGCAGCCGGTTGCGGGTGAGGTAGTAGGTCCGCAGCGAGCTTTCCCGGCCGGTCGTGCGGCTCTCTTTGTGGAATACCGTACAGCGGGGTTCGTAGCCGATGTCCCAGCCGCTGCGGGTGATCCGCTCCGACCAGTCGAGCTCCTCGTAGTAAAGGAAATAGAGCTCCGGCATCTCCCCGGCCTGCTCAATCGTCTCGCGGCGGACCATCATTGCGGCGCCGTGCGCATAGGGCGTTTCGTGCGGCGTGTCGTAACTGCCGTCGTCTTCCCGGTTGAAACCGACCAACCCGTTGCGCAGGGTGATTTTCGACAGCGGTGTGTAGCCGGCGAACTGGATCGGTCGCGGCGGATCGGCGAAGCGGATTTTCGGCGACACGGCACCCCAGCGCGGATGGTTTTCCAGCGCGTCGCAGAGGTAGTGCAGTGAATCGTCCCCGACTTCCGTGTCGTTGTTCAGCAACAACAGGTAGCGCCCCCGTGCGGCACGCAGTCCGAGGTTGTTGCCTCCGGCAAAACCCAGGTTGCGCTCGCTGCGGATCGCAACGATACCGGGAAAGCGTTCCGCGAGCAGGTGCGCTTCGTCGCGCAGCGATCCGTTGTCGACGACGATAGTCTCTATGGGCGTCGATACGTACTGTCGCAGCGATGCGATCATTGCGGCGGTCAGTTCCAGGCCGTTGTAATTGACGGTTATGACGGATATATCAGGCTTCATCGAGGTATTCGTGTTCGTGTTCGATCCGTTTTTCACGCGCCTCCGCCAGTTCCCGGTCGAAGCGCGGAGCGAGGAAGATAAAGGCCTGGCTCATGTACATGATGATGCCGGTGGGAAACTGGCCGAAAATCTCGTTGCTGTACGAGCAAACGGCGATGCCGAATACGCCGGCGGTCAATCCGGCGGTCAGTCCCCGCAACTGTTTGTCCCGCAGCCGGAACATCACCTGGTAACAGCCGTACCCCAGAATATAGAAAAGCACCCCCAGGTGTACGATCAGCCCGACGATACCCGTTTCGACCCATATCATCACGAACCACGAGTCGGTCGGGATTTGCGACAGGTAGGCGTTCGGTGCGTAAGTTTTCGCTTTGCCGCCGCCGAGCCCGATGCCCACTCCGAAAGGCTTGTCCTTCATGTAGGCCCGCATCAGTTCCTGGTTTTTCAACCGGACCTGGAAAGAAGCGTCGTTCAGGTCGAAGGCACTGCGTGCGCGGCGGATCAGCGCGTTGCTGTGTCCGATGTGCGTGTAATTCAGGAAGATGAATACCCCGGCAAGCATGATGGCCCCGGCGGCGATCATTTTGATCTGTTTGGAAAGGATGATGAAAAGCGTGAAACCGGCGAACGGTACGGCCAGTGCGCTGCGCGTGCCCGAAATCATCATGCCGTAGCAGGCCGCGGCGGCTACGGCAATGTAGTAGAGTCGGATCCACCGGTTTTTGTAATAGAGCGAAGCGATGCCGAATACGACCATCGAGAGGCCCATTGACGAGCCGAAGTTCGCTGCGTCGCTGAAGAACGAGAAGTAGCGCACTCCGGTCCGGATGATGTGCGTGGTATGTCCGCGTTCGACAAAAAGCCAGTATTGCTCGGCCTGGTCGAAACCGATGTTGCGCTGGATCCAGCTTTTGAGCACGGCCAGCAACGTCAGCACGGACCAGATGAATAGGATACGTTTCAGGTCTTTGTAGCGGTAGAAGATGATCGGCGTGAGGATGGCGATCGCGACGAAGTAGAGGGCGTAGCCCCGGATCAGCGCGACCCAGGCGGTCGCCGAGACGGTTTGCGGATTGAACAGTTCCAGGAAACAGTAGGTTAACCACACCAGCGATGCGACGGTCAGCCCGTTGCGCGCCCGCTCCCAGCCGACATGCTTGTAACACGAACGGATCAGCAGCGTGAACAGGTTGAACATGATCAGGCAGTCCATCACGATGCCTGCGGGCAGGCCGGGGATGTAGCGCGTCAGTCCCAGGACGAAGTAGTTCGCGATAAAAAGCCAGGTGTAGGCCCAGTAAGGTTTTTTGATCGCGAACAGGATGATGTAGAGCAGGATCGGCAGACAGCCCAGCGCGGCGCCCGCCATATAGCCGACGCGGATAACGGCCAGGGCCACCGCCCCGATCCCGAGCGCCAGCCCGAGGTAAGGAAGCAATCCCTTGCCCGATATGATTCCGTGTCGTTCCATGCGTTTGCTCTGCTGGTTTTTGGGTGGTCTTCGAGATTGCACACTCGCCGTTGCCGGAATTCTTCCCGTCCGGATTTCGCGTAGCGGAGGGATGCTCCGGGGCGGTTGTCCGGTTGTCGTTACTGCGATAAATGACGGGAACGCCATTCTGTCGCGAATCCGAATTGCGGACCTGAGTGTGCGTATTTTTCCGGCGGTTTTTCCTGATTGTTATTTTCCGCTGGAGGTGAGTCCGAACTGGTAGAACCGGAAGAGCCGTTTGCGCAGCGGGGTATATGGCGGCAGCATACCGGTGAAACTTTCGACCACCTCGCGGCGTGCCATGTTCAGGTAGAGCATGACCGGGGTCTCTCCGGCCTGCTCCCGAACCTTGTCGAAAAGGATTTGGTCGGTATCCTTCCACACCTGGTTGGCCCGGGCGACGACGATGTTGACCGACGCCTCCTGCAGCAGCGCTTTGGAAACCGTGCAGGTGCTCAGCGACGGATGCTCGATGATGACGACGTCTTCGCGGCCGGTTTCAGGTTCGCCGTCCGGCTTCCGGTCCCAAACAGGAATGAAGTCTTTGTGGCTCTGCGCGAGCAGGTAGTTTTTCCGCTCGACGGTGAAATCCTGATGATAGGTGACCAGCCGGACGTTTAGCCCGATCTCTTCGAAGTAGGTTTTGAGTTGTTCGCCGAGGAAACTTTTGCCGGTGCCGGTGTCGGTGCTTAGCAGGTTGATGACGTTGGGCTTCCCGGGTTTGAAATAGTTGAGTACCGCATTGCCCAGATATTGCGAGGCCACCTGTCTGCATGCTTTCGTGTAGCTTCGGAACCGGAATTTTCCGGGTGCGGGGAAGGCGCCCAGCACGCGTCCGCCGGTAATCCGTTCGGTGCGTACCCGGTCGCGCAGCGTCCGGTCGAGCAGTTCGAGCAGGATGAAGTAGCCGAGGATGAAGATCATCGTGCCGAAGAATGCGGCCAGTACCATCACCTTGCGCTTGGTGGGCATCGCTGCGATCGGGAACGAGGGCGGGTTGATCACCTTCAGGGTCGCCGAGGTGATCTGCAGGCTCTTTTGCTTGAGCCGGGCCATGTTCAGGCCGTGCAGGATCGACAGGTAAGATTGTTCGGTGAAATTGATCTCCCGTTGTTTGCGTTTGATCGTCGTACCGACCGGTGCGTAAAAAACGTACCGGTCATCGAGCCTGTCCTTCCACTCCTGGAGCACTTTCATCTCGGCCTTTGCCTTTTCGTTGCGGATCAGCACGTCGAGCCATTGGTCGACGAGCGTGGAGGTCGACAGCCCCTCCTTGGTGTAGTATTGGGTGCCCAAAGCGTGAGTCAGTTCCGTCAGTTCGCCCTGCGCCTTGGCCAGTTGTCGCTTCAAACTGCTGATCGAAGTCGTTGACGATCCGGCCGGACGTGCGGTAAGGGGCTGGTCGAGGGCCTGGGCGAGCGTGTCGTTTTGGAACGATTCGAGCGTAGTGATGCGCGCCGTCAGGTTCGAGATCGTCCGGAGCTTGTCCACGAATAGCGTGTTGTTGCGCAATTGCTTGACGTGCTCGTCGATCCGGTCGTCCATCACTTCCATCAGCCGCTGCGTGTTGGCCAGTTCGATGCGGGTGTCTTCGTAACGCAGTTCGAAGTCGCGGCTCAGTACGGCGACGTGCTTGGTCTGTTCGTCGTAGTTGATGACACGCTTCTCGACGTTGTAGTCGCGCAGCGAGTCTTCGGCTTCGGTCAGCACTTTGCGCGTGCGTTCCAGCTCCTGCTCGAAATATTTGATGACGTTGTTCGTCTCGCCGAAACGCAGGTCCTTGTATTGTTTGACGAACTCTTCGTTGAGCAGGACGAGCGTATTGTAGGCGATGCCCGGGTCGTCCGATTCGTAGGATACCTGGATCATGTCGCTGTTGCCCAGCCGCTTGACCACGATCTTGCTCAGCGCCTGGTAGCTGTAATGGCGGTGCGTGTAATGGAACAGCCCGTAGACGTAATTGTCGGGGCTGGCCTTTTCATAATCTTCGAGGTTGGCGAGGGTGTTTTCTTCCGAGTTCTTGTCTATCAGCGCGACCACCTCTTTGGGCACATGCCGCATCAGGGTGCGGTAGTTGGCCGCCGAAATGTAATTGGTGTTTTTATCCGGGCTGCCGTACATCATGGCTTGTGCGAACAGGCGCAGCGAGACGTTGCGGAGCGTACTTTGCGACACGATGATGTTGACTAGGTTGTCCATCGTATTGTTGGTCGAGGCCCAGTCCTGTTTGCCGCTGTCGTCCGGGTCGATGCTGTAACCGGAGACCGCGCCCGTGTAAATGGTCGTGCGGGTCTGGTACGTATGCGACATTTTCTGCGTCTTGTAGATGACGAACAGTGCAGCCAGCGCCGGACCGATCAGCAGCCACCAGCGGATGCGGTAGATGAACCTGAACAGGTAGATCAGAGAGTTCATGGGCTCGTGTTATTTAGTGATGATTTTGGTGTGGGAGAGAATCTCGAGCCGCAACAGGGCGTTGTTCAGCGATGCGCGGGTCTGCTCGTACTCCCGGACGGTGGCCGATTGGATGTTTTTCTGGCGGCTCAGCGTGACGGCGTCGATTTTTCCGTTCATAAAATCGGCTTCGGTGATTTTATACTGTGCGATGGCCAGCGTGACCGCTTCGGCCTGCGTCTTGATCATCGACAGGTTTTGCAGTACGGTGGTATAAGCGTCGATAATCTTCAGGCTCAACTCGTCCTGCCAGCGCTCCACGTTCTGCTCGGCCGCTTCGATGGCTAGTTTCTTGTTTTTCACCCGGTTGCGCCTGTCGAAAAGGTCGTTCAGGGGAATGGAGACGACTCCGCCCACGTTCCAGTAACTCTGCTCCTTGCCCTGGTAGGTGGGTACCACCGGCAGCGGGTCGGCGGCGTCGCTGCCCGAGAGGGTCGAGAGCCAGTTCATCTGGCCGTACTGGTAGTTGCCCGTAGCCCGGAAATATTTCAACCAGTTGCGCCGCTCGGTTTTCAGGTCGGTTTTGGCTTCGTCGATGGCCGTGTTGTAATATTGCATCTGCGCGGTTTGGCGCGAATTGTCGATCAGTACGCCCAGCGGCGGCAATTCCATTGCGAGGTAATCTTCGGCCGTCATGTGCGCCATGTCGGAGGGGTCGGATGCGGTTTCCTGCACCGGATTGTCGTTCGGCGGAGCCTGTCCGGGCAGAGGTGTCGGTGAAAGTTCCTGCAAAGCGGGTTGGGGGAGCAGCGAATTGGAGGTCTGCTGCGCATATGCTCCTGCGGCGAGAGCCAGCAGTGTTACGAATGAAACAGTTAATTTCATGGGAATCGGGGTTACGTTATACGTCCTCTTTTTGGACGAATGCCAAAAAGGTTTTCAAAATGATCCGCAGGTCCATCCACGGCGAATAGTGTTTCGCATACTCGATGTCGAGCTGTTTGCGCTCCTCGGCCGAGAGTTTGCCTGCGCCGCCGCGCTTTTCGACCTGCCACAGCCCGGTGAGTCCGGCCGGGCCCATAAAACGGTCGATATATTCGTCACCGGTGAGGCGTTCCGCCTCGTAGAGCGGCAGCGGCCGGTTGCCTACCACCGACATGTCGCCGCGCAGGATGTTGAACAGCTGAGGCAGTTCGTCGATGCTGTATTTGCGGATAAAGCGGCCGACGCGCGTTACGCGAGGGTCGTTTTCCAATTTGACGAAAGCATTCTTTTTCTCGCTTGTCGCCTGCGAGATAAAAGCGTTTTCGGAGATGACGCAGTCGTCGGAAATCAGCATCGCGCTGTCGATGTGCGCCGATCCTTGGTTTCGCTGCGGCGCGGTGAAACTGTTCGCGAGTTCCGCTTCCCGGTATTGGTTCAGGACCTTCAGGTCTTTGAGCGCTAGGTCCGCTTCGGAGTACATCGAGCGGAACTTGAAAAAGTCGAATACCCGGTAGTTGCTGCCCACCCGTTTGGAGCGGTAGATGACCGCCCCCCGGCTTTCGATGCGGATGGCCGCGGCGGTAATCAACAACAACGGGGAAAGCAATAGCAGTCCCATGCCCGAAGCTGCAATGTCGAACAACCGCTTGCCGGGCGGGATCCGGTAGTTCCCGGCCGTTTGCGCCGGTTCCCCGGGTTGTATGTCCGTCCGGCCCTGCAGGAACGTGTTGGCGAGCATGCGGGTGATTCCTTCGAGACTTTCCCGGTCGGTGTCCGGTGCCAAGGCGGCAGTCGCACCTGCATGTAAATATGCGGCCCGCTCTTTGGATGAGAGCGCGCCTGCGACCAGGATCAGTTGCAGTTGGCTGTTTTCTTTCTTCAGCCGTTCGATGGCATCGAGATCGTTGTCTGGAGAGTGTCCCTCCCACAGTGCGATTACGGGGCCTTTACTGTTATTGCCCAACGCATCCTCCACATCGGGAAAGACATGCAACTCGGCGTGCAACAGTGAGCCGAAATGTCTGGCACAATGACCGTCCGTGCCGATATACCAGAATTCAAGGGGCATCAATCGAGTATTTTTTTGATGCGGATCTTAAGTTCCATGGGGTTGAACGGCTTGATGATGAAATCCTCGGCGCCTTCCTGCAGCAGCCGGATGCGCTCGGTACTGCTGTCTTCGCCCGAAAGGATTACCACCGGAACCGATGCGAACATGAGGTCTTTTTTCAGGTAAGCGAGGAATTCGTCCCCGCGCATTTCGGGCATGCGGATGTCCGAGATAATCAGGTCGGGGATATTCCCCTGGCGCATCCAGTCGAGGCCTTTGAGCGGATTGTCGAACCATGTGCAGTCGTACTCTGTGGCCAGGTACATCATCAATACTTTGCCGATCGTCTCTTTGTCGTCGAGAATCAGAATCCGTTTCTTCATTATTTTAGTTCAGTGCAGTATGGGGTGTGAATGAAAAGCTGCTATTAATACGTATATGTAAAGGTAAACAAAATTCTAAATTACAGATGACAAAAGCGTTGAAAATCCATGCCTCCCGGTTTTTTTAACCGCGTTTCCGACGGGGTTTGCCGGAGGTGTCGGTTGTAAGGAATTTAGAATTAAATTTTTGTGATAAACGGATTTGTTGCGGATGTATGCGGCAAATATAGATAATAAATTATTGTTGGTGCTTTAATTTGACACGATAGTACATCATTTTGTCATAATAAGACGCTTTTTTCGTGTAGGCAATAAATATTTTCCGCGGAAAGTTTTTTATCTTTGTCGGTAATCGCCAGCTATTTGTTATGCAAAGTGCTAGCGTTGCGCCGGCCTGCATATTGCGCCGGCACCACTGTGTTTAGAGGTTCGATTGGCCTATGTCGGTATTCCGTATTGTTGCATCCCGTCCGATCCGAAAAATAACAGCTGCCGCGGCAGTGCTTTTCTTCCTGCTGTTGGCGCTCATTCCCGGTACCCTTCGGGCACAGATCGATTCCAGGGAGGGCATCATTTTGGTCGTCGCCTCTTACAATCCCGACACGCGGCGCATGTCCGGGTTTATTTCCGATTTCGAACAGGCGATCGTCCAGAAAAAGGTGCCTTATGAGATTGTCGTCGAGGACATGGGGTGCAAGGGCCTTTCCGAAGCGCCGCAATGGCAGGAACGGATGCGGGACATTTTGGATCGTTACCGGAAGAATAAGCAGCTCAAGGCAGTGGTGTTGTTGGGGCAGGAGGCGTGGGCCTCTTTTCTCGCCCAGGGAGATTTTCCCGATGATATCCCCTTTTTCGGCTGCTACGCGAGTGTGAACGGGATTGCGCTCTCTTCGCTCAATGTGCCGCAGCGCGACTGGAGCTATTCGGTCGATATGGCCGCGCTGGCCGATTCGATCGGGACTGCCGGCGGCTGCCTGAACCGCTACGATGTGGACAAGAATGTCGACCTGATCCGCTCACTCTATCCCGATGTGCGTAATATCGCTTTCGTGTCGGACAACACGTACGGCGGCGTTTCGCTCCAGGCGCTGATGAGGCGCGAAATGCTCCGCTATGACGATCTGCGGCTGATCCAGATCGATTCGCGCGAGGGGAGCGATTCCGTCGTTTCGCGGATTACGCGCCTGCCGCAGCATTCGGCTCTGCTGATCGGGACGTGGCGTGTAGGCGATGACGGCCAGTACCTGATGTACAGCGCGATGAACGACCTGATCGCCGAGAATCCCACGGTGCCGGTTTTCACGTTGTCCGGGGCAGGGCTGGAGAGCGTGGCTATCGGCGGTTACAATCCCAAATACAAAAGCGGCGCAGGCGAGATCGCCGGGCAGATTGCCGGTTATTACCACGGTAAGCCGGGTGCGGTACATTTCGAACTGTCCGACGGGGAGTACCGTTTCAATGCCAATAAACTCAAAGAGTTCGATATCGCCGAGTACAAACTTCCGGCCGGGAGTGTCGTGGTGGATAATACCGAGGCCCAGTTGCGCAAGTACCGTTCGGTGATCTATTCCAGCGTGGCTGCGCTGATCCTGCTGTCGCTGATTGCCGTGTTCATCTATTTCCTTTACTACAAGAACAAGCGGCTGCGCAATGTACTGGAAAACCGCGAGGCGGAACTGATCGAAGCCAAGGAGAAGGCCGAGGAGTCCGACCTGCTCAAGAGTGCGTTTCTGGCCAATATGAGCCATGAGATCCGTACGCCGCTCAACGCGATCGTCGGTTTCTCGTCGTTGCTGACTTCCGCTGAAATTTCGCCTGAAGAGCGCGAGGAGTACAGCGCGATCATTTCGACCAACTCGGAGCTGATGCTGACCCTGATCAACGATATCCTCGATATTTCGCGGCTCGAAACGGGCAAGATCCATTTCGCCTATGAAGATATCGATATCCCGTCGCTGTGCCAGCAGGTGATTATGACGACCACCCATAACCGCAGGGAGGGCGTCGAATGCGTATTCGAGTCGTCGTACGAGACTTATACCCTCCGGACGGACGTACAGAGGCTCTCGCAGGTGCTGATCAACCTGCTGACCAATGCGAATAAATTTACCGAGCAGGGCCGGATTACCCTTTCGTTCGAGGTGTTGGAGAAAGAGGGAATGGTGCGTTTTGCGGTGGCCGATACCGGTTGCGGCATTCCGCCCGAAAAGCAGGCCAAAGTTTTCGACCGTTTTGAAAAGCTCGATGAATTCAAGCAGGGCACGGGGCTCGGGTTGGCCATCTGCCGCCAGATCGTGATGAAGGTGGGCGGCAAGATATGGGTCGATGGGACCTATACGTCCGGGAGCCGCTTTGTCTTTACGCATCCGATCCGTCCCCTTGAGGACGGTGACGCTGTGGTCTCTGTCGGTTCGGGCATGGCCTGAGCGGCGGACAGTCGTCCGGTCAAAGGGTTTTTGTATCAATAAAAGCGTCTTTCCGTGCCGTAAAACAGAGATTTTTACCTATCTTGCCTTATCCTACCGGGGTGTTTGCCGGCGGGACAGGTGGTAATCGGGGAAAAGGAAGCCCGTTTTTTATTCAACATTAAGGTTATGAGCGAGTACGACGATTGTTCACGGGAGGAATTGATCGAACAGATCGAGCGGCTGAAACGGGAGAATGCTGCATTGTCTTCCGGGCAAAAGGCTTCCCGCGGCGGTGCCAGACGGATGCTTGCCGACTCTCCCGGAGGTTTCCGGGATAAATATGCCGCGCAGATACTCGAGTCGCTGCCCGATATGCTGACCGTTCTCGATCATTCGGGGCAGCTTGTCGATCTGGTCTCCTCGGAAGAGACCAACCATGTCGGCGCGCCCAGCGATTCGCTTATCGGGCGGGATATCTGTACGCTGCTCTCCCCCGAGGCGTATCACAATGTGAAGGAGAACCTCGATTACGTGGTCCGGAACAAGATAGGTTCGACTTCCCATCACGACATTACCCTGGACAACCATACCCGCCATTACGAAAACAGGATTTTCCCGCTGGACGACGAGCACGCGCTCTGTATGTGCCGTGACGTGACCGACCAGGTGATCGTCCAGCAGGAGCTCGAACAGGCCAACCTGCGCATGGTGGCGGCCGAGGATATCGCGTTGTTGAGCCACTGGTATTATTACGAGGATATCAAGGAGTTCGAGGCGCCGAAAATTATTCCGTGGCTGGTCGGCGGCGGCGACGGCAAGCTGAAACGCTGCCGCAAGGAGCTGTTCCTGTCGCATGTCCATCCGGCCGACCGTGACGCACTGCTCAACCAGCTTCGTTACGGGCAGGCGGGCGACGGATATGTCGAGTACCGCATTTCGGTGCAGGGGCAGACCCGCTATTACCACAGCCGCATTCTCCGGATAATCAGGAAGGAAGACGGAAGCCGCATTATCGAGGGTTATGCGCAGGATATGACCTATGTGGTCAAGCGCCTGCACGATTTCGAGGCGGTGAAATATGCCCTGAACAATGCGGTCGAGGAGATTTATTCCTGCGACCTGGAGGGTACGCTCGAGTTTGCCAACCAGCGTTTCATCGAACGCCACAACCTCAGCGGGGATATTTCCAATTATAAGCTCTATGAGTTGGAGAGCCCGCAGGGTATTCTGCTCGAATCGTCCCAGAATCTTTACCGCCAGTGGCAGGAAAAGGTGTCGAAGGTACGTGCGAACGACGGGTCGTACAGTTATACGGCCAAATCCAAAAATCCCCGTACCGGCAGGATCGAGGCGCAGGAGGTGGTCATTTATGTGGTATACGACCATGCCAAGGAGCATGAAGTGCTGTGGTTCTTCTCGCGGGATGTCACGACCCGTCTCGAACACGAGAACCGGGTGCGCGAACTCAACTATGTGATGGACGCGATCCTGAACAATATCCCCGTGTACCTGTTCGTCAAGGACCCGAGCAACGAGTTCCGTTATGTCTATTGGAACAAGGCTTTCGAGGAATATTCCCACATTCCGGCTTCGCGGGCCCTGGGGCATACCGATTTCGAAATTTTCCCGCGCCTGTCCGACGCCGAGAAGTTCCGGCGCGACGACCTGGAGTTGCTGCGTACCGGTCAGCGGCTGGAGATGGTCGAAGAGTATACGGCCGCGTCGGGCGAAACGCGTGTGGTGACGACTTCCAAGGCGCTGGTGCCGTCGGAGGACCGTCTGCCGCTGATTATCGGCATTTCGTGGGATATCACCGAACAGAAGAACGCCGAGCGTGAACTGATCGCCGCGCGGATCAAAGCCGAGGAATCAGACCGCCTGAAAAGCGCGTTCCTCGCGAACATGAGCCATGAAATCCGTACGCCGCTCAATGCGATCGTCGGTTTTTCGAAGCTGATTTCAAGCGCTGAAAACGCCGAAGAGGTTCAGCAGTATACCGATATCATAGACAGCAATTCCGATCTGCTGTTGCAATTGATCAACGATATCCTCGACCTGTCGAAGATCGAGGCCGGCACCCTCGAGTTCCATTTTGCAGACATGAGCCTCAACAGCCTGTGCCGTGAGGAGTATGAAATTCATAAAGGGCGTGTTCATGACGGAGTGGAACTGGTCTTCGACGGTCGCGACGAAGATGTCGAGATCAAGTGCGACCATAACCGCCTGGCCCAAGTGGTCACGAACCTGCTCAGCAACGCAATTAAATTTACGCACAACGGCGAAATCCGCTTTGGATACGATATGATGGGAGATACGATAGAGTTTTATGTTGCGGATACCGGCATCGGAATGTCCGCACAGGCTAAGGAGCGGATCTTCGACCGCTTTATCAAATTGAACAGCTTCGCTTCCGGTACCGGTTTGGGACTGGCTATTTCGAAGATGATCGTCGAGAAGATCGGCGGCCGGATCTGGGTCGAATCCGAAGAGGGCGAGGGCACCACATTCCGTTTTACCATTCCGTATCGTTCCGAAAAAAAGGCTGCGGCGGATGCGTTGGATGAACCGTCCGCAGCACAGGAAACAGGGAGCCTGATGTCGGAGCCTGATGCCGGCGCTTCGGCGCAGGGCGGCGCTTTGGCGGAGCTGGCTTCGGAAGGTGTGGGAGGGCGTACCGGCAAACGTATTCTCATCGCGGAGGACATCGAAAGCAATTACATGCTGATGAAAGCCTTTATCGGCAAGCGCTATGAGGTGATCCGCGCCCACGACGGGCAGGAGGCTATCGACCTGTTCCCAAAAGTGCGGCCCGATCTGGTCTTCATGGATATCAAAATGCCGGTCGTAGACGGCTATGAAGCGACCCGTGCGATCCGGAAAATTTCCAAAGAGGTGCCGATCCTGGCGATTACCGCGTTTGCGTTTGAGAGCGACCGCGAGAAAGCTTTGGAGGCGGGCTGTACCGACTACCTCACCAAGCCGATCTCACGCGACTTGCTGAACCAGAAGCTGATCCTGTATCTGGGAGAGTAGCGGGAAGAGATTTTACCGGGATTTATCCCGTCCCGATGTTCTGCCCCGGGGAACGTAAATACGGTCCCCGTAACGGTCTCGGCCGCGGAGCCGGTCAAAGGATCGAACGACGCTCCTGCATGGGGATAAACGGCCGTGTCCTGTTTAGGCAATAGAGACGATTTTATTTTTTATATTATTTAGGTAAAGCAGGGGGAGAATTTTCATTCTCCCCCTGCTTTTCTGTGGTTATCCGTTTTGTCCGGTCAAATGAAAACCAGCCGTTTTTTCAGAAGTTCGACGATCTTGCTTCGCATGATACTGGCGTTGAGCGGTTTGGGTACATACGCGTCGAAGCCGCTGTTCATGATGCGCTCTTCGTCCGACGCATAGGCATAAGCCGTTACGGCGATGATCGGTACCCGTTCCGAAAGTTTGCGGATTTCTGCCGTCGCTTCGTAGCCGTTCAGTACCGGCATGTTGATGTCCATCAGTACCAGGTGGGGCTGGTGGGTTTTGAACAGTTCCACGGCTTCCCGGCCGTCCCACGCATGCAGGATCGTGTAGTCTTTTTTCAGGATTGTTTCGAATAGTTTAAAGTTGTCCGCACTGTCCTCGGCTACCAGGATGGTCAGTTTGTCGCGTTCGACCGGTATCGGCTCGATCTGTTTGTCCTGCGGTTTTCTGTTCTTTTGATCCGAGACGGGACGGTAAGGGATCGTGAACCAGAAGTTCGATCCTTTCCCCTCTTCGGATTCGACGCCGATCCGGCCCCCAACATGTTCGACGATCGTTTGGCAGATCGAGAGTCCAAGGCCGGTTCCCTGTGAGAAACTGTTCAGTTTTACGAAACGTTCGAATACCGATTTTTGTTTGTCGGTCGGGATACCGCAGCCGGTGTCGCTGACGTGGAAGTACAGGAATTTGCCGTCAGGTTCTAACCTGTAGCCGATTCGGATGCTCCCTCGCTGTGTGAATTTGAGTGCATTGGTGGTCAGGTTCGTCAGCACCTGCGTGAGCCGGTTCCGGTCTACCCGGGCAATGCAGCCGGGGACGGTTTCGGCCAATACGACATCCACTTGATCGGACGTATTGCGCATTTGCGCTGCGTGCACGATCTCTTCGAGCAGCCGGTTCAGGTCGGTCTCGGTATACGTGAAGTTGAGCGTGCCGGCCTCGATTTTCGACAGGTCGAGGATATCGTTGATCAACTGCAACAGCAGGTTGTTGTTGTTCTCGATGATGCTGACATACTCCTGTTTCTCCTCTTCTGCATCGGTGGTGGCGAGAATGTTCGAGAACCCGACGATTGCGTTGAGCGGGGTACGGATCTCGTGGCTCATGTTTGCGAGGAACGCGCTTTTCAGACGACTGGACTCTTCGGCTTTCTCCTTGGCCGAAATCAGTTCCTGTTCCATTTGTTTGCGGATCGAGATCACCAACGACGAGCCGATCAGTGTCAGCGGTTTGCCGGCAGCGTCGCGGGCATCCACGGCAGCCTGTACTTCCACCCAGTCGAAGTGCGAACGGCCGGGGTCGGCCACGCGGTACTCTTCGCGGATTTTCGGTACTTTCCCCTCAATCAGGTCCCGGTAGGCCTGTTTGATGCGTTCGCGGTCCTCTTTGTGTATTTTGGCGAAATAGGCCGTTTCGGGCACCGCAAGTCTGTTCTCGTCGATATTCTCGCCTCCCATCAGTTCCACCGAACGGTTTACGTCGCATAGGATCGTATCCGTTTCCAGATCCCATTTCCACGGGGTAATGTTCGAAATCTCCAGAGCCATTGCGAGTTTGTGGTTCACCGTGCGCAGCAGTTGTTGTGCGCGGACCAACGCCGTGTTGTCGGTGTAGAAGACATCGATGAAGTTAGGCTCTTTCGATGGGGCGAGGATCACTGTGTAATGCGTATCGGTTTGCTTGAAATAGTAGGATACGCTCACGGCGCGTTTTTCACCGAGAACAGTGCGGGCGAGGTTCAGTGTATTGTCCCGTTGTGTGTGTTGTCCGGTGACACGCCGGCCGACCACCCAGTTGTGCGAATAAAATGCTTTTTCGAACGCAGGGTTGACGTCACGGACGATCAGGTCGTGCGATCGGCCGTTCTGGTCGAAGAGCATTTCCATCTGCAGGTACGGAATGGGCATGTTTTCGAACAGGTTGCGGTATTGGGCCATGTATGTCAGGACTTTTCGCTGTTGGGTCCGGCTGCGGGAAAGGAAGTAAATGATCAGCAGCAGAACCGCGACGATAAGTGCGCCTCCGCCCAGCAGGTAACGGTATTGGTGGAAAAAATTGTCGGGTTTCCAGTAAATGTGGGTATTGCTGGGCAGCAGGTCGGGGGATATGCCTTTGCGGATAAGTGTCAGGTAGTCGATTACCGGTTGCGCGGGTTCCACCGTCTGGAACGAACCCGGCTGGCCGGCAAGCGTTTTCTCAAGTGCCAGGCGGACATGGTGTGAAACGGCGGCCCGGGTCGGGAAGTAGCCGCCGAGGACATCGCTGTCCGTATTGACCTCATTGTCGTTTAGTACGAACAGCGGTTGCCGGGCCGATTTGCTGATGATGATCCGGAAATGGGAGTCGTTGACGAACGAATCTCCCACTTGACTCTGCTTGAGCCAGGAGAAGAAGAGTACGCCGGTTTCCTGTCCGTAATGCTGCAGCGAATCGAGCAAATCCAACGTCGACATGTCTGCCGAAATCAGGTATCGTACTTTCAGCTCCGGAAAATCGGTCTTGGTGATGGCGGCCATGTCCGCTCGCATTTGTGCGCTGATCCAGCGGGTGTCGGAAATGAAGCACAGCTCGGTCATCGGAGGCGTCAGATGATGCATCAGCGCGAGGCTTTGCCGCAGGTAAATAGGCATGTAGACGACGCTAAGCGCACCTTCGTACTCCTTGACAATCTTGTCGTACGGGATCCGGAGGGCAGGTGCGATCGGTGTTTTCCGGAGTAGATTGGCTATAGGACCGGTATAATCGATGTCGGAGAAGATGATAGAAGGTACTTTCCCCCATTTCTTTTCGATGGTTTCGTGCAGGAACGGCCAACTGGTGGAACCGATGTAGATAATCATCCGGGGTTTGTCGTGGTAGGAGACATCCACCTGTTGTCGCAGTTGTGCAAGCGCTTTTTCGTCCCGGAGCAGTCCTGAATTCAGGTTCTGGGTCACCGTCATGGTTTGCGGGGAAAGCTTGATCAGGTCCATTACCGTCGAGTCGACGAGGCTGCGGCACCAGGGAGCCGATTCGCTGTACGAGTTGAAAATCAGTACGTAATCTGAATCTATGCCCTGCGTTTTTTGTGCGATGTAACCCGATTCTGTGGGCTTATGTTGCCGGGCGGATACGGAATAGTATATTAGCAAGCATCCGCACAACAGGATCATGTGCTGGAAAGAACGGGAAACCTTGTTTGCGTTCTTCATTGTTGATTTGGTAAAGTTTAGGTCGAATTTGTGGAGGGGGCAAAAAATCCCGCCACGTCACGCAAAAATAACCATTTTATTTTAATGATATTAGCTAAAATGTTTGATTCGTACCATTAAACCGGTTTATAGGTTTCCTGTCATAAAAACGGATTGTCTTCCTGGCGGTTTATATTTTATTGGTTTGTCGGGTTTTCATGATGTGTTAACCGTCGAGAGGACGAAAAAAGCTCCTGTAAAATTGCAAAAAACGATTTTTATGATTATATTTGACAAAATGGCAATAAAATTGCCCGCTTGGTAAAGCGTTAATGTTTGCGGGTTTTCCGGTTTTCTGAGACGCATAAACCGGGGTTGTGCGGGGCATTCCCGCATTTTTTGGCCCGATCTTCTCCCTGTTCCGTGTATGAAGCCGATTTCCCGGCGCTGTGGAAACCCGTCCGGGATTGAATATCCTTCGTGTATAAATTATACGGGATATCAACACGGGACCGATACATGAATGGTTTCCATCTAACACACGATATAGTATGACATACAATGACTTTTTGGCGAACCGCGTGCGCAAGGCGTTCGCGAACAAAAACGCCGCCTATACCGAAACGGTCAGTTTCGGGCAGTTGAATTTTCTGGTGAACGATTGCTTTTGCGCCGGTGTGAACGGTGAAGAACTGGAGATACATATCTCTCCGGATAAGGTGGCCCGCGGCCTGCACGGCCGCAAATTCCGCCGGCTCGATGAATCGGGGCGGCACCTCAGGGGCTTTATCGCGCTGGGCGCGGATGAACTGGCCTGCGATGAACGGCTCGAAGAGTGGATCTCGCTCGCCCTCGATTACAACCGCTACGTCCTGGCGCACGAAAGAAGCGAACCGCGGCGTGTCAAGGGGTGCCGCACGCGCCTTCCTTTGTAGATTTCCAGTATTTGTCCGGGTCGGTGTTTCCTGTTTTGCCGGGGCGCTCCGGATTGCTCCCGTGCTTTTCCCGATTGTTTTCCGGTTGTCTCCTGGCATTCCCGGGCCGTTCCCTCGTTTTTCCTGTTTGTTCTCCGGATATGTCTGATGCTTTGCAGGTTCCGGGATTCACGCGTTCAGGTCGGCGAACCAGTAGGTATAGAAATGTTCCGTACCGTCGTCGAGCCTGACCGGATAACTTTGCTGCATCGGAGCCCCGAGCGTGAAAGGCACTCTCGTGCGGAACATTCCCCCGCCGTAACAGAACGTATGGTATTCGCCGTTTTCCCCGCAGGGATCGACTCCTTCGGGCAGGTCGGCGACCAGTTTCGCGTCGATCCGGCGCCCGATGAACTCTCTACCCAGCACGTCGGCCGTCGTGGTGACGATGACCGTTTCCAGTCCCGAAGCCAGGAACTCTTCCATGATCTGTCCCGAGGTGCGGCCCCACAGCGGTTCGATCACCTCGATTCCGTAGGGGGCAAGCTGTTTTTCCCGGTATGTGCGCACGTCGTGCAGGAAAATATCGCCGAAAATGAACCGGCCGGCTCCGATCGCTTTAAAATGCTCCACGGCGCCGCGCATCGCCGTTTCGTAATCTTCCATGTTCCCTTTGGGCGTCAGGTCGACGACATAAAGCGGAATCCCGATGCTGTCGGCCTGCCGCTGCAGCAGCTCCGTCGGGATGCCGTGCATCGACGACCGCCGGGTGCTGCGGTTGACTGTCGTGAGCAGTGCGACGATCTCGTAACGATCCTCTTGCAGGACTTGGTGGAGGGCGAGGGCGGAATCTTTGCCGCCGCTCCAGTTGAAAACCGCTTTCGGGCGGATGTGGTGCGTCATGGTATCGGGTTTTGTGCCGTTAGCGTGAATGTTCCCGTGTCTCCGGATTCGGCACAGAACAGCGCGCTGACCAGTGTAAAGTATTCGGGAAGCTGTCCGTCACGACTCCATTTCAATTCGTTGTGAAGCAATTCCGAGCTGATGGCGCCGATGTCGAAACCGAACGCTTCGAGCGAAGGCCGCACCCGGTCCGGGTGGCGGCACGGAATACCCTTGTGCCGGGTGCAGGCGCCTTCCGGGCAAGCGAAACAGGTTCCGGCGAAAAAGGCGCGGCTGCCGGGATGCTTCCGTTCGATCGCCAGCAGTTGCGGGTCGATCGCCGCGCGTACCCGGGCCAGCATCTCCCGTCCCGCTTCGGTCGCTTCCTCCGGGGTGGCGAGGCGATTGCGTAGAGCCTCGTCCGGAATGATCCGGATGCCCGCGATCCACGCCACGGTATAACCGGCGAGCACTTCCGAAGGGTCGAACTCGTAGGGCGGACAGGCCCAGCAATGGCCGTAACGGCCGCATTCGCGGCAGTAGACGATAAATTTCTCGGGATTGCGGAAGCGGCGGGTCAGTTCCGCCAGCGGCAGCGTTTCGGTGAGCGTTTCGGTCCGGTACATATTTTCAGGGCAACGGTACAAAAATATTCGTTATTTTTGTAAAAACAACTCCGCATGAACCCTCCTGAGAAAACAGTTGCCGGTAAAAATATGACGAAATCCGTACACGAAATGTCCGCTTCGGCCCGTCAGGTCGAAACAGTCGATGGTACAGGCGTGCCAGCCGTCCCGAATGTCCTTGGCACTCCTGACTCCCGGTTTTCCGGGCGCGAGCGTTCTGTCGATCCCGCCAATGCCGGGAAGCAGGTGCGCCCGGCCGGTTCCTGCGGATACCTGCACGTGTATACCGGCGACGGCAAGGGCAAAACCACCGCGGCTTTCGGGCTGGCCGTGCGTGCATTGTGTGCCGGGCAAAGCGTCTACATCGGCCAGTTCGTCAAGAGCATGCGCTACAACGAGACGAAAATAGAAGGCATTTTCGACCGGATGCGGATCGAGCAACTCGGGCGCGGCTGTTTTATCGGCCACGATCCGGAGCCCGCCGATGTAGGGATGGCCCGCGAAGGATTGGCCCGGTGCAGGGCGCTGCTCGTGTCGGGGGAGTACGACCTGGTGATTCTCGACGAACTGACCATTGCGCTCTATTACCGGTTGCTGACGGTGGACGAGGTGCTCGATGCGCTGCGGGCGCGGCATCCTTCCGTCGAAGTGGTCGTTACGGGACGTTATGCGCCGCAGGAGCTGGTCGACGAAGCCGACCTGGTGACCGAAATGCGGGAAGTGAAGCACTATTATACGCAGGGAGTACTTTCACGCGAGGGGATCGACCGCTGAGGGAGCGAAGCTAAAAAGGCAACGTTCCTGGACAGCTGGCAGGTACGGCACAACGGTTATGTCCGGAGATGGCCGGGAAGTTGAAGTCCCGGTGAAAATTGGTTGACGTCCGTTACGCAGCTTATCGGATTCGGGGGATATACCCGGAAACAAGCAAAGTGTCCGTCCGATCCTCGATATTCTCCGCTACTTCGTCGGAATCAAATACGTCTACCGCAAGCGCAACACGAAAAATGAATTTTTCGAATGCTCCCGGCAATTCACCTGCAAGCAGGACCAAAACTATCGGATTTTGTACATGGTTTTTCACGGCCGACCGAACGGCATACGGATCGGGCGCGACTTTGCGATGTTACCGGAGGTTGCAGAGGTTTGGGAGGGTGAATTAGCCGGTTGCGCGGTTCGTTTCGGAAGTTGCAGTACTATGCGGACGAAACGTGCCGATATCGACGATCTCCTGCACTGCACAAAGCAAACTTGCCGGGCTGCCGGAAAGAGGGGGAGGTCTACAGTGACGGACATGTTCTGCTTAGAAACCGTACCGTAAGTATCAGCGACCGGAGAACCACGTTTTGAATTCGTTGACGCGCAGCCGGCTTACCACGATTTTCTCTCCGGTCGGGATTTTCAGGTTGACGGCCAGCCGGTTGTTGAACCACAAATCGATATCCTGGATCGCACCCCGGGAGATCAAGTACTGGCGGTTGACACGGAAAAAAAGGTCGGGGTCGAGGCTTTCGGCCAATTCATCGAGCGTAAAAGGAAGTATCCGGCTTTCCGTGGCGCTCTGCACGGCACGCACGATTCCGTCGGCAATGTAGAAATACTGCACTTGTTCGACCGACAGCGGTAGCAGCTTGTCCCCTTTGCCGGGAATCAGGAAGTGAGTTTTATAGCGGGTGCGGTTTTGCAGCGTGCGGATCAAATCCTCGAAGCGGTCGTCCGCAGGTGCCTGCCGTTGCAGCGAAGCCAGCTTGTCGAGGGCCTGTCGCAGTTCTGCGGGTCCGATCGGTTTGAGCAGGTAATCGACGCTGTTGACCTTGAAAGCGCGCAGGGCATATTCGTCGTAAGCCGTCGTGAAAATGATCGGGCAGGTAATACGGACGTGCTCGAAGATCTCGAATGCCGATCCGTCGGCCAGGTGGATATCCATAAAAACCGCTTCGGGCATGGGGTGCATGCCGAACCAGGCGACGCTTTCGCGGATGCTGTCCAATTCGGCAAGTATTTCCACCTGAGGCGCGACTTCGGCGAGCAGGGCCCGGAGATTCCTGACGGCCGCTTTTTCGTCTTCGATCAAAATTGCTTTCATAGTCTGTCGGGATTTAAGAGCGGCAAACGGACACGGAAGAGCCCCCGGTCGGTAGTAATCTCCACTTGGCGTTGCATCAACAGGTGATACCGTTTGGCCAGATTGTCCAGCCCGATGCCGGTTCCCGCGCTGTCCGTGCGTTTGGGTTGCACCGGATTGCTGACGATCAGCGAATCCCCCTGTGTGTAGATGTGGATCGAAAGCGGATGCAAGTTGCTGATTTCATTGTGTTTGATCGCATTTTCGATCAACACCTGGAGCGACATGGGAGGAATCAGGTAGCAGGAGCTTTGTTCTTCAGTCCGGATCTCGAACGAAAGGTTTTCTTCGTAGCGCATCTTCATCAGGAAGATATAGGCTTCGGCGAACGTCAGTTCCTCCCGCAGGGTCACCAACTGCGATTCGTTGCCCTGTAAGGTATAACGGAGCACCTTCGACAACTCGCGGGTATAGTTCATCGCCCGGTCGGGAAACTCCCGGATGAGCGACTGCAACGTATTGAGCGAATTGAACAGCATATGCGGATTGAGCTGGTTTTTGAGCGCTTCGTATTGGTTGCTGATGCTTTCGGTACGCAGTTGCTGGTTTTCGACCGCCATCTGCTGCTGCTTGAGAATCAGATGAATGATATAGCAACTGCCCGTTACGATGCACGACATGATGAAATCCCGCAGCGGATGCAGGTAATGGTGTACCATGGCGTCGATGGCGGGAATGTCGAAATGGCGGTGCAGGAAGACGAACGACTGGCCGAAAAGATTGCTCAGCATCCAACTCAACAGGAATGAGAACAATACTTTGCGCGTCGTGATGCGGGTGATCGGGCTGTTGAAGCGGAAGATCAGGGTGTTGACCCCGAAAAGCAGCAGCAGCGAGATGAACGTGAAAACGACTTCGTTGACTACGTCCACCGTCCGGATTCCCGGAAACAGCGCGTGCGGCTCGAAGCGGTCCGAGAGCGAAAGCACCTCCGGAAAATGAATCAGCAACGCCACTACGGCCGAAATGGCGAACGTGGAGAGCCAGTATTTTTCCTGGAAGATTTTCAATGCTTTCATCGGTGCAAAAATAACATTATTTCTGTTTTACCCTGGCGGTGACGTACATCCCCGGACGGAACAGCGCATTCTGTTCGTCCACCCGGGCATAGGCGTAGACCGAACGGTTCGTGTCGTCGACCTGCTGCCCGATGGAAACCATCACGCCGTGAAATGTCTGGTTCCCCATCCCGTTGACCCTGAACTCGATCCGGTTGCCGGTGCGGAGGTTGGCCAGATCTTTTTCGTAAACGGTCAGGCGTAGCATGGCGCTGCTCTTGTCGATGATTTCGCATAAAGGATCTCCGGCGCTGAAATGTTTGCCGGTATTCATCTGCATGTCGGACACATAACCGCTGATCGGGGCTTTGATCTCCATATACGGAACGATCCCTCCGGCAAGCAGCGAAGCGGTGTCCACGCCCAGTAGCAGCAATTGCGCAGCTGCGGCATCCATGCGGCTTTTCATGGAGAGATAGTCGGCCTTGCTCTGTTCGAACTTCTTCTGCGAAGCGGCTTCCTCGCGTGCGAGGGTTTGCTGGCGCAGGTACTCGGTGCGCAGGTATTCGCCCTGCGCATGGCTGTCGAGGTAACTCTGCTGCAGCGCGATGAACTCGGGATTTTCGAGTGTCGCCAGTAATTCGCCCCGGCGGACATAGGCCCCCGGCAGCAGTGCCGTACTTTTTACCGTACCGTCCATGGTAAGTGTAACGGTGGCATGGCTTTGGGGTGGAATGACGAACGTGCCGTTGAAAGTGGGACGGTTCCCCACCGCCGTGGCGCCGGAAGTGGCGTCGGCCTGCAAGATGCTGTCCGGCGAAGCGGTCGCTGTGGCCGGTCCGGGCGCTGCGAGCGTATCGGCAGAGGCCTCTGCGGCGGAATCGGCCCTCCCGCCGCCGCAGGAGGCGAGCAACAGGGCCGAGGCGTAGATCAGTATTTTTTTCATGGTATGATTGAGTTTACGTGTGAACGGTTAGCGGTACAGCTCGTATTCGAGCACAGCCACGTTATACAGGTAGAGAGCCTCGGCGAATCCGCGCCGGATTTCGAGAGCGCTGTTGATGCTCTGTACGAATTCGGGAATGCCGGTTTCGCTGCCTTGCAGTTGCAGGGTCGCCGAGCGAACCAGCGCTTCGGCTTCGGGCAGTGCCGAAGATGTATAATAGCGGATGCTTTCGCCATACCGGCGCAGGGTGGCCTGCAGCTCGGAGAGTTTGTTCTCCAGCGTGCGGATATTGGCTTTCGCTTCGTTGTCGGCGATATAGGCGTCTATTTTTGCCTGCCGGATGCGGCTGCGCTGGGTGTTGAAAAAGATCGGAAAGGAGGCTCCGACCGTCCATGCATTCAGCCCCTTGTCCGGCAGGATGTTTTGGTGGATATATCCGGCGGAAAGTTCGGGGAAGAATCGGCTTCTTTCCACTTTGATTTTTGCGGTGCTCTCCTCGGCGAGGCTGTTGAAATATCCCCGGTAGGCGTCCGAGAGGCCGGTCGCCGCCGGATCGACCGGCCACTGCGTTAGCAGCGTGTCGGCTGGCAGGAGCGGAGTGTCGGCATAGCATGCCCATTGCAGGCGTGCTGCGGCCGTTTTATGTTCTTCCTGCGCCTGAAACAGTTTGTTTTTCATATCGGCAGCCAGCGTGGCGGTCATATTGCGTTCCAGTTGCGAAATATCCCTTTGGGCGTAACGCAGTTCCCCGGTGCGGAGCAACTCCCCGGCGAGCCGATTCTGGTCCCGGTAGAGGTCGCAGAGCTGCCGGGTGTAGAGATAATAAACCCATGCCCGTTTCACTTCGGCCGTGATCTCCTTACCGACCAGTTCCCGGTAATAGGTTCCGGTGGCTTCCTGCCGCCGTACCAGCGCGTTCTTATAAAACGGAGTTATCAGCGAACCCAGCGATTGGGTTACCGTGACCTGCCGGTCGTTGTGGGTTATTCCGTTGAGTTGCCCCCATGCGTATTCCACGGAAGTCGGGGACAGTTCCCACGACTCGCCGTGCATTGCCCGTGTCCGCTCGATGGCGGCTTCGGCCGAGCGAAGCCGGGGGTGGTTCTTGAGGGCCGTCTCCACGGCTTCGTCCAGTGTTACCGTTTGCTGGGCCGCACCCGGCGACGGCAAGAGAAGAAGGCCCTGCAGGACCAGAAACGGGAATAGTTTTTTTACCATCGGTTTGCGTCTGAGGGTCGGAGCCGTTCCGACCAGTTTGTAAAATACGGGAATAATGAGCAGCGTCAGGATCGTCGAAACGATCAGTCCTCCGATCACGACCGTGGCCAACGGACGCTGCACTTCTGCCCCGGCCGAGGTGGCGATGGCCATCGGCACGAAGCCCTGCGAGGCGACCAGTCCGGTCAAAAACACCGGCCGCAGCAGATGGGGCGTACCCCGGCGGATAATCCGCATCGTGGAGAGCCGGTAAGGGCTTCGGTCGCGCAGGTCGTTGAAGTGGTTGATCATCAGGATGCCGTTGAGGACGGCTACCCCGAACAGGGCGATGAATCCCACGCCCGCCGAGATGCTGAAAGGCAGACCCCGCAGCCAAAGGGCCAGGACCCCTCCGATGAGGGACAGCGGAACCGTACTGAATACCACCAGCGTGTAGGTGACGCTTTTGAACGCGAAAAACAACAGCAACAGAATGAGCATCAGTGCTACCGGGATTACGACCGTCAGGGTGCGGATCGCGTTCTGCAGGTTCTCGAACTGACCCCCGTATTCAAAATAGTAGCCTGGTTTCAATTTGACGTTTTGTTCGAGTGTTTGCCGGATATTGGCTACGACCTGCTGGATATCCGCATTGCGTACATTGACTCCGATTACCACACGGCGTTTGGTTGCATCGCGGTTAATCTGCAGCGGGCCGTTGACCAGATCGATGGAAGCCACTTCGCTGACCGGGATCTGCACGCCGTCGGCAGTGCGCACGAACAGCCGGTCGAGGTTCAGATCCTTTACTTTATCCTGATCGAGCCGCACCACCAAATCGAAACGCCGTTCGTTCTCGAACACCGTCCCGGCCGTCTCTCCGGCGTAGGCCGTGCGGATGATCGTATTGAGTTCTTCGATATTCATGCCGTAGCGGGCAATCTTCGCCCGGTCGTATTCGACCACCAACTGCGGCAGTCCCATCGCCTGCTCGACCAATACGTCCGACGCTCCGGGTATGTTTTCCACATGGCGGGCCGCTTCTTTGGCTTTGGTATACAGTTCCGCCATATCCTCGCCGTAAAGTTTTACGGCGATATCGGCTTTCGCGCCGGTCATCAGTTCGTTGAAGCGCAACTGGATCGGCTGGCTGAAGTTGAACTCGGCGCCCTGTATCGTGTCGAGTGCCGCCTTCATCTTCTCGACCATTTCCGCCCGGGATGAAGCGCTCGTCCATTCCTTGAACGGTTTCATAACGATCATCACATCGGCATCCTCGACGGCCATCGGGTCGGTAGGCACTTCGGCCGTGCCGATCTTAGCTACCACATGGCGAATTTCGGGGAAATTTTCGAGCAGGGTCTTTTCTGCTTTCTCCGACAGTTCGACGCTTCGTGTGAGTGAACTGCCGGCCGGCAGGGTCATTTGCATGGCGAAATCGCCTTCGTCGAGCGTCGGTATGAATTCGGCGCCCAACCGTGTGAAAAGCATCAGGCTGCCGACGAGCGCGACGAATGCAATGCAAACGGTCGCCCAGTTGAAGTGCAGGCAGATACGCAGGCAGCGTTGGTAGATCTTATTCAGCCAACTGAAAAAACGGTCGGCGAAAGTGCGATTTGCGCGGATATGCCGTTTCAGGAAAAGCGAAGCCATCATCGGCACGTAGGTCAGTGACAGCAATAATGCGCCGATAATACAGAAAACGAGCGTCTTGGCCATCGGCGTGAAATATTTTCCTTCGATACCGGTAAGCGTGAGGATCGGGAAGAAAACGATCAGGATAATCAGTACGGCGAAAGTGGCCGAGCGCACGACGCCTCCCGCTCCGGCGACGATCTGTTCGTCCATCTGCTGCCGGGAAAGCGTTTTCCCTAAAAAAGACTTGCTGTAAATATGGGCCAACACTCCCTCGACGATGACGATCGAGCCGTCCACGACGATCCCGAAATCGATGGCTCCGAGGCTCATCAGGTTGGCCGACACGCCGAACAGCCGCATCAGGATGAACGCGAAAAGCATTGCCAGCGGGATGACCGAGGCGACGATCAGCCCGGCGCGGACATTGCCCAGAAAAACGATCAGCACCAGAAATACGATAATCGCCCCTTCAATCAGGTTGCGGATTACCGTAGAGATGTTGCGGCTTACCAGTTCCGAACGGTTCAGGTAAGGACTGATCGAAACGCCTTCCGGCAGCATTTTTTGAATTTTGGCTACACGGCTTTCGAGCTCTTGGGTAACGATATTGGCGTTGGCCCCTTTGAGCATCATGGCGATACTGCCTACGCATTCGCCGCGGCCGTCGCGGGTCATTGCTCCGAAGCGTTTGGCCGAACCGAACTGCACCGTCCCTACGTCCTTGATATGGACCGGAATACCGCCCCGGTTGTCCACAACGATCTTCTCGATGTCATGCAGCGAGGCAATCATCCCTTCTGAGCGAATGTAATAGGCGCGGTTTCGTTTTTCGATGTAGCTCCCGCCCGTATTCTGGTTGTTGCGGCTGAGCGCCTCGAAGACGTCGCTGATAGTGATGTTCAGCGCATAGAGCGCATCGGGATCGACCGCTACCTCGTACTGTTTGAGGTAACCGCCGAAACTGTTGATCTCGACGATCCCCGGGATACCCGACAGCTGGCGTTTGACGATCCAGTCCTGGATCGTGCGCAGTTCCATCGCATCGTATTTGTCCTCGTATCCGGGCGCCACGTCCAGCGTGTATTGGTAGATTTCGCCCAAACCGGTAGTGATCGGCATCATCTCGGGCATGCCCAACTCCGGCGGGATCTCCCCGGCGACGGTCCGGATCTGTTCGTTGATCAGTTGTCGTGCATCGAGAATCGGTACACTTTCCTTGAAAACCACGGTGACGACTGACAGGCCGAAACGCGATACGGAGCGGATCTCTTCGACGTTCATGATATTGCTCATCGCCACCTCGATGGGGAAAGTGATGAGTTGTTCCACCTCCTGCGGTGCCAGCGTAGGCGAAACGGTAACGATCTGCACTTGATTATTGGTAATATCGGGCACGGCGTCTACCGGCAGCGTCAGCATCGCGTAAATGCCGCCCGCCAACAGAAAGAGGGTCGTCAAACCGACGAACAGTTTTTTGGTCACTGCGAACCGGACAATGGCTTGAAACATGGCTATCGAATCAATTATCTTTGAACAAAAATAACCTGCCGATCCCCTTATAAGCCGGGAAATAACTGAAACGACACTTTTTGCCTGTGAAACGGACGATAGCGGTTTTAAACTGCCGTTGAGTTTTAACGGTATGAATTTTCCCGCGATTGATTTTCACCAAAATCCTGCGCCCGTCAGCATTTTGTACTCCGACCCTGTCGATTTTCGCGCCAGCTCAAAACTGGCGCGTTTTTCACACATGCATGGACAATCGTCGCGGAGCTATTCTCGGTCGCATCGTCCACTACTCGCCATGCGTGAAACTATACGGGGTTTTATTGAAGAGAAGTTCGTGAGGAAATCGAAGTGTTGTGCGAAATTGCAGCCGAATGCAAATTGAAATCGATGGAAATAGGATAATTCATCATTTCCTACATCAATGAAAGAAAAACGCCACTTAATGAATAATTAAGTGGCGTTTTCAATGGAGGTCTGAAGCGAAAGGCTTGTATATTTGATTATCTGATAGTTGTATTTTTATTCATTGGCTTTGAGACGAATAAAAATACCTCGATAATCCAGTGTTCATAGTTATTTGCTCAGACTCAGAAAATCGAAGCCCCTCTTTGCGCCCCCTCTAATTATTCAGACTTAATTCTAAAAACGCCAAAACATAATAGCGCATGAATTATCCTGTCTGCCGTCATCTTGTTGAAAAGATCAGGAGAGGCAATTCCATGACATATATCATTTCTTAAATTCCAACCCCTATTATCTGTCAGCAATATTCTAAGGTAATTTGCGAAATCATCTGTTAATAGTTGAACGGCAATAGGGTCTCTTAACATTTCGTCCAAAATTCTTAATTGGAAGCCCTTTCCTGATTTATTGGGTTTAAGAGTTGGTATATTTCCTATTTCCAAAATATTTCTAATTGCCTCTTCGAGTTGTGGTATGAGTAAATGAGTAGAAACTAAATAATCTTGATTGAAATAGGCTTCAAGCCCTCTTGTAATAATAGGAATTCTATCCGTTTTGATAGATGGAGATTTAGTAATAAATGACAATATATTTTCTATTGTGAAAATACCTCTTTGCTTCCCTTCTTCAATAACGGCATTGATGAAAATTGCATTAAACTTCATTGACATGGATATATGTACAACTAAGTTACCTTCGAGGTCAGTTTCAATACCTCCTACGATAGCTTTTACGCGGCCTTTTTCATCAAAAATTGATTGAGGAATCATATGTAGGAATGGGGCACCTTTGACAATATGTTCGAGACTCTCTTTTTCACGCTCTTTCTTAGGGATAAATGAATATGTAAAACATCCCAATGAATTTTCAACATCCTCTTCATGCAAAATAGAGTTTACGCATGAATCCATATCCTCTTTTGATATAGTAAACTCTTGCTTAAATTCAGCCATCTCATCTTGAATGCCCTCTCCGAATTTAGCTATCTTAATGCTTAGTTTGGCGGCTTTATCTTGCAACCCATATTTGACTAATAATTTGTAAAGTTGACTATAATTTCCGACTAATTGCAATTTTGCCATATCAGAAATGATAGCATCAAAAGATTCTTCAACTTTTTCAAATAAATCCTCTATTTTATCAGGCGAACACTTTTTGTAATATCCTGATAAAATATCTGCTAAGTCCATCAGCAACCAAGGGTCTCGTTTTTTCTCTCCAGATGCTGGCATATTATATATTTGTATAAATCGAGTTTCCAAATCGGCAATTAAAGCCTTTTGCTCCTCACTTGTATAACTATTAGGGCATTCTGTGCTAATACGATATGCAGAACCCCATATTCCTACTGCATTCCCTTTTCCATGCCTTGATATTAAATTACGTAAAGCCAACTTAGCTTCGTCTAACAAATCTGCTTGGCTTAATTTTTTTGATAATTTTATTGCTCGTTCAGCTTGTTTTACCCCCAATATAGGATGAGATAAATAATCATTATCAATGATACAAATTAAGGATCGTATATACATGCGAGCAATTTCAATATCGCACTTTTCACCCGTTACGAACGATTTAAAATCCCATACTAAACCAGAATAACGGGCTTTCAATATGCAATTCTTTGCATCATTGATACGAATTTCCCAATATGATATTATTTCTGGGGTAATGAGTTTCCTGTCTGGAGATTCTATGAATTCCCCTGTATTGTTGTCTTGAAAAACCAGATGCGGACCAAAATAGAACTTCCCATTAAAAGCATCATTATCACTTGTGTAATCTTCTGTTAACTCAGAAGCCATAACTTCTGCTAGATAAGCGGTAGTGCTTTTTTCTGCATCATCGCAACTACGATATTGTGATGCATAAACTAAAAAATCGAATCGTTTACCTTCAATATCAAATTCCGATAGTATTTCTGGGATAGTCATAATAAATGAGTTTTATATTTTATAAATATATAAACAATAACGTATTATGACAAATTTTTTTCAATAAATATTTTGCCGTTTCCAACCTGCCAACTAACTTAGTTCATGCGAGTTAGGTTATTATATGGCAGAATATTCTATTTGTAAATGTATCCGAACCGATAAGCCGTTGAAGCGAAACGGGAAATACCCAATCTACCTACGTGTTCGGGTCGGGATTCGTGATACCAAAATACCAACCAACCTCGATGCCTTCCCCGAACAATGGGACAAGCGAAAGAACGAGCCAAAGAATAAAGCATTGCTAATTCAGTTAAACAAGAAGGTATTAGAGTTAGACCTCCATATAAACCGATGTTTGGCAGACGGGCAGGAATTGACGTTGGATTTGATTCGAGATTTCTATTCAGGAAAGCGAAAGATAAAACCCGAACTCGGTTCATTCTATGACTACTACCTTGATTTTGTAGAAAGGAAACGCAAAGAGGGCATCAATCCCGAAACTATACGAGTATATATGACGACCTACAACGTGATGAAAGAATTTCGCAAAGAGTTCCGAATCTGCGATGTCTCGTTGTCGCTTATCGAGAAGTTTGACGACCATATGCGGGAGGTAAACGGTAACTCTTCTGGCGGTCGTAACCCCAAGCACAAAAACCTACGGACGGTTATTCTCGATATTCAGAAACATAATATCCCGATTGAGAATCCGTATCGGTTCTTCAAGATGCCCAATTCAGAGGTCAAGGAAATTTACCTTGACAAATCGGAACTTCATACGCTAATAGAATATACCAAACGCTTTACTCCGGCCTCCAAAGAATACCAAATTTTGAAGATGTACCAATTCTCCTGCTTTTGCGGCCTTCGATTTTCGGATGCAATGGATCTGGAGTGGCGTCATATCGACTTTCAAAATAATCTGATCCGCAAAATAATGATTAAGACCAAAACCGAGGTTATCACTCCGCTGTTCCCGATGGCTTGTGAGATTCTATTGGAAAAGATACGGCACAAAGCAATCAAAGATACCGACAAGATATTTTACCAATACGCCGAACCAACGGTAAACCAAACCCTCCGAAAGCAGACCAGACAGGCGGGAATCGACAAGCATATAACCTATCATTCCAGCCGCCATACTTTCGCTACCCTGCTCGTCATGGATGGTGTCGATATATATAAAATCTCGAAGTATTTAGGGCATAAGTCGGTCAATATGACTCAACGCTATCTGAAATACGACCTCTCAATCGCCAAGGAATCGGCAAAAGACATTAGCACATTTTCAGGCAATAACGAATAATATTGATTATCTTAGCGTGAAGAAAATATGCAAATATGGCGATCAGACTGCAACGAGCAACTTTATATCTGCGTGTCGATAAGAAAAAGAGAGACGGCAGAATGCCTTTGTATGTCCGTTTCCGCAGGATTGACAGCGAAGAGCCTAAATTTCCGATAGGAATTGATTTGCTACCCGAAGAGTGGGATAGCGAAAGACAAAACGCATCTGACCCCGACATTGATCTGATCCTGCAAAAAGAGATAACCCGCATCAGGCAAGAAGTCCGTAAACTCGAATTGGAAGGCATCGAGATAACTAAAGAAATATTACGGGAAATCGTCTCTCAGAAACAGACCAAAGCGGAGCGACCCGAAAACCAATCTTTTTATGCCTATTACAATGATTACGTCTCGAAGCGGACGAATACCTGTAAAATCGGAGAAAGCACGTTAAAAGGCTATGAAACCACGCTTAAATCATTGCGAGAGTTTCGTTCGGAAATACGAGTTAAGGATATAAACGCAAAACTGCTCTCTGATTTTGAAAAATTCCTAATCAAACGTGGTGAAGAGAGCGGCAAAGGTGATGTCAAGGGAAGCCGCTACAACCGCATCAAGCATATCAGAGCCGTAATCAAATATATCGAAGCTCAGAATATCCCTATCAAGAATCCGTATCGCACGGGAGATTTGGCTTTGCCTGAAGATATTATCAACGATGTGTTTCTGGAAGAAGAGGAGGTAAAACGGCTCTATCTCTTGTTGAATAAGGTTGAAGTTGGGAGCAAGCAATATCGTGTATTAGTGATGTATCTCTTTTCTTGTGCTACGGCATTAAGAATCGGCGATGCATTGGCGGTCAAATGGGGAGATTTGGATGTAAACCGCAACCCCATCGTTTTGGGAATAAAGATGCAAAAGGTCAAAAAACCACTATATGTTCCATTGCCGCCATTGGCCGAAGAGATGTTGGAATTTGCTCCAGAAGGCAATTTAAACAACGTAGAAAAAGAAAATCATATCTTTTGTCTCTACGACAAGCAAGTTATAAATGAGACCTTGCGGGAGCTTGCGAAAATGGCCGAGATAGACAAGCGTCTGACCTATCATTCGTCACGCAGAACGTTCGCCACTCTTGCAAGCGCAAAGGGTGTACCTCTGCAAGATTTGAAGCAATATATGGGACATAGTAGCAGCAAAACCACCGAACGTTATATCAAATGGAGTCCGACACTTGCCGAACAGTCGGCAAAGAAGGTAAAACTATTTGATTTGAAAGAATTATTGAAAAAGAAATAGTTCCTGTGAAATCGCTATCTTTGTAGCGTCTTTCGGGACAAGACATATTAAGAAGTGCCATTCTCGTAGAAATCGCCAATTGAAACAAAATGAGCACACTTTGGTACGAATACCTCGCCATAGGGCGGGTTGTTCGTCTATTCGTGTGCAGGTGTTTGGCGATACCTTACGAGAAGTGGGCTGCAACCCGCTTCTTTTTGTATAATGCCTACACAGGTTGCATCAGGCACAAGAGAGAAAATATAATGGAATTAATCGGATTATTCGGCATTGTTTGTTCTTTAGTCCTATCATTCATCATAGCCAACGCAGGAGCAAAACGGCAAATCGGTTTCGGATGGTCGCTATTCTTGGGTGTTTGGCTGACTCCGATTGTCAGCTTGATAGCCGTTCTTCTGTCTGATAGATTGCAACCCGATGAATATGGAAGAACCGAAAAGAAGTGGGGGTGTATGTCTCCGTTTATCGTGTCGGTTTTAATAATCGGAACCGTGATTTACTTTTTCTATTCCTACTCGAATAAGAGAACCCAACGAATTAAAACCAGCATAGAGTTGCAAGCACCCGCTATCATCGAAAAAGAATCGGCGGTAGAAGTTCAACCCAAAGAAGCAGTTGACATAGAGGTTGATTTGAACGACTATTTCAATTCCAGTACGGGCTGGGACGATAATGTGGACTGGAATACCACCTCCATAGACGATGAAGAATCCCAAAAGGCATTTAACAAAGTGCTTGAAAAGAATGGTATCGTATATAGTGCGGAGAAAGGTGCTTGGGTAAAACGGACAATCAGAGCCGTGCAGCGCCAACCGAAAGAAGAATCCCTAAAAGTAAAATTCTGATTGTAATATGTGTTATCTTTGAACCTGTTAAGGTTGACAGATGATAGATAGCATCAAAATCATATTGAAGAACTTTTCGGGTAATTTCGATAATTGCAGGCTCAAACCTTCCCGAAAGGTATTCAAGCACCCAGACGAAAAGGAGTACGAAAACTATCTGTTGCCCAATCATACGAAGTTTGACCGGCATTCGATGAAGGTTCATCGTGCCCTCAAAACGGGAACTGTGAACGTCGTCGGCAGTCTCCGCAAACGCGCCTATCATAAATCGACTCTTTTAGACCTCAATAAAGACAAGTTTGTGCAATCTTTGCGAGGGTTGGCCAAAGACCTGAATATTCCTTTTGCTGAATTGAAGCAAGCCCGTTTTACGGATTGCGAGATCGGGGCGAATATAAACATCCGATACCCTGCAAAGGAGGTTCTTTACATGATCGTAGCCTATTCCAGACTCAAAAGGAATAATGAACGGATAGAGGACGGAACGTTATATTTCGAAGGAGCTGACAAGGATTTGAAACTGTATGTGAAAGATGATGAAATTGCCGCGAAATCGTCTCCTAAAAAGCAAGAGAGTCGGAAGAGGGCTTTTGCACGATTGAAGGAGTGTGGTAATCATATGCTGCGAATCGAGTTTACCCTCAAATATCAGCGGTCATTCAACCATCACGGGATGGCGCATATAAAAACGGTTGGAGACCTAATCGAACACTATTACGACTTATATGCTTTTTGGACAAGGGAGGTTGCTCGTTTAATATTCTTTAATCAGTTGGATTATAGCAACGCGAAGTTGAACGGCAAAGAGGCATATATCGCGCACGGTCTGGAGCAATACGGGTTCGAATGGTTTGCAGAAGAATATCAGAAACTATGCAAGATAAATGCGAAAACGGCCAATAGTATCAAATCTGCACGAAGTGAAGCGTACCGAGCCATCTGCAAGGTATTGGATCAATACTATGACCGCAAAGCATACAATATGTACAACCTCAGAGCCGACATCGCAAAATACCTGATTAGAAAAAGTAAGTCGGAAGAGATGGATTTACCTCTGTTACTACGGAATTTGTGGGGCGTTTCCCCTTATAATAATAAATAGAAAAAGTAAGTAATATAGCTATATATAGTCTTTGGTGCTATATAGTGGGAGTCGAATCACTAACCATTAATAGCTGAATCGTAAACCCCAATGCACATTTTACCCAGTATTATGGTGATGGTTATTGCGCTTCGCCTGTAAATGGTGGAATATACAGCCGAATCACTGTCAGGTATAATAGATACGCAAAGATAATAGTAGAGTGCTGCTAATTGAGCGCAAACGTGATTGTATGCTATGTATATCTTCTCTGGCTTTGGTCAGAGAAGATTTTTATAAACGGGTCACGATTTTTCGGGCGTTGGATGGTGAAAGATTTTCAGCCGAAGCGAAGTAAGTAAGTTGGATATTATTTTGCTGTTAGGTTTTTTAGTGCTAAATTTAATGTTAAAAAATGCATTATGAAAGATATTAAAGGTGTTGGATTTTCAATCCCTGCGAACAAAGATGTGGATGATTTCATTGATCCTAATAAATTAGCTTCATTGGCTGATGTTGATATCGCTATATTTAATACCGAACGTTTCTGGGGCTTAAGTGGTTCACTAAATAACAGCAGGACTAAAGAGATAAGTGAATTAGTAACTCATTGGCAAAAAGAAGTTGCATCTTATCTTTCACTTGGCAAAACTCTATTTGTGATCATGTCAAAAAAAGAGTCTTATGAGTACGCCAAAGGAGACTGGGACTTGACATCATCTACTATTACAAACTACGAGTTTCTACCAGAGAAATTGATTGTATATAATGCTAACGGCACAACTATGATCCCTTGCTCTAATTTAGCAAAGGATTTATATAACAACTTCGGAGCTGCTTTTCGATACGAGTCTTATGTAGACAAAGACAGTGTCGATGACTTACTTTTTACGCCTAAAAGTGGCGATAGAGTGCTTGGCGGGATTATAAAAGTGAAAGCCGGTAATATCGTTCTACTGCCTAAAATCGACTTCAATGATGATGAGTATTTAGTCTGTATTAATGATGATGGGAAAGTAGTGCCGGATGAGGAATATGATGAAGACGCAGCATATGAATGGGTTTGGTCTCCGGAAGCTATTCAGAAAGGATTCTCGTTTAAGAATTGCATTCTCGCAATTGATAAAGTTTTACGAGGAGAACAAGATAAATCCATTAAGCCTAATTGGATTAAGCATAAAAAATATGAACTAAAAGAGTCGATAACGACTAAGAAAGAGATAGAAACGTTGACTAAAGAGGCTGAAAAAATATCTTCCAAAATTGATGGATTAAATGCAAAATTGGAAGACGATGAAAGCTTGAAAGATTTATTATTCGAGACAGGCAAGCCTTTAGAAATGGCGGTAATAAAAGCACTTTCGATATTAGGATATACTGCGGAAAATTATGATGACGGAGTATTAGAATTGGACCAAATTATTATATCTCCCGAAGGAGACCGGCTTATTGGAGAGTGTGAGGGAAAGGATAAGAAAGATATTGATATAACTAAATGCCGTCAACTCCAAGATCATCTAAATGCTGATTTCGAGCGAGAGGAGGTTACAGAAAAGGCGTACGGGCTATTAATTGGCAATCCTCAGAGGTTGATTGATCCAGCTAAAAGAACCCTTGATTTTACGGCAAAATGTAAAATTTCTGCAAGTAGGGAGAAAATGGGATTGATTCTTACAACCGACTTATTTAACGTTTGTCGGACTATTATTGAAAACGAAGGGACAGACGAGTATGCTAAAAGTTGTCGAATGGCAATTAAAGCGCAATTGGGGAACGTGGTCAAGTTTCCTGCATTCAAACAGACGAAATAAAGATCATTTGCGCCCCTATATCCGCCCCTCCAAAAGAAAGAAGGCTTCTAAGTCGCTGATTTAACATTACTTAGAAGCCTTCTTTGAGGTCTGAAGCGGACTCGAACCGCTGTAGCAGCTTTTGCAGAGCTGTGCCTAACCGCTCGGCCATCAGACCCTGTCGAACGGACTGCAAATATACGCCATTTTTTTGAATTCCCAAATTACTCACTGTGAAAAAGCCCCTTGCCAGGGCGGATGCGGCAAGGGGCTCACGATTCGCCGCCGGATCCCGGCAGCGGGTGTGTTGCGGCGGCACAGCGGGGTCGCGGACAGCGACCCTGGTTCGAAAGTAAATATAATAAATTTAGCACATCATTGCAATCGATCTGGGAGGAATTTGCATGCCGGTTGACGATGTGGCAGAATCCGATAGCCTTGTGCCCGTTTTCCCGGAAATCATTCCGGCGTATTGTGCGGTGCCGGGTTTTCGAAGAACCGGTATCTCCCCGGGTCCGCTTATTCATCCGACTGCAGGTATTTGCCGGGATTTTGTTACCTTTACTTGTACGTATCGGATATTATCGGGGGAGTGTGCGTTATCTCGTCGCAGGAGCGCTTCGTTGCAGCGTTGCCTGCGGTTCGGAAGTTTCGTCCGGGTTGCGGGAACTCCTTTGACCGGAAATGTTAAACTATAACTCATGACGATCGATGATCTCGCATTGACGCTGCATCCCGAGTTGGGGTGCCGTACGGCGATCCATCTGCTGGAGTGTTTCGGTTCGGCGGAGGCGGTTTTCGCCGCATCTGCCGGTGAACTGGTCCGGAGGGCCGAGTTGAAGCCGGCGCTGGCCCGCAGTCTGTGCCGCCGCGAGTACCATCAGGCGGCCGAACGGGAGCTGGCGTTTTGTGAACGCAACCGCATCCGGCCCGTTGCGGCAGGCGATGAGTCGTATCCGAGGCGGTTGCTCGAGTGTGCCGATTATCCGCATGTAATTTACCTCAAAGGCGGCCCGGAACTCAGCGGAGACCATTGGTTGTCGGTCGTCGGTACGCGCAAGGCGACTCCTTACGGGCAGAAGATGTGCGACCGGCTGATCGGTGAGCTTTCGGCACTGTTTCCCGATCTGGTCGTGGTCAGCGGCCTGGCATACGGGATCGATGTGGCGGCGCACCGTGCCGCGATGCAGCACGGGGTGCGTACCGTCGCCGTGCTGGGGCATCCGCTGACGCACATCTATCCGCAGGCCCATACCGAAACCGCCCGGCGGATCGTGTCGCTCGGCGGAACCCTAATCAGCGAGTATCCTTCCACGGCCCGGCCCGATAAGGCGGGTTTCGTGCAGCGCAACCGCCTTATCGCGGGACTGAGCGACGGGACGGTGATCGTCGAATCGGCTGCCCGGGGCGGCTCGCTCATTACCGCCGACATGGCCGGCGGTTACCACCGCGAGGTGATGGCGGTACCGGGGCGTGTAGGCGACCGCTGTGCCGAGGGAACCAATGCGCTGATTCGCTCGCTGAAGGCGCAGATGGTGTGCAGCGGCGCGGATATTGCCGAGATATTGGGGTGGGAAGCGCCCGCTCCGTCCGGGAAGGCCGTCGGACAGTCGTTGTTTGCGGAAACCGGCCCGCTTGCTCCGTCCGTCGGAAACGAATCTGCCGGAGCGACCGGGGCGGCATATCGGGAAGCGGTTTTGCCGGATTCGGTCGCCGCTTCTGCAGCCGGAGACGGTCGCGTCGCTTCGTTGCGTGGATTGCTGGGCGACGATCCCGTTTCGCTCGATGAGCTGAGCATCCGCAGCGGTATTGCCGTGGCGGAGCTGCCGGCCCTGCTGCTCGAGTTGGAGCTTGCGGGACGGATCTGCGCACTGCCCGGGAACTTATATATGAAAAATTGAGTGTGACGGCCGGCGGCCGGAACAGCGTTTACGTCCATCCATACACAGAACATACTATATAATAGCAATACACCGATGTCTTTGCAACTGATCGATACCCATTCGCATATTTACGATCCGCAATTCGATGCCGACCGCGACGAGGCGGTTGCCCGGGCCCGCGCCGCTGGGGTAGGGAGGATTCTGCTCCCGGCTGTGGATGCCGAGTCCTACGGGGCGATGTTCGCTCTGGCGCGGCAGTACCCGGAACTGTGCCGCCCGATGATGGGGCTGCATCCCACCTCGGTCAACGACAATCCCCGCTGGCGGGAGGATTTGGAGCAGGTGGCGCGTTATTTGGCCGCTCCGCCCGAAGGGATTCGTTTTTGCGGGGTGGGAGAGGTGGGGCTCGACCTCTACTGGAGCCGGGATTTTCTCTCCCAGCAGCAACAGGCGCTTCGGTTCCAGGTAGAGCTGTCGTTGCAGTACGGCCTGCCGCTGGTGATCCATACGCGCGATGCATGGGACGAGATGTGTGCATTGCTCGATGCGTTTCGGGGGCGTGGCGTGCGCGGTATCTTGCACAGCTTTTGCGGCACGGTCGACCACTACCGGGCGCTGAAAGCGGCGGGCGGGTTCCTGTTCGGTATCGGCGGTCCGGTCACCTACAAAAAGTCGTCGCTTCCCGATACGTTGCGCGAAATTCCGTTGTCCGATCTGGTGCTCGAGACCGATTCGCCCTACCTGCCGCCGGTACCATACCGGGGCAAGCGCAACGAAAGCGCTTACGTCGGACTGGTCGCCTGCCGGCTGGCCGAAATATACGGGACGACGCCCGAAGAGGTCGCTGCGGTGACGACCCGCAATGCGCGGGCTTTGTTCGGTGAAAGAATTTCGTAATTTTGTACCCGTTGCCCGGCATGTAGCCGGGGCGGATAAATTTAGAATCTAACGCATGGAACCACGTGCCAAATCATCCGTATTGCTGATCTACACGGGCGGCACGATCGGCATGAAGCCCGATCCGGAAACGGGCGTACTGGCGCCGTTCGACTTCAGTACCATTTACGACGAGTTTCCCTACCTGGGAAAACTCGATGTCGAATTGGAGGTGATCAACCTCACGCCGATCGACTCGTCGAATGTGACGCCGGAACTGTGGTGCGAACTGGCGCGGCTGATCCGTGACAACTACGACGCTTACGACGGCTTTGTCGTGCTGCACGGTACCGACACGATGTCCTATTCCGCCTCCGCGCTCAGTTTTATGCTGGTGAACCTCGCCAAACCCGTGATTTTTACCGGCAGCCAGATCCCGATCGGCGTGCTGCGTACCGACGGGCGCGAAAACCTGATTACCGCGGTCGAGATCGCTGCGGCGCGCGAGGGCGGCCGCGCTGTGGTGCCGGAGGTGTGCATCTGTTTTCAAAACAAGCTCTTCCGTGCGAACCGCACGACCAAGCACAGCGCCGAGCAGCTCAATGCGTTCCGTTCCGACAACTATCCGATTCTCGCCGAGGTGGGCGTCAGCATCCATTACAACCGTCCCTTTATCCGGCGGCCTGCCCCCGATCCCGGGCCGCTGCGGATCGTCACGCGGCTCGATACGCGTATCGCGGTGGTGCGGCTGTTCCCCGGCATGAGCGCCGAGACGTTCACGGCGATGCTCGGCATTCCGGGGCTGCGCGGGGTAGTACTCGAAACGTACGGTGCGGGCAACGCCCCCACGGCCGACTGGTTCATCGATGCGGTGTCCGCAGCCGTCGCACGCGGCGTCGTGGTGCTGAACGTCACGCAATGTTTGGGCGGCAGCGTTTCGATGGAGATGTACGAAACGGGCAAACGGCTCGGGCAGACCGGCGTGATCAGCGGGCGTGACATCACTACCGAGAGCGCCGTGACCAAGATGATGGTCGTGCTCGGTGCTTCGGACGATCCGCAGGAGGTGCGCCGCGGGCTTGAGGCCGACCGGTGCGGCGAGATTTCCGATTGATCCGTTCCGTCTGTGGAGTGGGCGCATGTTGGTACGCAGCGGAGCGTTACTTTGGCGGTTTGTGGCGCTGTCGGAGACGGGATCGGAGAGAAAATCGACGGCGATTTTTCGGAACCAAAATAATTTTGTATCTTGCAGCGCTTTCCGGCCGGGATCCGTTCGATGCGGCCCTGCGACCGGGCTTGTCACCGGGGGATCGGGTGTGGGAAGCGACGTTTTGGAGAAATGTCCGAGTGGTTTAAGGAGCGCGCCTGGAAAGTGCGTATACCCCAAAAGGGTATCGTGGGTTCGAATCCCGCTTTCTCCGCAATATATATTGGTAGTCAGTGTATTGTTGATATTGGGGACTAAAACAGGGACCATTTTTAAATGATCCCTGTTATTTTTTTATGGGTAAATGGCTCTCCGGATAGGTTGTTAATGGAGTATCTATTTTTGTCTACTTGGACCGTTATGCCTCGTTGTAATCTTCGTTTTTACTCCTCCCCGTAACAGCCCCGTTTTTGTACCGATTATTCGGAAAAACCGGATTATTTATTGCCGGTAGAAAGGCCTCGTATATTTGTCATTTCAACCGTTTTTCAACCGTTTTTTTACGTGGGAGTGTTTTTTTATCTGCGTAATGGCCCCCAAAAAATCGGCTCCTTTCACGCGCGCGTATGTGATAGGGGGAAATGCTTTGCAGATCGTTTCAAGTCCCAAACCCTACATTTACAACGCTTATAAAAAGGGCGAGTTATTTGCCTGCCCTATTGCCCTATGGTGAATGGAAAACAAAAGTAGATTTACTAAATTTATAATTTTCGTTTCATTAGTGCTCGGGGATCAATATTTTGGTAATTAGTAGCAAGTTTGCTTTTCTGCTTTTGTGAAGTTTTTTTGCGTAATTGATTATACGCTTTTGTGAGTTCCATGTAACTTTTCATAATTTCAAAATAATTAGTGCGATAAGTTTCTTCTTGTTGTTTGTATATTTCATAAAGGTGCTTATAGGTTTCTATTTCTGATTCTAAGAATTTTTGCTCCATAGATTTAGTTTCCATTGTAACTCATTATGTGTTAAATTTGACATTATCGAGTAATTTGATAGATTATATTGATTCCCTCGGTAAACGTGAAAAATTCGCCGTCTTGCGTCCACTCCCGGATAACGTATGTACCCTTTGGCATATATCGTAAATTATGCATAGCCTCTGTGTGATTGGTAAAATATCCGACCGTTTGACCATTTGTTTCAATAGCGTAAATATTCACTTTCATAGTAATTGATTGTAAAGCGGTAGTTAATACTAGTGTATCTTTTGCCGTTAGTCTCCGAAGTACTGGCCGGGACGGGCGTTCTGGTAGTAGTCGAGGCATCCGATTGTCCACGCATTGCTGATCCGTACAGTCTTTGCCGCTGCGTTTTCAGCCTCGATAGCGGCCCGTTTGGCTTCCCGCTCGTTATATTCTATCATTGCCTTTTCAACCTCCCAAGCCCGGCGCAAAGCAGCTGAAAAGCTGTAAGAATAGGGATTGTTGCCTTTATAGATATTCCAGGCTCTTTTCATAATCTGCGATTTATTGTATTTGCTCATGGTTTTCATGATTATAAACTTTTATGTTTTGTTCTCTTGTGTAAAGATAATATAAAAGTTTTGTTTAGGCAAATAAAAACACAACTTTTATATGTTTTTTTATTCAAAAACATAATGCTTGCGTTTTGTTTTCTATCTTTGTAGTATCTTGGCAAATAAAATATATGAGTTATGGATTTCAGAATTAAAGAATTATGCAAAGAAAAGGGCCTTTTGTTTAAAGAATTGGCACAGCAGTTAGGTATTACCGACGTAGGATTACGTCAGTCATTGCAAGGTAATCCCACTATCGGGACACTTGAAAAGATTGCTGCTGTATTAGGCGTATCTATTCCGGAACTTTTCGCCCCTCAACCGACGAACACGATCACCTGCCCCCATTGCGGTAAATCGATCAAATTTGAGAAAGGGGAATAGCAAGATGAAAAAACGTTTACGCAAAAAGCTTCACAAAAGCGAATTTCGGGAACTGGGATTTGAATTGGATTATGACTATACTGGAGACCTGGAAGGTGAACTGTTCGATCAATTTTGGGGTGATTGGATCGGAATGATTGAATCTCTAGGATTGGAGTGTGGCGGCGGTGGCGCTGGACATCAAAGCTATTTTATAATTAAGTATCGCGGTTCCGTTTCTGTCGAGCAGCGACAAGCCGTAATTGATTGGCTGGGGAAACATCCCGATATTGCGAATGTTACCGCCGGACAATTACGGGATGCTTGGTATGGTTGGGAATAATTTTATAGCTTTGTTAAAATGCTTAGACGATGACAAAGAAAAGTGTGGAGTAGGGGCGCTGAATTATATTCGATGTAGGGTACAATTTGCACTCCTGTTATAATGCTTACACCTATTGCAGAGGTAAGATCAAAGAGGTGGATTATGAATAAAGAACTTCAAAGAAACGATTTAAGTATTTTTGAGCAAATACGAAAAATCGACAGCAGAGGTAATGAATATTGGTCGGCTCGTGATTTAGCAAAGGCCCTTGAATATTCAGAGTATAGGCATTTCATGCCAGTAATCGAGAGAGCTAAAGATGCTTGCAAAAATAGTGGTCAGCGCATTGAGGATCATTTCGAGGACATCCTCGAAATGATAACACTGGGTAAAACAGCTCAACGAGAAGTTGATAGCGTTAAATTATCTCGCTACGCCTGTTATCTTGTCGTGCAAAATGCCGATCCGGGTAAAGAAGTCGTTGCCTTTGGTCAAACCTATTTTGCCGTTCAGACCCGTTTGCAGGAAATACAGCAAATGGATGAATATAGCCGTTTAAGTTCCGAAGATGAAAAACGGTTATTCTTGCGTAACGAAATGGCAAAGCATAATACACAACTTGCGGCGGCAGCAAAAGATGCGGGGGTTATTGAGCCTCGGGATTATGCTATTTTCCAAAATCACGGATACAAAGGGCTCTATGGTGGGCTTGACGCAAAAGGTATCCATCAGCGAAAAGGCCTGAAGAAAAGCCAAAATATACTTGATCACATGGGTAGTACCGAGTTGGCCGCCAATCTATTCCGAGCAACTCAGACAGAGGAAAAATTACGACGTGAAAAAATCAAAGGTAAGGCTAAAGCGAATCAGGCTCATTATTACGTTGGACGTAAAGTGCGAAAAACAATAGAAGAACTTGGCGGCACTATGCCTGAAAATTTGCCGGTAGAGGATAGCATTAAAAAAGTAGAACGGAAATTAAATGCAAGACCAAAGAAATCCTTGAAAGATTAAGAAATAGTATAGGTTGTGAAGTAAGGGATTTCTTTGCCCCCCCTTCAATCGACCAATAACTTCACCTGTCCGAAATGCGGGACGGTATTGGAGATAAAGGAACGGGATAAATAGTCGTCGCTATGGAGCTGACGAAAAGCCTGATCCGGAGGCGTTCAAAACCCCTCCAGCCGAATTCCGTCCCCACACCCTGTGGTTCTGGAACAACACCTCCTATAACCCGCGAAGGCATCGACGAACAAATTCCCCCGCTCCGTTCAGCGTGGCGGAAAGCAAATGACCTGCAACCGCAGAACAATCGGCACGTCCCGCCGTCACATGCATATGCAGGAAGGGACGGCCATCCTTCATTAAGATGTTCCCGGGCAGGTCTGCTATCTCCATCTGTTTCCGGAGTACCGTATTCTCATGTCGTTTCATCCGGGAGTCGAAAAAATGCAGTTCCAATTCGCTGACTGCACCCAACCCGCCGATTGTTCCGGAAGAGATTCCCTGATCCGCACAGAAAGTTCTCAAAGCCTTGACTACTTCCGCGCGATTCCTGATGCTGACCACATACCGGTTACCGAACAGTTGGTAGGTATGCAGGAGGTCTCCCTGTCGGTTTCGGTTCTAGCTCTTCAACTCTTTCAGTATCGGTACTTTCACCGCCGAAATCTCGTTTTTGGGCCCGTCGTTCAATTGTTCGAAGATAACGATCCTGTTCTCCCCTTTTTTTAGCCATACCCCCGGTACGTATAACGTCTGCTGGGGTCCTGCCTGCCAGTAACGGCCTATATTTTTCCCGTTGATAAAAACGATTCCTTTCCCCCAAGCGGACATGTCGATAAACGTATCGCCCGTCTCGGACAAATTAAAGGAACCCGTGTACAAAACAGGTTTACGATGCAAAAAAGATGCCTCGGGAGTACCGGCACGGACTTCGGCCGTTTTATCCGGGCCAGGGGCTCCGTCCATTGGCAACCGGTACATAAACCAATCGGACAGTTCCATTCCGTTGACCGTCACCGGACCGACAATTCCCTTGCGGTTGTTCACGATCTCTTCACCGAAATTGATCCGTCCCCAGTTCTCCACCAAAATATCCAGCGTCGCATCGAACGGAATTTCGACAAACACCGAATACCGGTTATAATACCGGTTCAGTTCGCCGACCCGCTCGCCATTCACATATACGGTAGCATAATCCCTCAATCCGGGAATTTCCAGCATACCTGCAAGCGGCTGATTGAAATGCCGGGTATAAAGCACATAGCCATACCCCTGCCTCAATTGTTCGAACGTTAATGGAACCGGCGATTCCACCGGTTCCTGCCGTTTGGCGAAGGCCAGCACATCAGCGATTCCCGTCAACCGGATGGAAGGAATCTCAATCACCGGATTCGGGGCAGGTACCTCCGGAATGACATAATCCACATATTTCCCGATGACGTTGCGTATCGAATCGTATTTCGGAGTCACCCAGCCGGCCTCGCTGATGGGAGCATCGTAATCATAACTGGTCATGTCGGGCTGAATACCATGATCCTTGTCGTAATTGGCTCCCGACGTAAATCCGAAATTCGTTCCGCCGTGTACCATATAAAAATTGAAAGAGACATTATTTTGCAAATATTTTTCGGTCTGGCGGGCCACCCATGACGCACTCACATTGGGAAACGGTTCGGCCCAGTGCGATAGCCAGCCGGGATAGAATTCGGCCACCATATACGGACCCTTACCGCCATGATATTGGTCCACGACTCGTTTCAAATTTTCGATATTGCTTTCACCATTGGCAGTAGGCAAAGCCCCGGGCGTCGTTCCGCCTTCAAACAGCCAGCTCCCGTCTGAAGTGAATAACGGAGCGTCGAATCCTGCATCGGCCAACTGGCGGCGGATCGCGGCATTGTAACGTTTGTGTTCTTCCAACGGAATGTCGTTGCGTTGTGCTACATACGAACCGAATTCGTTCTCGGCCTGCACCATGATAATCGGGCCTCCCCGGGTCACCAGTAAATCGCCCACCTCCTCGTACAACCGGTCGAGGTACCGTTTCGTGCATTTCAGGAATTCGGGGTTATCCCGCCGGATCTCCATTCCCGGAATGTTCTGCAACCACCACGGATAACCGCCGAATTCCCACTCGGCACACACGTACGGACCGGGACGGAGAATGACCATCAAGCCTAGTTCGCCGGCCGTCTCGATATACCTGCGCAAATCCTTGTCTCCTTCGAAATTCCATTTGCCCGGCTCCGTTTCGTGCAGGTTCCAGAACACATAAGTTGCCACCGTATTCAATCCCATGGCCTTTAGCATCTCCAGGCGATGACGCCAGTACTGGTGCGGAATCCGGGGATAATGCATCTCTCCGGAAATAATAGGAACGGCTTTACCGTCCTTCAGGAAATGCCCCCCTTCGATTTCAAAGGAGAAACGCTGCTGGGCTTGTGTGTAAAATGGAGCCCACGCCAGCAAAAGAAGCAAACGAATCAATACGGTTTTCATAAATCTTCCGAATAGTAGAGTAAATAAAACGGATTAAATATACGCATAAACGGATCAAACCACAAACTTCCGCTTACGGCACGGACAACTTCCGATATTTTTTATTATTTTGCAATGTTCAACATAGGAAGACGGGGGTGTCGCAGGCCGCCCCGCCGCTGAGGAGATCATCGCGCTCTACCGCCGCTACGACGCGCTGCTGATTGTCAACGACGACCCGCTGCTGGCCAAGGTGATCTGCCGGTTACCCAGATCGATCTTTCGCTGCAGGGGCGTGAATTCATCTTCCTGGTAGAACGCTAAACACAACGCCTTCTCTCACCACAAAAAGGGGGCCCGGCAGACATCTGCTAGGCCCTCTCTTTTTTGTTTGCTCAACGCGCACTATTCGATAATTTCACAAACGGTATCGAGTCGCTTGCCATGCGAAATCTTGGCATCGAATTCCACCACGGATACGTTACGTTCCGGATCATAGTAAGCATTGTCCCCTTTCCATTTGCCCCGGAAGGTAATGATCGTACTGTCTTTTTCCGAAGTCGGATCCACATAAGTGATATACACCTTGTTGCCTTCACGACGGAAAACCATGATGATCTCTTCGGCAATATCCAGAATTTCGATCTTATCGTCGACTTTCAGTGTCGTTTGCGGCGCAAAGAACACACAACGAACCGTACCGTCTTCGAAACGAACGGCATGTACGTCATCCGACTGTTTGAGGATCGTAAACCCTGGATGAGCAATCAGCGAATCCAGTCCCTGTTCGTTCGTACGAGGCATCACCACATAGCTGTAGGTCGCCGCACTCGGATTGACACCATGATGAATCGCGAGGTTGAATACTTCGGCCGACACCGGATCATCCGACGAATCGAAATGAATGGCATGCCAACTGCCGGTCTGTACTCCCGACATATAGGAAACCTGCTGACGCTGCGGGAAATAATAACCTACCTGATCATGCAGCACGGCCTGCAGACGGTCGCCCGAGAATGAAGCCCGAGGAGTAAAAGCAGTTTCTCCCTCGGTCTTGGCCCGCGGGTCTTCGCGACGGAACGTCTGATTGACGGCCGTCGTAACCGGCTGGCCATTGGCGCTGGAAATATCCGAACCCAGACAGAGAATATAACGGTCCGTAAAATACCACGATTTATTGGCTTTCAACCCGTCGGCATCGACCCGCATGACTGAAACCCCGTAGTTGTCGCCCACAAGACCGCCGACAATGTCGGATTTACCCTTGATCCGACGGTCTTCCTGCGGGAAATCGTTGTGGTCAGCTACATTACAGGTAACACCCGGAACCCGGGTCCAATCCCACATGGGATAGATGTTGTTGTACTCGCCGCCGTCCTGATAGATCATCAACGAACCGTTGGCCATCACTTCGCATTTGCGGTTTTCACCGTTGACCGCTTCGGCTCCCACCGTCCGGTCGGAACACATCTTCAGAACAGCCATCCAGTTGTCGGTACGCATATAAGTCATGTCCGACATATAAAAATGCTTGATGCCCTTCAATACGTTGGGTGCCCCCATCATCTGAGCATCGAACATCTGCTGATATTCGTCCGCATGGGCCGGATCGATCTTCTTGAGGGCCAGCAACTGCAAGGCATAAGTTCGAGCCTTGCCCTTCATGGCATCCCGGAAGACGAACTGGCGGCCGCAGGAACCGGTCTCCATTTCACCCCGCCATACAGCCCACGACATCCCTTCGAGGGCATAGTTGCGCAGGATAGACAGCTCCTGTTCATTAAAGGCATAACGCGTTCCCAGGAACAATCCCCCTATCTGGGTCAGGGACGATAGGTACGAAAGCCCATAGTTACCGAACTGCTGCTGGCGACCGTGCTGATGGAAACTCCAGTCGAATTGCACCCCTTCATCGTTTTCGATTTTGATGACGCTCTTCATCTCCCGGATCGCCTCTTCGAACAGCGCTTCGTCATTGATCAACAAGGCCCGCACCATCACATTGCAGCAAAGCCATACTTTATTTTGTCCCGTAATCTTGATCTTCGAATTGTTCATGTAGTCGATCAGGCCGGCAAACTGTTGTTCCGAAAGTTTATCCTGCAACAACAGCCCAAAATCACCCATATTGCGGGGTCCCCCGATCTCGTTGGCCCACCAGTTGGTACTCTGGGGACGACGCTGCAACCAGAAATCGAGTCCTTTGAGAGCGGCCTGCAACACCTTTTCGTCCTGATAATAGGCTGAAGCCGGCGAACAATATGCCTTGGCCATATTCAACATCCGGGTCTGATGAGTAAACGGACGCCAACTGCTGCGCAAGTGGCATTCGTATTCAACATCCGGCCACGAACCGTCAGCCTGTTGGGTGGCCATGCTGGCCTGCACGGTGCTGTCCAATACGGCCGTCAGCCGCTGTACATAGGCCACGCTGTCGATAGGCTCATTTTTTTGAATCTGACTCAGTTTGTAAGCTTCATAAGCAGGGCTGAGCAACACGTTCAGGCAACGATCGGTCATTGTCTGACGCACTTTCTGCATGTCGCGATTCGCGCACCCGCTCAATACGATCGACACCGCGGCTACGACCGTACACAAAAAGAGAAAACGTTTCATCGTTTCAGGTTAGAGGTTAAGTAATTATTAGGTATAGACGGATAATGCGTCCAAGGTTAATTGTCTGTGGTTAAGTGTATTGTTGTGTTATTCATCAATCGCCGTATAAGTACGTCAAAGATGGTGTCCATATTGTTACGGCGGTTAAACCTGAAATAATATTCATCAAGATAACCTTTTTTTCTTTTTGAGGTATTCCAAAAACTCTATTTTCACGACAAGTGTGCACTAATAACGTCCTTTTCTGAGTTCTGAGAAATCTAGCTTCAAGGCTACTGATGCCCGGATATATGTACGCGAATCGGTACTGTCCGGATGCTTAGGAATAGCACCATCTTTAATGTGAGCGCGGACAGTTTGTACGCTCACAGCCTGCAACCGGGCCACCATCGGAGGATCAAGTAGGATAGGGTAGAACTTATCCACATTCACACTCTTATTGCGCATCTCTTCCAGTTCCTCCTTGAGCTTTCTGTTTTCCCATTCCAGTTCGGCTACATAAGCTGCTATGCCCGCAGCGGAATAATCTGGACGGAGTGGGGGGATTTGTTTCATTGGGTGTGGCATGGTTAATATTTTTTATTGAATTTTTGACGCACCACTTCGTAAATCTCCTGCGGTTGATTAAACCGATCCAAGTCTGCCACATGGTAGACAGGATGACATTTGCGGCGAATTTTGAAAGGGATTTTACCTTCAATCGCATACCTGTCCAGCGTCCGGACACTTACCCCCAAATACTCCGCAGCTTCTTTTCGAGAATAGAATACCTTTCCCGGGCGGGGTGGGGTGGTGGGCATTTGCTTTATTCCTCGTGGCATGATTATCTACATGAAAGGTTTCCCTTTGCTACTTGCAAAAATCAAGCTCTAATTTCGGTCATCATTTTTAAAGTGCCAGATCATTACAATCCTTTGTCTTCTTCACTGAAAACGATTCGCACAATTTCGACATTAAACACTTTTGCAAGTTCTTCTGCATCAAATTCCCCGGATTGTAATACTTTCAGCAAGTATCGTTTTTGTTCCATTGTTAACAATTTCATAATCCTTGTGTTATTTTGTTTATGATATTATCTATCTGACTATCGCTCAACTGATCAAAATCGATTTTTGTTGTAGCTTCGACCGATTGCAATTTCGGAACTGTGTATTGCATGAATTTCTCAAGTACCTGCAACCGTTCTTTAGGTGACAGCGCTGCTAGATCGTTTTGCATTTGTTCCCGGTTGTCGTCTATCAGTTTGGATAACCAGTTACGAATATCTTGTGTGATCTTATTCGGACTACCTTTAGGTCGGCCTTGCGGGTTACCCGTCTTTCCTTTGGGTTGTGGCATTATTTAAATATTTTAATGTTATTTTCATTAGCCCCGGGGCACAGTTTACCCGTATAAACTGTGGTAATAATCTGCCAATTTTTTAGTTGCCTGAAGTTTTTTTTGCTCAAATTCCAGTTCTGGCATTTCAAACAGTCTTGCAATATATTGACGGAACAGGAGCCATTGTGGATGCATTCTCAGGAAACAAAACATATTCTTTTGGGCTTGTTTGGAGTGACGCTGAATCTTTGTTGTGATGTACGTTATGTCTTTGCTAATAATCGGACAAATAACCGCCTTGAAAAGCTTATAGTTGATATTAACCAATTCTTCTGTATTTGTAATATAAGGCCGCAAAATTTTTGGCTTACGTCCGACATACAAATGGTCAAGAACTTCCATACCCATTGCCTCAAATACAGTTGAAGGGAATGTTACCTGTCCATCATTGGATGCTTTCAAATCTTTGCACAATCTAAGACATTGCAGATATAAAACCTGATCCGCCGCTTGTGTTAGATCCATTGGTTTAAAACTTAGTTTTAGTGTTCTCGCCTTATTGTCAGACGTGCAGTATTGGTATGAAATTTTAATTTTTTTCATGTTTTAATTATTGAACAGCTATTTGGCTTAATGTGTTAACGATTTCTTTAGCTGCAATTTGTCCGATCTCTTCCGGAGAGTATGTTTTTCCGTCTACATGGTTATCAGTGATCTGAACAATAGGTGCATAATTGTTAAATTCGAAGTTTTTGATACCGCCGTTGCCGGAGACACCACGCAATGAATCTGAAACATCTGCCGGGGTATAAGATGATTTATCTACCTCACCTTTGGTTGTTAAATCGACATTGTCTTTTAATAATTGCGTGGCCTTTCGAGTGGCTTCGGATTCCTTGTGGATGGCATCGGTTAGTTTTTTACCGTCCTCATGTATACCTATGATTGTGCGTAAATATTTCTCTTCATCGGCAGATAAAGTAATATCTCTTCTAGATAAATATTTATTAGCCAAATCGGCAGTTTTAACAGCAGCGATACCTGCTTGAATGTCTCCTTGTGTGGCTTTTGTTTGCTCTGTCCTCCATCTTGATAATGCAAACTCAGCCTGCCTCCGATCCTCACCGGCAGACGCCGCCTCGCTCAAATACTCGCTTGCTTTTGCGGTGGCCGCCATTGCCCGTGCCCGATTGACAAGCGACTGGATAAAATTCGCTTCACCCGAAGTAAACAGTTTTTCCGCATCGCTAACCTTACTGATAGAGGCACCCAAATCCTCAAAAGCGCTTTTATTCTTCTTGATGAACTCCTGACGCTTAGACAAACTATCACCCGTACGTTCCCATTGCACTTGAAGCTGTTTGAATTTAACAATGGAATCAGATGCGTTTTGCCCGACAGATTTATTGAACTCCAACTGGGCCTTACGTGCTTTTCCCGCCTCCTCCCTGGCTTTCTTTTGCGCATCACGATATTTGGAAATAGCAGCTATCGCTGCTCCAATCGCCACCGAAAGCCCTAATGTCAGCGTGCCCATCAGGACGTTTGCCGCAACATTGGAACCCCACAAGGCCCGGGTTAAAGTTTGCTGGGCGGATCGCCATGCTTTAGTTGCGGCAGTAAGAATGCCAATCTGCCTAACATTCATCCGCTTGATTGCTTCCGATGCAGATTCTAGACCGATTACCACCGATAACGCCTGCGCCAGCCTGCGTTGGATTTGGTCGAGCTTTTCGTTTTCCTTCGTGAAAGTCCCAACTACACCAACACCGGCAGCGTATAATCCTATAATCCCACGCAATAGAGCTGCAGAACCATATATGTTAGATTTTAAAGCTGCTTTTTGTTGTTCGCGTTGTTCTTGTTGTAATTCTCGTGCCCGTTTAAGAGCTTCTGTTTCTTGATTATTATAAAAATCGCGCGCCTGAAATATGGTTTCCAATGCCCCTTTACCTTGTGCTAATTTAGCCTCAGCAGTCAGCAGGTCGCGCTCTGCTCTTAGTCTGTCTGTCCCTGCTGCCGCCTTTCTTGCGGCAACTTCCGCCCGTTTATAGTTGTCCTCAAGACTGTGTATGACCGTTCGCTGCTCCCTAATTAAACGGGCAAATTCGTCTCGAACTTTTATTCCTGCGGTTTTAGCAGAGGCTTCCACCATTTTTGAAGCCTCTGCTATCTTCCGCAGTTTCTCAGGAGCGTCACCATTTACGGTTATTTTGATACCATAATCGATCATGGCTTGAATAGTTTATACTCTTTGACATAAGCAACCGTTGCGAATATTTCATCTTCGGTCATGCTCTCAAACTCCCTGCGGCTCATCCCGAAAATCCGGGCGAATAACAGGTAATTCGTCCACATGAGATTCTCTTTGGAATAAAGAGCAAGTACCTCCGAACTCCTTTGTATGGAGACTTGTATGCCTTCGCAGAGCCTTACAAGTTTTGCGTTATAAAAGGGACTACCAGCTCAACAAACAATTTTGAATTGAGCTGATACAGGGCCACTACGTCGTTTTTTAACAGGGTGAAATCTGTCTCATTGAAATCCGGCCCTTTGACAACCAAATTATCAATGAAAACAACCCCCATACCCTCTACCGCTGAACGAGAGAAGCCAGCATCGTCTTTACTATCCTCTGCTAGCATCCGCATCGCCGCATAAAACAGCTTTGCGTCGCTTCTCCGGCACCGGTCGATTTCCCGGAACTCCAGTTTCATCTCCTTGTCGACCAGTTGGCCGTCGGCATCTTTGCACTTGAATTTTTGCGTGATTTCCATGATGTAATATGATTAAATTGTTAATAATGAAATTGTACATAATCTTTAACTTTCGTCACCCCGGATGCAAAGGGCCATACCGAAACCAAACCCCGAAGAGCTCGGGTAGCGTTCGTAAGTGTTCCCGTTCTCGTCTTTGGCCGTCGGAGCCTTGAACACCTCGTAATAGGTCAGCCCGTCGGAGGTCGTGCGCTTGTAACAGTACGTCCCGTTTACCTCGTTGTGGGTGATTTTCTCGAACTTGTTGAGGAATTCTGTAAACTCATTTGCAAGCTGATTGTATAATACCCGTTTTTTGCTAGTATATCCTTTTATACGTCAATTTTATTTGCGTTTTGGTAGTTATCCACCCGACATGGGAAAGTGGCTTAAATCGGCTTGTCTCAGAAAGGTGTTTTGTTTTCCTGAAAATCTCCAATCTTGGTCATACTCGGATTATGGGAGAATGCGACTAAGCCGGTTGCCCCGTCCCGTTGTTTGGCAATATTGATGATACCTAAACCGCTCGTAGAGATATTGCCGTATTTGAGTGTTTCGATCCTGTCGAGGCCGTAGTACGCAGGGCGGAAGATAAATCCCACTACATCCGCATCCTGTTCGATAGCGCCCGATTCCCGCAAATCCGATAGTTGAGGCTGTTTGTCCGCCCGCTTTTCGCATTCCCGTGAGAGTTGAGACAATAAGACAACCGGAACGTCCAGTTCTTTGGCTATGATCTTCGCCTGTCGGCTGGCTTGTGCGATTTCCTGCTCCCGGTTGCGGTTTCTCTCTTTGGTCGAGGTGTCGGCCAACTGGAGGTAATCGATCATAATCAGGCCGCATTTGCCCTGTTTTTTCAGAATGTGGCAGCGGGTTTTTATGTATCGCATCGAGACAACTGCGTTATCATCCACATGTATCGGTAGCTTTTCCAATTGTGCGGATGCTTCGTTGAGTTGCCGCCAGTCATCTCCAGACAAATCACCATTACGAAACCTGTTAACCTCAACCTCGCACTCCGAGAGTAAGAGCCGATCCGACAGGCTGACGTGCGACATCTCCAGCGAGAAAATGCATACCGGGGTTCCGTTCAGCGCCGCAGATTTGGCAAAGTGCAGCATTAAGGCGGTTTTGCCCATTGCCGGACGAGCAGCCAGGATAATCAATTGCGACCCCCTCCAGCCCCCGGTAAGCCGGTTTAAATCCGAGATCCCGGTTGGAATGCCGGTTGGTGATCCTCCCAAATATGCGGCTTGCCGCTGTTCTGCCAGTTTCAAAGATTCCGTAAGGCTATCCCGGAGGGACTGTCCCGCCGAACTGCCACAGGAAAGCGCATTTATTTTGTCGATCAGTTTATTCGATTCATCCAGCACATCGGCCACGTCTTTCGTATCATCACCTGCCAGCGTGGAAATCTTGGAACCGGCATACATCAGTAAGCGGGCGATATAACGCTGTTGGATGATTTGTGCCTGAAACAACAGATTAACCCCGCTTCCTACTTTGCACGTGCATTCCGAAGCATACAGGGTTCCGGTACGCCCTTCAAACAGCGATGAACCGTCGCACCGTTTCCCGACATTGTACAGATCGACCGGTGTATTTTGGTCGAACATTTCGATTAGGGTTTGATAGATAAACGAGTTTCTTCCGTCGCAAAACGATTCAGGAGAGAGCACCCCGACTACTTCCGTCAGTCTGTCCGGTTCCATAATCAGCGTACCGATTACCGACTGTTCCAACTCTACGGCTTGGGGTATTGTATTCTGGTTCATAGATTAGCGTTTTAAAGTGGAATTTTAAGGTCCATTCCGGATGGCTGTTTGTGTTCAGGTTTGAACCATACGCCCCGCATCTTTTGTTTCCAGTTGAGCACGGGCTTACCCTCTGCATCGTGCCAATTCGCATCCGTGTAATAGTCGAAAGCCCTACGGGCAGCCTCTGCGGTGTACCCGTTCTCAGTAAAGAAGGATTCTACCTCTGATGGGGTGGGAGGGGAAAACGGCTTGCGTTTTCCTCTCATACTCTCTTTTCCTATACTCTCCTTTTCTTTACTTTTCTTTACTTTACTTGCGATGAATTGCGACCGCATTGTTATCGCATTGCGATCCGTTTGCGATGTTTTCCACCTTGCAGCATTCCCTAATCGTCCTGCTTCTGAGCGTTTTGCACGTTTTTCTTCCAGTACTTGCATTCGGCGGTTAAGACTGTCAGAAAAGAATATTTTATCATCTTTTACTGTAAAAAGTCCATAGTTACATACCACCGTTTTCACTTTTTCTGCGGTTGTATTGTATCTTCTTCCGAGTGCGGGAATATTTGCCACAGGGTAGGTGTAATCCGGTTGTTCTCGGAGGGTTTCGATCAACATCCAGTAAATCCCGTATCCCTCCATTCCTAATTGCTCGATTAGCAGGACGCATTTAGGATCGTCTTTTGCGTTGGAATCGTGCGGGAAATAGTAGGCATCTTTAGGCATGATCTACCTCCTTTCCTGTCAATTGCAGCATCTCCACGGTAATTCCGCTACGGGGATTGCGATCCTTACCGATTACGCGGATAAATCCGGCATCGAGCAGGTTGTATGCAATTCGCGTAATGTGGTTTATCGGCAGTTCTAGTGCCTCAGCGAGATCGGCGCGGGAATAGGTGCAGGTAGGGTGTTCTGTGAAGAATTTGCGAGCTTTCCGCATTTCGGTTTCGTGCAGCCTTTGAATAGCTGCGAATGCCTGTGACTGGGTGTTGGAGAAATTAATTTTCCGCTTGCTTTTTCTTGATCTGTGACTATATTTGCAGTAAGAAATTTGTTCACCTGCCAAGGTATTGCCGCTTCCTGTGGGGGCGGCTTTTCTTTTGTCATTCATCGCCGGGCCCCTCCTATCCTTTAGTGTGTTCATCGAACAGTTCGAGGGCTTTTGCTACGTCAACGACGATCTTACGGCCATTCTGACGGACAGCCGGTTTTAGGAACGTGTCTTTGTAACGCTGGGCGGTGGCGTGGGATACGCCGAAGAGTTTACGGATGCCTTTGAGCCCGTACGCATAACCTTGCGTATAATTACGGGCCGGGGCGATAGGTGCTGCCGGCGCCGATTTATGCTTATCCAGCAGATCGACAAACTGAGAAACAGTCAGAGCTGCAATAGGGGTTTCCCCTGTAATATTCGCATACATTGCAGTATCATTTTTTGATTCAACATAGGTTGCGGTTAGCTATTCCGCTAAATCAAATTTGATAATGCAAAGAGATGGATAATAGTAGTGTAGGACTAAATGTCGGACGTACTAAATTTACATAAATCTAATTATCAATTATTTGCAAGAGGTGTAAAGACAAAGACGCACGGACTTTGCCGTGCGTTCGGTATTTTATGGTATGTTTCTTTACTTTATTCCTATCGTTTTCAATAGCTCGGTCGCTGCGTTAATTGCTTTTTGTTCGGGTTTCTTGTACGAAACGGAATCTTTCGGGTTTGCATTGATATTCCCGCCTGTTACCGCTTCGACGAATGCGGCCTTTTTGGTCCGATCTATGTTTTTGCAAAGCCCGGATTTGTCTATTAGCGCCATAACAGCAGCTCGGCGGTAAGTGGATGGCATTGTTTCGTAACTTGTTGTAACGGCATTATCACTCTTTTGTGTGTTGGATTCGGATTGATCTTCATACATAGTCTGTATATTATTAATCTCAGAGGGTTTTATATTGTATATCGCCATCATTTTTTCTAAAAAACGTATAATTAACCGTATTCCATTACTTGCTAATGAAATATAATAATAAAGAATATTTTTGTCCGCATCAGGATATTCTAATAAAATTCTTTCGATTATTTCATTGCTTCGATCCCACGATAATGAGTTGGACTCTGAGACTCCTACTATACTATTGGGCCTAAATTGGCTAGGAATATTGTACTTTAACATCAATTTATCTATACCTTTTTCTCTTGCTTGTCTGGCCCTTTGCCATTCTTTCTGGCGGTCTTCTTGTGACATTTTGTCGCTCATTTTTAGTTGCCAATCGCACTTGCATTCCGGATGGAGGTGTTCATTTATAGATTTCAAATGCGGGTAATCAACATCATTCACAATGAGGGATAATAGATGTAATCGATTTTCACGAGCAGGGGCCTCGTAGATGGTTTTCTCTAAAATATTAATTGTTTCATAAATAAGACTTACACTTAGCGCTTTTTCTGCTCCAAAATCCCGGCAAACATGTTGTGTAACATCTATTGCAGTGTCGGGATATAACCGTGCTGGATTTCGTATTATTGCATTTTCAATAACGCTGGCCCATATTCGGATAAATTGTAATGCGGCGTAACATTTTTGTTTGTCAGCATTCAAAAAATATAACAAATTCATTGTCTTAAAATTTATTCTGTTATTCCCTCCCTGTGTTTTGCCTATTTATCAAACAATTTCATTGCCTCGACTTTCGCCGAATCGGCAATATCTATATAGGGTTTCATCGCTTTATAGTCGCTGTGCCCCGTCCATTTCATTACGACCTGCGGAGCTATGCCCATCATCAGGGCGTTGCAGATAAACGTCCGGCGGCCGGCATGGGTGCCCAATAATTCGTATTTGGGATAAATTTCGTCGATACGTTCGTTACCCCGGTAATATGTGATCGTTACCGGTTGATCGATCCCGCAAAGTTTCCCCACCTCTTTGAGATAGTCGTTCATCTTCTGGTTGCTGATTACCGGCAGGGCTAAATTGCCTGGATACTGTTCATGCGCATACTTATCGAGGATCGCACGGGAATATTTGTTTAGTTCGATTTTAATGTTGTCGGCGGTTTTAATCGTCGTAAGGGAAATATAGCTGTCGAACACATCCGACCGTTTCAGATTCGCCACATCGGAATACCTCAACGACGTAAAGCAGCAGAAGCAAAATACATCCCGTACCCGTTCGAGGGTTTTCTGTTTATCGGTAAACGGATAATTGTAGACGGTCATCAGTTCCGGCCAGTCAAGGAAAATAATCTTTTTCTCGTTTGTCTTTAGCTTCGGTTTGAAATTGATGTAGTCGAGCGTCTGACAATATCCCTTTGTGGTTGCCCAGCGCAAAAACCATTTTAGGAATCCGAGTTGTTTAGTTATGGTTGTATTCCGCATCCCCTTAACTTCTCTCAGGTAGTTGACGTATTGAGTTAGTCCGAACTCTGTCAGATCGGCGAATTGTAAGGAGGGGTTAAAGGTTTCAAGGTGGTGGCGAACGGCGGCGAATTTTGCGTATGTTGATGCCGTCCAGCTGTTTATATTCCCCATCTCGCGGGTGAAATCATCGAAATAGTCGAACAGCGTTTTGCCCGTTTGTACTTCTGTACTGTTTGTACGGCCTGCCAGAAGATTGAATTTTGCCCTTATCTGATCCGGTGTAGGTGATATTCCCTCCAGCTCGAAAGAGGTAAAAACGTTATCTATTGCCGTCTCAAAAGCCTGTATCGTCCCGTTAATCAGGGAGGCGGATTGCTTTTGCAGGTTGGTAGTCTTTACTCGGCAGCGCTGGGTTTGCGTGTCCCATTGGCTTAACTTAATCCGGTACCCTACATTGAAATCGACTTTACGGCCCGACCAACGAACACGCAACCGGAGTTTTGCGTCCGGCTTGTACCCGTCGCCCTCTTTCTCCTTGTCGGGAAAGAACAGATAACTGCGTTTGATTTTTGGGTTTGCTACCATTATCCCTATCTTCGTATGAGTATTTCAGAGGGGCACAACGAGCGGGTGAAAATTTGGTCCCTCCCTTACAAAAGTAGGGACCAAATTTGATATATCATAATAAATTTTGCTGGATTTTATAAAATAATTATATTTGCAAGTGACTTTAAAATAGGGGATTGCGAAATTGTGGTGAACCGAACAATATATAAGTTCGGGAACCGCTTTCTCCTCCAAATTTTTCTTTTTGTCCATGCCGTTCCCCGCACGTAAGTGCGGGGATTTTTTGTTTGTAGATGGGATAATTTCAGTTCTGATTCCAGTTTCGATTCAGGCCTTGGTTCCGATTCTGATGCCCGTTTTGATGCTGACGTCCCGGCCCCGGAAGTTTTCGGCAACTATCTTTCTCGGTTCGATCGCAGGTCCGGATTATGCCTGCCTGGTACGCGTTTTTCCGCCAGATGATTCTTGCCGGGCGGCGCTCTTCGGATAAAGTCCCATCCCTTCTCGCCCATTCTGCGGGCACCCGAAAACAGAAGCGGCCGTTCTTATGCAGAACAGCCGCTTTTTTATGGGGAAAAAATGTACGTTTTTAACATATACTGTTGTTGCCGTATACATCACCCGGAAAGATGCGGGGCGGAGCTCCGGCAAAAAATTGACGCTGATCTTTTTAACAAGCCGATGGAATTACACGGGGAAATTCGTATATTAGTAGCTGTCAATCAAAGATTAAACGTACGTTTTAGCCATAATATATATATGTAAAATGCATGTAATAAGTTTAATACGATAAAACTTGCTGGTTATGGAACGGAATAATCGGCCCGGGTCACCGGCGCTCCGCAAACCGGTCGGGGCGGTACATCGGCAAGAAACCGTGTCGGGTCGAAATGGGTTTGTTAAGTATCACGTCCATGCGGAGATGATTCGCGGGGACATCGACAGGCTTTGTGCTGCCGGTGTCCCGCTCGGACGGATCACGGTGGGTGCGGATTGTATGACGGTCGTGGAGCGGTTGCGTGCCGGCGAGCGGTTGGAGGTCTGTTCGCTCGGGGATGTTTGTACGAGTGTGTCCGGGTTGCTGCGGGTACTTCATGCAGTAGCTTCGCGCGGGGCTTCGCTGCATTCGCAGTCCGACCCGTGGCTCGATATGGAGGCGAAAGGGTGCAATTGGACGGATCTGGTCGGCGGATTACTCGAATTTATGTCCCGGTCGACTTCCGAGCGTACGAAAGAGGCGCTTCGCCAATGCAAACTTTCGGGGCAGTCGGTAGGGCGCCCCAAAGGCATCCCGCCCGAGCGGCTCAAGCGCTACCGGGCCGGAGTGATGCTCTACCGGAGTTCCGGCATGAGCGTGCGCGATATCTGCGCGGTAAGCGGTCTCGAGGTGCGCAGTTTCTACCGCTATATGAAAAGCGAAGGGATTCCGCTTAAGCGCCGGCAGGGGGAAGACGCTCGCTCCGAAACCGAACCTGCGCAGGTAGTGGATTCGGTACCGGCGCAGGGACGGTGATTCCTGCCGGGCTGCCAGGTGAAGGCTATGTCTACGCTGCGGCTTCCTAAAAAAACGGGTTCCCGCCTCCCCCAAAAACGGCACTTCTTGTGTAGGGCAAAAACGTATATTTTTGTCCCGTTTGATTTTTATGACAGAAATTCCTGACAAAGAACAAGGAAGAAATCGTGATGGAACGCTAATATTGATATTTTTAATAATTCGATGGAATTGTACAGTTAATTTAGTATATTAAATACTAAAGAAGGAAGGTTAAACGTATTATTTAACCAGATGGTGCATATGTAAAATGCACATAATTAGTGTAGTAAATACTACTTGTAGGCTATGGAACGGAATGATCACTCCGCCCCGTCGGCCCCCCGGAAACGAGTCGGGGCAGTACATCGGCAAGGAGAAGTATCGGGACGTAAAGGGTTTGTTAAATATCATATCAATGCAGAGATGATTCGCAAGGACATCGACAAGCTTTGTGCTGCCGGTGTCCCGCTCGGACGGATCACGGTGGGTGCGGATTGTATGACGGTCGTGGAGCGGTTGCGTGCCGGCGAGCGGTTGGAGGTCTGTTCGCTCGGGGATGTTTGTACGAGTGTGTCCGGGTTGCTGCGGGTACTTCATGCAGTAGCTTCGCGCGGGGCTTCGCTGCATTCGCAGTCCGACCCGTGGCTCGATATGGAGGCGAAAGGGTGCAATTGGACGGATCTGGTCGGCGGATTACTCGAATTTATGTCCCGGTCGACTTCCGAGCGTACGAAAGAGGCGCTTCGCCAATGCAAACTTTCGGGGCAGTCGGTAGGGCGCCCCAAAGGCATCCCGCCCGAGCGGCTCAAGCGCTACCGGGCCGGAGTGATGCTCTACCGGAGTTCCGGCATGAGCGTGCGCGAAATCTGCGCGGTAAGCGGTCTCGAGGTGCGCAGTTTCTACCGCTATATGAAGAGCGAAGGAATCGCGCTTAAGCGCCGCAACGAGGTGAACGGGCAATCCGAAACAGAGTCGGCGCCGGCACCGGACCCGACGTCGGGTCCGGAACTGTAATTCCTGCCGGAACGCCTGCCCGGGGGCGGAATATGTGTTTGGACTCTTCCAGTCCGCCGTTTCCTGTGCCGTTTTGTTTGTCGTTCCCGTTGCTGGGTTGCGCTGTTACTTCGACCGGTCGCCCATGGCCTTGTCCCAGATGCGGAATTCCGCGTCGTCGATACGGCTGCGGCCGTAGCCCGATGCGCGCGGCGTAATCTCGAAGAAAGCCACTTCGCCCGGTGCGAGGCAGCAATTCAGCGACAAGCCCCCCGGTCCTGCCGTGTAGTCCTGTACGAGGCTGTATTCCGGTACTGAGGCCGCTTCGAGCAATTTCTGCTGTACCGACGTCAGGTTCAGCGGGCGTCCCATCACGACCCAGGTTTCCCACGGACTTCCGGCGCCCTCTTTGATCGTGGCGCGCGTAATGATGTAAGCGGTGTCTTTCAGTGTCGGCAGGGTAATGGCGGCGTTGAAGGGGACGGCTTCATTCAGCTCGACGAAATTCTGGTTCCAGGCCAATACCCGGACGATGTCGCCCTCTTCGGTGGCCGTGATGCCTTTGCCCGGTTGTATGGCTTCGGGAGAGACGACCTGCATCAGGTCGCCTTCCATGCGTCGCATCAGTGCGAAGGCGTTGTAGCTCGCCTTGCGGATGCCGTGGATCGTCATCAGCCCGTAGGTGCATGAAAACGGTGCGTCGGGAATGGATCCCTCGTCGAAGATGTCGCTGAGCACCCAGTAGGCCATCGTCTGTGCATCGGCGTCGGTCTCGACGCAGTTGCGCACGATCGTCGCGGCGGCGTGCAGGTCGTCCACGTACCGGTTGTCCCCCCACGTAACCTTGTCCGCCGACGGGGCTTGCTGCGTGTTCCATTCGGTCCAGTGGATCTCCAGGTCGGGGCGCTTCGAGTTCGCGACGATCTCCTTCACGCTTTTGATCTTCGCGGGGAAATACTCGCCTACGCCGTAAGGGCTGCCTTTGCGGTCGGGGTAGTCGACCTGTTCGTCCTGCGGGTAGAGGTGCGTCGAAATGAAGTCCAGCGGTACGCCGTTGTCGGTGCAGTAGTCGATCATGTCCTGGATCCAGTTGGCCTTCGACGAGGCGGGGCCGCCGATGCGCAGGCCCCCGTCCACCGATTTGAGCCCGTCTGCACTCGCTTTGTAGAGTTTGAAATACTCGTCTTTCGTACCCGACCAGAATCCCGACAGGTTCGGTTCGTTCCACACTTCGAAATACCATTTGCGCACTTCGTCGAGTCCGTAGCGCCGCACCAGGTGCTTCGCGAACTCGTGCACGAGCAGTTCCCATTCGCGGTAATCCTGCGGCGGGGTGACGTTGGCCTTGTACCAGAAGAGCTGTTGCGTGCCGGAAGCCAGCGCGTCGGGCATCGGGTTCAGTTCGACGAACGGGCGGATGCCCATCGCCAGCAGCGCGTCGTAGATCTTGTCGATCTGGTGCCACTTGAAGGTCAGCGAGCCGTCTTTCGCCCGTTCGACTACATCCATGTCGCGGTCGAACAGCGCGTGGAAGCGGCAGTAGCGGTAGCCCAGCTCTTTTTGCGCCTCGGCGAACTGTTCGAGCAGGTCGGCCCGCAGCAGCAGGTAGGCCCTTCCCACGGCGACGCAGTTGCGCCACGGCATCCGCAGTTGCCCGGGTGCCGGAGAGGGGGTGATCGTGAACGGTTGCGCCGTCGCCCACGGAGGAACGGCCGGACCCGGATGCATGCCCCGGGAGGAGTGCAGCCCCCGTTGCGGTTTGGAACTGTCCGGCTGCCGGGTGTTTTGTTGCGGAGCGTTCTGCTGCGGGGTGTTCCGTGGTCGGCTGTCTGGTCGCTGGATGCCGTTTGCCTGTGCGGCAGCTGCCGCGTCTATCCTTGCCTGATTCGCAGTCCGGGGGGTGGTTACAGTTGCAGCACCGGACCTTGTTCCGGTTCCGGAGCCGGCATGCCCGGCCGACGGCGCGAAACCCAGTAAACCGGCCGCGAGGGTCGCTGTGAGTAGAACTCTTGTCATGGAGAGAGGGCTTATTTGTTGATCAGTTTGATGATGACGCGGATGAAGATCGTGAACAGCAACGTGATGGCTCCCACCGTACTCCACAGCGGCGAGAGGCCCCATGTGAATTCGATCACGCGGTTCCGGATCAGGTTGATCGTTACGAAAGCGAGCACGAGGCAGAAGAAACCGACGTATTCGCGGCGGATGACCTGCATCAGCGAAAAGCGGTAGCGGTTGCTGACCCACAGCTTGCGGTTCGGGATCAGCGCGTTCGTGTACCGGGCCCAGTCGGTGTAGCGCTCGCCGAAGCGCTGTTTGAGCTCCTCTTCCTCGCTCATCAGCACCAGGTAGGTGAACAGCGTATAGAGCATCGCGGCCCCGATGATGAACCACGTTACGCCCACGTAGAGGATGATGCCGTACCAGGCCAGCAGGTTGCCCAGCGCAATGGGATGGCGGACGGTCGAGTACATGCCCTGGGTGATGAGCGTCGTGCTGTGGACGCCGCTTTCGACCTCTTCTTCGCTTTTTCGGGGGAGGTAGCCGACCGTCAGTACGCGCACCGCCACGCCCGAGAGCGAAATCACCGCACAGAGCAGCGTAAAAACGAACGAGTCGGGAATGATGTTGAACGGCCGTGCGATGAGCAGCGCCAGCAGTGCGGCTGGGTAGAGCAGCAGTGGCAGCCAGTGCCGGTTATCGTAAAGACGCCTGCGCAGTGCGGCGGATTGTTCGGAGAGGGTCATGCGTTTGGATCGTTAAGGCTTTTCGGCGTTTCCCGGGAGGCGGCCGGTGCGTTTCCATCCCCTTTTTCCGGCCGGGGGGCCGTCGCTTTGCGGTATGTCCGGTAAGCCGCCGCTCCGAGCAGCAACCCGAGTGTGGTACCGAACAGGATGTCCATCGGGTAGTGGAGGCCCGCATAGATACGGCTGTAACAAACCAGCGCCGCCCACAGCATGATCGTCCAGGTGTACCAGCTCCGAGAGAAGAGCCGTGCGCTGAACATCGCGATCGTGAAGCTCACCGCCGCGTGGGCCGATACGGTGCCGTACAGGCCGCCGCGGTAGCCGTGCAGCGTGTGCACGAACTGTTCGATCGCGGGGGTGTGCGACGGGCGCAGCTTCGGGGTATAGTGCTTGAAAAAGTTACATATCTGGTCGGCTGCGATTACCGCCACGCCGAGGCAGACGAGCATCCAAAGCAGGTTACGCGTCCCGATCCTGCGCCATGCGAAGTAGAGGATCGCCGCGTAGAGCGGAATCCACGTCAGGCGCGCCGTGACGATATAAAAGAACGTATCCCAGAAACCGCCCCAACTTCCGTTCAGGGCCAGTAACAGTTGCTGGTCGATATGCAGGATTTGCTGCCACATGGCTGATGGTTGTTTGTTGCGGTGCCTCCGGGCGGACGTTGTCCGCCCGGAGGCAAAAGCAATCCAAATATACGAAATAAAAGCGAAAGGGTTACTCTGAGAGCGAAATCCCTGCCGCTAACCGGCAGGGATTCGTACTCCGGAGCGGGGCCCGGTAAAACCGTTGGCACACTCTTGGATGTAATACCCCAGGCATGTGAAGATGGCTTTTTGTGCGGTTACTGTTTGACCTGTTTCCCGGAGGCAGGCGTGCTGTCCCTGTGTTACCTGGCGCGGGTTTACTGGATACGGGCTTCCGGCAGTTGCGCTTCAAGCGTTTCATCAGCCGTGATCAGGCAGTTCAGTACCGGTGTGGTGCGCTGGGCGTCGGGAATCCTGATACGCGTGATGGAGTTGGCCCGCAGGATCACCGGCAATTCGTCGATAATCACCTTGTAGGAGATATCCGAATTGTTCGTTACGTCGTACGTGGTGGTTTTATTTTTGTCGTCACGTGCAAAACGGCGGTAGTCGAGCGACGCGTCCATCAGCGCGCGGAGCAGGTCGGCGGGACCGATCAGCAGGTCGTGGAACATCACCGCGCTGCGGCGGGCGAACAGGGCCTCTTTGATCCCCCCGACCGAACGCTCTTTGGCAAAGACGAGCGTCATCGGGCGCGGCATGCGCGAAAGGCCGTACTTGCCGGTGATGAGCTGGTGTGCGTCCGAGCCGCACATGTAAGCGAGGCGGTTCTCTTTGCACCATGCGATCGCTTTGGGATGGTATTCGGGCCCGTTGATCAGTTCGATCCCGTGTATTTTGCCTTCGTCGATCAGCTTGCGGTGCACGTCGTACATCGTGACCTGCCTGTCGGGCCAGCCGGGGTGGTTCCACATGATGAACGCTCCCTGTTTCACGGCGTTTTCCACCGCCTGTACCGGATCGTCCGTGTCGAGCGCGTTGGCGTCGGTTAGGAAAAAGGCGTTCATGTGGCCGAAGGGTTTTTGGCGCGTGATCTCGGCTCCGGGTACCACCAGGATGCCCATCCGTTCGCCCGCTTCGGCGGCGATCTTGTAGGATTGGTTCTGGTCGCCGCAGACCAGCCCTTCCTTTACCCGGGGACGGTATTCGATATGTTCGGTGATCGCGATGGCGTCGAGTCCTTCGTTCCACGCCTCGTTGACCCGCACGTCGGGCCACACGCTGCCGTCGGAATAGGCCGAATGGATGTGGAAGTCGCATTTTAACGTCGTGTACCCCGGAATGTCGGGGACGCGGATCAGGTCGCGCGTATGGGTATAGAAGTGGTCGGTGAATTCGGGCGTTTCGTTGCCGGGACGCACTTCGGGCTGGGCCTGTAGCGCGACCGCACAGCAGAGAAACAGCGGGATGAGCAGTTTTTTCATTTTCATGGCTTTGCAGGTTATCTTGGTTAATAACAGATAATTACCCAAAGATAACAAATATTTCCGGAACTTTCCCCTCCCAGGGGCCGGATATAAGCATTTGTTAACCTACTGTTAACCGGAAGTTTAAATGAGGGGGTACAGTTGCTTGCTGTCGCGTACGGGGGCGGTTTTCGGCGTCTCCGCGATCAGAATTGGAAATAGATAAACGGCTGGATCTCGGCCGACTTGATCAGCATCACGGCCCAGACCAGTACCGCGATCGTCACCACCTTCACCGGCAGCGGAGACTCGGTCACGGTGCGCTGTGCCCACAGTTCGCTCCGCACCGGCATCAGGTGCAGCAGGTAACCCACGGCCATCAGTCCCATTACGGCGGCGTATCCCGAGACGACCTGCGGGATCAGTTCCGGCTTGAAGTCGGTAAAGATTTGCGACAGCATATTCCGGGCGGTCTGCAGGTCGCTGGCGCGGAACATGATCCAGCCGAAGCAGACGACGTGGAACGTCACGACGATGCCGATGATCCGCCGCCAGCGCGGCATGTCGGCACCCTGCGCCTTGAAGCCCGGCACATGGGCCATGAACCATTTGTGCACCGCGAGCGAGGCGCCGTGCCAGCCGCCCCACAGCACGAAGCGCCATGCCGCGCCGTGCCACAGGCCGCCCAGCAGCATCGTGACGATCAGGTTCAGGTAGGTCCGCAGGTGTCCTTTGCGGTTGCCGCCCAGTGAGATATAGAGGTAGTCCTTGAGCCAGCTCGACAGCGAGATGTGCCATCGCCGCCAGAATTCGGTGATCGTCGCCGACTTGTAGGGCGAGTCGAAGTTCTTGTTGAAGTGGAAGCCGAGCAGCAGCGCGATGCCGATGGCCATGTCCGAATAACCGGAGAAGTCGCAGTAGATCTGCAGCGCGTAGCCGTAAAGGCCCATCAGGTTCTCGAAGCCGCTGTACAGCAGCGGGTCGTCGAACACGCGGTCGACGAAATTGAGGCTGATGTAGTCCGAAATGATCGCCTTTTTGAAAAGGCCCGACAGGATCAGGAAGATACCCGTACCGAACATTTCGCGCGTGACCGTCAGCGGATTCTGGCGGATTTGTGGAATGAAGTCGCGCGCCCGTACGATCGGGCCCGCCACCAGCTGCGGGAAGAACGACAGGAAAAAGATGTAGTCGGTCCACATGCCCAGCGGCTCGATGCGACGGCGGTAGATATCGGCCGTGTAGCTGATCGACTGGAAGACGAAAAACGAGATGCCCACCGGCAGGAAGATGTTCTGGAAGTCGAGCCAGTGGTGTCCGCTCAGTCCGTTTACGATGCCGATAAAGAAGTTCGTGTATTTGAAGTAGACCAGCAGGCCGATGTCGAGCGCGACGCTCAGCGCGAGCAACCCTTTGCGCAGGCCCTGCCTGTCGCTTCGTGCGATTCCTTTGCCGATCAGGAAGTCCGAGACCGATACGGCTATCAGCAGCAGGAAGAAAAAGCCGCTGGTCTTGTAGTAGAAGTAGAGCGAGAAGAGCGTGACGTAGACGATGCGCAGCATCACCTCGCGGCGCATGAACTGGTAGAAGAAGGTGAACCCGCCGAAGAGGAACAGGAAAAGCCCGCTGCTGAAAATCAGCGGCGAGACCGGGTCGTACTGCAACAGCTGTACGATTTTATCCGTTATTTCACCCAGTTCGTTCATCGCTCGTTATTCGTTCAATCGTTTTAGTGATCCGTGTCTTTACCGTTTGGCCGTATCTCCTGCGCCCCGGTTTCTTCGGGCTTCGTCTCTTGCCGTTCATCCTTGGGGGAGCTTGCTGCTGCCCGTCCGGCTTGCAGGATTTTCTGTCCCGGAGGCCGGATATGTCGTTTCCCCTATTTCCTTTCTGCGGCATCCGTTGCCGCCGTACGCGTTCCGATCTTTTTCAGTTGAAGGTCGCCCGCGACAGTACCGGTCGTTCCGTGCAGTTCCTTGTAGCCGTTGTAGGCTTTCACCAGCGCGTCGCAGAGCAGGTCGCCCTGCAGGCGGTAACCGTCGTGCGAAAGGTGTATCCGGTCGGCCCCGGCCAGTCCGGCCCGGTACCACCGCTCCATCGCTCCGTCGCCCCCGGCCACCGCATAGAAATCCCACACGGGCAGTCCGTGCCGCCCGGCGGCCTGTACGATTTGGTCGCGCACCCGCTCCGCATTCGGGTTCGGCTTGCGCACGTAGCGTCCTTTCACCCGCACGCGGCTCCAGCACTCCATCGGCGTGGTAAGCAACAGCGGGCAAAGCGGGAAATATTCTTTCAGCAGGCCGATCAGTTTTTCGACCTGTGCGCCTACGGCCGCTTCGTCGAAGTTACGTCCGTACGAATCGTTCGTCCCCAGCGAGAGGATGATCAGTTCCGGTTGCAACGGAACGGCCTGCCGGACGATCTGCGGGTTGCGGTTCATCGCCGTGAAGGTGTTGCCGTTGATCCCCATGCTGTGGAAGAGGATGCCCCGGTTGCCGTTTTCGAGCGAGAAGCCGTAGTAAACCTGCCGGGCATAGGCGGTATCGGTCGTCGCAGAACGGAGCGTGACCGAGGTGACGGTCTCCCGCAGCGGAATCATCGTGCTCTCTTCGGTATCGCCCAGCGGGCACAGGATGTCGTCGGTGAGCGAGTCGGGGGCTTTCAGCAGCGGCGCTTCGCGGTGGTGGAATGCGCGGAGGCGGTCGAACGGAGAATCCTTCGCCGTGATCGTGAATTCGGCCGTACGCCCGTTGCCGGAGAGCGCCATCCCCGTTACGCCGGGCATTTCGTCCGGGCTGACTTGTGTGCAGCGCGAGGCGGTCCATTTCCCGGACGAGGCGATTGCGTAGTCGGGCGGTTCGTTGGTGCCCGAGAGCCTCAACGGTGCGATCAGCCCGCGTCCCGCATCGCCGAAAAGCATTTGCAGGCGGCTCCGTACGCGGTTCGGGAAGAATCCGGCCTGCACGTGCGAATCGCCCAGCTGCAGGATCGCTACGGGCAGTTGCTTCTCGCCGCGCTCAAGCCGGGCGAACTCGCCGAACAGGCCTTCGAGTGCCTGCACGTTACCCGTGATCCGGTTGCACGACGTATCGGCGATACCCGGCGCCGGCATCTGCTCGATCTCGAACGGCGTCAGCGCCGGCACGGCGGGAGCCTCGTCCGTTCCCCGGACGAAACCGCGCGCCAGCACGGTGATCAGCAGTAGGATTATGACCGGGATATACCTCATCGCGTTTCGCTGAAATTGTCGTTACCGTCGTTGCGGTTATTACGATTGTTGCCGGAGTCGTCGTTATTGTTGCCGTTGCTGCCGGAACCGTTGCTGCCATTGCCGCTGTTGCTTCCGGGTTGTTTGCCGGGCTGGATTTCACTCGGCCGTGTCCCATTTGGTCGGGTGTCATGCACCCTTTTGCCGTTCCGTACGCTGTCAGCTTGGCTCCTTGTCGTATCGCGCATGCCGGAGGCAGCCGGGCTGGCCGGGGTGACTCCCGCCCCGACATTTGTACCCGCAGTTACCCCTGTTCCGGTTATCGTTCCGGTACCTGTACCCGTTTCTGCCCCGGTTTCAGTTCCGGTTCCGGTCCGTTGCCCGTTACCGTTCCTTGCCGTGTTTTGATCCGTTTGGCCGCGTTCCCGGTCCGTTGCTGCGGTTCCTGCCTCCGTTTCTGTGCCGCTTTCAGCCGGATTCTGTTCCGTCCCTTCGTGTTCCCATCCGGCCGGGAAGGCGTTTTTGCCCGTATCTGCCGCGGGGCTGTGGTAGAGCGGCATCGGCTCGTCGCCGTCGCCGGGGTGCTGCTGCGCGTCGTATACGAGCGCGGTAGCAAAACGCTGCGCGATATATTTGCCGCCCGGATAACGGATATGCGTATGGTCTTGCGCGGCCCACTTCTTTTGTACGAAGTTCACCATGCTGTTCTCGCCGCCCATCGCGTCGAACGTATTCCAGAAAGCGACTCCCGCCGCCTCTGCCGCCTTGCGCTGCGCGTCGATCATGCCCTTCACGGCGGGCATCGTCACGAACTGTCCGTCGCGCAGCGTGCTGCGGTCGCCGACGCCCATCACGAGGATGCTCGCACCGGGGAAGCACTGCTGTACATAGCGGATGATCCGCGTGAAGGTCTTCGAATAGGAGTCGTATTTGAGCACGTCGGGCGACATGACGTTCAGGCCGTACTGCAGCACGATCAGGTCGTAGCCGAGCATCTGTCCGATCTGCTGGTTCACGAAGCTGTTGGTTTCGAACAGCGCCATGCCGCTGTTGCCGCGGATCGAGTAGTTGTCCACGCTCACGCCGCCCGCGTCCTCGAGCACGATCCCGTAGCCGGTGAATCCGTCGGTCCGGTTCAGCGTCACGCTGATGCTGTGTACCGGTGCGTTGATGACGATCTGCTGTACGTGTTCGCTCGGTTCGGGCGCGAAGAGGCGGCTTACCGAATCGTTGATCACGACGTTGAGTCGCGTATTGTTGCGGTTGGTAAAGACGAGTCGCGCGGTACCCGCCTGGTTGATGTGCTTGCGGAAAGTGACGCCCTGCAGCCGGGTGGTGGCGCCTTCCTGCGGAATGCAGACGAAGCCCGAGACGAAAAAGCGGTCTTTGATTGCGGCGGGAATTTGCGCGCGGTCGCGGATGTTGTAGATGTCCCAGTTCGAGAACGAGTGCAGTACCGTGCCGCGGAACTTGGCCAGCGGCGAAGCGAACGGCACGAAGCCCACGCCCCGGCCCCCGCAGAGGTTTTGCAGCTGTTCGCGCAGGTCGGCGGTGATGATGTCTCCCTCGATAAACGAGTCGCCGAGTACGGCGATACGCACGGGCCGTCCTGCTGCGCCGCGGGTCAGCGCCCGGTTGAAACGCATCATCGCATCGGGGCTGAACAGTTCGATCGGCACGACGTTCTGGTCCGCTCCGGCGGGCTTGGTGAGCAGGATCGGTGCGGCGGCGGGCGTATCGGTCGCGATGTTCCACTCTTCGAGCTTCGCTTCGGGCAGCGAGAGGGTGTCGCGCTCCGCGCTGCGGGTCGCCGAGTCGATCACTTTCATCGCGGCGGCTTCGTTGAGGAAGGTCGTGTCGAAATATTGGTCCGCTTCGAGCAGTTCGGGCGACTCTTCCTGCTTGATGATGTCCGCGAGGATATTCGTACGCTTGAAGGTCAGCGATCCCAGCTTGAATCTGGGCAGCTGCGACAGCCCGGCCATCGCCGCGATCACGAGGATGGTGGTGAGAAACGAATATGATGTGTAATCCCGCTGTGAGGACATTTGTTAAGGGTTTGCAGGCCGCTTGTCCGGGATGTGCTCCCTTGTCGAGCTGTGCCGTTTCGGAAAATGCCGTACCGTGCGGTGTCCCGGTTGCCGTCGTGTTTCGGTCCCTGGTGTATCCGGGGGCTGTCGCCGGGGTCAGCTGTCGCCGCGTTCCGGGTTGTCGTCGCAGCGGGGCTCGCGGCCGGTAAATCCTGCCAGGACTGGTTGCATTTCGACTGCCGGGATGTCCCGGAGCTCGCTGCAGCCCGTTCCCGGGCGGCTGTTCCGTTTGCCGGATCGAACGGATAAACCGGTGCGAAGTTAGTCATTCGCACTGACATTGCGGACTGTTTTGGTTGAAAAAATTACACCGGGATTTTTTATCCGGGTGTTTTTGTGCAGGCGGGTCGCGGAAGACGGCGACGCAAAGCGGCACCGGCGTTTGGGGTTGTGTGCGTTCTGCCCGGAATACGGTTGCGGCGGCAAACGGGAATACGACAGAACGGCCCCCTGCCGGGAACCGTTCTGTCGTGTCCGTTTCAGTATGCCTGCATGCGGTTCCGGGTTGTATGCGGTATTCCGGATGCCGTCGTTTACCGTGGTTTTATGTGGCATGGTTCCGCCCGTTCGGCGGCGATCGCCTACCGCTGTTTCAAAGGTACGAACTTGCGTTCGGCGGCGACGTTCTTGTAGGCCGGACGGATGATTCGCTTGCTGTCGAAGTTCAGCTCTTCGATGCGGTGCGCGGTCCAGCCCGTGATGCGGCTCATCGCGAAGAGCGGCGTGAAGACCTCCTGCGGCAGGCCGATCATGTCGTAGACGAAGCCCGAGTAGAAGTCGACGTTCGCGCAGACGCGCTTGTTGACCTTCGTTCCCTTGAAATTCATGAAGTTTTCGATCGCGCGCTCCTCGAGCAGTTCGAGGAATGCGTACTCCTCTTCACGCTCCTTCTCTTTGGCCAGATCCCGGGCCATCTCCTTGAGCAGCAGTGCGCGCGGGTCGGAAATCGTATAGACCGCATGGCCGATGCCGTAGATCAGCCCGGTGTGGTCGTAGGCCTCTTTGCGCAGCATCTTGTTCAGGTACTGGTCGATTTCGGTTACCTTGTCCCAGTGCCGGATGTTCTCCTTGAGGTGGTCGAACATCTTCATTACCGCGAGGTTCGCGCCGCCGTGCAGCGGGCCTTTGAGCGAACCGATCGCTGCGGCGATCGACGAGTAGGTGTCGGTGCCCGACGAACTGGTCACGCGTACCGTGAAGGTCGAGTTGTTACCGCCGCCGTGTTCGGCATGCAGTACCAGCGCGCGGTCGAGGGTTTTCGCTTCCAGTTCGGAGAACTCGCCTTTGAGCATGTAAAGGAAATTTTCGGCAATTGAGTACTCTTCCTTCGGGTGGCGGATGTGCAGCGTCTTGCCGTGGCTGTGGCGCATGATGTTGTAGGCGTAGGCGATGATCGTCGGGAACTTCGAGATCAGGTCGATCGACTGGCGCATCAGGTTGTCGCGCGAGGTGTCGTCGGGGTTTTCGTCGAAGGTGTACATCTCCAGTACGCAGCGCGCGAGGATGTTCATCACGTTCGATCCTTCCAGGTCGAGGATGTTCATCTTGGTCTTCTGGCCCAGCGGCATGAAGGCGTGAATCAGGCTCTGGAACGATTCGAGCTCTTCGCGGTTGGGCAGGTAGCCCGACAGCAGCAGGAAGGCCGCTTCTTCGAACCCGAAGCGATTCTCCCCGTGGATGCCTTTCACCAGGTCGTTCACGTCGATGCCGCGGTAAAGCAGCCGGCCGGGGATCGCCTTGAGGCCTTCGGGCAGGCGTTCATAGCCGACCACGTCGCCGATCTGCGTCAGTCCCACCAGCACGCCCGAATGGTCTTCGTTGCGCAGCCCCCGCTTGACGTTGTATTTCGTGAAGAGTTCGTTGTCGATGCGGCTCGTGCTTTTGATCGACTCCGAAAGCTTGTAGATGATGTACTCCTTTTTCATAAGCCTCAGTTGATTTGCGTTTGTTCTCTGTGATATTTCTTTTTCCCTCTGCCTTCGCCTCGTCTTTTAGGGTAGCCCCCTTTATTCGTACGGTCCGCCCATCCGGGAGCGGCAATCCTGTTTTCGGGCGCGCCTGTTTCCGGAAAGTCCTGTTTTCGGGTCGTTCCGCCTTCGGATGGATTATTCCCGGGCAGGTTCCTTTTCCGGCGACAGAAGCGCCTCCCCGGCATATTTGCCGTCGTTTCAGGGGCAAGGTACGAAAAACACGGAAAAAAGGAATAGGTGTATCCGAATTTATCCGATTTTCGGCAAAATTTTACAAATTTTCCGTCAGCCGTGTTTATTTTAGGGGGTGTCGCCTGGAATTTCCGATAATTTTATCTCGTAACAGTTTTTTTTGTTCCCCCGTGTACCGCTTTTATGTTGCTCTCCTGCCCATCGCTTTTTGCCGGGCAGTCGTGCATCTGCGGGAACTCGGATGTTTTGCGGTTACAGCCTGCCGAGCAACTCTTCGCCGAATGCCGACGTGGAGAGCGCCGTACCGCCGGGCATGAAGCGCGCGAGGTCTCCGGTGGCGCGTCCCGCTTCGAACGAACTTTCCATTGCGCCGGTGATGAGCAGTGCCGCTTCCTTCCAGCCGAGGTATTCGAGCATCATCACCGCCGAAAGCAACAGCGAAGAGGGATTGACCGTATCCTTGCCCGCAATGTTCGGTGCGGTGCCGTGCGTCGCTTCGAAGATCGCGTGGCCCGTGAGGTAGTTGATATTCGCGCCGGGGGCGATGCCGATGCCGCCTACCATTGCCGCGAGCTGGTCCGAAATGTAGTCGCCGTTGAGGTTCAGCGTCGCGATCACCGAATACTCTTCGGGAATCAGCAGCGTGTTTTGCAGGAACGCGTCGGCGATCACATCCTTGACGATCACTTTTCCCGCCGTTTTGGCCGCTTCCATCGCGCGGTCGGCCGCTTCGGCGCCCTGTTCCTTTTTGATCGCATCATACTGACGCGTGGTAAAGGTCTGTTCCGCGAACTCCGCCTCGGCTACGTCGTAACCCCAGTTTTTGAAGCCGCCTTCGGTGAATTTCATGATGTTGCCTTTGTGGACGAGCGTGACAGACGGCAGTTTGCGGGTTACCGCGTATTCGAGCGCCGAGCGCACGAGCCGCTGCGAACCCTCGCGCGAGACGGGCTTCACGCCGAACGATGAACTTTGCGGGAAACGCACCTTCTTCACGCCCATTTCGTCGGTGAGGAATTTCAGGAATTTCTCCGCTTCGGGCGTTCCGGCCTGCCATTCGATCCCGGCGTAGATGTCTTCGGTGTTCTCGCGGAAAATGTGCATATCGACCTTCTGCGGTTCTTTCACGGGCGACACCACGCCGCGGAACCACCGTACCGGCCTCAGGCAGACGTACAGGTCCAGTTCCTGGCGCAGCGCCACGTTCAGCGAACGGATACCGCCGCCCACGGGGGTCGTCAACGGACCCTTGATGCCCACCTTATAATCGCGGAAAGCCTGCATCGTCTCGTCGGGCAGCCAGCTGCCCGTCTGTCCGAACGATTTGCCGCCTGCGAGCACCTCTTTCCACAGGATGCGGCGCTTCCCGCCATAGGCTTTCGTCACGGCCGCATCCACGACCTTTTGCGTTACGGCCGTGATTTCGGGGCCGACGCCGTCCCCCTCGATGAAAGGTATCTCCACTTGTTGCGGGACTTGCAGTTTTCCCGCGGTGCTGATCGTAATCTTGCTCATGTGTCTGCTGGATTCGCGATTGTCGGATGTGACGGAAGGAAGCGCTTCCTTCCGTCGCATCCGACTACCGTTCTGTTTGATGTCTATTTTATGATTTTGACGATTTTTCCGGATACTTCGGACCCGTTTAGAAACCACGTTTCCTTGACTTCAGGGTCTCCGTTGGGTTTCCACCAGAAGTCCCTGTTGAAGCTTATCTGGTCGGAAGAACCGTCGGGCCAGATGATCGTTACCGATTCGTTCGTGTAGCTTTGTGCACCATTGAGTTCCCCGAAGCGAAGCAGACAAGTCCCGAGGGCGCTTTTTTCCGTTTTCAGGCCGTAAAAGCGGGGCAGGACTGCCTTGCTTGTCATCTGGTTTTCGTTGCACACATATTCCTCTCCTTTGTAGAGCGCTTTTATTTCGCTTACTTCCAGGGCGCCGGAGGCCTGCGGATTCAGCAAGTCGTTTCCTTGGGCATCGGTTGCCGTAACAGTCACTGTGATAGGGTTGATGTCCCAAATCTTCGTCGTTCCGCCATCTGTTTCGCCATCTTTTTTGCAACCCGACAGCATGATGACAGATATCGCCAACAGCAGAAAAGCAATGCGTTTCATAGGCAATGGATTTTAAGGTTAGTATCCTTAGAAGTACTTGATCTCGCGCCCTTCGATCTCGCTGAGGAGGTTGTTGGCCAGCGAACTGGCGCCGATGCGGAAGCGCTCGGGCGTGAGCCACTCTTCGCCGAGGATCTCTTCGACGATGCTGTAATAGAGTGCCGCGCTTTCGGCCGTAGAGATACCTCCGGCCGCTTTGAAACCCACTTTACGGCCTGTTTTTTCGGCGAACTGGCGGATCGCGAGGCACATGGCCACGGCAGCCTCGGGCGTCGCGGCGATGCCGTTTTTGCCGGTCGAGGTCTTGATGAAGTCCGCGCCCGCCTCCATGGCAATCGTCGCCGCCTTGTGGATCAGTTCCGGATCGGAGAGCGTACCCGATTCGAGGATCACTTTGAGGATCGCATCGTCGCCGATTTCTGCGCGCAGCGTTTCGATTTCGTTGCCCGCCAGGTCGTATTCGCCGTCGAGCATCTCGCCGATGCTGATGACGATGTCGATCTCATCGGCGCCGTTTTCGATGGCCATCGCCGTTTCGAGCATTTTCACCTCCAGGTAGGTCTGCGAGGAAGGGAATCCCCCCGACACGCTGGTGATCGCCATTTTGGAATCGCCGGCGGCCAGTCCGACGGTCTCGACGAAAACCGGATAGACGCAGATCGACGCCACGCTGCCTGCTTCCGGGAAATGCCGGGGCAGCTCGATCGCCTTGCGCGTGAATTCACCGATCGAGCGTCGCGAATCCGTAGCGCCCAACGAGGTGAGGTCGATACAGCCGAAGCACCGTTTGTACACTTCTGTCCGGCAGTTACGCCGGGCCTGCGGCCCGATCTTTTCGAGCAGCGCGCTCACTTCGTCCGCCGTCGGGGCGGGACCGAAATTGCGAAGGGTAGGGGTGTATTCCATAGCAGTCGGAATTTGTGCGGGTGGGGTCGGGAGCATTCCTTCTTTTCCGGGGCCTGTGCGGTCGCGTGTCGGCGGCCGGTGCCGGAAGGGAGCGAATATCCTCGTTACAAAGATAGTGATTTTGCACGATAAAATGGCAGGGACGCTCCGAAGAGCGCCCCTGCCCGGGAAATTATTTGGAATAATGGTTTTGTATCGCCTGCGGACCCTTTGCAGCCCTGCTTGTAAACGGTGCCCCCTGTAGCTTTCCGGAATGTGTGTGCGTTTTGCTTTTCTTTCTACTTTCTCTCTACCTCCCGCCGGATCGCGACGTCCCGTACTCCCGATGGAATTTGTTCCCGGTCTCCGGATCAGAGCACCAGCGAGATGCCCACGTTGATCTGGCGCACCTGCGGGCCCGCGCCTTCGCGCCACAGCGGCGAATGGTAGTAGGTGACGTTGAAGCCGATGTTCGAGTAACCGAAGTTCAGGGTGTATCCGTAGTGGAAATTACGCAGCCCGAAACTGCTGTGGTCCTTCGCCGTGCCTCCGACCAGCGGGCCGTCGCCCTTGATTTTCGTATGCGCGCCGATACGCAGTCCGCCCACGAGGCCCGCGTTGATGAAAAAGTTGTGGTTACGGCCCGTCTGGAACTCGACCAGCAGCGGAATGTTCATATAGGCGGTGAAAAGTTTCGATTTGGAGAGTTTGATCCCCTGTTCGATGTATTGGTAGTCGGGAACGGTTACGCCCTTTTCGTACTTGAGTGCGATGTCCTGGTCGAAGCGGAAATTGTTCAGTTCGAAGCCCAGGCCCGTCATCAGGTGGATTTTACGGTTGCCCAGCAGGATGAAGTCGATGGGATTGATGGTTACGCCGATGGATTTGGAACTTTGCGAGAGGTATTTCGCATCGTCCGGCAGCGAGAAGTTGCCGAGGTTCGTGACCAGCCCGTTGTAGTGGATGCCGACTCCGGCCCAGCGGCCGTCGCGCCACAGGACGCGGCGCGTCTGCTCCTTGCCTTCCGGTTTTTTGAACAGCATGACCTTGTAGCTTTGGATAAAACGGCCGTCCCGTTTATTTCTTTCCCCTCGTTTGTCCGTTCCCCCGGTTCCGGCGGTCTGGCCGGCGGCAGGGGCTGTTGCGGGGAGTGCCTCCTCTCCCGCCTGGGCCTTTTGCTGAGCGCTCTGCGGCGGTTGCGCCTTGGGTTTGCGCGGCTCGCCGGAAGGCGAATCCGTTGCACTGAAGGTCGTTGCAGTGAAGAGCCGGGCCGTTTCCTGCGCCGTCGCTCCGGAAGCGATCAGCAGTATGGCGGCCAAGATCAGGAGGTTTCTCATGTCGGTTGCGTTAGGCTCTTGCGAGCGGATATATCGGTACGGGTTTGTTCTTGTTCAGGAAATATACGTTTTTTCTCTCTGTTTTACACGATGGCCCCGGTTTTTTCGGTTCTTTTCCCACGAAGTTCCTGCTTCTCGTGCTTTCCCCGCGTGCAGGGCTTTTGGCTGTTCCGCTCCGAGGTGCCCTCCTGTCCGGGTATGGGGTGACTCCGGACAGGGATATTTCCGGTTAATTACTGCTTTTCCGTTTGCTGATGTGGATGAACGACGCGATGGTCACGCCGCTCTCCTCGGTGGTGTTGTAGCGCGATACCGGGCTCAGGTCGTTCAGCGTCGAGAGCAGCGAACCCAGCGACGAGCGGATGCTGCCGTCGTCCTGCGAGGCATTCCGGGCGGTTGCCGTCCGGGTTGTTTCGATACGGTGCGCAATCAGCGACTGGGGCTCCGGGGTGCGGACCGGCAGGGTGGCTACCGGTACGGCGGTCAGGGTAGGTTCCGGCAGGTAGAGTTCGGCAGGCTGCGACAGCGAACCCAACACACTTTCCGTCGGCAGCGAATTTTCGAAAATACCTGTTTCGGCAGCCGTTCCCGAGGTCGGAGCCGCATCCGTGCGTTTGATAAACGAAGGGGCAGAGGAGCTGTTTCCCGTCCGGGTGGGTCCGGCCGCAGTGCCCTGGCCGCTGGCCGCTGTGCGGTCGCCGGTGTTTCCGTAATGTGCGGCGAGGGCTGCCGGAGCGTGCGTGGCGTCCGTTGCCGGAACGGCGGCGGCGATGCTGTTGCGGGTGCCGGCGTTTCCTGTTCCGGCAACGGTCGTCGCGTCATGCCCCGTGTCGGTTGCCTCCTGTCGGTCGAACCGTGCGGCGAGCGCTTCGGCGCCTTCGGGGTAAGCTTCTGCCGCTTCTGCCGCAATCCGCTCGGGCCCTTTGGTGCCTTCGCCGGGGTGGAAAAAGAGCAGTCCGCCGAAAAGGACGGCCGCGGCGGCGGCTCCCGAAGCCATCGCCCCGAAGCGTTGCAGCCGATCCTGCCTGCGGGCCAGCGAAATCGTCCGTCCGCGCAGCAGTCCCGTTTTGTCGGGGTAAACCACCGTCTCGGGCGGCAGTACCGGCAGGTCGCTTTGCAGCGGGCCGATCTGCGCCGCGATAGCCGGATGGCCTGCGAGGAATGCGTCGAAAGCCCGCCGCTGTTCGGCTCCGAGCGTCCCTTCGATGTAGTCCATCGCCCACTGTTCGTAATTGTGTTCGTCGATCATCGTCGTAATCGTTATAGTAAGTTCCGGATCGTTCCGATCTGTTGTTTGAGCGCCATACGCGCCCGGAAGATGTAGACTTTCACCTGCGCCACGCTCAGCGAGGTCATGTCGGCCATCTCCTGGTACGAATAGCCTTCGTAATCGCGCAGCAGGATCAGCGTCCGCTGTATCTCCGGCAGTTGGTCGAGGTAGCGTTGCACCACTTCGCCCGCTCCGCTGTAACCCCGGTTTCCCTCGTCGGGGCGGCGTTGCAGCGTATCGTCGGTCGTATAGCGCCGGATGTGGCGTACCTGGTCGATGATGAGCCGGTAAGCGATCGTGAACAGGTATGACTTCTCCTTCCCGTCGAGTACGGCCTCCCGGTTCTCCCAAAGTCTCAGGAAACTCTCCTGCACGATATCCTTCGCCTGGTCTTCGTCGCGCAGCGACTTGAGGGCGAATCGGTAGAGGTTGTCGGAGAGCGTTTGCACACACTTTTCGTACTCCGCAACGGTCATTGATCTCCCATGGTTAAAATTACAACGGTGAGACTGCTACAAAGTTACACCTTTTTTAAACTTTCCCGGGCTCTCTTTCGCTCAGCCCGCGCCCGTGCTGGGGTTGCGAATAAATTGCGTGCCCCGGACCGCATGCCCGATCCGGGCTTTCCCTGTCTGCGCTTTCAGCATAGGGATTTCACAAGTTGTGCCATTTTGCCGGCCGGCCGCAAAAGTTTTCAGGGCTTTTGCCCGATACCGTTGGCACGCTTTATTCCCTCCGCTTCCGGAACTTCCGCAAAGCTATCACAAAGTTTCGGATGACGCCGCCGATTTGTATAAATCTTTCGGGCGCTTTTGGGAATTTCACGGTTCTGGGGTGCCGATCACGTATTCGATCTCTTTGAACAGGTACTTTCTTAGCTGGCCGTCGGCGCTGTGGCGCACTTCCAGTTCGCCTCCGGGCTGCACGCCCGTGATCGTGCCGAGGAATTGCTGCCGTGTGCGTCCGTCGGTGTACAGGTGCTCCTGTCCGAGTCGGTAGAGCAGCCGCAGGTAGTCCGAGTCGAGTGTCGATGGGCAGTCGTATCCTGTCGGGGGCTGCGTGTAGCCGTCGGCCATGCCGCCTGTTTCGTCCGGCCTGTCCGTTTGGTTGGCCGCCTGTGTCCGGACCGGGCCGGTTTTTCCAGTCTTCCCCGTTTCCCCCGTTTCTTCCCCGGCCAGCGTCCGGTAGCGCTCGGCCAGGTGGCGATAAAAACTGATGAATACCTCCGCCCGGTCGAACGGGTGTCCCGCTTCGGCCGCCAGTGAAGTTGGATTCGGCAGCGCGGGATCGAAGCGCGTCTGGTTTACGTTCAGGCCGATGCCGATTACCGACCGGGAAAGGTAGGGGCCCATCAGGTCGTTTTCGATCAGGATCCCGGTCACTTTCCTGTCGCCGATGTAGATGTCGTTGGGCCATTTGATCGCGGGGCGGAGTCCCGCTTCGGCGATCGTGTCGGCCACTGCCAGCGCGACGGCTTTCGAAATGCGGAATTGCCGTTCGGCCGGCAGGAAGTCGGGACGGAGTACGACCGAAAACGTGAGGTTCTCACCCGGCGTGCTGCTCCACGAGTTGCCGCGCTGGCCGCGCCCGGCCTCTTGCCTTTCGGCGATCACCACGTCCCCGGCGCCGTAACGGCTCTCTGCGGCACGGTTGTTCGTCGAGTCGGTCTGTTCGAGTATGTCGATCGTTACGCCCGCCTGCCGGGCGAATTGTGCGAGGATTTCTTTCATGTCCGGGGTAAAATGGGAAATCAATCGGGTTTTGTTCGGCTTGGGTTTTGCCCTGCCGTTTTTTCGTCGCGGGATGGCGTCGTTTCTGGTGGGGGCTGGGCTGTTTCCCGGAGGGGCGGTAAATCCGCCTGCGGGTTACTGGTGGTCCTGTTCGAGTTGGGCGGTGCCTTCGGCGATCTTGAGCACGCACATGGCGAGCCGTCCGATGCACGAGGTCAGTTCGGCGAAGATCACGGCCGCCTGGTAGTGGGTCTCTTGTTCGTCGTCCGGGTTGAGGTATTTCTCTTCGAGCGATACGGAGAATTCCTCGAGGAAGGCCTGCATCCGGATGCGGCGATCTTCGCGCTGCGGCAGCCCTTCGCGGTCGCTGGTCAGGTTGTTGTGCGTGATGAAATAGGCTTCCTGGATGATCGAGAAGTAGACGCCCAGGTCTTCCCGCATCGGTTGTGTGAACCAGATGTTGCGTTCTTTTTTGCGCCGGATCACCTGCGCTGCCGTGACGCTGAGCCATGTGGCGGCCCGCAGTTGCGTGAGCAACTGGTTCATCGCCTGCACGAGCAGGCGCCCCTCCTGGCTTAGTTCCTGCTGCGTGAGCCGTGCGAGCTGTTGTTCGAGTTGCTTGTATGCGGTTTGTTCCTCGTCCGAGCGTTGGCGGACCAGCAGGAACAATTCCTGTGCGTTGTCCGCATTGACTTCTCCGAAGTAAGTCTTCACGCGCGCTGTCAGTTCGCCTCCGCGTTTCATGCAGAGCGCCAGGTTTTCCCGTGCCTGGTAAAGGCCCATTTCGCTGGTCGAGACGAGTGCCGAACCTTCCAGCGGGCTCGTCCGTTTCGCATGCCGGTCGCCGGGAATCAGCCTGTCGAGCGCGTGTGCCGCCTGCGGGATGAAGCCTGCCAGCAGCAATGTGTTGACGACATTGAACAGGGTGTGGAACAGCGCGAGGGCCACCGCCTGTGAAGGCGAGCCGTTGAGCAACGGCGAAACACCGCCGAAAGCGGCCACCAGCGAGGCGATTCCCCGGGCGAGAACTGCTAGCAGCGGGAGCGCCCACAGTACGCCGACCAGGTTGAAGAGCAGGTGTGAAAGGGCTGCCCGTTTGCCGTCGGTATTCGTCATGGTGGCGGCGATATTGGCTGTCAGCGTCGTTCCGACGTTGTCGCCGAGGATCAGCGCCATGGCGCATTTGAACGGGATTACTCCGGTGCTGCACAGGATGATGGCGAGTGCCGTGGTAGCACTCGAGGATTGCAGCACTGCGGTCATCGCGGCGCCCGCCAGCACGAACAGCAGCGGCGACCAGTGGCCGTGCCCCCGGAGCAGTGTGATGTAGTTCTCGAAAGAGGACAGGGTAGAGAAATGCGTGACCGCATCGCGTAGGATGTGGATCGCCAGCAGCATCAGGGCCAGTCCGATCAGCGTGTTACCGAGGTTGCGGAGCCGTTCGCTACGCAGTAACAACAGCGGTGCGGCGAATGCGATCAGCGGCACGGCGGCCAGGTCGATGTCGAAACTGATTCCGAACAGCACGACGAGCCATGCCGTGACGGTCGTTCCGATGTTCGCGCCCATCACCATGGCGATCGCCTGGGTCAGGTGCAGCATGCCCGCATTGACGAAACTGACGATCATCACCGTAACGGCGCTGGAGGATTGCACCAGCGCGGTGATGGCCGTCGAGGCCACGATGCCGCGCACCGGCGACCCGGCCATGGTTGTGAGCATGTTCCTGAGTCGGTGCCCCGAAAGCTTCTGCAACGCCTCGCTCATCGTCTTCATCCCGAAGAGGAAGAGTCCGACGGCGCCCAGCAGAATGAGTATTTGTACGATCACGCCTATAAAGTTGCCGGCAGGCGGGCACAATACCTGTCCTTTCCGCAGTTGTGGCCCGTACCGGGCCCGGGGAGAGGGCGGATGCGCGCGTTTTGCCGAGAATTACCGGAAACGGGAACCTCCCCTGTCCTCTGCGGTAGGGTACGGCACTCGTTTCCTTATTTGCTTTTCCGGTTATGGTTCCGGCTGTGCTGTTTCTGTTGTGCTTTTCCGGTTGAGTTTTGCCGTTGACACTTTTTTATGGGAGGCGTCCGGCCTCTCAGCGCTCCGTTGTTTGCTGGCGCCCCGGCCGTTTTTTTGCCGTTACGCCGCTTCCTGTCCGTTACGCTGTTTTCTGCCCGTCCGCTCTGCGGAACGCCGGCGGTTCGTCCGGTGGGTTTCGGTTACTTGTCCGTTTCCCGGCCGTCCAGGGGCGCGGGACGGTACCCGTTCCCCGGGCGATAGTCGCTTCCCGTACCGGATATTCAGGGTTAAATCATCACGTCGTACGTGCGCAGCGCGTCGTTGAGCGTGGTTTTCGCGTCGGTCGAGGCCTTGCGCTTGCCGATAATCAGCGCGCACGGCACGTCGTACTGCCCGGCGGGGAATTTTTTGGGCAGCGTGCCGGGAATTACCACCGAGCGTTCGGGCACTTCGCCGCGGTACTCGACGGGTTCCGGGCCCGATACGTCGATAATTTTGGTGGATCCGGTGATCACCACACCGGCGCCCAGCACGGCTCCTTTGCGGATGTGAGCCCCTTCGACCACGATGCAGCGGCTGCCGATGAAGCATTCGTCCTCGATGATTACGGGCGAGCCCTGGATCGGTTCCAGTACGCCGCCGATGCCCACGCCGCCGCTCAGGTGGACGTTTTTGCCGATCTGCGCGCACGATCCGACCGTGGCCCATGTGTCCACGAGCGAACCGGTGTCGACATAGGCGCCGATGTTCACGTAACAGGGCATCAGGATCGATCCCGGCGCCAGGTATGCGCCGTAACGGGCCACTGCGGGGGGAACGACGCGCACGCCGAGGCGGTCGAATCCGTTTTTGAGCGGAATTTTATCGTTGTACTCCATCGGTCCGGCCGTTTGGGTCTCGACCCGCTGGATCGGAAAATAGAGCAGAATAGCCTTTTTCACCCACTCGTTGACACTCCATGAGCCATCCTCGTTCGGATTCGCAACGCGTATCTGGCCTTCATCGAGCAGACGCACCGTTTCGCGGATCGCGATTTTGGCCTGGTCGTCACGGATGTGGTCGTGGTCCTCCCACACCAGCTCTACCTCTTTTTTCAGATTTTCGTACATATCTCTTTGTGTTTTTGATTGCTGTCCGTACAACAAATATATGAATTTTCTATGAATATCGCTACCTTTGTTTCCGGCCGGTTGTTCCGAACCGCGCACAAATATGCCAGAAGGATGAAAAAAATATTTTACGCCGCAGCGTTGCCGGTTTTGATGCTGGCCCTGGCGGCATGCCGCAGCGAAATGAAAAAGATTACCGTGAAAGATTATCCCGTCGCACGGATGGATTCCACCGTAGACGACTATTTCGGCACCCGGGTGGAGGATCCCTACCGTTGGATGGAGGATGACAACGCTTCCGAAACCGCGGCGTGGGTGCGTGCCGAGAACGAGGTGACGCAGCACTACCTCGCACAGATTCCTTACCGGGACAAAATCCGGGGCCGTCTCACCGAGCTGTGGAACTACCCCAAGTACGACGTTCCGCGCAAAGTGGGCGGATACTACTTCTTTTTCGAGAACGACGGCCTGCGCAACCAGAGCGTGCTCTACCGCCAGCAGGGCCTCAGCGGCAAACCGGAACCCTTCCTCGATCCCAATACGCTCAGCGATCAGGGTACCGTCGCGCTGATCGACGTCTCCTTTTCGAAGGACGACCGCTATCTGGCCTATGCCGCCGCGTCGGCCGGCTCCGACTGGGTCGAGATCCGCGTGATGGAGACCGCTACGGGCCGCACGCTGCCCGACGTGATCCGCTGGGTCAAGTTTTCCGGTGCGGTGTGGAGCGGCGAGGGGTTTTATTACAGCGGCTACGACGAACCCGACCGGGCACAGTTGCTCTCGGGCCAGAACCGCGACCAGAAGGTCTATTACCACCGGCTCGGCACGCCGCAGGATGCCGATGAACTGGTGTACAGCGATCCGCAGCATCCGCTGCGGTATCTCTCCGCGTCGGTGAGCCGCGACGGACGGATGCTTTTCATTACCGCTACCGAAGGTACCAGCGGTACCGAAATCCTGTATAAAAAGCTCGATCCGGCTTCCGCTGCCCCGGCCCGGATGTCCGCCCCGGCCCGCGCCTCTGTTTCCAAAGGAACCACGCCCGGATACGGCTTCAAAGTGCTCTTCCCCGGTTTCGCATACGACTATTCGCTCGTCTACGGCCGTGACGGCAAGGCGGTGTTCTACACGAACGACGGCGCATCGAACGGGCGGTTGTTGCAGGCCGACCTCTCCGGTGTGACACCCGTCGTTACGACTCTCGTTCCCGAAGGCGACTGCCTGATGGAGGGAGCCGTCACCGCGGGCGGCAACCTGATGGTTTTCTGGCTCGACAAGGCGCAGAGCCGCGTGAGCCAGTATACGCTATCGGGCGAGAAAGTGCGCGACGTGGAGCTGCCGGGTATCGGCACCGTCACCGGCATGGAGGGCGACTCTTCGGCCCGGGAGGCTTTTTATGCTTATTCGAGCTTTACGATGCCCACCGAAATCTACCGTTACGACCTTTCGTCGGGTGCTTCCGAACCGTTCAAAACGCCGTCCGTGACGTTCGATCCCGGCGAGTTCGTCGCCGAGCAGGTCTTCTATCCGAGTAAGGACGGCACGCAGGTGTCGATGTTCCTCGTGCACCGCAAAGACCTCAGGCGCGACGGCTCCAATCCGGTCTACCTGTACGGTTACGGCGGTTTCAACATCAACCGCACGCCCGGTTTCGCGCCGCAGCACATCCTGCTGATGGAGCAGGGCGGCATTTATGCGCTGGCGAACCTGCGCGGCGGCGGCGAGTACGGCGAGGCGTGGCACAAGGCGGGCATGCTCGCCAACAAGCAGAACGTGTTCGACGACTTTATCGCCGCCGGGGAGTACCTGATCCGCGAGGGCTATACGTCGCCTGAAAAACTGGCGATCGCCGGCGGGTCGAACGGCGGCCTGCTCGTGGGCGCCTGCATGACCCAGCGGCCCGACCTGTTCGCTGTCGCACTGCCTGCCGTGGGGGTGATGGATATGCTGCGTTACCAGTATTTCACCTGCGGCTGGGGCTGGGCCGTCGAGTACGGCAGCAGCGACAATGCGGAGCAGTTCCCCTACCTGTACGCCTATTCGCCGTTGCACAACATCCGCAAGGGAACCTGCTATCCGGCCACGCTGATCACCACCGCCGACCACGACGACCGGGTGGTTCCGGCCCATTCGTTCAAGTTTGCGGCGACGCTGCAGGCCGCACAGGGGTGCGACCGCCCGGCGCTGATCCGCATCGACACCGATGCGGGCCATGGGGCGGGCAAGCCCACCTCGAAGAAGATCGACGAGCTGACCGACACCTATTCGTTCCTGTTCTGGAATACCGGGGTGCGTAAGATCCGTTAGGGAGGCGGCAGGCCCGGTTCCGGCTCCGGTTTGGTCTTGGTTCCGGGTTTTAAGATCGCCGGTGCATCGTCCACTCCGGCTGCGGAGGATTACGATCCGGTACGGTAACGGCCCGGAATTGGAACGAGCGGCGCAGATAACATCTGCGCCGCTCGTTGTTTTGTCGCTTGCCGCTTTTATGTAAGGGTTCTCTCTCTTCTTCTCTCTCTCTCTCTATTATTTATTCACACACTTTCTTCCGACCGCCTCCGGTCGGCTCTTGTTTTGTTTCCGGTTTACCCGTGCTTTGTCCCCGCTTTTTTATTTTCGACCTTTTCCCGGGCTGCTTGTGTCCTTTTTCCCGTTTTGTTCACAGGAAAGATAAGTCGGATTATCTGTCAGGATGTGCGATTGTTGAGATGCTGGTTTGCGGTCCGCGTTAAGCCTCGCCCGTTTGTCTGTCCGGATTTATTTATACCGCTTCCCGATCAACTGGTCGCCGCCGAACTGGTTGACCCGGCGTTCGAGCGTGTCGATCACCGTGCCGTCGCGCAGTACGCGCAGGGTCAGTTTCAGCGGCGGCGAATCCGAGACTCGGTCCGATTCGGGCAGCCCGCACGGAACCACATAGAGGCAGACGGCCGTTTCGGCGGCCGGGACGGGAGTCGTGACGCTCAGTTTCGTCCCGGTGCGGTCGTTGCCGTTGTCGGCGCTCGCGACGCCGCAGGGATTCCCTTCCGCGTCGAACGAGTAGAGGTGCAGGTGCACGTTCATCTGCCGCCAGATGCGCTCGTCGCCTTCGGCTTCGAGCGTGAAGGTATGTTTTTTGTCCATGGTGTCGTTGTTTTTTGTCGCAGGTCGTTTGGATCGGTGTCGATGTCCGGGATCGGCCGGAACCGCGTGTGGCTCCCGCCGGTGCTTCCGTCCTGCCGTGCCGGCTGCATGCGTTCGCTTGCCCTTGTTCCGTTCCTGTCGCTGTTTCGGGTCTTCGGTCTGCCTCTCTTCCTGCCTGCCTTTTTGTTCACGCCTTCGTCTCTGCTTTTGTTTTTTGTATTTCCGCTCTCGGCTTTTTCCTGTTCCTGCCTCGGTATTTATTTTCCGGGGGCTCCTGCGTTACTGGGGCTGTATTTCCCGGGCGAAAAAATCGCGGAAAAAGAGCAGGTGATACTCCACGGCATGGCGCCAATAGTCGTGCGTGTGCCGTCCGGGACGCACGATGAATTCATGCGGGACGTTGCGGTAGAGCAGTTCTTCGTGCAGGCGCAGGTTTACCGCGTAAAAGTAATCCTCGGTGCCGCAGTCGATAAAGATCGCCAACTGTCCCGGCTGCAGTTCCGACGAGGGATCCTGCGCGGGAAGGCCCGCCACTTCCCGGCTGCGGTCGTTGAACGGAACGGCCCGCCAGAGCTGTCCCATCACCGAATACTCTTCCCACCGCTGCGGATTGTCGCGGTAGGGGCCGAGGCGCTTTTCGATGTCCCAGTTTTTCGGGAAGGGGCACAGCTCCACACCGCCGCTCATCGACCCGCAGGCCCCGAAGGTCTCCGGGTGCCGCAGCGCGAGGTACAGCGCGCCGTGTCCGCCCATGCTGTAACCGGTGATCGCCCGTCCCCCGCGTCCGTTCCGGGTGCGGTAAAGGCTGTCGATCGCCGCGACCAACTCTTCCGCGACATAGGTTTCATAACGCATCGACGGGTCTGTGGGGCTGTCCCAGTACCAACTGCTGTAACCCCCGTCGGGGCAGACGATGACCTCACCCGTGCGCGAGGCCGCTTCGGGCAGCCCGGGTTGCGTCTTGCCGATCCAGGTGTCGTAACGTCCGCGGAAACCGTGCAGCAGGTAGACCACCGGCCAGCGCCGCGCAGTGTCCTGTCCGTAATCGGCGGGCAGGATCACCACATTTTTTACCGGTTTGTGCATCGCCGTGCTCCAGACGGTAAGCGTATCGACCCGGGGCGTTCGGCTTGCCGCAGCCCCCGCGCCGGTAGTTGGAGGCTGGGGGGATGTTTCGGCCGGGTTCCTTGTCGGGGCCGTTGCCGCCACGATGGAGCCGATCTCCTCTGCGGGCGATGCGTTCCCTGTGGCTGTCACGGCTTCCGTTGCAAAGATATGGCTGCTCTCCGGCGTATTTTCGGTACCCCGTGCCGACAGCGGTGCAACCAGCATGGCCGCCGCCGTTACGACCAGCAACCCCGACAGCGCGATTCTTTCGCTGCAGGTTCCGGTGTAAACCGTACTGCTCCATCTGTTTTTCCCGGGCATGCGTTCCGACGTGCGAAAATTGTACCTGAGCATCGTGCAGAGAGTTGTCGTTTAGTTTTCCGGAGCCGGACCGGGGGCATCGTCGTGCCGGTTGCCGGGCTTGCTGGCCGGCTCGCTGCGGTGCGTCAGGATGTAGATAACCGGCAGGATGCCCACGGTGTTGAGCAGGGCCAATCCGATGAACCAGGCCAGGTGGCCGTTACGGGCCGCTTTCCAGCAGCCGGCCATTTTCCATGCGGCGTCCCAGACGGCCAAGGGCCAGACCCACCAGGGAATCGTTTGCATCCATGCATCCATTGCGTTATTCATGCTGATAACAGTATTGTGCCGGCTTTCTCCGGCCTTACACCGGGTCCCGGCATGCGCTCTCCCGGTTTAGTGGCTATTGCGGCTGCGCTTCCCGGTCGAAATAGTTGTGGAAGAAGAGCAGTTGGTATTCCAGTGCGTTGCGCCAGTAGTCGTGGTTGTGCGACCCGGGGCGCACGATGAACGTGTGCGCGATGTTGTTGTGCAGCATCGCTTCGTGCAGCGCCAGGTTGACCCCGTAGAAAAAGTCGTCCGTACCGCAGTCGATGATGATCGCCGGACGGCGCACCTCCGATTTCCCGAGCCAGTCGTTGCTGCGGCCTCCCAGTACGTGCGGTTCGGGACGCAGGCGGTAGAGTTGTGTTGCGACCGTGTAGTCGTCCCACACTTTCGGATGGTCGGCGTATTCGCCGAGCCAGCGTTTCATACCCCACTGGTCGGGAAAGGGGCGGATGTCCACGCCGCCGCTCATCGAGCCGCAGGCCCCGAAGGTCTCCGGGTGGCGGAACGCGAGCCACAGCGCGCCGTGGCCCCCCATGCTGAAACCGGTGATCGCACGCCCGGTGCGGTCGGCTTTCGTCCGGTAATGCTTGTCGATGTATTTGACCAATTCGGAAGCGACGAATGTTTCGTAGCGGTTTTTCGGGTCGGCGGGGCTGTCCCAGTACCAGCTGTCCCTGCCGCCATCGGGGCAGACCGCGATGAATTCCATATTCGAGGCGTCCTGCGGGAGTTGGGGCCGTGTCTGGTTTACGTAGGCGGCGTAGTTGCCGCCGTGCCCGTGCAGCAGATAAACGACCGGATACCGCTTTTCCGGCGATTGGTCGTAGCTGGCGGGCAGTACCACGACGCTTTTGACGGTTTTGTGCATCGACGGGCTCAGTACGGCTACCGTATCTACCCGCTGGGCGAAGGTTGTGCCCGTGCAAAGCAGCAGCGCGAGCGACAGGTTTAGGAAAAACTGTTTTTTCATACTGTTTTCGGTGGTTTCCCGGCGACGGGCGCGCGTCCTTCGTACGTGGGCCTTCAGCCGGGCGGTTCCTTTCGCAAAGATAATCGAAAACGGTGAACTTTTCAGGCCTCTTTTTGTTCTGTTTGTAATTGTTTGATTGTCAGTACTTAATGCGGTTATATTTGTTTTCCTGATGAAAATTGTGGAATCATTTGTAAAAACGATATATGAAACGGTGTGAAAATATGGAATAACCGCCTAAAACAGCGGATTATCAGCGAAAAAAGCATGCGGGAATTTGCAGGTTTGGAAAAAAGCGGTATCTTTGCAGTCCGTTTTGTATAAATGTAAGGGGATTTTATGCCCTTGAGTAAAGGATAAAGTAATTAAAGTAAAGGATTTGAAATGCCAACGATTCAACAGTTAGTACGGAAAGGAAGATTGACGCCCAGCTTTACCAGTAAGGCTCCGGCGTTGGATGCGTGTCCGCAGCGTCGTGGCGTTTGTGTGCGTGTGTACACGACGACCCCGAAGAAGCCGAACTCGGCGATGCGGAAGGTGGCCAGGGTTCGCCTGACCAACGGCAAGGAAGTGAACGCCTACATTCCGGGCGAAGGTCACAACCTGCAGGAGCACTCGATCGTGCTGGTGCGCGGCGGCCGTGTGAAGGACCTCCCCGGCGTGCGTTACCACCTGGTGCGCGGCGCCCTGGACTCGGCCGGTGTGGACGGACGCCGTCAGCGCCGCTCGAAATACGGTGCCAAACGGCCCAAAGAGGGTGCGGCAGCCGCAAAGAAGAAGTAATGCAAAGAACGAAATTGAAACCCCAAAGATTTTTAACAATTTTTAAGTAATGAGAAAAGCGAAGCCTAAAAAGCGAATTCTACTTCCAGATCCCAAGTTCGGAGACGTGCTTGTGACGAGGTTCGTCAACAACCTTATGCTGGATGGTAAGAAGAGTATTGCCTACAACATTTTCTACGATGCCGTAGAGATCGTGGGCGAGAAGATGAAGGATGCAGACAAGGCTCCCCTCGATATCTGGAAAAAGGCCCTGGAGAATATCACTCCCCAGGTCGAAGTGAAGTCCCGCCGTGTCGGCGGCGCTACGTTCCAGGTGCCGACGGAGGTGAGACCCGAGCGCAAAGTTTCTTTGGCAATGAGAAATCTTATCCTTTACTCTCGCAAGCGCGCGGGCCACTCCATGGCTGAAAAACTGGCCGCCGAGATCCAGGCGGCTTACAACGAAGAAGGTGCCGCCTTCAAACGCAAGGAGGAGATGCACCGCATGGCAGAGGCCAACAAGGCATTTGCACACTTTAGATTTTAATCGGTAGAGGAAAGAGAATTTATGGCGACAAGAGATTTAAGATTTACGAGGAATATCGGTATCATGGCTCACATCGATGCCGGTAAAACCACTACCTCCGAGCGTATCCTTTTCTACACCGGTAAGACCCACAAGATCGGCGAGGTTCACGAAGGCGCTGCGACGATGGACTGGATGGTTCAGGAGCAGGAGCGCGGTATCACCATCACTTCGGCTGCTACCACCGCCTTCTGGCACTACAAGGACCAGACCTACCAGATCAACGTGATCGACACCCCGGGCCACGTGGACTTCACCGCCGAGGTGGAGCGTTCGCTTCGTGTGCTGGACGGCGCTGTTGCGACGTTCTGCGCCGTGGGCGGCGTTGAGCCCCAGTCCGAGACCGTATGGCGTCAGGCCGACAAGTACCGCGTACCCCGCCTGGGTTACGTCAACAAGATGGACCGTACCGGAGCCGACTTCCTGGCTGTCTGCGCTCAGATCAAGGAGCGCCTCGGCGCCACCGCGATGCCCGTCGTACTGCCCATCGGCGCGGAAGACAAATTTTCCGGCCTGGTAGACCTTATATATAATAGGGCTATCATTTACGACGATGCGAAAAAAGCCGAACTGGTCAATTATACCTACGAGGAGATTCCCGAGAACATGAAAGCCGAGGCTGCCGAGTGGCGTGCGAAGCTGATCGAAGAGGTCGCTGCGACGGACGACGTGCTGATGGAGAAATTCTTCGAGGATCCCGATTCGATCACTGCCGACGAGTTGCTCGCCGCGATCCGCAAGGCCACTATCGGCATGCAGATCGTTCCGATGCTCTGCGGTTCGTCGTTCAAGAACAAGGGCGTCCAGCTGCTGCTCGACTACGTGATGGCGTTCCTGCCCTCTCCGCTGGATATCGACGCAGTGGTCGGAACCGACCCGCGCACCGGTGAGGAGACTTCGCGCAAGCCGACCGAGAGCGACCCGTTCTGCGGGCTGGCCTTCAAGATCGCCACCGATCCGTTCGTAGGCCGTCTGGCTTTTGTCCGTGTTTACTCCGGTAAACTCGAGGCCGGTTCGTATGTGCACAACAGCCGCAGCGGCAAGAAGGAGCGTATCAGCCGCCTCTACCAGATGCACGCCAACAAGCAGAACCCGATGGAAATCGTGGGCGCCGGCGACATCTGCGCTGCCGTAGGTTTCAAGGATATCCGCACCGGCGATACGCTTTGCGACGAGAACCATCCGATCGTACTCGAGTCGATCACCTTCCCCGAACCGGTGATCGGTCTGGCTATCGAGCCCAAGACGCAGAAAGACCTCGACAAGCTCGGCATCGCGCTGGGCAAGCTCTCCGAGGAAGACCCGACCTTCACGGTGAAGACCGACGAGGACAGCGGCCAGACCGTCATCAGCGGTATGGGCGAGCTTCACCTCGAGATCATCGTGGACCGTCTCAAACGCGAATTCGGCGTGGAGATCAGCCAGGGCGCCCCGCAGGTGAACTACAAGGAGTCGCTCAAATCGAAGGTTCAGCACCGCGAGGTGTTCAAGAAGCAGACCGGCGGCCGCGGTAAGTTCGCCGACGTGATTTTCGAGATCGGTCCTTCCGAGGAAGGCAAGGTCGGCCTGCAGTTCGAGGATGTTGTCAAGGGCGGTAACATTCCCAAGGAGTATATTCCTGCGATCCAGAAAGGCTTCGAGTCTTCGATGACCAACGGCCCGCTGGCAGGCTTCCCGCTCGACAGCATGAAGGTTACGGTGATCGACGGATCGTTCCACCCGGTCGACTCCGACGCGCTTTCTTTCGAAATCTGCGCCCGCAACGGTTTCCGTGAAGCCGCTCGCAAGGCATCCCCCGTTATTCTCGAACCGATCATGTCGGTCGAGGTGGTGACCCCCGAAGAGAACATGGGTGACATCATCGGCGACCTGAACAAGCGTCGCGGACAGATCAACGGCATGGAGAGCAAAGGCACCGCCCGCGTGGTGAACGCGAAGGTTCCCCTCTCTGAGATGTTCGGTTATGTGACCGTATTGCGTACGATCTCTTCGGGCCGCGCGACCTCTTCGATGGAGTTCTCGCACTTCGACGAAGTACCCGCAGGCCTGGCCAAGGAGATCATCGAGAAATCAAGTGGTAAAAAAGGATCCGTAGAATAATCAAGATTATGAGCCAGAAAATAAGAATCAAACTGAAAGCATACGATCACAACCTGGTCGACAAGTCGGCAGAGAAGATCGTAAAGACCGTCAAGGGCACCGGCGCCGTGGTCAGCGGACCCATTCCGCTGCCGACGCAGAAGAAGATCTTCACGGTGAACCGCTCGACCTTCGTGAACAAGAAGGCCCGCGAGCAGTTCGAGCTTTCCACCTGCAAACGTATCCTCGACATCTACAGCTCGACGCCCAAAACGATCGACGCGCTGATGAAACTCGAGCTGCCCAGCGGTGTGGAGGTTGAGATCAAGGTGTGATAGGACGGGGCGGGGTGCTCCGACCTTCGGACGACGTGACGGCTGCCGGCTTCCGGCCGGCCCGGCCGCGTCTCCCGCAGGGACAGGGACCCACCCGGTTGTTCAGATCGGAATTTTTCAACACGATAGCAACACTTTTACAAAGGGCGAAGGCTCGGGAAGGTTGCCCGGCGACGTTCGGCAGCAATGGACGTTCCGAGTGGACGCGCTCTCAAACAATCAAACCAAACGACAAAAATGTCAGGACTAATTGGAAAGAAAATCGGAATGACCTCGGTGTTCAACGAAGAGGGTAAGAACATTCCGTGCACGGTCATCGAGGCCGGTCCGTGTGTGGTTACGCAAGTGAAAACAGTCGAGAAGGATGGCTACTCGGCGGTTCAGATTGCCTATGACGACAAAGCGGAGAAAAACACGAACAAATGCCTGCTGGGCCACTTCAAGAAGGCCGGTGTCGCTCCCAAGCGCAAGATGGCCGAGTTCGGCAGCTTCGAAGGCGAGCTGAACCTGGGCGACGTGCTCACGGTAGACGTTTTCGAGGACAACGACTGGGTCGACGTGACCGGTATTTCAAAGGGAAAAGGTTTCCAGGGCGTTGTGAAACGCCACGGCTTCGCCGGTGTCGGCGGCCAGACCCACGGCCAGCACAACCGTCAGCGCAAACCCGGTTCGCTGGGTGCGTCGTCTTACCCCTCGCGCGTGTTCAAGGGCAAGCGCCTGCCGGGCCAGACGGGCGGCGACCAGGTCAAGGTGCTCAACCTGCGTATCCTCAAGAAGCTTCCCGAGAACAACCTGCTTCTGGTGAAAGGCTCCATTCCCGGCGCCAAAGGTTCATACTTATTAATCGAAGACTAAGATGGAAGTAGCAATTTATAATATTTCAGGCGCAGAGACCGGCAAGAAGGCCACCCTGAACGATGAGATTTTCGGTATCGAACCTAACAACCATGCGATTTATCTCGATGTGAAGCAGTATCTGGCCAACAAACGCCAGGGCACGCACAAATCGAAGCAGCGTAACGAAGTGATGGGTTCGACCCGCAAGCTGAAGAAGCAGAAAGGTACCGGCGGCGCACGCAGCGGCAGCATTCTTTCTCCGTTGTTCCCGGGCGGCGGCCGCGTATTCGGTCCGGTTCCCCGCGACTACAGCTTCAAGCTGAACAAGAAACTCAAGCAGCTCGCCCGTAAGAGCGCGCTGACCTACAAGGCCAAGGATAATGCGATCACCGTGGTGGAAGACTTCGCTATGGAGGCTCCCAAAACCAAGGAGTTCATCGCCATTACCAAAAACCTCAAGCTCGACGGCAAGAAGATTCTGGTGGTGCTCCCCGAGACCAACCCGGTAGTCTCCCTGTCCGCACGCAACCTTCAGAACGTGAAGGTGATTCCGGCTTCGAACCTGAACACTTACGACGTGATGAACGCAGCGGGCATCGTGCTGGCCGAGACTTCGGTAGAGGCCGTTAACCAAATGTTCGGATTGTAATCATTCAAGAGAAATGGATATTTTAATTAAGCCAATTTTAACCGAGAGAATGACGGCTCAGGGCGATAAGCTGAACCGTTACGGTTTCATCGTGGATCCGAGGGCCAATAAGCTGGAAATCAAGGCGGCCGTCGAAGCGATGTACGGGGTGGTCGTGACCGAGGTCAACACCGCCAACTACATGGGCAAGGCCAAAAGCCGCTACACGCGCGCCGGTCTGCTGAGCGGCCGTGCGAACAACTTCAAGAAGGCGTTCGTAACGCTCAAGGACGGCGACAAGATTGATTTTTACAGTAATATCTAAGAGAGATGGCAGTAAGAAAATTCAAACCCATGACCCCGGGTACCCGCCACAAAGTGATCGGTACCTTCGACGATATTACTTCGTCCACACCCGAGAAGTCGCTGCTGGCTCCGCTGAAGAACTCCGGCGGCCGTAACAACAGCGGTAAGATGACCGTCCGTTACATCGGCGGCGGCCACAAGAAGATGTACCGCGTCATCGACTTCAAACGCGATAAGGATACCATGGCCGCTACGGTCAAGACCATCGAATACGACCCGAACCGTTCGGCACGCATCGCGTTGCTGGCTTACCCCGACGGCGAGAAGCGCTATATGCTGGCTCCCAACGGGCTGAAGGTCGGCCAGGTAGTCTCTACGGGCGCCGGTGCGGCTCCCGAAGTGGGCAACACGCTGTTCCTCGCGGACATTCCGCTGGGTACGGTGGTACACAACATCGAACTCTACCCCGGCCAGGGCGCCGCGATGGCGCGCAGTGCCGGTACCTACGCACAGCTTCTGGCTCGTGAAGGTAAATTCGCTATTATCAAACTTCCTTCGGGCGAGACTCGCATGGTACTCGTTACCTGCCGCGCTACGATCGGAGCCGTGTCGAACCCCGACCACAGCCTCGAATCGCACGGTAAGGCCGGCCGCCGCCGCTGGCTGGGCCGCCGTCCGCGCAACCGCGGTGTGACGATGAACCCGGTGGATCACCCGATGGGTGGTGGTGAAGGACGCAGCTCGGGAGGCCATCCCCGCTCGCGCAAAGGTCTTCTGGCCAAGGGCTACAAAACCCGGAACCCGAAGAAAACCACTTCTAAGTTCATTGTATCAGGAAGGAAAAAATAAATTTAAAATAGTAGCGTAATGAGCCGTTCATTAAAAAAAGGACCGTATATCGAACCCAAGTTGGAGTCGCGGGTGATCGCGCAGAACGAGGGGGGGAAGAAGAGCGTCATCAAGACGTGGTCGCGTGCGAGCATGATCTCGCCCGATTTCGTCGGCCAGACGATCGCCGTCCACAACGGGAACAAGTTTATCCCGGTCTATGTAACAGAGAACATGGTGGGTCACAAGCTGGGCGAATTCGCCCCGACTCGTACCTTCCGTGGCCATTCAGGTAACAAGAAAAAATAGTAGGTAAAGATGGGTTCAAGAAAACACATAATGGCCGAACAGTACAAAGCCGAAAAGAAGCAGAAGGCGATCGCGATCCTGAACGATTGTCCTACCTCGCCTCTGAAGATGCGCATCGTGGCCGACACGATCCGCGGCGTTGAGATCAACCGGGCTTTGGGTATGCTTCGCTTCAGCAAGAAGGCGGCCTCGATCAAATTGGAAAAACTGCTTCGTTCGGCCATCGCCAACTGGGAGCAGAAGAACGAGGGTCAGCGCCTCGAGGACAACAAGCTCTGCGTAAGCGAGATTTTTGTCAACGGCGGCACGATGCTCAAACGTATCCAGGCTGCGCCCCAGGGTCGCGCCCACCGCATCCGCAAGCGCTCGAACAGCGTGACGATCGTGGTGGACAAAATGGTAGTTAAAGAAGATAAAAAAAGCAAAGCAGATGGGACAGAAAGTTAATCCGATAGCAAACAGACTCGGTATCGTACGCGGTTGGGATTCCAACTGGTACGGCGGCAAGGATTTTTCGAGCAAGCTGGTCGAAGACTCCAAGATTCGTAAATACCTGGGCGCCCGTCTGGCCAAAGCAAGCATCTCGAAGATCATCATCGAGCGTACGCTGAAACTGGTGACCGTCACCATCTCGACGGCCCGTCCCGGCATCATCATCGGCAAAGGCGGCCAGGAGGTCGACAAGCTGAAGGAAGAGCTGCGCAAACTCACCGGCAAGGAGGTTCAGATCAATATCTTCGAGGTAAAACGTCCCGAACTGGACGCTGTGATCGTCGGCAACAACATCGCCCGCCAGCTCGAAGGCCGTATCTCTTACCGCCGCGCCGTGAAGACCGCCATCGCTTCGACGATGCGCATGGGCGCCGAAGGCGTGAAGATCCAGATCTCGGGCCGCGTGGGCGGCGCCGAAATGGCCCGCAGCGAGACCTTCAAAGAGGGTCGTATTCCGCTGCACACGTTCCGCGCCGACATCGACTACGCGCTGTGCGAGGCACTCACGAAGGTGGGTATCCTCGGCGTGAAAGTGTGGATTTGCAACGGTGAGGTATATGCCAAACGCGACCTGTTCGAAATCACCGGCGCTGCGCCTTCTCAGGGCGGTGACCGCGGAGGTTTCCGCGGTGAACGTGGCGATCGCGGCGACCGTCGCGGCCGTGGCGACCGTCGCGGCGGCAGGGACAGAAAATCGAATAAGTAGGACTTCTTAAAGCGATACAACAATGTTACAGCCAAAAAGAACGAAATTCAGAAGGATGCAGAAGGGGCGCATGAAAGGCAACGCCCAGCGCGGAGCCCAGCTTGCGTTCGGTTCCTTCGGCATCAAGGCTATGGAGTCCACCTGGATTACCGGCCGTCAGATCGAGGCCGCACGTCAGGCTATCGTGCGCTATATGAAACGTGAAGGTCAGCTTTGGATCCGGATCTTCCCGGACAAGCCGATCACGAAGAAACCCGCTGAGGTGCGTATGGGTAAAGGTAAGGGTGCTCCCGAAGGATTCGTGGCCCCCGTTACCCCCGGCCGCATCCTCTTCGAAGCCGAAGGCGTGCCCCTGGCCATTGCGCAGGAAGCGCTCCGCCTGGGTGCCCAGAAGCTTCCGATTACCACCAAGTTCATTGTGAGACGAGACTATACCGAAACATCAATCTAAGAGAGACATGAAAACTTCAGAAATCAGAGAACTTTCCGCAGCGGAACTCGCAGAGCGGATCGAGGCAGAGAAGGCCAACCTTCTTCGCATGAAGGTCAACCATGCCGTCTCACCGGTAGAGAATCCCACCCTGATCAGAAAGGCCCGCAGGGATATCGCTCGCATGCTGACGATTCTGGGCCAGAAAGAAACTGTAAAAGCGTAATTACCCATGGAAAGAAATCTCAGAAAAGAAAGAATCGGGGTGGTTGTCAGCAACAAGATGGATAAATCCATTACGGTTGCCATCAAGCGTAAGGAGAAACATCCGATCTACGGCAAGTTCGTGAACAAGACCAAGAAATTTGTCGCACACGACGACGCCAACAGCTGCAACGCAGGGGATACGGTCCGCATCGCCGAGACCCGCCCCCTGAGCAAGACCAAGCGTTGGAGATTAGTAGAAATCATTGAAAGAGCGAAGTAAGCCATGATACAACAAGAAAGCAGACTGTCAGTAGCCGACAACAGCGGGGCCAAAGAGGTTCTCTGTATCCGCGTACTGGGTGGCACGGGCAAGCGCTATGCCACCATCGGCGATAAAATTGTGGTGACCGTGAAGAGCGCCACCCCGTCGGGCGACGTTAAGAAGGGTACCGTTTCGAAGGCCGTGGTGGTACGTACCGCCAAGGAGATCCGCCGCACGAACGGCTCGTACATCCGTTTCGACGACAACGCCGTGGTGCTTCTCAACAACCAGGGCGAGATGCGCGGCACGCGTATCTTCGGGCCGGTAGCCCGCGAGCTGCGCGACTCGTACATGAAGATCATCTCATTGGCGCCGGAAGTATTGTAATCTTAAACAGGTTAAAAGATGTCAGTTAAATTACATATCAAAAAAGGGGACACGGTAATCGTGAACGCCGGCGACAGCAAGGGCCAGACGGGCAAAGTGCTCAAGGTCCTGGTCGAAAAGGAGCGTGCGATCGTCGAAGGCGTGAACATGGTGTCTAAACACACCAAGCCCAACGCGAAGAATCCCCAGGGTGGTATCGTGAAGCAGGAGGCCTCGATCCACATCTCGAACCTGCAGCCTGTAGACGCGAAAAGCGGCAAGGCGACCCGTGTGGGCCGCAAGGAGGGTGCAGACGGCAAATTAGTACGTTATTCAAAAAAGTCAGGGGAGGAGATTAAATAATGGCTTACGTTCCTACGCTTAAGAAAATGTACAAGGAGCAGGTAGTCCCGGCCCTTGTCAAGGAATTCAACTACAGCAGCGTGATGCAGGTCCCCGTCCTCGAGAAGATCGTGATCAACCAGGGTTTGGGCCAGGCCATCGGCGACAAGAAGATTCTGGAGACCGCCATCGAAGAGCTGACGAAGATCACCGGCCAGAGGGCTGTGACCACCCGTTCTAAGAAGGATATCTCGAACTTCAAACTCCGCAAGGGGATGCCGATCGGCGCCCGCGTGACGCTCCGCCAGAACAAGATGTACGAGTTCCTCGAAAGGCTCGTTGCCGTTGCCCTGCCGCGTATCCGCGACTTCAAGGGGATCAACGACAAGTTCGACGGCCAGGGCAACTACACCCTGGGCATTACCGAGCAGATCATCTTCCCGGAGATCGACATCGACAAGATCAACAAGATCCTGGGTATGGAGATCACTTTCGTGACCACGGCCAAAACTGACGAAGAGGCCTACGCGCTTCTCAAGCAGTTCGGCTTACCGTTTAAAAACGCAAAAAAGAACGCATAAGACATGGCAAAAGAATCGATGAAGGCCCGTGAGGTGAAACGCCTCAAGCTGGTGGAACGCTACGCTGCCAAACGCGCCGCTCTGAAAGAAGCCGGCGACCAGGAAGGTCTGGCCAAGCTGCCGCGCAACTCGAACCCGATCCGCCTGCACAACCGCTGCAAGCTGACGGGCCGTCCGAAAGGATACATGCGCCAGTTCGGCATCAGCCGTATCCAGTTCCGCGAAATGGCTTCGCAGGGACTGATCCCGGGCGTGAAGAAAGCCAGTTGGTAGCCTGCGGGGCGCCATGTGCCGCGAGGCCCGGGCGCCGGAGGACGAAGGGTGTGCCGCCGCCGGACGAAAACCGGACCGGGCGGTTTCCCGGAAGCCTTTTGACGGTACGATTTTTTTTCTTACCTTTACCGCCTGATTTTTACGGATCTGCCGCGGAGGGGGGACACCCCCTGCCGCGTCGTCCCGTAAAACAAGTCCGGAGTTTGTCTCCGGGAACGCAACGAATTCAACCCGAAGGCCGGGCGCTTTGCCCGCAAAGTGCTGAAGGCCGGTATTAATTTTATTTTAAAACACAATGACTGATCCTATTGCGGATTTCCTGACGCGAGTCAGGAACGCGGTGAAAGCCAACCACAAGGTGGTTGAAGCTCCCGCATCGAAACTGAAGCTCGAGATCACCCGTGTTCTCTTCGAACAGGGTTACATCCTGGCCTACAAGGAGGATACGAACGAGCAGGGTAAGCCGGTCATCAAGATCGCGCTGAAGTACCACCCCGAAACCAAGACCAACGCCATCAAGGGCCTCAAACGTGTGAGCCGTCCGGGTCTGCGCCGCTATTGCAGCGCCGCCGATATGCCGCGCGTACTGAACGGTCTGGGTATCGCCGTGGTTTCCACCTCTAAGGGTATTATGACCGACAAGAAGGCCCGCCAGGAAAATGTGGGCGGCGAGGTGATGTGCTATGTTTATTAATGTTTTTTAAGACAAGAATCATGTCAAGAATTGGAAAATTACCTGTAAACCTGCCCGCCGGGGTGACCGTCACGGTTAGTCCCGACAACGTGGTAAGCGTGAAAGGACCTCTCGGGACGCTGAGCCAGAAGGTGGACTCGGATATTACCGTCACCGTCGAGGGAAATGAGGTGCACGTCACCCGTCCGACCGATCAGCCCCGCCACCGTTCGATGCACGGCCTGTACCGTTCGTTGATCCATAACATGGTCGTAGGCGTATCCGAAGGCTACCAGATCCAGCAGGAGCTGGTGGGTGTCGGTTACAAGGCCGAAATGCAGGGCAGCGTCCTGCAGATGAGCCTCGGCTACTCTCACGATATCTACTTCGAGATGCCCAAGGAGATCACCGCTACGGCCGTGACCGAAAAGAAGAGCAACCCGATCGTCACCCTCAAGAGCATCGACAAGCAGCTCATCGGACAGGTGGCTGCCAAGATCCGCTCGCTGCGCAAGCCGGAACCCTACAAGGGCAAGGGTATCAAGTTCGTGGGCGAACAGCTCCGCCGCAAGGCCGGTAAATCTGCTAATGCCAAATAGTAAAATCGTATAGCTATGTCATTGACTAAGATAGAGAGAAGAGAGAGGATCAAGATGCGTATCCGCAAGATCGTCAGCGGAACGGCCCAGATGCCTCGTATGACTGTGTACAGGAGTAACAAGCAGATTTATGTTCAGTTCGTGGACGACCTGAACGGGGTGACGCTGGCTTCGGCTTCGTCGCTGGACAAGGAAGTTGCCGAGAAGGCTGCGGGCCTGAACAAAACCCAGGTCGCTGCGTTGGTAGGCAAGCTGGCCGCCGAGCGCGGTATTGCGAAGGGCATCAGCACGGTCGCTTTCGACCGCAACGGTTACCTGTACCACGGAAGAGTGAAAATGTTGGCGGACGCAGCCCGCGAAGGCGGACTTAAATTCTAAGAGATATGTCAAATACGAACATAAAGAAAGTCAGAACAAGCGATCTGGAGCTTAAGGACCGTCTGGTTAGCATCCAGCGCGTTACGAAGGTGACCAAGGGCGGCCGCACCTTTACGTTCTCGGCCATCGTCGTGGTGGGCAACGAGAACGGCGTGGTGGGCTACGGCCTGGGCAAGGCCAGCGAGGTTACCTCGGCCATCGCCAAGGGCGTGGAGGACGCCAAGAAGAACCTGGTGAAGATTCCGGTGCTGCACGGTACGATCCCTCACAAGCAGGAGGCGCGTTACAGCGGCTCGCTGGTGATGATCCGCCCGGCCGCTCCCGGTACCGGCGTAATCGCCGGCGGTGCGATGCGTGCCGTGCTGGAGAGCGTGGGCGTACGCAACGTGTTGGCCAAGAGCAAGGGTTCGTCGAACCCCCACAACTTGGTGAAGGCTACCATCGCCGCTCTGCTGGAGCTGCGTGACGCGCACAGCGTCGCACAGGTGCGTGGGGTCTCCCTCGATACAGTGTTTAACGGATAACAGCGACGAAAATGGCTAGATTGAAAATCACGCAGACCAAAAGCCGCATCGGCGCGACCGCTCAGCAGAAGAAGAACCTCGACGCGCTGGGCCTTCGCAAGATGAACGCTACGGTCGAGCACGACGCTTCGGCGATCATCCTCGGCATGGTGACCAAGGTGAAACACCTGGTCAAGGTAGAGGAGGTGAAATAGTTCTGCGGGACTGTTTCTTCCGGATGCCCTTTAGGGGGTACTATTGGGAAATAATAAAAAAATACGCATAATGAATCTCAGTAATTTAAAACCAGCAGCAGGGTCGACCAAAAGCGATAAGCGTATCGGCCGCGGTCAGGGTTCCGGCCGGGGCGGCACTTCGACGCGCGGTCACAAAGGAGCGCAGTCGCGTTCGGGCTACTCTTCCAAACTCGGTTTCGAAGGCGGTCAGATGCCTCTTCAGAGACGTTTGCCCAAATTCGGTTTCACGAATCTCAAAAGGGTAGAGTACAAGGGTATCAACCTGCTTGTCCTGGAGGAACTGGCTCAGAAGTCGTCGCTGAAGAGCATTTCGGTTGACACGCTGATCGAGGCCGGCCTCGTAAACAAGAATGCACGGGTGAAGATCCTCGGCAACGGTACGCTCAGCGTAGCGCTCGAGGTGACGGCCCACGCATTTTCCAAATCGGCTGCGGCCGCTATCGAAGCCCAGGGAGGCAAGGTGACCAAACTTTAATTTTCAGCGATGAAAAAGTTAATCGAAACCATCAAAAATATATTCAAGATCGAGGAGCTGCGCAAGAGGATCCTCTTTACGCTCGCCTTGATCCTGGTATATCGGTTCGGTAGTTTTGTGGTGATTCCGGGCATCAACCCCGAGTCGCTTTCGGCCCTGCAGCAGCAGGTCGAGGGCAACGGGCTGATGGGCCTGCTGAACATCTTCTCCGGAGGAGCCTTCAGCAACGCGTCCATCTTCGCACTGGGTATCATGCCCTATATCTCGGCCTCGATCGTCATCCAGCTGATGGGGATCGTGGTTCCCTACTTCCAGAAGTTGCAGAAGGAGGGCGAGAGCGGGCGCCGCAAAATCAACCAATGGACCCGTTACCTGACCATCATCGTGCTGCTGTTGCAGGGTCCGGCTTACCTGGCCAACCTGCACGCCCAGCTGCCCGATGCGGCGTTCGTACTGGGCCGTGGCAGCGTGCTGTTCACCATCGGGGCGACGATCGTGCTGATCGCCGGTACGATGTTCGTGATGTGGCTCGGCGAGAAGATCACCGACAAAGGTATCGGCAACGGCGTTTCGCTCATCATCATGGTGGGTATCATCGCCCGCCTGCCGCATGCGCTGATGGCCGAGCTGAACACGCGTTTCACCGAAGCCACCGGCGGTCTGGTGATGCTGGTTGTCGAGCTGGTGCTGCTGTTCCTCGTGTTCTGCGCCGTGATCGCGCTGGTGCAGGCCACCCGCAAGATCCCCGTGCAGTATGCCAAGCGGATCGTGGGTAACAAGCAGTACGGCGGTGTGCGCCAGTACATCCCGCTGAAGATCAACGCAGCAGGCGTTATGCCGATCATCTTCGCCCAGGCGCTAATGTTCATCCCGATGTTCTTCACCCGCTTCGAGGCTACCCGCGGATTCGCGGCCGCTTTCGCGGACTACACCGGGTTCTGGTATAACTTAGTGTTCGCGCTGCTGGTGATCGCCTTCACCTATTTCTACACGGCGATTACCGTGAACCCCAACATGATGGCCGAGGACATGAAACGCAACGGAGGCTTCATCCCGGGCGTGAAACCGGGTAAGAAGACCGTCGAATACCTCGACACCATCATGACGCGGATCACCCTTCCGGGCTCCATCTTCCTGGCGATCGTGGCTATCCTGCCGACCTTCGCGATGAAGCTGGGCATCAACAACCAGTTCGCGCTGTTCTACGGCGGTACCTCGTTGCTGATCCTGGTGGGCGTCGTCCTCGACACTCTGCAGCAGATCGAAAGCTACCTGTTGCTGCGCCATTACGACGGACTGATGAAGACGGGCCGTATCAAAGGGCGCGTCGGTTAATACGAGTTCTGAAAAATGATATACTTAAAGACAGCGGAAGAGATCGAGCTGCTGCGCGAGAACAACCTTCTGGTCAGCGCGACGCTGGCGGAAGTCGGCAAACATGTCCGGCCGGGCGTTTCGACGCTCGAGCTGGACAAGCTCGCCGAGGAGTTTATCCGTTCTCACGGCGCGGAACCCGGGTTTCTGGGTTACGGCGGCTTTCCGAATACGCTGTGCATGTCCGTCAACGAAGAGGTCGTGCACGGGATACCTTCCGCAAAGCGCATTCTGAAGGAGGGCGATGTCCTCTCGGTGGACTGCGGCACGCTTATGAAGGGGTTTTACGGTGATTCTGCATACACGTTTGCAGTAGGCGAGATCGCGCCGGAAGTGGCCGATCTGCTGAGGGTCACCAAAGAGGCTCTTTATAAAGGTGTCGCACAGGCTAAGGCCGGCAATCGCGTAGGCGATGTGGCCAGCGCTGTGCAGGAGCACGCCGAGCGGCACGGATACTCCGTGGTGCGGGAACTGGTCGGGCACGGACTGGGTCGCAAGATGCACGAAGAGCCCGAGGTTCCGAACTACGGCGCCCGGGGCAGGGGGCCTCTTCTCAAAGAGGGGATGGTCATCTGCATCGAACCCATGATCAACATGGGGGCACGTTATGTGGTTTTCGAGCGCGACGGCTGGACCGTACGCACCAGGGACCGCAAACCGTCGGCTCACTTCGAGTTCGCGGTGGCGGTCGGGAAAGAGGGCCCGGACGTACTGACCGACTTCGGTGTAATCGAACAAGCAATAAATTCGTAAGACTCCTATGGCCAAACAAGCTGCTATTGAGAAGGACGGGACGATTATCGAGGCGTTGTCCAACGCGATGTTCAGGGTTGAACTCGACAACGGCCACGTAATCACCGCCCACATTTCGGGTAAGATGCGGATGCACTACATCAAGATCCTGCCCGGCGACAAGGTAAAAGTTGAGATGTCCCCGTACGACCTGAGTAAGGGACGGATTTCGTTCAGGTACAAATAGAACAGAACCCGGGACCGGTTCGTTGGCGTGAAGCGGAGGCCGTGAGGCCCGCGATGCGCGGAGGACGTCCCACAAAGATTTCTGAAAAATGAAAGTTAGAACATCCATCAAGAAGAGAAGCGAGGATTGCAAGATCGTGAAACGCAAGGGGCGCCTCTACGTGATCTGCAAGAAGAATCCCAAGCTGAAAATGCGTCAGGGATAGTCAACGGAATCAAACAAAAAAGCATAATTCAAATTTATGGCACGTATAGTAGGTGTAGATTTACCGAGAAATAAAAGAGGGTATATAGGGCTGACCTATATCTACGGGGTCGGTCGCAGCACCGCCCTGACGATCCTCGAGAAGGCCAACGTGGATCCCGAACTGAAGGTTCAGGAGTGGAGCGACGACCAGATCGCCGCGATCCGTAACACCATCGCCGAGGAGGGATTCAAGGTCGAAGGCGAGCTCCGCTCGTCCGTTCAGCTGAACATCAAGCGACTGATGGACATCGGTTGCTACCGCGGCATCCGCCACCGTATCGGTCTTCCGGTCCGCGGTCAGAGCACGAAGAACAATGCCCGTACGCGCAAGGGTCGCAAGAAGACCGTTGCCAACAAGAAAAAAGCAACGAAGTAATCATAGAGAGTTATGGCAAAGAAAACAGGAACAGTTAAGAAGAGAGTTGTTAAAGTGGGTACCGAGGGAAAGGTATTCGTACACTCTACTTTCAATAACGTGATCATCACGATTGCGAATGCCGACGGCCAGGTTATCAGCTGGAGTTCAGCGGGTAAGATGGGTTTCCGTGGTTCCAAGAAGAATACTCCCTATGCTGCTCAGACCGCCGCTACGGACTGCGCGAAGGTAGCCTACGACCTGGGCCTGCGCAAGGTCAAGGTTTACGTGAAGGGTCCCGGCGCCGGCCGCGAATCGGCGATCCGCACCGTTCACGGCGCCGGTATCGAAGTGACCGAGATCGTCGACGTTACTCCGCTGCCGCACAACGGCTGCCGTCCGCCCAACCGCCGCCGCGTCTAATTTCCGGTCCGACGCCACCGGAGCGGTCCGTCGACGGCCACACTGGCGGGGTTTCGGGGAGTGGGGTTTTCCTTTCGGGAGGCTTCCTGCCCGGTTACAGCCCGGCCGCGGCGACAGGCGGATTGGCCGCATTCCCAACCTTGCAGGCGGAATGTCGGCGTCACTCCAAAACGGAGGCCCGCCCTTCGTTAAAACAGATTTAAAACAGTAAAGCAAACTTCTATTATGGGAAGATACATAGGACCTAAGTCAAAAATCGCCAGGAAATTCGGCGAAGCCATTTTCGGAACGGACAAATCGCTCGAGAAGAAGAACTATCCCCCGGGACAGCACGGGCTGATGCGCAAGCGCAAGAAGGTGTCGGAGTACGGCACCCAGCTGCTCGAGAAGCAGAAGGCCAAAGCTATCTACGGCATACAGGAGAAGCAGTTCCGCCGCACCTTCGAGGAGGCTGCCCGCGTGGGCGGCATCACCGGCGAGAACCTGCTCCGTATTCTGGAGTGCCGCCTGGACAACGTGGTATACCGCCTGGGCATCGCCCCGACGCGTGCCGCTGCCCGCCAGTTGGTTTCTCACCGCCACATCACCGTGAACGGCGCCGTGGTGAACATCCCTTCGTACCAGCTCCGTTCGGGCGACGTCGTGGGCGTTCGCGAGAAATCGAAGTCGCTGGAGGTGATCCAGGAGTCCCTGAGCGGCGGCCACAGCCGTTACTCGTGGCTCGAGTGGGAAGGCAGCCAGATGAGCGGCAAGTTCCTGCAGAAGCCCGACCGGGCCGATATTCCCGAAAATATCAAAGAGCAGCTTATCGTCGAGTTGTATTCTAAGTAATCATTAATCGAGGAGCAATCATTATGGCAATATTAGCATTTCAAAAGCCTGAAAAGGTAATAATGCTCGAATCCACCTCTTCGTTCGGACGTTTTGAATTCCGTCCGCTCGAGCCCGGATTTGGCATGACCGTCGGCAATGCGTTGCGGCGCATCCTGCTCTCTTCTCTGGAGGGCTATGCGATCACAACGGTGAAGGTTGCCGGTGTCGATCATGAGTTTGCTGCTATCCCCGGTGTTATGGAAGGAATGCTTGAGATCGTTTTGAACCTCAAGCAAGTGCGTTTCATCAAGACCGTCGAGAGTGTCGAGGGTGAGAAGGTGACGGTCAACGTGGCCGGTCAGAGCGAACTCACCGCCGGTTATATCTCGAACTTCTTGACCAACTTCAAGGTGTTGAACCCCGAGCTGGTGATCTGCCGCCTCGATCCCGAGGTGAAACTCCAGATCGAGCTGACGGTCGCCAAGGGCCGCGGTTACGTTCCGGCCGAGGAGAACCGTCCCGCCGATGCGGAGTTCGGTGTGCTGCCGATCGACTCGATCCACACGCCGATCAAGAACGTGAAGTATTCGGTCGAGAACTACCGCGTGGAGCAGAAAACCGACTACGAGAAACTGAATCTGGAGATCACGACCGACGGAAGCATTCATCCGAAGGACGCGCTCAAGGAGGCGGCCAAAATATTGATTCATCACTTCATGCTCTTCTCCGATGAAAAGATTACGCTGAACCTTGAGGAAAGCAGTGCGACCGAGGAGTTCGACGAGGATGTGCTCCACATGCGCCAGTTGCTGAAGACGAAGCTTTCGGAGCAGGATCTTTCGGTTCGCGCGCTGAACTGCCTGAAGGCGGCCGAGGTGGAGACGGTCGGGGACCTGGTTCGTTTCAACCGCAACGACCTGCTGAAGTTCCGCAATTTCGGCAAGAAGTCGCTTTCGGAGTTGGACGAGCTGCTCACGACGCTCAACCTGCACTTCGGAATGGACGTATCCATTTACAAACTTGACAAGGATTAACACGAACGATTAAGTAACCATGAGACATAACAAGAAAATCAATCACCTCGGCCGCCAGGCCGGTCACCGCAAGGCGCTGATGGCGAATCTGGCGAGTTCGCTGCTCATGCACAAGAGGATCAACACGACTTTGGCGAAGGCCAAGGCTCTGAGGATGTACGTCGAGCCGCTGATCACCAAGTCGAAAGAGGACACCACCCATTCGCGCCGTACGGTGTTCAGCTACCTGAAGGACAAAGAGGCTACCGCCGAGCTGTTCCGCACGATCGCTCCGAAGATCGCCGACCGTCCGGGCGGTTACTGCCGCATCCTGAAGACGGGTTTCCGTTTGGGCGATGCTGCCGAGATGTGCTTCATCGAGCTGGTTGACTTCGACGCCGCTTACACCAGCGATGCCGCTCCGAAGGCCGCTGCAGCCCCCAAGACCCGCCGCAGCCGCAGCGGGGCCAAGAAGGCCGCCGCCCCCGCCGCAGAGGCAGTAGCTGCCGATGCGCCGGATACCGCAGCCGAGGCTGCTCCTGCCAAGAAAGCAGCAGCGAAGAAACCCGCTGCCGCCAAGAAGCCCGCAGCTGCCAAGAAACCCGCGGCGAAGAAGGCTGACGAGGCCGCTGCCGAGTAACGGTTTCCTGCCGCCGGGTGCGGCCGGCGACTCGCGGTCTTACCGGCCGGTCGCCGCACACATCCCCGGCAACAGTAACATAGATGGTTTTAAACGGAGTCCCGGTTTTGCCGGGACTCCGTTTTTTGTGCGGGTTTTATTTTGGTTTACACTACACGCTGTGATTTCTGCTTCTTGCTGCTGTTCTTGCTGCGAGCTTTCCCCGGTCCGGATATTTCCCCTGGATGTGCCGCACCCCATCCTTTTTCGTCCTTGCTCCGGCCTTTTGCCTCCTTTCCGGCTTTTGCGCTGTTCCCGTCGCAGCCCGTTCCTGAGCCGTTGCAGCAGAAATTAATGATTTTACAACCTCCGCGTGCACGATTTTTGCAAGAAAATCGTTTATTTTACAGCACCGAATGGTTTATTGGCCGTCTAAATGTTAAACATTAAAAAATAGTAGTGAAATGAGTCAGATTGTAAGTGTTCATGCCAGAGAGATCCTGGATTCCCGCGGGAATCCGACCATCGAAGTCGAAGTAACCACCGCCAGCGGCGCTTTCGGCCGTGCGGCCGTGCCTTCGGGAGCATCGACGGGCGAAAACGAGGCGCTCGAACTGCGTGACGGCGATAAGGGCCGTTACGGCGGCAAGGGAGTACTGAAAGCCGTGCAGAATGTCAACGAGGTGATTGCGAAGGAGATTCTCGGCATGCCCGTAACCGACCAGGTCGGCATCGACAAAACGATGATCGCGTTGGACGGCACCCCCACGAAGAGCAACCTCGGTGCGAACGCCATCCTCGGCGTGTCGCTGGCCTGTGCCCATGCGGCTGCGAACTACGTCGGCGTGCCCCTGTGGCGCTACATCGGCGGCACGAACGCGAAAACGCTGCCCGTCCCGATGATGAACATCATCAACGGCGGCTCGCACTCCGATGCCCCGATCGCGTTCCAGGAGTTCATGATCCGTCCCGTCGGCGCGAAGAGCTTCCGCGAAGGACTGCGCATGGGCGCCGAGGTATTCCACGCGCTGAAAAAGGTGCTGCACGACCGCGGCCTGAGCACGGCGGTCGGTGACGAGGGTGGTTTCGCCCCGGCGCTGAAAGGGACCGAGGATGCGCTCGAGTCGATTATCGAGGCGGTTAAGAAGGCCGGTTACAAACCGGGCCGCAAATGCGAAGGCGGCGACGTTTCGATCGGCATGGACTGCGCCTCGTCCGAGTTCTACAAGGACGGCGTGTACGATTACACGAAGTTCGAAGGCCCTTCGGGAGCCAAACGCACCTCGTCCGAGCAGGTGGCTTACCTCGAAGAGCTCGTGGCTAAATACCCGATCGATTCGATCGAGGACGGCATGAGCGAGAACGACTGGGACGGCTGGAAAGCGCTGACCGACAAACTGGGCGGCAAATGCCAGCTGGTGGGCGACGACCTCTTCGTGACCAATGTCGAGTTCCTGAAGAAGGGTATCGAGATGGGCTGCGCGAATTCGATCCTGATCAAGGTGAACCAGATCGGCTCGCTGACCGAGACGCTCGACGCGATCGAGATGGCGCACCGCGCCGGCTACACGTCGGTCACTTCGCACCGCAGCGGCGAGACCGAAGACTCGACGATCGCCGACATCGCCGTGGCGACCAACTCGGGCCAGATCAAGACCGGTTCGATGAGCCGTTCCGACCGCATGGCCAAGTACAACCAACTGCTCCGCATCGAGGAGGAGCTGGGCGACGAAGCCGTTTACGGTTATACGAAGATTTACCGCAAATAGTAGAGGAAGGACTGCACAGCGTTCCGCTGCGCAAATCAGCCCCGCCCCAGGGCGCCTTCCCGCAAGGAACGTTGCCGAAGCGATCGTGCTGCAAGTGGCGCTGCCGCGGCGCGATTAACCCGCGTCCGGTTCAGCCGCTGCGGCGGCAAATGCCTCGCAGCCCGCAACGGCGGGAATCCCGCAGCCTGTAAGGGCGTGGGCCCGGTACTCCGGTTTCGCGGTATCGCTTCCGGCTTTACGCCCTGGAATTTCAGCAAAGGCATCCCCGAAAGGGATGCCTTTCGTTTATTCAGCCGTTCCGCTGCGCGCCCGGCAGCCGGGAATTTCAAAACCCCGAAAATTTGCCGCAGCTTTTCATATCGTTTCCCGGACTACTTGTATCTCCCGGCCCTTTTGTCGTCTCCTTATGTCCGGTATGTCAAAAAAATGGACAAAATAGCGTCCGGTTCCTTCAATGTCGATTTGATGTAATGTCTTTTGTATTAGCGATATAATTGCAGGGGCGAATTTTTGTTTGCAAAAACTAATGTTTTAGTTGATAAAACTAAGAATATAGTTTATATTTGTGTTGACAGTAGGCCGGAACCTCCGGCCGCACAATCAGAAACTCCGCCTGCGGGCGGTAAGCGATTTTACCATGAGCAAAAAAGAGATCCGGGAGCTGACCAAAGCCGAGCTCGAAGTGATGCAGATCCTTTGGGACAAGGGAGAGGCGTTCGTCAGCGAGTTGCTCGAGGCGATGCCCGAGCCGCGTCCGGCCTACAACACGGTTTCGACGATCGTACGCATCCTCGAAAAGAAAGGGGTGGTCGGCTACACGCCCGTCGGCAAGAGCCACCGCTACCGGCCGCTGGTGGCCAAGGAGGCGTACACGCGCAGCTTTATGAACTCGGTGATGAGCAACTTTTTCGACAATTCGCTTTCGCAGATGGTTTCGTTCTTCTGCGAGAAGGAGGACCTTTCGGTGCGCGAAACCGAGCGTATCCTGGCGATCGCCCGCGAGGCGATCGAGAAGAAAAAAGGGGTAGGGCGGTAGCCGCCCGTATGGCCGCTTCCCGCTCCGGCCCTGCGGTTTCCCGCACCCTGCTCGCGTACTTGTTGCACCGTACAGCGGTTTCCTTTGTTCCGGCACGTTTCACCGGCCTGTATTTTCTGCACCTGCATCTCTGCAAACATATATTTACAAACACTACCTCACTTTTTAACCTGTCTTCCGATACTCCCGACAGACCCCCGTAACCTTAAAATTCCCCCGCTATGTGGAGTACATTACCTTACCTCGTCAAAGTCCAGATCTGCTTCGCGCTGTTATGGATCGTCTACAGGTTTTTCTTGCAGCGTGACGGTCGGTTTGCCCGTTCGCGCGCCTATCTGTTGTTGTCCGTACCGGTGTCGTTCCTGATTCCGCTGCTGTCGATCCCTGTGTTGCCGGCCTCACAGCCTGCGCCCGTTCCGGCTGTTCCGGTCGCCGCGGTCGCCGAAGCCCCCGTTCGGGCGCAGCCTGTTTCCGCTGCGGAGGATGCCTCGCTTTTCGCTGAGGCGGCTCCGGCGGCCCTTTCCGCATCCCCGGCGCCATCCCCGGCTTCCGGCGCCGCTTCTGCCATGACTGCCGTGACTGTTGCCTCTCCCGGTGCGCAGGCTTCGGCATTCTTCCGGGAGGCGGCCGCTTCGGCCTTCGCCGCGCTGGTTCCGGCCGGCTGGTCCGGGCTGATGTACGCCTGGCTGCTTTGGTGCGGCATTGCCGGCTCGCTATTGCTGCTGCTGTATTATTTGGGGCACACGCTGCGTTGGGTCAGGCTGATGCGCGAGGGCAACGTTTCCCGGATGCTCGATGACGTGCGTGTCGTCTACAGCCCGGCTGTGTCGAGCCCCTGCTCGCTGTTCAACTGCATTTTCATCAACCGCCGGGATTTGGGCGAAAACGAATTTCGCGAACTGATGGCGCACGAGCTTTGCCACATCCGGCTGCGCCACAGCTGGGACCGGCTGCTGGCCGTCGTGGTGACGCTTTTCTGCTGGTGGAATCCCTTCGTCTGGTTGTGGCACCGTTCGCTGTGCGAGGTGCATGAATACCAGGCCGACGACGCCGTGTTGCAGTGCGGGTTCGATGCGGAACAATACATCATGTTGATGGTCAGTTCCGTTGCCGGTGCCCGTACGACGCTCGCGAGCGGTTTCAGTTACTCGCTGGTGCGTAAACGCCTGCAAATGCTCTCCCGTGGGGCTTCGCGCAGGGCCGGGCTGCGCATGCTGCTGGTGGTGCCCGCCCTTGCGGTGTTGCTCGCGCTCTTCTCGTTCACCGAGCGGCCGGTCGCAGCCGGCAGCCCGGAACAAGTTCCTGCCGAACTCTCCGACCAACTGCTTTCCGCGTTCGGTTATTCCGCCGATGCGGTTCCGGCCGCCGTGCAGGCCCAAACGGCCGCGGAGGAAGGGCCGATACTCTTTTCCGGGGACGATACCGTCCCGTCGGATGATGCCGAACCGACCGCTGCGGTACAGCCCGGTGCGGCTTTCGCGGACGCATCCGGCGTTTCCGGATACGGTGCTCCGGTTTCGAGGGAGTCTCCTGCCGTACAGCGCGTCTCGTCAAAGGGCGATGATGTCGTGATTATGGTCGACGGCAAAGTCGATCCTCGCGGGGTGCAGGCGCTCAATGAGCTCGATCCGTCGGATGTCGAACGGATTACCGTGGGGACCAAAGACTCTCCGGTGGTGATGGTGACGACCAAACGCTACTTGCGTGACTACCCGGAGGAGGCCGCCGCGATCCGCCAGCGCGAGGGTGATTTCGGCGTCAGGGAGTTTCTGAACGCTTCGGCCGAAGATCCGCAGGCGAGTGCTGGATCCCGTGCCGGAGGTTCCGTTCCGGTGAAGGCCGATGGTTGGGACGAGGCGATCGAGGCTGCCGCTGCGGCCATCGAGCAGAGTGCGCTGAAGCTGGCCTCCTCGACGTTGGACCTGACGGCGAATGCGCTCGGTGCCGCTTCTTCCGGGAGCGCTGTTTCATCCCGGGGTAGAATCTCCGCCTCCGGCGACGTTTCGCGGGCAAAGCCGGAGGCCGCGCGGGTCGAAGAGGATATTGCAAAAGCCAAAGCTGACATCGAACGTGCCAAAACCGAAGTTGTGGCCGAGGCCGCCCGGCTCCGCAAGCAGTTGGACGACGACACCTCTCGTTGGGCCGGGACCTTCGCCGGACAATATGCCGGCGACAGCAGGGAGACCTCCAAAAGCCACGTGCAGGACAATATGGTCCGCCTGACCCGTTTCGCGGGACAGACGATCACCGGTGTTTCGGCCTCGTCCGGTTTCAGTGTCGAGGTGCGCAAATCGAACAGCACTTCCGTTGAGATCGTGATGCCTGCCGAATGGCAGCAGTACCTGACCTGCGAGCTGACCCCGGACGGGGTGGTGCAGCTGGGCCTCGACACCAAGAGGCTTTCCGGTTCCAGGGGACTGCGCATCAACAAGGGACAGCTTACGGCCGTGGTAAGCCTGCCGAAGCTTAGCCTGCTGAAGTGTTCCAGCGGTGCCGTGATCCGTTGTACCGGTATTTTCAAGGGCGGTACCGTGCAGTTGCGGGCCTCTTCCGGCGGCATGGTCGACGGTTTGAGCCTGAAGGCCTCCGAGGCGCTTATCGACGCCTCTTCGGGCGGTGGGATCCGGAATGTGGCCGTTACCGCTCCGAAAGCAGGTGTGGAAATCTCTTCCGGGGCCGTGGTCAAAGGGGTGTCGCTCGATGTCACGGCACTCACGTGCCAAGCCTCTTCCGGCGCCGTCGCCACCCTCGAACACACCGGAAACAACTCGATGCTGAATACCTCTTCGGGCGGTGTGATCCGGATTACCGGTTCGACTCGGATCCTGACGGTCAACAAGTCCCGTTCCGGCGGAAACATCAATACCGACGGCTACACAGTGTCTTATCGCGTGCAATAGTTTTTACCGGGGGCGTCTCTCTTTCAGCCTCCTGTCCTATACAGTTCCTCCCTATAGAGTCGGTTCCGGGGCTCCGGTCATTCCGGGTCCGGACCCGCCGTCTCCTTACGTCCCGTTTTTTATCCGTTCCCGTGACCTCCCGATCCTGTAAAATCCCGGCTTCCGTGAGCCCGGTTCCCCGAAAAGCCGTTCCCGGAATCCCGGACCTTTTCTTAAAACACCTACAAATTTTCCTAAAACCCGATAGTATGAAAAAACTGATTCTTCTTTTCTCGGTGGTTGCCGCAGCGGCAATGACCGGCTTTTATGCCCAGGGGCGTCCCGATGCTGGGGCGATTTCCGCTGCGGGCGACCGGCAGATGTACCGTGTGACCCGTTTCGAGGGGCAGCCGATTACCGGCGTCTCCGCATCGGTGGGATTCCGTGTCGAGGTGAATGAGTCGGCCCGCACTTCGGTTCGGGTCGAGATTCCGGCCGAATGGCAGGATCGCCTGATTTGCGAAATTTCGCCCGAAGGGGTGGTGCGCCTGGGGATCGACACCGAGGGCCTTCGGAATTTCCGCGGCCACGACCTGACGGCGGTGGTCAATCTCGGCAAAGTCGATGTGATGAAAGCCTCCACCGGGGCGAAAATCACCTGCAACGGCAGTTTTACGGGCGGCAATGCGGAGATCAGCGCCTCCACGGGCGGCATGGTCAGCGGCCTGACGCTGACTGCATCCGGCGTGGGGATCAAAGTGTCTACCGGCGCTTCGGTCAAAGATTTGCATATCGTAGCCGGGCAGGTGACTGCCGAAGGCTCGACGGGCGCTTCGCTGAGCGGTGCCGTGTTCGACGCTTCGGCGCTGTCGTGCAAAGCGGGCACCGGGGCTTCCCTCTCGATGTCGCATACGGGACAGTCGGCCGCTTTAGCCTCCAACACGGGTGGCAGCATCCGGATTTCCGGTTCGACGGGCAGCCTCACGGTCAACAAATCCCGTACCGGCGGCCGAGTCGACACCGGCAATTACAAAGTGGATAAATAGATTTACCGAAAATGCCGGTCCGGCATTTTTCCGCTTGCCCGCCGGGCGCGGCGGCGTGTACCGTTCGGAGCTATTGGTAGTCGCCCATCAGGTAGGCTTTGATGAAGTCGCCGATCTCGCCGTCCATCACCCTTTGTACGTCCGAGGTCTGGTGCCCGGTGCGGTGGTCCTTCACGCGGCGGTCGTCGAACACGTAGCTGCGGATTTGCGACCCCCATTCGATCTTCTTTTTTTGTCCTTCCAGCTCGTTTTGCAGTTCGCGGCGTTTGTCCAGCTCGATCTGGTAGAGCTTCGAACGCAGGATGCGCATCGCATTTTCCTTGTTCATGATCTGCGAGCGCGTTTCGGTGTTCTCGACCATAATCCCCGAGGGCAGGTGGCGCAGGCGTACGCCGGTTTCGACCTTGTTGACGTTCTGGCCGCCCTTGCCGCCGCTGCGGTATGTGTCCCATTCGATGTCGGCGGGGTTGATCGTGATCTCGATCGTGTCGTCCACCGCAGGCGATACGAACACCGAAGCGAAGGTGGTCTGGCGCTTGTTGTTCGCGTTGAACGGGGAGGGGCGCACGAGGCGGTGCACGCCGCTCTCGCTTTTGAGGTAGCCGTAGGCGAACTCGCCGACGAATTCGAGGGTCGCCGACTTGATTCCGACCTCCTCGCCGTCCTGCACGTCGACCACCTTGACCTGGTAACCGTTCGCTTCGCCCCAGCGCATGTACATGCGCATCAGCATCGAAGCCCAGTCGAGGCTTTCGGTGCCGCCCGCGCCGGAGTTGATTTCCATGATCGCGCCGAGCCGGTCCTCTTCGCCGCCCAGCATGTTGCGCATTTCGAGCGCCTCGATCATCTCCAGTACCCGGCCGTATTGCGCGTCGAGCTCCTCGGGGGCCGATACCCCCTCGCGGATGAATTCGGGCAGCAGGTGCAGCTCTTCCATCGCCGAGGCGATCGCATCGTAGGCGGTGATCCAGTATTTGATCCCGGCCACCTTTTTCAGCTGCTCCTCGGCCTTGCCCGGATCGTCCCAGAAGTCCGGCGCATGGGTCAGCGACTCCTGCTCGTCGAGTTCGAGCCGCCGGTCGTCGATATGCAAGTGGGTATGGAGCGCCGTTTGCCGCTCCTCGAGCGCTTTGATCTGTTCGGTGGTAACCATCTTTCGTGTCGTTTATGGCTGTTCGGTTCGTCCGGTCAGTTTGTCCGGTTTTGTTCATCCGGTTCTGTTTGTTCGTCCGGTCAGTTTGTCCGGCCGTTCGTCCGGTTCGTTGTATCGTTTTTTATTTCTCGCAGTAGGCGTGCCTTGCATCTTTCCCCGCCCTGCTTTTTCCCGCACCTCCGGTCGCTGGCCGCGGCATGTGCCGCCCTGCCGTTTCCGTCCTCACGTTGCCCCGGGGGCCTGTCTGCCGCGTGCCGGTGCCTCCTGCAGGCGGACCTCTTGGCCGGAGGTCGTTTGACCTGCCTCCGCCGGTACTTTCGCGGGGTCCTTCCGGCTTGTTGGGGGACCGGCTGGGGTGCGCCGTGCAGTGCCGCTCCGCTGCCCGGTTACTTTTCCGGATTCGGTTTGCTGTCGGGTGTCGAGGGATGGTCCGTCGCTCCCGAAACCGAACAGGGAATGCCCAGCGCCTCGACCCGCGCCCCGATCCTCATCAGCTCTCCGAGCGGAATCTTCTCCAGTCCGTGCGCCGGGGTCTCGCGGTCGATCGTGTAGATCATCACCTGCTGCGGGGCCACCTCGCGGATCAGCTCCAGCCAGGTGGACACCTCCGCTTCGGTGGTGTTGTCCACCCTGCGGCCGTCGTACATGCCGCGCAGGAACATCGTCTGTACGATCAGCCGTCCCCCGAAGAGCTTCATCAGCCGTACCGTTTCTGCCACGCCGGCGCGTCCCCGCGGCTGGTCGATCAGGCGCACCGTTTCGTCCAGCGCCGAATCGAGCTTGAGGATGTTGTTGTCCACCTTCAGCAGTGCGCGGCGCACATTGTCACGGCCGATCATCGTCGCGTTGCTCAGCACCGACACCTTTGCCGACGGACACAGCTCGTCGCGTACGGCGATCGTGTCGGAGATGATCTCCTCGAACTGCGGGTGCATCGTCGGTTCTCCGTTGCCCGCGAAGGTAATCACGTCGGGCGGCGTTCCTGCGGCGGCCATCTCCCGCAGTTTCGCGCGCAGCAGCGTCCGCACCTCTTCGCGCGTGTTGAAACGGGGCTTGAAGCCATGTTTGCCCCAGCCGCATTCGCAGTAGATGCAGTCGAAGTTGCAAAGTTTGTTGTCGGTGGGCAGCAGGTTCACCCCGAGCGACAGTCCGAGTCGGCGGCTGTGCACGGGACCGAAGATGACGCGGTCGAAAAGAATGGTGCTCATGGTTGCGGGTAGGGTTGTTTGTCTGTCGCGCGGCATACGGGCCCGGCTCGTTGCGGCCCGTTCGGTTCCTGTGCGGATACTTCCGTCCGGTACCTGTCCCGTTGCAGGGCGCCCCTCAAAGATACAAAAAAGTTGCCGGAAAGCGCAGGGAGTCGGTATTGCTGTTTGCTCCGGAAGGATTTGTTCCCGCCTCCGGGGGCCCCGGAGGGTTTTACGCGAGTTGCTGCATTTCGATCAGGTGTGCGTAGATGCCGCCGCGCTCCATCAATTCGTGGTGCGTACCCTGTTCGGCGATCCGGCCGTGCTCGATCACGATGATCTTGTCGGCGCCCACGATCGTGCTCAGGCGGTGCGCGATTACCAGCGACGTGCGCCCCTTGAGCAGCGAACCGAGGGCCTCCTGCACGAGCTTTTCCGATTCGGTGTCGAGTGCCGAAGTGGCCTCGTCGAGGATCAGGATGTCGGGGTTTTTGAGCACCGCGCGCGCGATGCTGAGGCGCTGGCGCTGCCCGCCGGAGAGCTTCATGCCCCGGTCGCCGACGTTCGTGTCGTAGCCGTGCTCGGTCTCGCGGATAAAACCGTCCGCGTTGGCCACCCGTGCGGCGGCTTCCACTTCGGCGTCCGTCGCGTCGCGTTTGCCGAGGCGGATGTTGCCCGCGATCGTGTCGTTGAACAGGATCGTCTCCTGCGTGACGATGCCCATGTGGCTGCGCAGGCTGTCCAGCTGGTATTCGCGCAGGTCGATCCCGTCCACGAGGATCGCACCCGAGGTAACGTCGTAGAAGCGCGGGATCAGGTCCGAAAGCGTCGATTTGCCGCCGCCCGAGGGTCCTACGAGCGCCACGGTCTCGCCCTTGCGGATCGTGAAGCTGACCGAGTCGATCACCTTGCGCGAATCGTCGTACGAGAACGACACGTCGCGGAACTCGATACTGTCGCGGAACTGTTCCAGCCGGACGGCTCCCGTCGCTTCGGGGATGCGGCTCTTCTCGTCGAGCAGTCCCAGCACGCGGTCGCCCGCGGCGATGCCCTGGTTGATGTTGCTGAAGGCGTCGGTGAACGAGCGCACCGGGCGCGTAATCTGTGTGAAGATGGCGAGGTAGGCGATGAACCCGGCCGCTTCGAGCCGTCCGTCCAGCACGAGGCTGCCGCCGTAGAGCAGCAGCACGGCCGCGGCCGAAATGCCGAGGAATTCGCTCATCGGCGAAGCGAGCTGCTGGCGCCGCGCCATCGAGCGCGTGATGCGCGAGTAAATATCGTTGATTTTGCGGAATTTACCGGTAATGTACCCCGTCGCGTTGTAGCCCTTGACCACTTTGACGCCGGTGAGCGCCTCGTCCAGCAGGCTGGTCATGTCGCCGAAGTTCTCCTGCGCCTGTTTGGCCGACTTGCGCAGCCGTTTGACGATCGAACCGATGAGCAGTGCCGTGAGCGGCAGGAAGATCGCCGAGAAGATCGTCAGTTCCCACGAGATTTTGACCAGCGCGATCATGTAGCCGATAATCAGGAACGGTTCGCGGAAGGCGACCTGCAGCGTGTTGGTGATGCAGAACTGCACGACGGTGACGTCCGAAGTGATCTTCGAGATGATGTCGCCCTTGCGTTCGTTGCTGAAGTAGCCCACGTGCAGGCCCATCACGTTGTCGAACACCGCGTTGCGCAGGCGGCGCAGCGTGTGGATCTTCATGTTTTCGATGGTCCACTGGCCCAGGTAGCGGAACATGTTGCTCAGCAGGGCCGACGAGACGATGAAGATGCTCAGGAAGAGCATCACGTTCATCACCGAGTAGTCGGGGCCGTAGATTTTGTAGAGCAGGAAGTTGACCAGCCGGTCGAAGTAGTCCATGTTCAGCGCGAAGGCGGGCATCGAGGTGACCTGTGCGATCTGCTTCGCGGGGTCGAACAGCGAGTTGAGGATCGGGATGATCATCACGAAATTGAACGTGTTGAACAGCGAGTAGAAGAGCGTGTAAAAGAAGTAGGGTATCGCGTATTTTTCGATCGGTTTGGCGAATCCGAGCAGTCTCCAGTAGGTGTTCATCGGCGGGTGTTTATCGGTTTGTCAGTTCTGTTTTCGTATGTTGTGTTTTGCTCCGGACGCTGCCTGTACTTTGTCGTTTCGTCCGTATTTTCCCGGTCGTTCCGGGCTTCCGTGCCTTTTTTGCTCTTGTTCCCGGCCTGCTGCCGTCATGCGAGCTTCCGGTCTTTGCGGTTGTTTTCGGGTCCGGCTTCACGTTCGCCCCGGCCCGCGGCACACCGCCCCGCACCATCGCCGCCGTCCTGCCGGGGGGCGAGACGCTCCGGGACACTCAGTCGCAAAAGTAATCCAAAATCGGGATAACCCCCGATAATTTCGGACGAAAGGAGCCGTTTTCCCTCGATTTTGTTAATTTTGTGGAACAAAATACCAATCAGACTCTTTTTCACCACTATGGAAACAGTACTAAGCGGCATCCGTTCGACCGGCCGGCTGCACCTGGGCAACTACTTCGGGGCCCTGCGCAATTTCGTCAAGATGCAGCACACCGACCGGTGTTTCTTTTTCATTGCCGACTACCACTCGCTGACCACCCATCCCGATCCCAAAGCGCTGCACGGCAACGTAAAGAACGTGCTGGCGGAGTACCTTGCCGCCGGCCTCGATCCCGAGGTGGCGACGATCTATATCCAGAGCGACGTGCCGCAGGTGGCCGAGCTGTCGCTGCTGCTGAGCATGCACGCCTACATCGGCGAGCTGGAGCGCACCGCTTCGTTCAAGGATAAAATCCGCAAACAGCCCGAAAACGTCAACGCGGGGCTGTTGTGCTACCCGGTGCTGATGGCCGCCGATATCCTGCTGCACCGCGCCACGCGCGTACCGGTGGGCAAGGACCAGGAGCAGCACCTCGAACTGACGCGCCGCTTCGCGCGCCGCTTCAACCAGATTTACGGCACCGAGTTCTTCCCCGAGAGCCAGCCTTACAACTTCGGCGAGGCGTCGGTCAAGATTCCGGGTCTCGACGGCACCGGCAAGATGGGCAAGTCCGAGGGTAACGGCATCTTTCTCTCCGATCCGGACGAGGTGATCCGCAAGAAGGTGATGAAGGCGGTGACCGACAGCGGCCCGACGGCTCCCGACAGTCCGATGCCGGAGGTGATCGCGAACCTGTTCACGATCATGAAGGCCGTTTCGACCCCCGATACCGTCGAGCACTTTACAGGGCTTTGGAACCGCTGCGAAATCCGTTACGGCGACCTGAAGAAGCAGTTGGCCGAAGATATTATCAAGACCGTGGCGCCGATCCGCGCGAACATCGGCGACATCCTCGCCGACGACGCTTACCTGCACAAGGTGGCTTCGATGGGGGCGGAGAGGGCGCGCGCGAGTGCCGACCGGACCGTTTCGCAGGTGCGCGAGATCATGGGCATTACGCGATTTTAGCGGCTCCTGATCCTTCGGATTCGTGCTTCGCGGTCGAAAGGACAGCGGGCGGTAACGGACAGCCCTGCTTCGGCGTTGCGGTCCTCCGGCTGCGAAACCGGTTTACCTGCCGAGGCTTTGCCTTCACTGCACGCCCGGAATTACAGTTCCGGTTCGTGCGGACGTTCGGCAAACCCGAGCAGGTGCCAAACCTTGTTTCTAACGCCGGAGGACCGCAACGCCGAAGCTGATACGAATTCCCGCCTGTACCGGGCCGCCACCCCGAAGGAGGCACACCCGAAAGGCAGATCTGCACCCGGCAACCAAGCGCACCCGGAAGAGAGGCCTGCGCCACGGATTGGGATAAGGAATGTACCGCGCAAGACGCGCCGGTGCAAGATGCAACAGTAGAGATGAGTTATTCCACCAGAGGGACATACCGGCGGCTCGGGCTGCTGTACCGCTACCTGATCGTGGCGACGAAGCGGCTCTCGCAGAAGCAGCTGATGATTCTGCTGGCCGTCGTCGTCGGGCTCGCCGCAGGCTTCGCGACCTACCTTTTCGAAGGGTTGCTGGTGTTGGTGCGCACCGGGCTGACCAGTTGGCTGGCGATCGACACGGCCAGCCCGCTCTACCTGGTCTACCCGATCATCGGCGTGATCCTCGCGACGCTTTTCGTGCGCTACTGGGTGCGCGACGATATCTCCGAAGGGGTGACGCGCGTACTCTATGCGATGAGCAAAAAGGGCTCCCGCATCAAGCCGCACAACTGCTATACGTCGGTGGTGGCCAGCGCGACGACTATCGGTTTCGGCGGTTCGGTCGGCCCCGAGGCGCCGATCGTGCTGACCGGTTCGGCCATCGGCTCGAACATCGGTCAGTTCATGCGGCTCAACTACCGGGACATCACGCTGCTGCTCTGCTGCGGTGCGGCGGGCGCCCTTTCGGCCGTGTTCAAGGCGCCGATCACGGGCGTCGTCTTCGTGCTCGAAATCCTGATGCTCGACATTACGGTGAGCTCGATCATCCCGCTGCTCATCTCGACGGTCACGGCCACCTCGCTGATGTTTTTCCTCAACGGCTTCGAACCTGTTTTCAGCATCGAGATCAAGACCTTCAGCCTGCACAACATCCCGTTCTACGTCGTCCTGGGCACGCTGTGCGGGTTCATGTCGTACTACTTCACACGCATCAATACGGCTATCGGCGGCGCGTTTGCCCGCCTCAAAACCCTGGGGCGCAAATGGCTCGTGGGCGGCGTGGTGATCGGCCTGCTGATCTTTATTTTCCCGCCCCTTTACGGCGAAGGGTACGAGGCGATGGTCGACCTGATGCACGGCAACATCGACGCGCTGTTCGACAATTCGATGTTCTTCTCCTACCGCCACATCGGGTGGCTCGTGGCGCTCTACCTGGTCGCGACGCTTTTCTTCAAGGTGGTGGCGATGGCCGCCACGACCGCCGCCGGCGGGGTGGGGGGCACCTTCGCGCCGTCGCTCTTCGTCGGCGCGTTCACCGGCGCTTCGGCCGCCTTTATCCTCGACACCTATTTCGGTTTCGATGTCCCGATCGTCTCGTTCACGCTGGTGGGCATGGCGGGGGTGATGTCCGGCGTGATGAAGGCTCCGCTCACGTCGATCTTCCTGATCGCCGAACTGACCAACGGCTACTCGCTTTTCGTTCCGCTGATGCTCACTTCGGCCGTTTCGTTCGGTATCAGCTACTATTTCGAACCCTATTCGATCTATACGAAAAAACTCTACCAGAGCGGCGAGCTGCTCACGCACAACAAAGACCGTTCGGTGCTGGTCTTCCTCGACCTGAAGCGGCTGATGGAGACCGATTTCCACCCGGTGACGATGGACACGACCCTGGGCGACGTGGTGCGTCTCATCTCGTCGGTGCGTCGCAATATCTTCCCGGTGGTGAGCCGCGACGGGGTGCTGCTGGGGGTCGTCCAGCTCGACGACCTGCGGGCGGATATGTTCGACCCGGCCAAGTACGATACGAAGATCGACGCCTACATGATCCCGCCGCCCGATGTGGTCTATCCCAACGAGCAGATGGGCAGCGTGCTCGATGCGTTCGAGCAGTCGAAGGCGTGGATGCTTCCGGTGATCGACAGCGACCGGCACTACCTCGGCTTTATCTCCAAGTCGCGCATCCTGGCGGCCTACCGCGACCAGTTGGTCGCGATCAGCGAAGAGTAACCGCGCGTTTGTCGTCGCGTTCCCGTATCCTTCTTGGCTTGTCGTTGCCCCTCTCGCGCTTGCCTTGTATCGTCCTGCCGCCGTGCATCCGGTCGTTCCGCCCTCAATAAAAAACCGGCTCCCGAAGGAGCCGGCATACAAACAAGGCGGTTACTCTGAACAATCAGACAGAGTAAATATAGCCCGGAAATTCCGGTTTTGCAAGTCCGGGAAGCATTTTTCCGGAACTAACCCGCGCGGCACAGCATCCCGCCCGGGGTTATACGTCTGCCGGGAAGGTTTTTTTGTCGTGCGCCTGGGCCCGGATTTCCGCATCCGGCTCGCCGTCGCGTTCCGCCGGAATGTCCCGTGGCCCGGCGCCGTCTTCGGCTATGCTCTGCTGGTGGCGGTTCCGGTAGGCGGCGGGCGTCATGCCGTACTCCTTTTTGAAAAGTTTGATGAAGTGCGACGTGTTCGGGAAGTTGCACGCGAGGCCGATCTCCGAGATCGACTTGTTGGTCGAGATCAGCAGCAGGCGCGAGTGCATCAGCCGCTGGCGGATGAACCATTTGTGCGGCGGCTCGAAAAAGTGCTTGCGGAACTCCTTCTTGAACGAGGTGAGACTCCGGTTGCATTTGGCCGCCAGTTCCTCGATCGAAATATCCGTGAAGATGCTGTTGTGCACGATCTGTTCGAAGTTCTCCTTGGTCAGGTCCATGTTGCTCAGGATTTTGCTTTTGAGGCAGCACTCGCCCTGCGACAGGATCAGGTAGACCAGTTCGGTGAGCTTCAGGTGGACGGCCGTGTCGTCGTCGGCGAACAGGTTGTCGCGCAGTCCGGCATTGATCGCGGAGAAGAAGTTTTTCAGCGCGGGCCATCCCGGGGCCACGACGTGCGACTGCTTTTCGCATTCGGGACAGCTGTGGTCGTTGGTGATCGCCAGCTGGTAGGTCAGGCTCAGGTTGTTGAGTATCCTGGCGAGTTGTTCCGAGGTGTAGTAGAAGACCACCTGCTCGAAATTCCTGCTGCCGGTGGGAACGTCCTCGGTGTAGTGGGTTCCGGCACTGAGGTAGAAGACCTCGCCCGCGCCTACCGCATGGCGCACGTCGCCGTAGTAGATGTATTTGGTGCCGCGCCGTACATAGCCTATGCAGTGCCTTGTCAGCGTGTGCGACTGGATTCCGATGCGCGAAGGCTGGACATACTTGACCACCGTCGGTTGCTGCGGGACCGGGGGAATGGATTTGGGGAGGTGCTTTGGCATATTCTCGAACTTTTTATTTTACGACGTGGGAGCGACTGCTTTGACCGGAACCCGGGGAGAAACCGGGCAGCAACAGGGTGTACGGCAAATATACAATGCAAGATTTGAAATTACAATATAATATTTATATATTTTAATATTCTATTTAAACCCCGGAACTGTCAAAAACGATGCAAAATCCATTGTCTATAGTTTCTATTTACGCAAAGTGCGTATCCGAAAAATGTTTTCCGGGACACTTCCGGCAATGGGATCCGGCACGTTTGCGGTATCTCGGGAAAATGGCTACTTTTGCCGTTGTCGCGCTGTGTTTATCGTGGCTGTAAAGCCCTGCCGCTGCCGCCCTGCCGCAGGCTCCGGTCCTTTCGGCCTCCCGCACCGCCGCCGGCGTCCGCGCATTCCCTGCTTTTTTGCGCCCCGGTCCGGAAATTCCGTCGCTCCGGCGCCACTAATATAACAAAACGTTCGTACAATACCATAAAACGTTCAAACAGCCCAAGCCGATATGGAACCCGAAACCCTTTCCGAACTGCTCTCGTTCGACCGCGAACACCTGTGGCATCCTTATACCTCGATGGCCGATCCGCTGCCGGTCTATCCCGTGGCGCGCGCCGAAGGGGTGTGGATCGAGCTCGGTGACGGCCGCCGGCTGATCGACGGCATGTCGTCGTGGTGGTCGGCCGTGCACGGCTATAACCATCCGGCGCTCAACGCTGCCGCACAAGCCCAGTTGCGGGAGATGTCGCACGTGATGTTCGGCGGCTTCACGCACCGTCCCGCCGTCGACCTGGCCCGCCGCCTGCTGCGGCTGACGCCTGCGGGGCTCGAAAAGATCTTCTACTGCGATTCGGGCTCGGTAGCCGTCGAGGTGGCCGTCAAAATGGCGATGCAGTACATGTACGCGCAGGGCACGCCGCAGAAGAACACGCTCGCCACGATACGCAGCGGCTACCACGGCGATACGTGGCACGCGATGTCGGTGTGCGATCCGGTCACCGGCATGCACTCGCTCTTTTCGGGCCGCCTGCCGATCCAGTACTTCGTGCCGCGTCCGGAGGTGCGTTTCGGCGCGGAGTGGGACGAACGGGACTTCGCCCCGATGGCCGAACTGCTCGAGCGCCACCACGACACGCTGGCGGCCGTGATCCTCGAACCCGTCGTGCAGGGTGCGGGCGGCATGTGGTTTTACCACCCGGAGTACCTACGCCGCCTGCGCGAGGCGTGCGACCGTTACGGCGTCCTGCTGATCGCCGACGAAATCGCGACCGGGTTCGGCCGCACGGGCCGCATGTTCGCCTGCGAGTGGGCCGGCATCACGCCCGACATCCTGTGCGTAGGCAAGGCGCTGACGGGCGGTTACCTCTCCTTCGCCGCCGTGCTGGCTACGGATCGTGTGGCGCAGACCATTTCGGCGGGCGATCCGTCCGAGTTCATGCACGGGCCCACCTTCATGGGCAACCCGCTCGCCTGCGCGGTGGCCGGCGCGTCGCTGCGGCTGCTGGAAGAGAACTCCCCGCTGCCGCGCATCGCCGAAATCGAGGCGCTGCTCGGCCGGCTGCTCGCTCCTGCGCGCCAGTGGCCGCAGGTGGCCGACGTGCGTGTGCTGGGCGCGATCGGTGTCGTCGAGATGCGTCGCCCGGTGGATATGGCGACATTGCAGCGGCGCTTCGTTGAAGAGGGTATCTGGGTGCGCCCGTTCGGGCGGCTGGTTTACCTGATGCCTCCCTTCGTCATCCGGGACAACGAACTGGAAGCACTCGCCCGCGGCCTGCTGAAGGTGATTTCGGAAGTGGAATAACTCCAGGGTAGATCTTCCGTCCTCCGTTGCAGGGGGGCTTTTCGGAACCCCGGCGCATGCGCCGGGGTTCTCTGTTGCCGTATGTCGTATTTTCGTGTGCCTGTACGCGTTTGGTCCTGTTTCGGTATCTTGTCCTGTGTTTTGCGGGGGGGCACCCTCTTTCCATGTGCCGTTTCCGTGCCGCAGTGTGCGGTACCGGTATTTCGGCGTCCCGTCCTGTATTGCTGCGCGCAGCTTTTGCGTGGCGGGATGCCGTTCTTTTACGCTCCCGTGTTTCGGGTTCGGGTGTCCGGGTGGCTGTTCGTATGCTTTTGTACGCCGTATCCGGCGCGCCCCTTTCCGTCTTTTGGATGGCTTTCGGTCCGGTCTTACCGGTGGATTACCCCGGAGCCGACCAGCTCGTCGCCGTCGTACCACGCGGCGAACTGCCCTGCGGTGACGCCGCGCTGCGGCCGGTCGAAGACGATGTAACCGCCCTGCTCCGTGACGTGCAGCACACCGCCCTGCAACGGCTGCCGGTAGCGGATGCGCATCGAGAAGCGGGCGCTGCCGCCCGGCTGTAACGCGCGGTCGGGCCGGATCCAGTGCATCTCTTCGGGCAGGATCCGCAGCGCACGCCGGTAGAGTCCCGGATGCTCCTGGCCCATGCCCACGTAGAGTACGTTGTGTTCCACGTCGCTCGCGATCACGAACAACGGTTCCGCGTAGCCGCCCACGCCGAGGCCTTTGCGCTGGCCGATGGTGAAAAAGTGTGCGCCGCGGTGCGTGCCCGCCTGCCTGCCCGCTTCCGGCGTATACCGGTAGGGTTCCGCCAGCGCGTCGAGCTGCTCCTGCGAGAACGGCCCGTCGGCCGGAAGCTCCCAAGCTGTACTGCGCTCCCCCGGTGCCGCAATCCGCCCGCGCAGCGCATACCCCGGCCACGAGGCCGGAATCTCGACGATCGCACCCTCGCGCGCCTTGAGCTGCTGCTGCAGGAAGACCGGTAGGTCCACCTTGCCGACGAAGCAGATGCCCTGCGAATCCTTGCGCTGCGCGGTGGCGAGGTGCTGTTCGGCCGCGATGCGCCGTACTTCGGGTTTGAGCAGGTGCCCGATCGGGAAGAGCGCGCGCGAAAGCTGTTCCTGCGTAAGCTGGCAGAGGAAATAGCTCTGGTCTTTGTTCGGGTCGCTGCCCGCGAGCAGGCGGTAGACCGGCCCTTCGGCCGTTTCGGTCACTTCGCGGCGGCAGTAGTGCCCCGTGGCGACGTAGTCGGCGCCCAGCTTCAGCGCCGCTTGGAGGAACGCGTCGAACTTGATCTCGCGGTTGCACAGCACGTCGGGGTTCGGCGTGCGGCCGCGCCCGTATTCGGCGAACATGTAGTCCACCACGCGGCGGCGGTATTCGTCGCTCAGGTCGATGAAATGGAACGGGATGTCGAGCCGTTTGGCGGTCAGCTCGGCGAACATCTGGTCGTCGTACCACGGGCAGTCGCCTTCGAGCGTGCCGGTGGTGTCGTGCCAGTTGCGCATGAACAGTCCCACCACGTCGTAGCCCTGCTCCTTGAGCAGGTAAGCCGCGACGCTCGAATCCACGCCTCCCGAGAGGCCTACTACGACCCGTTTCACCGTTGTATGTCTTTTTGTTTTTGCATTTGTCGATCGGGATATTTTCCGGAGCCCCGGGGCGGGATTGCAATCGGAAGAGGGATCAGGAGCTGTACTCGAGAACCGGGATCAGGGACTGCGATCCAAGGGTTAAGTGCGGCAACCGGAACCATAACCATACTCTCGGAGGTTATCCGGACGGTAACCGGAAACTTGCCCGGTGCGGTTATTTACACAGCGCGGCCGCCCCGGCGATGATCGCGGTGGTCGTGTCGGCCATCGCCACCACCGGGATCTGCACGCCCTTTTGTTCGAAAGCGGCGCGCAGCTGCGGGAAGAAAAACTCCTCGGCGCGCACCATGCCGCCGCCCACCACCAGCGTGTCGGCGCCGAAGCGCTGCACGAACGGCAGCATGATCTCGGCGAACGTGCGGGCGAATTCGTCGAAGATGGCGCGCACCTCGGCGGTGTACTTGTCCGCGTGGTAGTAGTCGATCATCGGTTTGACGCCGGTGATGGCCACGCCGGTGATCTGGCGGAACTTCTCTTCGAACCAGCGCGTCGAGACGAAATCCTCGGCGATCCGGCCCCGGAACGGGTAGTCCCACAACTCGCCGCCGATGGGTACGCCGGGGCCGTAGGTGGCGTAGCAGCCGTCGACGATGAAGCAGGCGCCGAATCCGGTGCCCAGCGTCACGCCGATCAGGTGGCGCGCGTTGCCGCCGCCGAGGCTCCAGGCCCCCATGCCGAAGCCCGCCGCGTCGTTGGTGAACAGGATGCGCGACGGGTCGATGCCGGTGAGGCGGTGCAGTTCGGCGCGGACGTTCATGCCTTTGATCGATGCGAATTTGTGTTCGGCCATCGCGATTCCCTTGATGAAGTCGAACGGCGAGGGCATCGCTACGCCGAGGCCCGTGATGGCGCGCGCGCCGGCTTTCTGCATGCAGGCTCCCAGCGCGCTGTCCCACGCGGCGAGAATCTTCTGCGCCGACTCGTTTTCGGCGATTTTGACTTCGGTGTAGGTCTCCCCGACGGGTCTGCTGCTGCCGAGCTCGACCACCTGGCAGGCGATGTGCGACCCGCCGATATCGACGCCGAGGGCGTATTTTTCGTTCATGGCTGTTGGTTTATCTTGTTTGTATTCGGTATTCGCCTTTGTTTCGCTTTGTCGGGGCAGGCGGCACGCCCGTGCGGATTCCCGGGGCCGGATCGCTTCGCCCGCTCGCCCCCATGTCGTTGAACGCCGGACGTTTTCTTTCCGGTCCCGTGCGGTCTCTCCCGGCGCCCTGCGGAATATCGCATCCAAAGATACAAAAATAACCGGAACCGCCGCTATCCCTCCGTTCGCGTAGGTAGTTCAGTGACAAAAATTCAATGTTTTTTAACAGCTGTTTCCGGTAGTGTTTATGCGCTTTCCGGGGGATTTTTTCATCTGTTTCAGCCGGAAAATGTGTTATTTATCTTGTTTGTTGTCAGGATTGTCCGTAACTTTGAACCGTGAATAAAAATCGACCTATAATGTACAGATCAATTCTGGCTGTCGCATGTGCGGTGCTTGCCGTATCGTGCGTGAAAAATCCCGGATCGGAGACTCCCGATCCCGGCACGGACACTCCGGACGTGAGCCATTTCCAGACAGCGGAGCAGTACACGGTGCCGACCAAAGCGGGGCAGATTACCACGGTGAAGATGAACGGCGTGACGCTGGCCGAAGCGTCGAGTCCGATGAAAATCTGGATTCCGCGCTACGCCCAGACAAAGGCGGCAGCCGCCCCCGAGGTGATTTACACGCCCGCGGACGAGTATCCGAACGGGTTTGCCGGGAACAAAGCGCAGCTGTTCCAGGTGGTCTGTTTCGAGGATTCCCGCTCGGGCGACTACGACTACAACGACCTGGTGATCCATGTCAAGTACCAGTGGAGCGGCACGCGTTTCGGGTTCGGCGTGCACCCGATCGCGCTCGGCTCGACCAAGGAGGTCCGTCTCGGAGCCGTGGTGTATAAAGGATCCACGCGCATCTTCAAAGGGCTGCTCGCACCCGGGAATGCGGATGCCCGGACCCAGTATTTCCAGTCGCAGGCCGGCTTTATCAATACCGGCACCGACCGGCAGATCAACCAGCGGATCGACGGGCGGGTGACCGGCTGGAACCAGTACCTCGGCTCGACCTGCCGTTGCTGGGATCTCTCGAAGATCGCGGACGACGGTGCGGTACGCGTCGAGTGGTACATCCAGGTGGACGGAGACGTTGAGCTGTATGCCCTCTCGACCGCCTACCTCAACCAGTCGTTCGATAAACAGGGCCGTCCCTATGGACTTGTGATCACGCAGACAGGCTCCTCGTATACCGAGGACGGTAAAGGCGTGGTCGGGCTCGACTGGTTTAACTATCCGTGTGAAAATACGCCGATTTCGGAAGTCTATCCCGAGTTGTGGAACTGGCTGACGGGCTCCGCCTCGTATGATTTTTCGGAAATTTACGACCGGAACGCCGTCCCGGCAAACGCCTTCCCGGCAGCCGACCTGGGGCTTTTCAGGACCAAGAGCGACGTGAACGTGACCGACGGCAAGTATTTGCAGAACTGACCCGGCGCTCCTGGCGCCCCGGCTTTCGTGGTTCCCGCAGTCCCCGTGGCTCCCGTGGAAGGGTTCCGGCGCCTGGGGCGGAGTCGTGATGTTCCGTTCGGGCCGCTTTGTGCGGCTCTCCCGTTTTCCGGTTTTCCGGTGTCTGTCCGCCGATTGCGGAATGTTCGGAATCCGGCCGTCCGGTACCGGGTTGGCCGATCCTCCGGATGATCGGTTCACTTTCGGACCCTTGAGGGGGGATGTGAAGCGAAATAGGGACTGTGAAAGCAAAAAGAGAACGCCCTGCTCGATGAGCGGGGCGTTCCTGTTGATGGGAGTTGTGCCGGTTGAATGGTCGGATCGGTTTGTCCGGTTGCCCGCGTCCGGCGGGGCGTATCGGGAACCGGGGCCGGCCCCGGACGGTGGCGGCTATTCGGCCATCACGAGCTTCAGCACGTCGTCGTTGGTCTTCACGTAGTGGAACGTGAGCCCTTCGAGGTATTCCGGCTTGATCTCGCTGATGTCCTTGCGGTTCTCTTCCGAGAGGACGATCTCCCTGATCCCCGCGCGTTTCGCGGCGAGGATCTTCTCCTTGATGCCGCCTACGGGCAGCACCCGTCCGCGCAGCGTCGTCTCGCCCGTCATCGCGATGTAGTCCTTTACGCGGCGGCCCGAGAGGGTCGAAACCAGCGAAGTCATCATCGTGATGCCGGCGCTCGGGCCGTCCTTGGGGATCGCCCCTTCCGGCACGTGGATGTGGATGTCGTTCTTTTCGAACTTTTCGCGGGCGATGCCCAGTTCGTCGGCGTGCGCCTTGACCCACTGCAGCGCGATGGTGGCCGACTCCTTCATCACGTCGCCCAGATTGCCGGTCATCGTGAGGGCGCCCTTGCCCGGGGTGAGGATCGACTCGATGTAGAGGATGTCGCCGCCCACTTCGGTCCAGGCGAGGCCCGTGACGATGCCCACCATGCCCTGGATGTCGTAGATGTCGTTGGTGAAGCGCGGCACGCCGAGGATCTTCTCGACGTCGGCGGGCGACACCTCCGGCTTGAACTCCTCGCCGAAGCCGATATTTTTCGCCCGCGTGCGGACGATCTTCGCGATCTGCTTGTCGAGCGACCGGACGCCCGATTCGCGCGTGTAGTCGGCGATCACCTTCTCGATCACCTTCGGGGCGATCTTCAGGTCCTTGGCCGGTACGCCGTGCGCCTTGAGCTGCTTGGGCACGAGGTGTTTGCGTGCGATCTGCACCTTGTCCTCGAGGATGTAGCCCGGGATGTTGATCATCTCCATGCGGTCCCTCAGCGCCGGGTTGATGTTGGCGATGTTGTTGGCCGTCGCGATGAACAGCACCTTCGAGAGGTCGTACTCGGTGTCGAGGTAGTTGTCGTGGAACGTGGTGTTCTGTTCCGGGTCGAGCACCTCGAGCAGCGCCGACGACGGATCGCCGTGGTTGGAGACGGTCACCTTGTCGATCTCGTCGAGGATGATCACCGGATTCGACGATCCGGCCCGCTTGATGGTCTGGATGATCCGGCCCGGCATCGCACCGATGTAGGTGCGGCGGTGTCCGCGGATCTCGGCTTCGTCGTGCAGCCCGCCCAGCGAAATGCGGCCGAACTTGCGCTTGAGCGCGGCGGCCACCGATTTGCCCAGCGAGGTCTTGCCCACGCCCGGGGGGCCGTACAGGCAGAGGATCGGCGATTTCAGATCGCCTTTGAGCTTGATCACGGCCAGGTGTTCGAGGATGCGGTCCTTCACCTCCTCGAGGCCGAAATGGTCGCTGTCGAGCCGCTTCTTCGCGCGGTTCAGGTCGAGGTTGTCGGTGGTGCAGTGCTCCCAGGGCAGTTCCGCCATCAGCTGCAGGTAGTTCAGCTGCACGGAGTATTCGGCTACGGCCGGATTCATCCGTTCCAGCTTGCCCAGCTCCTTGAAGAAGAGCTCTTTGGTCTCATCCTTCCACTGCTTCTTTTCGGCTTTCTTGCGCAGTTCGTCGATGTCCTTGTCGGCCGGGTCTCCGCCCAGCTCGTCCTGGATCGTGCGCATCTGCTGCTGCAGGAAGTAGTCGCGCTGCTGCTGGTCGATATCCTGCTTCACCTTGGTCTGGATCTCGTTCTTGAGTTCGACCAGTTGCTGCTCGCGGATCAGGATTTCGAGCAGGCGGCGTGCGCGCGCCAGCAGGCCCGGGGCCTCCAGCAACCGCTGGCGGTCGGCGTCGGGCAGGTCGATGTTCGAGCAGATGAAGTTGATGATGCCGCGCTTGCTGTCGATGTTCTTGATCGCGAAGGCGGCCTCCTTGGGCATGTTCGGCGAGATGTTGATGATCCCGAGGGCCACGTCCTTGATCGAATCCACCAGCGCGTCGAACTCGATGTTGCTGCGTTCGGGCACGCTGTCTTTCAGCGGGGCGACGCTCGCTTTGAAATAGGGTTCCGCGGTGAGGTACTCCTTGATCTCGACCTTCTCGAGGCCGTGCAGGATCACCGTCAGGTTGCCGTTGGGCATCTCGAGGATCTTGAGGATACGCGCGGCGGTGCCGACACGGTACAGGTCGTCCGGGCCGGGCTGCTCCACTTCGGGTTCCTTCTGTAATACGGCGCCCATCAGGCCGCCGGCGGCTTCCACGTCGCGGATCAGCTTCATCGAGCGCTGGCGCCCCACGGTGATCGGCGTGATCGAGCCGGGGAACAGCACCGAGCTGCGAAGGGTCAGGATCGGCAGCGTGTCGGGGACTTCCGTGTTTTCGGCCTCCTCCTCGTCCTCGTTCGAGACGATCGGAATCACGTGGTGCTTACCTTCGAGCATGTCCGAAATGCCGGAAAAATCCTCTTCGTTATACTGTTTCTTACTCATTGTTTTCCTCCTTGATAATCTGCAAATATAGTTTTTTTTGTCCAAACCCCTGCATCGGGGCGGTGTTGCTGCCGTTCTGTCCGCTTCCCGACGCGAAGGCAGGTCGGAGCCTGCCATCCTGTCAGGTTTGCGGCGCGGAACCGGGGGTGTCCCGGGGGCTCTCCGCCGGCTGCGGAAACGGCCTGCGATGGCCGCCGCGTTGCCTTTTCGTCCCGGAATGCTTTTCGTTCCGGATGTTGTTTGCTGAGAACTAATGCCTTGCAGCGCTCCGGCCTCCTGCGTCCGGGGCGTTGGCCTGCCTGCTAAAAATTAAACGTTCGGGGCATTTTATTATTGTAAAACACTATCTTTGCAAATTGGATGCAAATCCTGCGCCGCAGCTGCATTTGGCGGAAAATAGCGGGGGGGGACCGCCCCGCCGGCCGGAACATGACAAAGAAAAAAGATCAAAACATAACAGAAAGAGAGACGACTATGGAAATCGCAGCGAAATACGCTCCGCAGCAGATCGAACAGAAGTGGTACGACTACTGGATGGAGCACGGCTTCTTCCACTCGGTTCCCGACGCGCGGGAGCCCTATACGATCGTAATTCCGCCCCCCAACGTGACGGGCGTGCTGCACATGGGTCACATGCTCAACGAGACGATCCAGGACGTGCTGGTGCGCCGCGCGCGGATGCAGGGCAAGAACGCCTGCTGGGTGCCGGGCACCGACCACGCGTCGATCGCCACCGAGGCGAAAGTCGTGGCCAAGCTCAAAGCCGAGGGGATCGACAAGGGTTCGCTCACGCGCGAGGAGTTTTTGAAGCATGCGTGGGAGTGGAAGGAGAAGCACGGCGGCATCATCCTGAGCCAGTTGCGCCGCCTCGGCGCGTCGTGCGACTGGGAGCGGACGAAGTTCACGATGGATCCGGCGCTGAGCCGGAGCGTCATCAAGGTTTTCGTAGACCTCTATAACAAAGGGAAGATTTACCGCGGCGTGCGGATGGTCAACTGGGACCCCGCCGCGCTGACGGCCCTCTCGGACGAAGAGGTGATCCACCGCGAGTCGCAGGGCAAGCTCTACTACCTGCGCTATATGATCGAGGGGACGGCGGACTACCTGGTCGTGGCCACGACGCGGCCCGAGACGATCCTCGGGGACACGGCGCTGTGCGTGAACCCGAACGACCCGCGCTACCGGCACCTGCCCGCGGACGCCCGTGTGATCGTGCCGCTGGTGAACCGTTCCGTGCCGGTGATCCGCGACGAGTACGTCGATATCGAGTTCGGTACCGGTGCGCTGAAAGTGACCCCGGCGCACGACGTGAACGACTACATGCTTGGTGAGAAATACGGCCTCGAGACGATCGATATCTTCAACGACGACGGCACGCTCAACGCTCATGGCGCGCAGTATGCGGGCATGGACCGCTTCGACGTGCGCAGGCAGATCGAGACCGACCTTTCGCAGGCCGGGCTGCTCGAAAAGGTGGAGCCCTACACGAACCAGGTGGGCTACTCGGAGCGTACCAACGTGCCCATCGAACCGAAGCTCTCGATGCAGTGGTTCCTGAAGATGGAGGAGCTCGCCCAGCCCGCGCTGAAGGCGGTGATGGAGGATACGGTACGGCTCGTTCCGGCCAAGTTCAAGAATACCTACCGCTACTGGATGGAAAACGTCAAGGACTGGTGCATTTCGCGCCAGTTGTGGTGGGGGCAGCAGATTCCGGCCTACTACCTGCCCGAGGGCGGTTACGTGGTGGCCGAGACGCCCGAAGAGGCGCTGGAGGCGGCTCGCGAAAAGACCGGCAACCCGTCGCTCTCGCCCGCGGACCTGCGGCAGGATCCCGATGTGCTCGACACGTGGTTCTCGTCGTGGCTCTGGCCGATTTCGGTCTTCGACGGCATCAACAACCCCGAAAACGACGAGATCAAATACTATTATCCGACCAACGACCTGGTGACCGGGCCCGACATCCTCTTCTTCTGGGTGGCGCGCATGATTATCGCCGGGTACGAATACCGCGGCGAGAAACCGTTCGGCAGCGTCTACCTGACCGGAATCGTGCGCGACAAACTGCGCCGCAAGATGAGCAAGTCGCTCGGCAACTCGCCCGACCCGATCGAACTGATCGACCGCTACGGCGCCGACGGCGTGCGCGTGGCGATGCTGCTCTGCTCTGCTGCCGGCAGCGACCTGCTGTTCGACGAGTCGCTCTGCGAACAGGGTCGCAATTTCGGGAATAAGATCTGGAACGCCTACCGCCTCGTACAGGGCTGGCAGGTGGATGAACGGCTGGTCCAGTGCGAAGGCAACCGCCTGGCGGTGGAGTGGTTCGACGCGATACTGGACCGCACGCTCGCATCGGTCGAGGCCGATTTTGCCGCGTACCGCATCTCCGAGGCGCTGATGCAGCTGTATAAGCTCTTCTGGGACGAATTTTCGGGCTGGTACCTCGAAATGGTGAAGCCCGCCTACCAGCAGCCGATCGACCGCGCGACGCTCGATGCGACGCTCGGTTTCTTCGACAAGTTGTTGCGCGTGCTGCACCCGTTCATGCCCTTCTTGACCGAGGAGCTGTGGCAGAACATCGCCCCGCGGAAAGATGGCGAGAGCCTGATGATGAGCCGCCTGCCGGAGGTGAAATGCGCGTGCGGCGAGGGTTCCGGTTCCCGGGATGCCGGGGCGGAAGGATTGCTCGCCGGGGCGGAACTGCTCAAAGAGGCGGTTTCGGGCGTGCGCAACATCCGCAAGGAACACAACCTGCCGAACAAGGAGGCTCTGGAGCTGTGCGTGATCGCCGACGAGAACTACCCGGCGGCTTTCGCCCCGCTGCTGGAGAAGATGGCGAACCTCTCCGCCGTGCGCACGGTGGGGGAGAAGCTGCCCGATGCGGCGGCGTTCGTGGTCAAGACGACGCAGTATTTCGTGCCGCTGCCGGGGAAGATCGACGCGGCCGAAGAGCTGCCGAAGCTCGAAGCCGAGCTGGAATACCTCGAAGGGTTCCTCGCTTCGGTAAACAAAAAGCTCTCGAACGAACGTTTCGTGCAGAGCGCCCCGGAGAAAGTGGTCGCCAACGAGCGGGCCAAGCAGGCCGATGCCGAGGCGAAGATCGCGGCGCTGCGCGAACGGATCGCGGCGCTGAAATAGCCGCAGAACGGGTGCGTCCGGCAGGGTGCGGTTCAGGTACTGTCGGTACGGGGCGCGTTGCCGGGGCGGGATGTAATTGCGCTATGCCGCTGCTTTACGAAAAAAGAGCGCAGGAGATGAAAGCGAGCCACGGGCAGATGCCCGTGGCTCACTTTGTTCAGGTGCGGCTCCGATGGATGCGGACGCGAATGATGCTGCTTTTCCCGGTGCGGCGGTAGCGGTCGGGCCGGTTCCTCGAAATGTGTGGCGAATGTACCCGGTCTTATCTCTCAGGCGAACGGAAACCCACCGCGCGGATCGTGCGGCGCGAACGGTCGAGTTCGGTCTCGACCACCCCGGTCAGCGCGTCCGGAGCGTCGTGGCGGCGGTTGGCCCGGTAGAGGCGGCGGTAACCGAGCAGGTCGCGCGCGAGTTCCGGCCAGCGTGCCTCCCAGCCCCGCGGCCAGCGCGCGAGGCGCTGCACCGTGGCCGAATTGGAGAGGATGCGCGCCTCCTTGTTGCGCGACTGGTGCGTCCACGCGATGCGCACCTCCGGCACCAGGCGCCCCACCGCCCGCGCGAAGCCGCGCCCGCCGTTGTTGCTTTCGAAAAGCGCTTCGCGTACGTCCGCGCGGCGCAGCATCGCGGCCGCCTGCGGTTCGGTCGCCTCCATCGGCTCCGGCGTGTAGAGCGCGTCGGTCAGGTAGATCATGCCGTCGCCGCCCACCGCGTAGCAGAGCGAGCAGAGGTAGTCGTCGCCCGTATCGGCGGTGTCGGTGTAGTTGCCGCGTTTGACCACCGTCGCGGGCAGTTCGTCGTAGGTGGCGAACCCTTCGCCGTAAAGCAATCCCTCTTTTGAGGCCGGGTGCCCCTGGTAGAGCGCTTCGAACAGGTGCGGGTCGAGTCTGCGCCGCGCGTCGAGCAGCGCGCGCGAATGGCGTGCGGGCCACAGCGCCTCGCCCTTGCCGCGCGGATCGGCCGGAGTGGGCGGCGACTCTTTGATCGCTTCGAAATTCAGCATCAGCCAGCAGTCGGGCGGCAGCGTGCCGGGCTGAGAAAAGTCGGTCAGTCCGACGACCCGTTCGTGCGCGGCGATGCGTCCGGGCAGGTCCTCTTCGTGCCAGCGGGTGCCGACGATCAGCTCCTGCGAGCCGTTGTGCAGGCGCGTGCGCGCTACCGCGTTGTACCACTCCCACGCGTTGTCGCGCACCAGCGGAGAATTGGCCTCCAGCGCGTCCTTGAACAGGTCGTCGAGGATCAGCAGGTCCACCGTGTTGCCGGTGAGCGATCCTTCGCGCCCGACCGCGAGCAGGCCGCCGCTTTGCCCGGCGAGGTCGAACTCCTCGGCGGTGCGGACCAGGTTTCCGGCCCCGGCGGCGGAAGGGGCGGCAGCCTCTTTTTTGTTTCCGGTACCTCCGTGCAGCGGTTTGAGCCGGGTGTCCGGGAAAAGTTCTGCGTAGGGAGCGCTGTCGATCAGCTGCTGGATGCGGCGGTTAAAGCGCGACGCGAGCCGCAGGTTGTACGACGCGAGCGCGATGCGCAGGCCGGGGCGGATGCCCAGCGCATAGGCGGGCAACAACACCGAAGAGCCGAGCGACTTGCCGTGCTGCGGCGGTACCGAGACGATCAGCCGCCTGACGAGCCCTTTGGCAAAGGCGTCCAAGGTACGGTAATAGGCGGTGTGGAAAGGTGTCGGGCAGAAGCCGGGAACGCACCGTCGCGCGAAGTCCGGCAGGCTGCGCCGCGCCAGTTCGCTCTGGACTGCCCGGCGCGTGATTGTCAGCCGGGGCCGGGGATCGGGAACGGAATGCAAGTTTATAGCGGCGGCCGGACTGGTGTTCGGGGTCGGAGTTCGGCCCGGGGCGGTATCCGGGAAGGTCTCGCCGGAGCCGGGCGGCTGCGGGGTGTTTGCGGGAAAGGTTTCGTTCATCGTGCGGGTCGGGGCTGGAGTTGAGGCCGGCTTCGGCTTGAGGTTTGGTTTCGGCTGCGGGCATCGCGGCGCGCCATTCGGGCAGTGCGGAGAGTTCGGCCAGCGCGGCATCGGAGAGCGTCGAGAGGTCGACCGGCGTATCGTCGCCGGGCGCGCCGTCGTCCGGCGGTGCGCCCGGGGTGCGGGGAGTGTTCGCGCCGTTGCGTTCCGGGCTGGTTTTGCCTGCTGCGTTTTTCACGGCTGGGCCCGGAGCGGGCTTCGCCTGCCACCGGTCCGGGTTCAGGTTCGTCAGTGCGAAGAGGATCGCGTCGAGGTCGGGTGCGACCGTGCGGCGCGTCACCACCTCGCTCTTGAGCCGCCGCCCGCCCTCCGGATCGGGTTCGTACGTGCGTTTGACCTCCTGCATCGTATAGCCCCTGACACAGCGGGCCAGTCCTTGCAGCGCCTTCTTTTCGAGCGCACAGCGCTGCGCCTCGCCGGGCGGGTACCCCGTTTCGGTTTTGACGGTTGCTGCTTCCGGTACGGCTGTTTTCGGAACTTTTGCATTCGGGTTTCCCAAACCGGGAAACCCTTCGCACGGGAGCGCCTGTCCCGGAGCGCCGGTTCCGGCGGAGGGAGGGCCGGGCGATTCCGCTCTGTCGGCAAGGACCCTGTTTTCGGTTAGCTGCCACCCTTCGGGCAGCTCCAGGTTCCAGAGGCCTGCCACGCAGGGATTTACAAGATTTGATTGCATTTCGATCGGGTTGTTTGGACGGAGCGGCAGGAGTCCAACCTGCCGGACGGAAGATCGTCCGCGGTTCCGGCCCTGACGGGCGTCCCCGTGCCGAAGGGGCCGGAAGGTCGAGAAGCGGGGCGTCCCCCGGTGGGCGGGTGCCTCTCGCGGCGTCGCCTGACGCATGCGCTCCGTGATGCGGATACCCGAAGAAATTTCCGGGTCCGGGCTTGGATTTTCCGTGGAAAATCCGTTTATTGAAGATGTTTTCTGAACGTTCTTCGCCTGTGCTCCGGCTGTTTCCTGCTATGCGGGCGGGATGCCCGGCAATGCCGGGCAGCGTGTTCTGCCGGCGGAGCAAGCAAGGAACGCGCGGGGTGAAGAAGTGGTCGGTCGTGCGCTAGGCTTCGAGAAAACGGCTCAGCTCGCTCCAACTGAAATCGGTGAGCACTTCGCCGTCGCGTTGGTGCAGGTGGTATTCCCACCACACGGGCGTGGCCGATGCGAGGCGTCCCGTGTCGGGGTCGTTGCGCAGGATCAGCGTGCAGGTGAGCGTGGAGTAGAACTCTTCGGTGTCGTATTCGAGCTGGCCGTTGAAGAACTCCTTCCCGGTGAGTTCGTCGCGCAGCTGTGCGGCAATGGCCTGGTAAGTTTGGTCGTCGATGGAAATCATGGTCGTGTCGTTTTTTACAAAAGTAGCCTGCCGGGAGATTGGCTGATTATACAATTCTTGAATTTCCGGACGTGAAACAAAAGAATTGACTGCCACTGTATTTGGTTAATAAAATAAAACCTCTTAACTTTGTCTTACAAATATAAGTTCAAATTTTGGATTTTGTACTCTTTTTGCAAGAAATAATTGCAAAAAAAATCTTTTCGATATGAGGGAGCGATTGAGGTTGATACGCAAAGAGTTGGGGTTGACGCAAGAGGCGCTCGCCCAAAAATTGGGCATCGGGAAGAGTGCGCTGTCGATGATCGAGACCGGCCGCGCATCGCTTTCGGAGCGAAATAAAAATATTATTGTTCAGGAATTGAACGTTAATCCCGAGTGGCTCGAAACCGGACAGGGGCAGATGTTTTTCGAACAGCGGCCCGAGGCGGTCTTCACGAACCGCACCGACCGCAGACTGCCCACGCAGAGCGTACCCCTCTATAATATAGAGGGAACCGCCGGGCTGGTGCCGCTTTTCCTGGACCGGGAGTCGGTGCGCCCGGTCGACTACATCCACATTCCGAACCTGCCCCGCTGCGACGGTGCGATCTACGTGGTGGGCGACAGCATGTATCCGCTGCTCAAGAGCGGCGACATCGTGCTCTACAAGCAGGTGAGCGGTATCGAGAACATCTTCTGGGGGGACATGTACCTGCTCTCGATCGATATCGACGGCGAGGAGTACGTGACGGTCAAGTATATCCAGAAGTCCGAAAACGAGGGGTGCGTGAAGCTCGTGAGCCAGAACCCGCACCATGCCGACAAGGAGGTACCGGTCGAGCGGATCCGTGCGCTGGCGTTCGTCAAGGCGAGCATCCGCATGAACTCGATCCGGTAGCGCGCGGCGGGGTGCCGAAGGAATCCGCCCGATTGAATCCGGGGGCGGCGGCACGGATACAATAGAGGTGTAATAGATATGGACAAGAAAATGTTTCGGGTACGGGCCGAAGCCCGGCACTCCCGGAGCGTGACAAAATAACCCAACCGATATGGACGTAAAGATATCGCCCCGCTGGAAAGAGCTGCTCGGGGCCGAGTTTGAAAAACCTTATTTCGCCGAGCTGGTGCGGTTCGTCAAACAGGAGTATGCCACGCGGCGCGTTTTTCCCGCCGGGCGCAACATTTTCCATGCGTTCGACATGTGCGACCCGGACGACATCAAAGTGGTCGTGATCGGGCAGGATCCTTACCACGGCGAGGGGCAGGCGCACGGGCTCTGTTTCTCGGTGAACGACGGCGTGCCGTTTCCGCCGTCGCTGGTCAATATATTCCAGGAGGTGCGCGACGATACCGGGGCCGCCGTGCCCGCGAGCGGCAACCTCGACCGCTGGGCGTCGCAGGGCGTGCTGCTGCTCAACGCGGTGCTGACCGTGCGCGCACACGAGCCCGCCTCGCATGCCGGCAGGGGCTGGGAACAGTTCACCGATGCGGTGGTGCGTGCGATCGCCGCGCACCGCGACCGGGTCGTCTACATGTTGTGGGGCTCTTACGCGCAGCGCAAGGGTGCGATCGTCGATCCGGCGCGCAACTGTATCCTCAAGGCGGTGCATCCGTCGCCGCTGTCGGCGTACCGGGGTTTTTTCGGCTGCCGCCACTTCTCGCAGGCGAACGCCTACCTCGAGGCCAACGGCCGCACGCCGGTCGTGTGGTAAAGCCGCCGGGAGCGCCGGTTCCGTAGGGAAAGAGGGGATTACCTGCCGCATAGACCGGACTGCGGGATAAACGGCGACGATAGAATGTACGGCCGGAACGGGGATAGGTGCAACCGTCCGGGAAATTTCCCGTGCCGGGACGGGGGGAAGATTATAGTCGCATGCAACAAGCCACAGTCTTGACTGTGGCTTGTTGCATCGGGTGGATGCATGGATGGCCGGGAGGTAATTTATGCCGTATTGTTGCTTTCTCGCATTTGCGTGCCGGGCAGCCTGCCGAACCGGCCTGAATCATTTTGTCTGAGCCGATTTTGATATCCTGCGATATTTCATTTGCAGTTCTCGTAAAAATAGCTTATATTTCAAGTAATTGGAAGACGCTAAACCCCGATCCGACATCTGACCGTTCGATTACTGAGCTTCTCACCCGATAATGTTTTGATCATGAAAAAAACTTTTATCGTAATCGCGGTAGTGAGCGTATTGCTTACCGTCTTTGCCGCCTGTGTGAATGAACAGTATCCGCAACCGGATGATATTTCCGCGGTACCGGAGGGCATGATTACGGTCGACGAAGCCAAAATCTATTTCTTCCGGCATTCCGACGGTTCGGTTTCGGCCTTGAACCGGGATCGATTGTATCTGCAAAATGCGTTCTTTGCTGCGTCCGGTGGCGATACTGCGGGCGTTCTCACGAAAACTTTTGCGACCTCATCCCGCTCCGGGCTGCCCCTTTGGGAAGAGGCTGTGGTGATCGTCAACCCAAAATATTCCACGTTGCGGGTGCCCTTGTCCGAGAATGTGTCCGGAATTTCGCGGATAGGTTTCGGAGACGATAAAAACCGGATCGAATATCGCGAGGCCCGCACCCGGTCCAGCCTGATTGTGCAAATGCTGCATGAAGACGGCCGTATAAGGCAGTATGTCGAAACCGTTATCCGGTCGGATCGCAGTCTGACCGGGGATTCTTACGTGCTGATTACCGATGTTGCGGGCGAATTCCTGTGGTGCGACCGATGGAAAAACGGAAAACGGACGGATATGGCGCTGGTGGGTAGCAGTTTGCCATCTTCTGCATCTGCCGACAACCAGAAATTGCTCTTGTACGGCATATCGCTGAGGTCTATCTGGGACACCAACGAATTGGGCGAGGTGGGTGTTCCGGCACGTCCGTGTCCGAGTTGCCGTCACGACCCCTGCACCTGTTGTTACCGTTGCGGGCACGATCCCTGCGTCTGCTGTACGAAATGTAACCAATATCCGTGCGAGTGTTTGGTCTGTCCGTATTGCGGCAGCAAGTTCTGCGATGGAAAGCAGTGTCAGGCGCCTCCGGATAAACCCGACCCCGGCGATCCCGGCGGCAGCGGTTCAGACCGTCCGGAATCGCCCGGTTTTCCGCTGGTCAACATGAAAATGGATACGGCCACGCAAAAGAAACTCAATAAATTACTCAAAAAAATCCATGAGGACTGCATGGGGCAAAAGTTGCTGGCCGCGTTGAATTATAATTTCAATAGAGAACTTACGATCAAGTACGATCCGGATATTATGGTAACCGCACGCGTCAACGGCGTCTATACTCAATCCACGCATACGATTACCATAGGCACGGAATCCCTGTCCACGTTTACCGAAGAGCTTTTTCACGCCTACCAGGGGTACGATCCTGCAAAACCCTATACTACCGACGCCAAGCTTAATTACGAGGTGGAAGCGAAAGTGGCGGCAGCGCAAATTAAACGACGTGCTAGCAAAGGTGCTCCGACTAATACTGTGGAAGATGCTTTAGATAAAATGTTTTTGGATTATGGCGCAGCCCCTTCAGTCACACAATACACCCGTATCGTTTATATTTTACGCAAAATTGGCTACAAAACACAGGAATATCCCGAAAACCCCGCTTACCGGAGTATCGATGCCCTGAAAAGTCTGTCCGCCGATTGCAATCACGATTAAAACCGCATATTATGAAACTTTTTTTAGCTTTTTTCCTGTTTTGCCTCGTCGGTTTTTCCTTCGTTCCGGTTTGTGGCCAGATCGGGATGCCGTCCCATTCGATTGTGAATCCCGATTCGGTGAGCCATAACTTTTACGAACGGGAAATTGTCAAAGGGAATACGATTACCTATAAAGTCGATTATTCTTTAGGTTCGCTGTATCAGATTTCCAACATCAACAACACCCGCGTCGGTGAACTGATGTCTTTGAAGGACGGTTCTATACCCACCAAACCGTTAGGCATAGGTGATGAATTGGACATTGCATCTTGGGTGCCGGTTTATTGTGCTTTTCTGGAAACTTTCACGCCGGAGGAAATTCGGGCGCTAGCACGAAATAATGCCTCCCTTAATGTAGGTTATGCTATAAACGAGAATGGAACGGTATTAGAAGTCCGCTTTACGATGTTGCGAGACCGTCCACATTTGTATAATATTCCTCCGCAATACTTGGAAAAACTCGAAATCCAACTCAAATCTACGGTATCATTTATTATTCCGTCGCATATGCAATATCTGCGTGAATATAAATTTATAACGGTGTCTCAGGATATTTCTTTTTCATGGCTTGAAAGTAAATTGTGATTCGAATATGACGTGTAAGATGAAATCTCGGTTCGTCGCTCTTTCGCTTTGTCTCATGGGTTTTTCCTTCGTTCCGGTTTATGGCCAGATCGGGATACCGTCCCATTCGATTGTCAACCCCGATTCGGTGAGCCATAACTTTTACGAACGAGAAACCGTCAAGGGGAATACCATTACTTATAAGATAGATCATTCTTATCCTATGCTTTACCGTATTGGTAATGCCTCTAATACCCGGCTCGGTGAACTGATGTCCTTGAAGGACGGTTCGACTCCCACGGAGCCTGTTGATAGGGGAGGGGATTTGGATGTGGTTTCTTTGGAACCTGTCTATCGGGCTTTCCTGGAGACTTTCACCCCCGAAGAGATTCGTGTGTTGGCTCAGAATAACGAAGTTTTGCTTGTCGGTTATGCTTTGAGCGAGAGCGGTTCAGTATTGGAGGTCGATTTTTCTATGTATCGCAATCGTCCTCATCTCTATAATATTCCCCCGCAATACCTTGAAAAATTGGAAGCTAAACTCAAATCGACAGTACATTATGTTATTCCGGAATATAAGCGTCAACAGTTATGCAAATACAATGTTATCACCGTTTCTCAAGTTTTCCCATTTAAAAGTCTTTTGGATAAGCTTTGATTTTAACAGGTATCCAGCATGAAAAAATACGGATTCGTTATTCTTTTGCTCTGTCTCGTCGGTTTTTCCTTCGTTCCGGTTTATGGCCAGATCGGGATACCGTCCCATTCGATTGTCAACCCCGATTCGGTGAGCCATAACTTTTACGAACGGGCAACCGTCAAGGGAGTAAGTAGAGTTATGTGTCTTCGGCATTTATCGGATATCGAAAGTGATGTTACCCGTCTTTTGGAATGAGACAAAAAGCAATGCTCATCAAAAGGTTTTTGACTTTTGATGAGCATTGCTTTTGATTTTGTAGCGAATAGTCGTTAGCGCAGGATGATCTCGTTGGAGCCGATCAGGTGGCCGTCGATGTAGATCATCACCTGGTACTTGCCGCCCGTGATGCCCGTACCGTTGTAGAAGAGGCTGACGCTCAGGTCTTCGTTCTGGTAGTCCACCTGGCGCGTGGCCGAGTAGGTGATCATGTCGCCCTCGTAGTTGAACGCGGCGTTGCTCCGGTTGGCCAGCACGTAGCCGTCCGGGCCGATGATGCGGGCATAAACGTTGCGTTCGCCCGGCTGCGAGAGTTCGTTGCCCACCAGCACGAAGTCTACGCGGAGCCGTTCGGCCCTCGCTGCGCGGCTCACCACCTTGTCGCTTCGGTTCAGGGCCACCAGCGCGATGTCGCGCGCACGGATGACGGCTCCCTTCTGCACTTTGGTCGAGAGCTCCTGCGCCTTTTCCTCGGCTTTGTCGGCCCGCAGGCGCGCTGAGGTAATCTGCTTGCGGTAAGTGATATTTTCGTTGACAAGTTTCTGGTTCAGCGTGTTGAGCGAGTCGATCTGGTGGATGTATCCTTCCATCACGGTGCGCATGTAGCCGAGCCGTTTCTCGTAATCCTTGATTTTGCGGCGCGTGAGGACGCGTTCGTTCTTCAGTGTTTCGAGCAGCGAGTCGGCCTTGAAGCGCTCGGTGGTCAGGTGCTGCGCGAGCGTGTCGTTCTCGGTGCTGAGCGTGTCGTAGTTGGCCAGCATCATCGTCAGGCGGGCCGTCAGCGTGTCGCGCGCTTCGGCGTAGTCGGCCTGCATCTGTTTGACCTGCGTGAAATAGAGTACCGACAGCGCGCCGAGGATCACGGCCAGGATCACGATCATGATCTTGAGCCCTTTGATCGACTTTTGCGGCGGGGTCTGCTGCGGCGGGTAGCCGCCGTATCCCGGGTCGTACCCCTGGTTATAGCCCTGATTGTAATCCTGCTGGTAGTTGTTGTTGTAGTTGTCCATCTCTCAAAGCTTTCGGAAAGTGTACGAAGACAAAAAGACTACGGTAAATTATGGTGCAAAGATAACAGAATGCGGTTAAATTGCTGCCTTTTGCGGCGGTTTTGTGTGACTTTTCCCGTTCCGGTGCCGTTATTCCGCTTCGGTTCGTCCCTTTTTTGCCGTTCGTCCGGGTGTCCGGGTCCGCTACCCGCAAAATCCGTGCATTTTTGCCGGGCTGTCCCGTTTGCGGGGGCGGACTTCGTTTCCGGCGCCGCTTCTCTGCAGACGGCCCGTTGCCTGGTCGGGAAGGAGGGCCCGTTACCGTTACAGGGAAGACCGTACCGTCCGGCTGAACCGCCTATTTGATTTTGCTCGTCAGCGGGTATTTCAGGTTCGACGCGTCGAGCAGCCGCACGCGCACGGACCCGATGCGGATCGGCGATTCGAGGTAGAGCGGAATCTTGTTCAGGTCGTCCGATATCCAGAGGTAGAACTCCGAACCGTCCTTGAACGATTCGCCCGAGGAGGTGGCCAGCTCGCAGACGAACTTCAGCGTGCGGAACTTGCCCACGCCCTTGATGTTGCGCACCTCGCGCCCCGCGAGGCGGTAGTTGATGCGGCGGATCGTGTCTTCGAGCACCATTTCGAGCGTATGCTTCTCGCCGGGGCGGAACTTTGCGGCATCTTCGCAGCGCAGGTTGAAAAAGAGTGCGACCGCGTCGAAACTCCCTTCGGTGAGCGGCATCGTCTTGAGCGTCGCGGTGGGGTTCTTGTGGTTGCGGAACGAGGTGTGCACCTGTTTCGCGTCCCAGTCGTAGGTGTATTTGCTCGAGGTGCGGTACTTGCCCTCGCGGATTTCGGCGCGCAGTTCGAGCGGACGCAGCGTCCGGTAGTCGAGGCTGCTGTAATAGGAGTCGTTCAGGTCGAAAAACCAGCGGAAGAAGGGGTAAACGCGGCCGTTCGCGTCGATCTGGTAGACTTTGGTTCCGTCGAGCCATCCTTCCCGCGTGACAAAGGTCACTTCGGCCACGTCGGTATTGATACCCGCCTTGTAGCTGACCACGTAGGTGAGTTTCTCCCCGTGCGTGAAGGCCGGGTTTTTGGATTGGGCGGCGTCCGCCGGGGTGCCGGAAGTCTGCCCGCAGAGCGGCGTCCCGAACAGGCAGGCGGCGAGCAGGTATAAGGTCGTAAACAATTTGTTCATGTGCATCTTTCAGTCTGTTTGTAGGTCTGCGGGGTGTTTCTTCCCTTAATTTTCACCTGTGCGGCCCGGCGTGCTAGCCGGCCTTCCCGCTGGAACGGCCGGCCTGTAAGGCGGCTGGCTCGCTTCGCGGCGGCCGGGGCCGACGGCATTGCCGGGAGGACCGGGATTTCCCGAACCTCATTTTCAATACAACGCAAAATCCGGCCCAAAGTTATGAAATCATGCTGAAATCCATCACTTTTTGCGGACGGTACCTTTCGGCCAGTTCGCGCAGCTGCCGGTTTTCCGGCTTCGAAAGTCCCGGATCGTCGTCGAGAACCTTTTCGGCCGCCTCCCGCGCGAGGGTGAGTATCTGTCCGTCCTTGCCCAGGCTCGCGATCTTCAGGTCGAACGCCAGCCCGCTCTGCTGCGTACCGGTCATGTCTCCCGGGCCGCGCAGCTGCAGGTCCAGTTCGGCCAGCTCGAAACCGTCGGAAGTCGACACCATCGCGCCGAGCCGCTTGCGCGATTCCGCCGAGAGCTTGTCGCCGCTCATCAGGATGCAGTAGGACTGTTCCCCGCCGCGCCCCACGCGGCCGCGGAGCTGGTGCAGCTGCGAGAGGCCGAAACGCTCGGCGCTTTCGATCACCATGATCGACGCGTTGGGCACGTCGACGCCCACCTCGATCACCGAGGTGGCCACCATGATCTGCGCCGTGCCGCTCTTGAAGAGGTTCATGCCGTACTCCTTGTCGGCGGGCTTCATCTTGCCGTGTACCACGACCGTCACGTACTCCGGCGGCGGGAAAGCCTGCGTGATGCCCGCATAGCCGTCTTCGAGGTCTTTGTAGTCCATCTTTTCGGACTCCTTGATCAGCGGATAGACGATGTAGACCTGCCGGCCCTTTTTGATTTCGTCGCGGATGAAGCCGAACACCCGCAGGCGGTGCGAGTCGTGGTAGTGCACCGTGCGCACCGGTTTGCGGCCCGGCGGCAGTTCGTCGATCACCGAGACGTCCAGGTCGCCGTAGAGGGTCATCGCCAGCGTGCGCGGGATCGGTGTTGCGGTCATTACCAGCACGTGCGGCGGCGAGTCGTTTTTGAGCCACAGCTTTGCGCGCTGCTCGACCCCGAAGCGGTGCTGCTCGTCGATCACCACGAAGCCGAGGTTCCGGAACTGGACGCCCTCTTCGATCAGCGCGTGCGTGCCGATGAGGATGTCGCATGTGCCGCCGAGCAGTTCCGAGGCGATCTCCGTGCGCTCTTTCTTGCGTGTCGAGCCGGTCAGCAGGCGTACCGAAGCGATCCCTTCGGTCAGCCGCGAAATGGTGGCGAAGTGTTGTGCGGCGAGGATTTCGGTCGGGGCCATCAGGCAGGCCTGGAAGCCGTTGTCGACCGCGATCAGCATGCTCATCAGCGCGACGAGCGTCTTGCCGCTGCCCACGTCCCCTTGCAGCAGGCGGTTCATCTGGTGGCCGGTGGCGGTGTCCTGCCGGATTTCGCGAATCACGCGCTTCTGCGCGCCGGTGAGCGGGAAGGGGAGCCGCTCGCTGTAAAAACGGTTGAACTTTTCGCCGACGGTGGTGAAAAGAAAACCGTTGTTCTTGCCTACGCGCTGCTGCCGGTCGGCGAGGATCACGAGCTGCACGCCGAAGAGTTCCTCGAACTTGAGCCGCAGCTCGGCGGCTTTGAGCCTCTGGTCGTTTGCGGGAAAGTGGATGTCGTGCAGCGCGTCGCGCAGCGACGGGAGCCGGTACTCTTCGAGGATGCGCTGCGGCAGCGTCTCGGCGATCCGTTCCCCGGCGAGCGCCCACGCGTTGCAGACGAGGTTGTAGATCGCTTTGGTGCCGAGGCGTTTGTTGTTGAGCTTTTCGGTGGTGCTGTAGACGCCCTGCACGCCTGCGGCGGGCCGGTTCTGCTGCGCGAGGGTCGATTCGACCTCGGGGTGCACGAGGCTGAGCGAGCCGTTGAAGAAGGCTGGGCGGCCGAAAATGATGTATTCACGGCCCATTTCGAGCTGCTTTTCGATCCAGCCGATTCCTTTGAACCAGACCAGTTCGGCCGTGCCGGAACCGTCGCTCACGGTGGCGACGAAACGTTTTTTCGCGCCGCCTCCCGCGTGCTGGAAGCCGGTGATGCGCGCCCGGAGCTGGATGTAGGAGAGCGAATCGTCGCGGATTTCGCCGATGCGGTAGAAGCGGGTGCGGTCGATGTAGCGGTACGGGTAGTGGCGCAGCAGGTCGCCCACGGTGCGGATGCCCAGCTCCGTGCGCAGCAGGTTCGCGCGCGCCTCGCCGACGCCCGTGAGGAACTTGATATCGTTGTCGAGTGGCTGGCTCATGTCGTCGTGTTTCGCTCTCTTCGCCGGTGCGGCGGTAAATCCGCTCTTGTTGTGTAAAGATACGCGAATTTATTAAATTTGCGAGGTGCCCGGTCCGTTTTCGGCGACGGGGCACAGTTTCCGGGCTGTCCGGACGAATTTCAGGCCGTGGTCGGAATCCGATGGCCCGGCGGGTTTTCGGCCCGATTGTCCGGTCGGTTGGTTGCCGGGGCCGGTTTTCCGGAAGCGCCGGGGAAGCGGGGAAGAGAGGGTTCCGGGCGAACGTTTGGCCGAAGGGGAGCCGCTAATGAATGAAGATTCGATAAAAAGAGCACCATGAGAAAATATTGCGATTCGCTTACCGCTTATGCGCGTGCGGCCACCCGTCCGGTGGCGGTGGGAAGCGTGGTGATCGGCGGGGGGAATCCCGTGCGGATCCAGTCGATGACCAACACCGACACGAACGATACCGAGGCCTCTGCGGCGCAGGTGCGGCGCATTGCCGGGGCGGGCGGCGAGATCGTGCGGCTCACCGCGCAGGGACGCCGCGAGGCGGCGAACCTCGCCGCGATCCGCGCCCGGCTGCGGGAGGAGGGATGCTCCGTGCCGTTGGTGGCCGATATCCATTTCGTGCCGGAGGCGGCCCTCGTGGCGGCTGAAAATGTAGAGAAGGTGCGCATCAACCCCGGTAATTTCAACGACCGGGGCGGCCAGTTCGACCGCCTGGTCGCCCTCTGCCGCGAGCACGGCACGGCGCTGCGCATCGGCGTGAACCACGGTTCGCTGTCGGCCGCCGTGATGGAGCGCTACGGCGATACGCCCGAGGGGATGGTCGCTTCGGCGGTCGAGTACCTCGCCCTCTGCCGCGAGCGCGGGTTCGATCCGGTGGTGGTGTCGCTCAAGTCGAGCAACGTGCGCGTGATGGTGCAGGCTTACCGGTTGCTGGCCGCCGAGATGCGCGAACGGAGCTGGGACTACCCGCTCCACCTGGGCGTCACCGAGGCGGGCGACGACATGGAGGGGCGCATCAAGTCGGCGGTGGGCATCGGCGCGCTGCTGGCCGACGGTCTCGGCGACACGATCCGCGTCTCGCTGACCGAGGCGCCCGAGCGCGAAATTCCCGTCGCACGGCAGCTGGCAGATTACTTTGCCGCCCGCGAGGGACACGCGCCGATTCCGGCCGTGGACGAATCGTTTTACTCGCCGTACGAATACCGCCGCCGCCGCTCGGAGCCGGTGGAGGGCGTCGGAGGCGACCGGCCCCCGGTAATCTGGAGCGAGCTGCCCGAGGCGCTGCGCGGGAAGGTCTTTTACGCCGATATACATTCCGTCGGGGAGGTGCCCGACGGGCGTATCGTGGTGCTCACTACCGCGAACGGCAACGGCGTGGCCGAGCAGCGCGCCTTTTTCCTGCGCATGGAGCAGGCGGGCAAACGCAACCCGGTCATTGTCAAACGCAGTTACCGCGAACGCTCGCTGGAGGCGTTGCAGGTGAAGGCCGCCGCCGACACGGGCATGTTGTTTTTGGACGGTTACGGCGACGGGCTTTGGATCGAAAACGAAACGCCTGCAGGAGACGGACCCTCTGCCGCAGGCGGCCTGAGTGGTGCCGCAGCGATATCCGCCGCTGGCGAAGCGCGGGTCGGGGATGCGATGTCCGCTGCGGGCGGATGCAGTGGAAAAGAGCAGGCCGCGCAGATGGCGGGTCCCGGAACGCCGGTTCCCGGGGCGGACGATACGATTACCCCGGAGCGGATCGACGCGCTGAGCCTCGCGATCCTGCAGGCGGCCCGCGTGCGCATCTCGAAGGCCGAATACATCGCCTGCCCGAGCTGCGGACGGACGCTCTACGACCTGCAGGAGACGCTCGCGGCGATCAAGGCGCGCACGGCGCACCTGGTCGGGGTGAAAATCGGCGTGATGGGCTGCATCGTCAACGGTCCCGGTGAAATGGCCGATGCGGATTACGGTTACGTGGGCGCAGGCCCCGGACGCATTACGCTCTACCGCGGCCGCGAGGTGGTGCGGCGGGGTATCCCGCAGGCCGAAGCGCTCGACGAGCTGGTCGCGCTGCTGCGCGCCGACGGCAAGTGGCGCGAACCGTAGCCGGAGTTTCCCTCTGTCTGTGTTTCGATTCCGGCATGCTTCCCGGTTCGGCACGGCACGTGCAGGGTACACGAAAAATACATAGTTATGCGTTTTGGATGCGGTTTCCTGCAGACAGGACAGAGTGGAAACGGTCCGGTGATGCCGGGTAGTCCCGTTTCGGAACGATTAAAAAAGAGAAGATGAAAAACCTGAAGAACCGTTTTTGGCTGGGAGCCTGCATACTGGCGCTCGGTCTGGGGTCTTGTTCCGTGCGCGTGCGTACCGGCCGGCCGCTTCCTCCGGGACAGGAAAAACCGCTTCCTCCGGGACAGGCCAAGAAGATTACCGGCAGCCAGTCGGCCGCTCCTTATGCGCCCGGGCATAACAAATAAACCGCCGAAACAAATCCGGACCGAAGGCCGGATTTGTTTCGGTTGTCCCTGATGTACTCTGGTGCCCCGTTTGTGATTCCGATGCTCCCCGATGCGTCCCGGTGTTCTGATCTACCCCGATGTACAGGGAGTTACAGGTAGGGTAAATAAGTATCACGATCCCTGTCGCGCTGCCGGCAGGGATTTTTTGTTAAGGGCTGTCCGTTGCCGCCGTAAGGAGGTTCTTATTCGATCTGTTCCGGGGGCCTCGGTGTTGCGGGATTGCTAAAGGTCGGCGAGTGGCGCGGACTGCAGTCCGCAGACACGGGCGGGGACTTACCGGTCCGGGTTGTCCGGGGTTAGCGAGCCGAGCCACGAGGTATAGTCGGTATCGAGCTCTTCGAGCCGGGCGAGCGTGCGGGACATCGCGTCGCGTGCGGCGCAGCCCGTGCGGTAGCTTGCATGGGAACGGGACGTCGCGAGGATGCCGTTCAGTTCGTCGAGCAGTTTGCGGCAGGTGGCGATCCGCTCCCGGCATTCGGCCTGGGCCCGGCGCATCAGTGCGCCCGTTTGGGCGGGGAGCGCTTCGGCGGCCGGGGCCGTTGCGAAAGCCTGCGCCGGGACTGCGGACCTCGCGGGGACCGGGTCGGCCGTAGGAGTTTGCGCTGCCGGGGCTTGCGCCGTTGCTCCGGTTTCATCCCGCAGTGCGGACCGGTCGAGCTTGCCGCTGTCGGGACGGACAATTTCCGCTTGACAGGGATCGGCCGGCGGGGTCGGATGCGGGAAGTCGGGCGGACTGGACGATACCGGAAGACCGGGAGAGGTCGGCCGGAGGGCAGCCTTCGATCCGGATTTGGAAGAGTGCCGGGTCATGAGGGGTCGGTGTTGTCCCGTCCGGTCCCGTGACGGAGATGCATGAAAAAAAGCGTGAGACCGTTGCCACTTACCCTGTCCTGAAGGCCTACGACAGCCCTGTCATGAATAAGCGCAACGGCTCACGCCGATGGCATGAACCTGTACGGGCATAACTCATGCCGGACGTGAGCCCGGCCAAGCACGTTGCACTCATTGCTCCATGACGTTCGAAAGGTCGTAGTTTTCAGAACGAAGCAATATGACAAACGCTTTCTGACCGTTTGTCATAACAAAAGTAATGAAAAAATGCGGAAATGCAACCTGCCTTTGCTCAGGGCGTTCGCATTGTGCGCAGCGGCGGGACGCTACCCGGTTCCGGCCGGGATTTCCGCGTCCGGACAGGCTGGAAAATTACTCGTTGGCCTGGCGCGTTTCGCGTGCGATGATGCACGAAAGGTAGTAGCCGTTCAGCGATTCGAGCTTTTCGAGCACCTCGGTCAGCTCGGTGATCATGCGGCGGTAGTTGTTGATACGCTCCTGGCAGCTCATCAGCGCCTGCACCACGGCGGTGTAGGTTTCGAAATCGGGGGCTGTTTCGGCGGCCGCAGGATGTCCTGTTTCGGCGGATGCGGCTTGTTCGACGGCCGGATGGCGTGCCGGTGCGCTGGCGTCGGACGGGGAGCGCTCGGCCGCGATCATGTCAAAGGCGGTTTTGGAGGTGGACATGGCGGTAGGTGTTGTCCGGCCCGGTCCCTGCGGCGGGAGAATGAAGAAAAAAGCGTGAGACCGTTGTCACTTACCCCCATGAAGGCCTGCGACAGCCCTGTCCTGAATAAACGCAACGGCTCACGCCGTAGGCATGAACCCATACAACATAACTCATGCCGGGACGTGAGCCCGGCCATCAGCACGTTGCGTTCATTGCTCCAGGAACATGAAAGGTCGCAGTTTTCAAGGGGAGCAATATGACAAACGCTTTCTGACCATTTGTCAGGTCAAAGGTAGTCAAAAAAAAGTGAAACGCAATGTTGCCCGGTTCTGTCAGAGGGGGCCGTATGCCGCTTCCTGCGGTGCGGCTCGGACGGACGATTTTCCGGTCACCGCGGGTCGGCTTTCCTCGTCGTCCGGGGCGTTTCCCCGGTTTTCGGGCCGGAAGGATAGCAGGAGTGTGGTCGGGGAGATAAAGCGGCCTTCGGGGGCCCGAGGAGGGATAAGGGGCGGTATTGGCGGGTGCCGGGTGCCGGAAAAAGCCCCGCTCGGGAGTTGGGGAGAACGGTATATGCTTTACCTGCCACCTGCCCGTGCTACGGCATGGTCGATCGCATCGAGCAGGATGCGGCACGAGGCGTCGATCTCGTCGTCGGTGATCGTCAGCGGCGGTGCGATGCGCAGCGCCGTGGGCCAGAAGAGGAACCATTCGGTGAGCAGGCCCGTCTCCACGGCGCGCTGTACGACCCGCTCGCAGAGCGCCGCGTCGCCGAATTCGACGGCCATCAGCAGTCCGGCGCGGCGCACCTCTTTTACGGCCGGGTGCGCGCGCATCGCCTGTTCATAGCGGGCTCCTTTCGCATCGGCCTGCTGCATCAGTCCTTCGCCGAGGAGGTATTCGAGCGCCGCGAGTCCCGCCGCGCAGCAGACCGGGTGTCCGCCGAAGGTGGTGATGTGCCCCAGCACCGGGTTGGTCTTGAGCGTAGACATGATCCCGTCCGACGAGATGAATGCGCCCAGCGGCATGCCGCCGCCGAAGGATTTTGCGGTGCAGAGGATGTCCGGGGTGACTCCCGCCTGCTGGAAGTAGTAGAGCGTGCCGGTGCGGCCCGTGCCGGTCTGGATTTCGTCGAAGATCAGCAGGGCTCCGGTTTCGTCGCAGCGGCGCCGCAGCGCTTCGAGGAAACCGGGTGCGGGCAGCTGGATACCCCCTTCGCCCTGCACCGGCTCGACGATGACGCAGGCCGTGCGGGCGGTGATTTGCTCCAGGTCTTCGGGACGGTTGAACCTCAGCTGCCGCACGTCGGGCAGCAGCGGACGGTACGAATTGCGGTACTCCTCCCCGCCCATTACGCTCAGCGAGCCGTGCGTGCTGCCGTGGTAGGCGTTTTTAAACGAGACCAGTTCGGTGCGGCCCGTGTAGCGTTTGGCCAGCTTGAGCGCCCCTTCGACCGCTTCGCTGCCCGAATTGACGAAGTAGACCGATTGCAGTCGGGGCGGCAGCAGTTCGGCGATGCGGGCGGCATAGCGAACCTGAGGCGACTGGATCACCTCGCCGTAGACCATTAGATGCAGGTAGTCGCGCGCCTGCGAGCAGACCGCTTCGACGACCGTCGGGTTGTTGTGGCCGACGTTGCTGACCGAGACGCCCGAGATCAGGTCGATCCACTTTTTGCCGTTCGGGCCGAGCAGCCACACGCCTTCGGCGCGCTCGACCTCGAGGCCCATCGGGAAATCGGAAGTCTGTCCGACGTGTTCGAAAAAGAGTTGTCTGAGGTTCGGTTTCATCGTATCGGGAGGTTGTATCGACGTGTCGTGTCGGGGTGTCGTAATCGGTTGTCGTGCTTTTTTGCGTTGCCCTGGGGCGTGCGGAGCGGGCGCATCCCGGGGCGTGTTCGGGCTGCCGGTGTGCCCGGCGACGGAGCTTTCGGGGGCCGGAGAGGCCGCAAGAACAAACGTGTTCGGAATGTACGGGGGGTATGTCCTGGGGTGTCCGGCACCGCGGTTATCGTCCGCTTGCGGTGTTGAGCCGGGCGAGCGTTTCGGTCAGCGCGACGGTCAGGTCCACCTGCTGCCGGTTCGCCTCGGCGAGCAGTTCCCAGAAACGGCGGCCCAGTACTGCGGCGGCCTGTGGGTCGGGGGGGGCGATCCGTGCCGGTGCGGCAGCCGTAACCGGCTCGGGTGCCTGCGTCGCGGCGGGGGATGTGCCCGGGCTGGCAGGGGTTGCCGCAGTTGCCCGTACCGGGGAGCCGTCCCCTTCGTTGCCGCAGGTGCAGCGTTCGACGGGATGCTTCGCATTCCACACCTCTACCAGTTGTTGTGCCTCTTCGATCGTCATCGCTGTTCGGTTAAGTCAGTTTTGTGCGCGCCGGTTGCGGCGTGCGGTTTTCGTGCGGGTGCCGTCCGTTGGCCTTCCGGTGCGGCTGGGCGGGGCGGTGCCCTGTCGCGGGTTATTCCCGGTTCTGCGAATCGATCCAGATCGTAACGGGGCCGTCGTTGACCAGCGCGACCTGCATGTCGGCGCCGAAAACGCCTGTCTCCACGCGGCCTGTGGCGCTTTGGCGCACGGCGGCCACGAACGACTCGTAGAGCGGCACCGCCTTTTCGGGCCTCGCGGCGCGGATGTACGACGGCCGGTTGCCTTTGCGCGTCGAGGCGTGCAGCGTGAACTGGCTCACGATCAGGATGTCGGCTCCGGTCTCTTCCGCCGAACGGTTCATCACTCCCGCTTCGTCGTCAAAGATACGAAGTTTCAGTAATTTTCCGCACAGCCACTCCACGTCCGTGTCCGTGTCGGCCTCCTCGATGCCCGTGAGCACGAGCATGCCCGCGCCGATGGCGCTGTGCCGTTCGCCGCCGATGTCGACGGACGCTTCGCGCACCCGCTGGATCAGTATTCTCATGGTTGGGTCGGTTTTTACGTCGGTAACATGTATATTCAGGGGCCGTCCGGGGCCGCAACGTCTTTTTATGCGCTGTGGGTCAGCAGGGCGGGCGTTTCGACCTCCTCCTGCATAAAGAACGACCAGTCCTTCCACACCGGGTCGAGCCCTTTGGCCCGGACGGCCGCTTCCACTTCGCGCGGGGTGCGGTTGTCGTTGATCGACCACTGTTCCAGTTCCCGGTTCGGGTGCGCGTAGCCGCCGGGGGTGGTTTTCGACCCGGCGCTGATGACCGTCACGCCGAAGGGCATCACCCGGTCGCGGAAGTCGGCGCTTTCGCGCGTGGAGATCGACAGCTCGACATCTTCGCTCAGCAGGCGGTAGGCGCAGATCAACTGGAATAGGTTGCGCTCCGAGGCGGGGTGCTCCGGGTTGAAGCCGTCCTCGCCCACATAGGGCCGCAGCCGCGGGAAGGCGACCGAATACTTCGTGCGCCAGTAGCGGTTTTCCAGGTAGCGCAGGTGCAGCGCCGTGAAGTAGGCCTCCGTGCGCCAGTCCTCGAGCCCGATCAGGTTCCCCAGGCCCACCTTGTGCACGCCCGCTTCGCAGAGGCGGTCGGGCGTCTCGAGGCGGTAGCGGTAGTTCGTCTTCTTGCCGCGCAGGTGGTAGACCGGGTAGCGGTCGCGGTTGTAGGTCTCCTGGTAGACGTAGACCGCGTGCAGGCCGTAGTCTTTCAGCAGGCGGTATTCGTCGGTGTCGAGCGGCTGCACCTCGATCGAAATCTGCTCGAAGTACCGCTGCATGATCTTCATCGAATCGGCCAGGTATTGTACGCTCGAACTGCGCGGCGCCTCGCCCGTCACGAGCAGGATGTGCTGGAACGGGTCGCGCTTGATCGCCTGGGCTTCGGCGTGGATCTCTTCCGGGGTGAGGATCGCGCGGTGGATCTTGTTCGTGCAGTTGAAACCGCAGTAGACGCAGTGGTTCTGGCAGATGTTCGCGAGGTAGAGCGGCACGTAGAGCTGCATCACGTTGCCGAAGCGGCGGCGCGTGGTGGCGTAGCTTTTCGAGGCCATTTCGCCGAGGTATTTGTCGGCAGCGGGCGAAACCAGCGCCGCGAAGTCGTCCATCGTCGGCCGTTCGGCGGCGAGCGCCCGTTCGACGTCGGCGTCGTTCTTCGCGTAGATCGCCCGGCGCGTCGTCTCCCAGTCGTAGCGGAGGATCGTATCGTAGTAACTCATTGTATGCTTGATTTTGTTGGTGTTCGGTGTTTTGCGGGTGCCGTTCCGTATAACCGCGGTACGCGGCGCGGGGAAGGGAACCGGTGCCGTTGCGTCCGGAGGAAGTTCGGCTGTCTGTTGCGGGGCTGTCTGTCGCGGGACTGCTCGTGCACGGTTTATTCGCTCACGGGACTGCCTTTATTCGGGCCTGCCTGTTCGCGGGGGGGTGCCGCCCGGCGAAGCGGATGCGCCAATCGAGTAACCGGTTGCGCCGGCGGCCGAGGGGGTACGCAGGCATGCCTATACGGGCAAGTTCCTCCGGCTCTTTCCGGCTATTTCAAACTCAGCACGTCGTCCAGCAGCGGCTGGATCGGGCTGGTGGCGTGTGCGGCGCTGCTGACCGGCGCGAGTTTCGCTTCGAATGCGGTACGGCCCGCCTCGACGGCCAGGCGGAAGGCGCGGGCCATCGCCACGGGGTCCTGCGCCACGGCGATCGCGGTGTTGACCAGCACGGCGTCGGCGCCCATTTCGAGCGCTTCGGCGGCATGCGACGGCGCGCCGATTCCGGCATCGACCACCACCGGCACGTTGCTCTGTTCGATGATGATGCGCAGGAAGTCGCGCGAGGCCAGCCCTTTGTTCGACCCGATCGGCGCGCCCAGCGGCATCACGCACGCTGCGCCCGCCTCTTCGAGCCGTTTGCAGAGCACCGGGTCGGCGTGGATGTAGGGCATGATGACGAAGCCGTCTTTGGCGAGCTCTTCGGTTGCCTTGAGCACCTCGATCGGGTCGGGCATCAGGTAGCGCGGGTCGGGGTGTATCTCGAGCTTGAGCCAGTTCGTGCCGAGCGCCTCGCGTGCGAGCTGCGCGGCGAAAACGGCCTCCTTTGCATTGCGTACGCCCGAGGTATTGGGCAGCAGGCTTACCTTCTGCGTGTCGATGTGGCTGAGGATGTCGTCCTGCGGGTTGTCCATCTCGACGCGTTTGAGCGCTACGGTCACCATCGCGGTGCCGCTTTCGGCGATCGCCGCGCTCATCAGCGCGCTCGAAGCGAATTTCCCGGTTCCGAGCAGAAGCCTCGACGGGAAGCTCTTGCCTGCAATTACTAAATCTTTCATTTTCCAGTTTCTATTATTTCTGTAAATCATTTTCGTTTTTGCCGCGCTGCCGGTGCCTGCGGATTTCTGCTGTTTCGGTTCAGGGCGTCACGATGGTGCGGTGGGCGGCGACCAGCTCCGTGAAGCGTGCCGTCGCCGCGGCGATCTCCCCGGCCCGGGAGATCGCGCCGCTCAGCGCGATGCCGTTCACGCCGCAGGCCATCACCTGCGGCACGTCCTCTTCGGTGATGCCGCCGATGGCCGCCACCGGGAGCCGGATACCCGCGCGGGCCATCTGCCGCAGGATGCGCCGGTAGCCCTCTTCGCCGAGGATCGGCGAGAGGTTCTTCTTCGTGGTCGTATAGCGGAACGGCCCGAGGCCGATGTAGTCGGCCGAACTTTGCGCGATGCGTGCGATGTGGGCGAACGTGTTGGCCGTGCAGCCGATAATGGCCTGCCTGCCCAGTATGATGCGCGCCTCGTCGGGCGGCGTGTCGTTCTGCCCGAGGTGTACGCCGTCGGCGCCGATCGCCTTGGCCAGCCGCGGGTCGTCGTTGACGATCAGCAGCGCGTCGTAGCGGCGGCAGAGCGCGAGTATCTCGCGGCCGCGCGCGATGATCCCCTCGGCGGGGGTATCTTTCATGCGCAGCTGCACCCAGCGTCCTCCGCCCTGCAGGAAGGCCTCTGCGGCGGCCGGATCGCCGTCCGAAATGAATTGCAGCGTGCCTCCGGCGGCCTGCCAGCGGCGTGTGAGCCGTTGGTAGTTGCTCAGCGTGGCCGTGAGGTCGATGCGGGAGATGTCGTGGGACGGAGTGCCGGCGGGGGGGCGGTTTCCGGGGGATGGCGTCCGGTCGGAATTTTTGGGGTCGGGCTGCGGGCCGGTACCGAGCCATTCGGTCGTCCAGACCGCGCCGATCACGGCGGCCCCGTCGAATGCCGCGGCCCGGGCGACGGAGATATTATCCGGGGTGATGCCGCCCAGTGCGATGATCCGGCTTCCGGGACCGGAAACGGGTAACTCTGCCGGAATGGTGGCGGGGATTGGCTTCGCGGTTTCGTCCGTCCGGCGCCGTAGCCTCCGGCATGCGTCGGCGGGGTCGATTCCGGCGAGGTAACCGGGCTTCGACACCGAATCGAACAGCGGGCTGAGCGTTACGTAATCGCACAGCGGGGCGAGCCGTGCGGCCTCTTCCCACGAGTGGGCCGGGGCGCTCAGGCGCGGCGTATACGTGTCGTTCCCCTGCTGGGTCTGTTGGGTTTGTGTTTTTTGAACGTCCGGTGCGGATGCTCCCTGCGCTGTCGCGTGCCGTTTGTCCGGATGCTGCCGCAGCCACTCGCGCAGGGCCCCTTCGCGCAGGTGGATGCCGCCGAGGCCGTAACGCCGGGCGAGGGCGGCATCGTGGTGCAGCGTCAGGCGCGTCATGTCGGCGCCCGCATCGCGCAGTTGGCGCAGCAGCGCTTCGACTTGTGCGGCCGGGGTGTCGGGTTTGCGGATATGGATGACGGGTGCGCCCGCGTCGAGCAGCGCGCAAAGGGCCTCGGCCTCGCCGTCGTAACAGCGCGGCAGCGTGATCGCAACGGGCTTGCCCAGGGGGAAGTGTAAGGGGGTGTCCATCGCGCTATCCTCCTTGTGTGGCGCGGATTACCGTGACCGACGCACCGTCGTGCAGCGGCGCTGCATTCCACTCCGTGCGGCGGACCACCTTTCCGTCTACGGCGACGGCGGTGCCGGGCGTGGCGATGCCCTGCTCTTCGAGCAGTTCGGCGAGGGTGGCGGCCTGTGTGTGGGTAGGGGTGCCGTTGAGCATGATTTCCATAACGTTCTGCGTTTTGGGAAAGCGACGGCGGCGGGTGCGAGATGGTGCGGAAAAACTCCCTCCGACGGTACGAGCCGTATCAGGTGCTGGGGTTTGATCTCAGCCGCTTGCCTCCTTCGCCTGCCGCGCGGGGAGTTTCCTGCCCGGCTTTTCCGTCCTTTCGGCGGACGGTCCGGAGCGCGGGGTCATCTTCCCGGCGGCGGGGCGGCCTGCGGCACCCCCGTCTTCCTTCCTGTGTTGAACATTGCAAAGTAATAAAAAAATATCGGAAGTTGTCCGTTTTGGGGCCGGAAGTTTGCGTACGGGTTACTGTGGGCGCAATTTTCTCACACTATTTTAGTATATTTGTATAATATTTAAAATGCGGTCCGGCAATCTTTGCGTGCGAGCCCGCGCCATTGCACACGCCTTCACTGTTTGCCGCGGGGCCGCCCCGGGTGTGACCCGGCCGTTTGGGGCCGGGTGCGTTCCGGCGGCAAGGAGGGGGGAAGCCGCGGGAGAGACGAAATCCGGACAAGCGATAAAACGGGAAACGATGGGAAAAGCGAAAAAACATGCGGGACTGGCCGTACTGCTGGCCGTACTGCTGGCCGGCTGCCAGTCCGGGCCGCAGCGGCGTCCGCAGACGGTGATCGACGGTTTTGCGCAGGGAGGAACCTACCACATCGTGCTGGTGGGGGACAGTACCTCGGGAGGCCTCAAAGGACAGCTCGACTCGCTGCTGTGGCGGGTGGACAATTCGATGTCGCTCTACAATCCGACCTCGCGCCTGAGCCGTATCAACCGCGGCGAAACCGATACGCTCGACCGCTTTATCGCCAACTGCATCCGGACGGCCGACACGATCAGCCGCGAGAGCGGCGGCCGTTACGACATCACGATCAAGCCCCTGACGGCCGCCTACGGCTTTACCGGCGACCGTCCCGTGCAACAGCCCAACGTCGATTCGTTGTTGCAGTTCATCGGGTATGATAAAATCCGCATCGACGGCTGCCGGCTGGTGAAAAAGCACCCTTCGGTGCAGATCGACCTCAATTCCATCGCGCAGGGCGCGACGGCCGACTACGTCGCCCGCTGGCTCGATTCGCTGGGGTGGAAGGATTACCTGGTCGAGGTGGGCGGCGAGATCTTCGCGCGCGGGCACAACGCGAAGGGCGGCCTGTGGCGCGTGGGTATCGACAAACCCATCGAAGGCAACGTGATTCCCGGCGCGCAGCTCCAAGTGCGCATCGGCATCAGCAACCGCGGGCTGGCCACTTCGGGCAATTACCGCAAATTTTACACCGACAGCCTGGGCCGCAAGATCGTCCATACGTTCGATGCGCGTACCGGGGCGCCGGTAATCAGCAACCTGCTCTCGGCCACGGTCGTCGCGCGCACCGCGGCACAGGCCGACGCCTACGGCACGCTCTGTATGGTGATGGGCCTGAACGAAAGCATCCGTTTCCTCGAAAGCCGTCCCGACCTGGAGGCCTACCTCGTCTGGTCGGACGACCGGGGCAATTACCGTACCTACATGACTCCGGGCATGGAGTCGCTGGTGCTTCAATAAAAATTCCGGTCCGGCGGATGCGTATCCGCGGCCAACGGCCGCAGACGGGACGCCCCGGGCCATCACGCGAACAGAAAAGCTATTATGCAACCGGTTTGTTTCCTCTATAATCCTACGGCGGGCGAGACCGTCATTACCGAGTGGCTCGACACGATCATTTCGATCTACCAGCGGCGCGGCTGCACCATCGTACCCTACCGGCTCGGGTTCCGCGCCGGCGAGCCGGAACTCATCGCCGACCTGCTCGGACACGGTTACCGCCATGTGCTGGTCGCCGGCGGCGACGGCACCGTGAATTACGTGGTGGGGATCATGAAACACCACGGCATCGACCTGCCGGTGGCGGTGCTGCCGACCGGTACGGCCAACGATTTCGCCGGCATGCTCGGCGTGCCGGGCGACATTTCGCGCGCGTGCCGCGCGATCCTCGACGGCGAGGAGCAGCGTGTCGACCTGGGTGTCGCGGGCGGCGAGCGGTTCGTCAACGTCTTCAGTTGCGGCCTTTTCACCGATGTGTCGCAAAAGACGCCCACCGTGCTGAAGAACAATTTCGGCAAACTGGCTTACTATTTCGGCGGCCTGGGAGAGTTGCCGAACTTCCGCAAGATGCACATTACGATCCGTTCCGAAGAGGTCGATTACGACGGGACGTCGCTGATATTCTTCGTGTTCAACGGCCGGACGGCGGGCAAGATGCGCTTCGCGTACAGCGCCGAGATCGACGACGGGCTGCTCGACGTGATCGTCGTCAAGGGTGACGGCCCGATCGGGACGCTCCGCGCACTGTTCCATTTTATCCGGCAGAATGCGGGATTGCGCCGCCTCGATCCGGGCGATTATCCGGAGGGGGTGCTGCACTTCAAGAGCCGCGATTTCGTCGTCGATTCGCCGATGCGCCGCAACGAAGTGACGGACATCGACGGACAACCCGGCCCGCGTTTCCCGGTGCGCATCACCTGCGAGGCCGGCGCGCTGCGCGTGATCCGCCCGGCCCACCACCGTAAAGATTAGCGGGAGGTTCTCGCAATCCTTTGTAAATCGTGTGCTTGTTCGTGCGCCGGTCCGTCCGGGTTACAGCGAAACCGGGAAGAGGTTGTAGGCGATCATACTGACCAGCAGCAGCAGGTAGGCGATGCCCAGCCAGGTGCTTTCGCGGCGGTTGAAGCAGGTGGGGATAATCACTGCGAGCGGGACGGCCAGCAGCATCAGCTCTCCGACCGACCGGCCCGGCGGGATCAGCGGCAGCACTGAGAAGAACAGTATCCAGATAAAATAGAGGTAGGATTTGTACGGGCGCGTGCGCATCGAGTGTGCCTGGCGGACGAAGATCACGAGCGACCAGACGGTGAGCACGGCGATCATCGCCCAGAGCAGCAACAGCAGCGGATTGAGCCAGTGCACGAGGAACGCCGGGGCGTACCACGTATCGCAGAGCGCCTCCCACAGCCGTACCGGAACTTCCGTCAGCGGCCGTCCCAGCGCCCACCAGACGTACGAGCAGATGGCCGTGGGCAGGACGAGGCCGGCCAGCGCGACGATCCATTCGCGCCACCGCTTGCGGAAAAGCACCAGCGCCACCGGAAGCAGCGGAATGTAGACCGCGGCGGGGGCGTATGTCAGCAGTGCGATGCCCAGCAGCAGCGACGCATTGAAGATGTGCGTGTAGACCACCTCGCGGCGGAACGAGCCGATCGTGCGGTCGAACGAACCGATCATCAGCAGCGTTGCGGCGAAAAGGTCGAGTGCCGTCGGGTCGTACCAGCTTCCGCATCCGACGATGAGGAAGATGATTGCGGGCATGTAGGTGCGTTCGAGCAGGATCATGTTGCGCGCGATGAGCCGTGTGATCCAGATTCCCCCGATGAACAGCATCCCGAGCGCGGCCAGGTTGCGCAACGGGCCGGGCAGCGCTTCGCCCCAGCCGCGGAGCAGGCCGCCCAGCGGCATCCTGAGGGCCGTACCGGGCAGCGCCTCTATCGGCGCGGCGGCGTAGCGGTGCCACAGCACCAGGCACAGTGCCGCGAAAAGCAGCAGCGTGGAAGCGAGGCTCTGGCGCGTGATGTCGACTTTCATAACTATCGTAAGCGAAGCCCGGGCACCCGCTCGTATCAAGCGGACGTCCGGGCGGCATGTATCCGGGTGAGGCGGTCGCGCCTATTTCAGCAGTCCGATCAGGTCCTGCCCGATGTCGCGCCGGAAATTCTTGCCTTCGTAGGCGATTCCCCCGATGGTGTCGTAGGAGGCGTGCAGCGCTTCGGCGATCGAGTCGCCCAGCGAGGTGACCGCCAGTACGCGGCCGCCCGCGGTGTAGGTTTTGTCCCCTTTGGCTGTGGTACCGGCGTGGAATACGATGCTTTGCGTCGGGGTATCCAGGCCGCTGATTTCCATTCCTTTGGCGTAGTCGCCGGGGTAGCCGCCCGAGACGCAGACTACCGTAACGGCCGTCTGCGGGGAGACTTCGAGCGCGTAGCGGTCGAGCCGCCCGTAGGCGATTCCCTCGAACATCGCGATCAGGTCGGAAGTGATCCGGGGCAGTACCACTTCGGTTTCGGGGTCGCCCATGCGGACGTTGTATTCGATCACGTACGGGTCGCCCGCGACGTTCATCAGCCCGATGAACAGGAAGCCTTTGTAGGCGATTCCGTCCTGCTGCAACCCTTCGACGGTCGGGCGCACGATGCGCTCCTCGACCTTCTTCATGAACGCCTCGTCCGCGAACGGAACCGGGGAGACGGCGCCCATGCCGCCGGTGTTCGGACCGGTGTCGCCCTCGCCGATGCGCTTGTAGTCCTTCGCGACCGGGAGTATCTTGTAGTTCTTGCCGTCGGTGGCGACGAAGACCGAGCATTCGATGCCGCTGAGGAACTCCTCGATCACCACCGTGTTGCCGGCCTGTCCGAATTTGCCGGAGAACATCTCGGCGAGCTCGGCTTTGGCCGCCGCAGCGTCGTCGAGGATCACCACGCCCTTGCCTGCGGCCAGCCCGTCGGCTTTCAGCACGTAGGGGGCCGTGAGCGAGTCGATGAAGGCCTCGGCTTCGGGGAGTTTATTTTTGTTAAAACTCTGGTACCGGGCCGTAGGTACGCCGTGGCGCGCCATGAAGGCCTTTGCGAAATCCTTGCTTCCCTCCAGGCGCGCGCCTTCCAGCGACGGGCCGATCACCGGGATGTTGCTGATCTGGCTGTCCTCGCAGAAGAAGTCGTAGATGCCGCGCACGAGCGGCTCTTCGGGGCCGACCACCACCAGGTTGATGTTGTTCGAAAGCACGAACTGCTTGACCGAACCGAAATTATTGGGGTTGATGTCGACGTTGGTGCCACACTGTGCGGTACCTGCGTTACCCGGTGCAATGAACAACTTGGCTACGCTGGGGCTTTCGGCGATCTTGCGGGCGAAAGCGTGCTCGCGGCCGCCCGAGCCCAGCAGGAGGACATTTAACGAGTTGGAGAATTTCATCGGTTTTCTTCTGTCTTATTGTAGGTGCGCGTTTCCGGGGAGGGAAACGGCACGGATGCGTAAAGGTATTAAAAATCGGGGGAATAAAAATGTGTCCCGTTGCGAAAATTATCAACTTTCGATGAACGGTCCCAAAATGGCGTCCAGCTTGGCATGTTCGACCAGGAAGCCGTCGTGTCCGAAATCCGAAACGATCAGTTCCATGCGGCAGTGCGGGATGTGCCGCCAGAGGGCGAGCTGTTCTGTGACGGGCAGGATGATGTCCGAAGTGATCCCCACCACCAGCGTGTCGGCCCCGATAGCGCCCAGCGCGCGCTCCACGCCGCCGCGGCCCCGGCCGACGTTGTGCGAGTCGAATGCCTCGGTGATGCGCCGGTAGGAGTAGGCGTCGAAGCGGCGGCTCAGCTTTTCGCCCTGGTGCCGCTGGTAGGAGCAGGCGCGGAATCCCCGCGTTTTGTCCGGGTCGTCGTGTTCCTGCTGCGTCGCGTTGTAGGCCGACGAGCCGCGGTAGGTCAGCAGGCCGATCGCGCGTGCGGCTTCCATGCCCCGGCGCCCGGCGTCCGGAGAGTCGGTGCCGAACGTGGCGTCGGCCTCGAGGGCCATGCGCTGCGCTTCGTCTGCGGCGATGGTCCACGGCTGGGCGCGGGCCGCCGTGGCGATCAGGATTAGTTTCCGGGCGAAACCGGGCCGTTCGAGCGCCATCTCGAGCGCCTGGAAACCGCCGATCGAACTGCCGATCACAGCGCGGGCGTGCGCAATGCCGAGGTGGTCCGCCAACAGCAGGTTCGCCCGCGCCATGTCGCGGACGGTTACCGGCGGGAAGGCGTCGTAATAGGGTTTTCCGGTAGCGGGGTCGGGGCTCGCGGGCCCCGTGGTGCCGTAACACGAGCCGACGATGTTCGCGCAGACCGTGAACCAGCGCGCCGGGTCGAGGAACTTGCCCGCTTCGACCGTGTGCGGCCACCAGTCGGCTACCTCGGAGTTGGCCGTCAGCGCGTGGCAGACCCACAGCGCGTTGTCGCCCGTGAAGGTACCGTAGGTGTGGTAGGCGATCCTCAGCGGAATCGCCGCGCCGCATTCGAGCCGGAACGGCCCGGCGGGGGTGAAGTACCGCACGTCGGCGGGCAGGGGTATGGTCTGTTCGGACATTGTTTCCGGGTCGGTTGTTTCGGGTTGGTCGGATATTGCGTTGCGTGGGTATGCGGTCGTGCGGTCGGTTCCCCGGGACGGCAGTCCTTCCGGGGCCGGCGGCGGAACGTTTGTCGGACCGGCATAATTTCTCTTTTGCCCGCACAGGGGAGGCTTCGGGAGGAACGGCCGGAGCCGGAGAACCGGGATGATCGAAACCGGGATGATCGGAGCCGGATAGACCGGCGGATGTGCCGGCCTTCGGTTATCGGCGGCGTATCCTGGTCGGGTCAGGGTCGGGAGCTTTACCTCGTGCTGAGACGTGTCTCCCCGGCTAATTGATCCCGTGGTGGATCTTATCTTCGGCGATCTCGATCTGCGTGTGGTCGATGCCCGAGTCGCTGCGGGCTTCCAGGTCGTTCATCCCTTCGGCCATCGTCACGTTCTCCCAGGTAAAGACCCCGTTCACGCCGGAGCGCTTGCCGAGCGAAACGCCGTTCAGCAGCATTTCGACTTCCGGTGCGTTGGAGTAGACCTTCAGCGTCTGTGTGCGTTTTACGCGGCGATCCCAGCGGCGTTCGGCGATATAGACGAACGGTTCGTCGGGGTTCCAGTTGGCTTTGTAGAAATAGAAAGCGTCCTTGCGGTATTTGCGGTCGAAGGTGACCAGTCCGCGGTCGTCTACGCCGGTGCCGTCGCCCCATTCGCGGCCCGCCGCGCCGTAGTCGAACATGTTCGCGATGAAGACGCCCCAGAGGAACGGCGCATTTTTCGCGAACGAATAGTATTGCTCGTGCAGGTAGCTCTGCCACCGCTCGGGATGCCAGTTACCCAGGTAGTCGGGCCGGTAGAGCGAGTCGTCCTGGTGGTAGATGCTTGCGCCCGCGCCGTAGCTGAGTCCCGAGTTGAGGTTGCTCCAGTTGGCCTGCAGCTGTTTCAGCCATACCGAAATATCGGAGGGAAGGCCCTCTTTCCAGCCGAAGATGTGGTCCCAGACGATCAGCTTCGTGATGAAGTTCATCTGTCCGTCCTGGTTGCTCGCGCCGACGGTCATGCGGGTGGGATCCTCCTCCCGGGCCACCGTGTTCAGCTCCTTGATGTACGGGGTGGGGTCGTCGCCGCGCATGCTCTGGTTGCTGAACAGCCCCCACATCGCGATCGAGGGGTGGTTGTAGTATTGCGAGATCATCTCGCGGAGTTGCTGCACGCCGTTGGCGCGGAACGACTCGGTGCCGATGTAGCCGCGGTCGGTCAGGTAGGACGGGCCCACGAAGGGCAGGTCGCTCCAGACGATCAGCCCGCGGCGGTCGCATTCGTCGTAAAACTCCTGCGAGTGCGGGCCCGGAGAGGTGCGTACCGCATTGACGCCCATCTCGACCATGTAGTCGAGATCTTCGCGGATCTGGTATTCGGTCAGCGCCGGGCCCACGCTCGCACGATCCTCGTAATAGAACACGCCGTGCAGCTGCAACGGCCGTCCGTTGAGCGCGAAGCCCGTTTTCGGGTCGACCGAGAAGTAACGCAGCCCCAGCGGCACCGCGAGCGAGTCGCAGGTGACGTTCTGGTCGGTCACTTTGACGATGACGTTATAGAGGTAGGGATTCTCCACGCCGTTCCACAGCGTCGGGGACTCCAGTTCGATCGGGATCGTCACCGTGCCGATGCCCGAGGCCGGCACGCGGAAGCGCGAGGCCTGGAAGAAGATCGTGTCGCGGCGCGGCGTGGTGACCGCGAGGTTCACCAGCAGGTTGCGGTCGCGCTGCCCGTCGATACGGATGACCGCATCCACTGCGGCCCGTTCCGAGGAGACCGCTTTCTGCACGAGGCGGATGCCGCCTTCGGAGGCGCGGATGACCGATTGCTCGGTGACGATCAGCTCGACGTCGCGGTAGAGGCCGCCGTAGACGTTGTGGTCGCCCGCGGTGGGCAGTACGTCCATCTGCGGCGAGTTGTTGACGATCACCCAGATCGAGTTCGTTTCGCCGAAGCGCAGGTAGGGCGTCAGCTCGAAGGTGAAGCCGGTGAAGCCGCCCCGGTGCTCGCCCACATGGCGGCCGTTCACGGCGAGGTTCGCCACGTCGCCCGCCGCGCCGAAACGGATGAAGACCCGCTTGCCTCGCCATTCGGCCGGAATCTTGATATCCTTGATGTAGTTGCCGATGCCGCGGTAGTAGTCGTTGTGGCCGCCGAGCGCGTCGCGGTTCCAGGTGTGCGGCAGGTTCACCATCGTGGCGTTGTCGCTGGTGTGGCTGTTGCTGAAAAAGCGCCAGTTGCGGTTGATGTTGATCACTTCGCGCGCCCGGGCCTGCAGGGCGCTGCCTGCGAGCAGCGTACCCAGCAGCAGGGTGAGGATCAGGGCTCTGTTTTTCATCGGAAATCTCATCGGGAAAAGTATTTTTATGTGCCCGCCGCGGGTTTCGTTCCGCAGTTCGGTTGCACGGGTCGGTCGTTCCTGTACGCGGGGCGTTCCCCGGAATGTTCAGTCCGGCGGATCGGTCCCGCCGGCTGCCTGCCGAGGAGCGTGCGGTCTGCATACCGCGACACCCCGCCCGGTCCGCAAGCGGCCCGGATGGCATGCGTGCCGTCGTATCGGCCTCCTGCGCGAGCCTTTGGGCACGGCCGGCCGATTCGTGTACAAAAATAGCGAAAAGAAAATAAATCGCTATATTCGTATCAAAAATTGCACCGGGATCGACCGGGGCGGGGACTTACGTGTCCCAAAGACTTAAAAGGGAAATGACCGTTTTCGATATCGTATGCGGGCTGTTACTGGCCGTGGGGGCGTGGAAAGGATGGCGCGACGGGATCATCGTGCAGCTTTCGGGCATCCTGGGACTGCTGGTGGGGGTCTACCTGGCCTACCGTTACAGCATTTCCGCAAGCCGCTGGCTCGGTTCGGAAGGTGTGACCGGACAGGCGGCGGGGTTCCTGCTCGTTTTCGGTTTGGTACTCGTGGCCCTTGCGTTGCTGGGACGCCTGATGCGCGGCTTGTTCAAATTCGCGGGCCTCGGGCTGTTCGACCAGCTGGGGGGCGCCGCGCTCGGGATTGTGAAAGTGGCGCTGTTGGTGAGCGTACTGCTCGGCGCCTACGAGTCGGTCAACCTCACCCGCCATTGGACCGACGGCGAAAAAACGGAGCGGTCGTGGCTCTACCGCCCGGTGAAAGAGGCCGGGGAACTCGCATTTCCCTACCTGAAATCGCTGAAAGAGCAGTTTCTTTAAGGTTGCCCGGAGTCGTTCCGGGGGGATGCGAAGGCTCGCTTCGGTTTTTTATATTACAACAGTTTGCCCATGGAAACCATACGTACCGCAGTTGTCGTCAAGGCGACAGGCAGTCGCTACATGCTGCACGACCTCGCCTCGCAGGCCACCGTCGAGGGGCGCCTCAGGGGACGCCTGCGCCTGAGCGGCAGCCGCTCGACCAGCCCTGTGGTGGTGGGCGATATCGTGGATTACGAACCCGAACTGCCGGCCGGGATTGAAACGGCCGGAGACGGAACGGGGCGTACCGCGCCCGGGACGGAGGGGGATGGAACCGGCGGCCGTGCGGCGGGCGGTGCCGGGGCGGCCGGCGTACCGGGAAAATCCTGTACGTCCGGAACGGTCGTGGCGCTGCACCCGAGGCGCAACTACATCATCCGCCGCGCGTCGAACCTCTCGAAGGAGTCACACATCATCGCGGCGAACATCGACCAGGCTTTGCTGGTGGTGTCGCTCGTCCGTCCGGCTACGAACAGCGAGTTTATCGACCGTTTCCTGGTGACGGCCGGGGCGTACCACATTCCGGCGGCGATCCTGCTCAACAAGAGCGACCTCTATACGACCGGGGAGCTGCAGCAGGAGCGGGCCCGGTTTATCGAAACCTATACCCGTGCGGGCTACGACGTGGTCGAACTGTCGGCTTCGCGCGGCGAAGTATTGCGCATCAATCCCGCGCGCGCGCGGCGGCAGGAAACCCGGACGGAAGCTACGTCCGGCCTCGGCGGCGATGCGGATTCCGGGAGCGGCGCGGGAACGTCCGTGATGTCCGGCATGGGGACGGAACCGTTGCTGGAGCGGCTCCGCGACCGCGTGACGCTGCTCTCGGGCAATTCGGGCGTGGGCAAGTCCACGCTGATCCGCGCGATCGATCCGTCGCTGGAGGTGAGGGTCGGCGAGGTTTCCGACGCGCACCACAAAGGCCGCCATACGACCACTTTTTCGGAGATGTACCCGCTCGCGGAGGGGGGCTGGCTGATCGATACGCCGGGGATCAAGGGGTTCGGGCTGATCGACCTCGACGGGGCGGAGATCGCCCGTTATTTCCCCGAACTGTTCCGCCTCGCACCGGGCTGTTCCTATTACAACTGCACGCATACGCACGAGCCCGGCTGCGCGGTCAAAGAGGCGCTCTCGCGAGGAGAGGTGAGCCTCTCGCGTTATGAAAGCTACCTCAAACTGCTGGACGACGATGAAAAATATAGAAGATAGCGCCGGATTTCCGGACGAACTGCTCGCCCGCAGGATCGAATACCTGTCGGGTTTTATGACCGCGGAGCGTTACGCGACGCTGTGTCGCGCCGTGGATATGCGGACGCGTTATATGACCGTCTGTATGGAGAATACGTTCCATCCGCAGAATGCGAGCGCGCTGGTGCGCAACTGCGAGGCATTCGGCGTGCAGGAGCTGCATGCGGTGGAAGAGTTGTGCCGTTTTTCGCCGAACGTGCAGATCGTGCGCGGCACCGACAAATGGATCGAAATCCGCAAGCATCCGACGACGGCGGAGCTGATCGGCTCGCTGCGCGGTCGGGGTTACCGGATCGTCGCCACGACGCCGCACCTGGACGACGCCACCCCCGAAACGTTCGACGTGGCGGCGGGACCGTTCGCGCTTTTCTTCGGCACCGAGCACGCCGGTATCAGCGACGAGGTGAAGGCCGGGGCGGACGAATTCCTGCGCATCCCGATGTGCGGGATGGTCGAAAGCCTCAATGTGTCGGCCTCGGCGGCGATCCTGCTCTACTCGCTTTCGACCCGCGTCCGCGCGATGGACATTCCGGCCGGTACGGGCGTCGTGTGCACTGCGGACGCTCCGCCCCGGGCGGTGTGGCAGCTTTCGCGTCGCGACCGCGACGAGGTGCTCTACCGCTGGATGCAGCAGACCGTGCGCGATCCGGCCGGGGTGCTGAGCCGCTTCAGGGGGGAGTAGGTATGTGCCGGAACGCCGGGCGGTCCGTTTCACTCAGGTAGTATGCAGCCGCGCCGCGTCCCGGAGCGCCTTCCCCGGTCGAACTTTCTGGCAGCACGTTTTTGCCGCGCACCTTGGGCCGCAGCCGGAATATTTTGACCCGGAACGCAGACGCAACCGCCGCAGGAGTCCGGAAAGTCCGCTACGTACCGCCTGCGCCGCCCAAACTGTGCCGGTGAGCGTTGCCGGGCCCACCGGTTTCAAAATCAGGCGCAGAAACGGCTCCCCATTCGAAGCTTTTCCGGTATTCCTGCCGACGGTTGCGCTACGTCCTGCGGATGCCGGAGCCATGCCCCTTGCCGCATCCGATCGCGTTATATCGGTAACGTCGCGTCCTGCCGCGCCGTATCCCTGGACACCGCACCCGTTTTCCCGCACTGCGCCACAAAAAAAGGACGCAGATACAACTGTGAACAGTAGGCCTTAGGGAGCCTGAAACCGGCAGCTGCACTGCGCCCAAGCTATACCCGGCAGGATTTGCCGCCGGGGTATAGCGAGGACTAGCAACTTTTATTCCCGGTTCAACAACCTTCCGAAGAAGGCTCCCTAAGTTGACTGTTTAGGATAAAAATTGTGTCTCTGATATATTTACGGCTTACGCCGTGTATGTATCTGATACGAAGATAGTATAAAATTCTTATTCCCGTATCCGGACGTCCTGTTTTTTTTCGCCGCATAGTGATGACGGCGCGGGTTTTTACTCCGTTTTGCGCTCCTGCGGGGTGCAGTAGAGCACGCCGCCCTCGATGCGGGTGACGGTCACCGTGCGGCCGCGCGCGACGAACAGGCCGTCCTCGGCCGCCGCGTCGTAATACCGCCCGTCGACCATCACGCGGCCCGAGGGGCGCAGCACCGCCATCACCAGCGCGGTGCGACCCACCAGTTCCGGTTCGATCTGCGGGTGGCTCACGTAACCCTCTTCGGGCTTCATTTCTGCGGTCAGCACCACCTTTTTTTGCAGCGGCGAACGGCCCGTGAGAAAACGGCGTCCCAGGACGATGCCCCCGACCAGCGCCGCCGAAGCGGCGATGATCACCACCAGCACCGGCCTCAGCAGCCACGCGAGCGTCAGTTCGCCCGTGGAGAGGTGGCGCAGCAGGTCGTTGTCGATCGCCGCGAACGAGAGGCCGGTCACCACCGCGACAATCCCCGCGACGCCCGCGATGCCGAAGCCCGGCAGCACGAAAATCTCGACGGCCAACAGCGCCAGCCCTATGATAAAGAGGATCAGCTCCCAGTTTTGCGCGACACCCTCGATGTAGAGCGGCGCGAAATAGAGCACCGCCCCGAGGATCGCCACCACCAGCGCGAAGCCGATGCCGGGGGTTTGCAGCTCGAAATAGATGCCGCCGACGATCATCATCACGAAAATGCCCTGCACCACCGGGTTCATCAGCCAGCCCAGCAGGCGGTCGAGCCGCGTGGGGGTGTATTCGTGCAGCGTGTACCGCTGTACGCCGCCCTGTGCAAGCACTTCGTCCACGGTGGAGGCCGTCCCTTCGCTGTAATGGTGTTCCGACGCTTCCGACGCGGTGAAGGCGAGCACCCCGGCGGTCGTGCTGTCGCCCACCGTGCGCCCGACCATCGCCTCGGCGACCTGCGGGTCGCGCCGCCAGCGCCAGAGGGTGTCGTCGCCGTCGATGCGTTCGATCACCTTGCCGTGCGCTTCGGCCGTCGCGCGCATCGTCGCGCGCATGAAGCTCTGGAACTTGTCGGGCATCGGCTTGCCGTTCTGGTCCACGACCGAGGCTGCGCCGATACTGCCGCCCGGACGCATGTAGATACGCTCGGCCGCGATCGCGATGAGCGCCCCGGCCGAAGCGGCCTGGTTGTCGATAAAGACCCAGACCGGTACCGGCGAGTTGAGGATCATCGTGCGGATCGAGTCGGCGGCGTTGACCAGTCCGCCGTAGGTGTTGAGCCGGATCAGCACCAGTTCGGCGCCGCCGGAGCGGGCGTCGGCGAGGCATTTGGCCACCAGCCGCTGCTGCGCGGGCATGATGTCGCCGTCGATCGGGAAGGTATAGACGACCGTGGGCTTTCCCTGTGTTCCGGCTGCGGTGGCGTTCTGTGCTCCGGGAGTGCCGGATTGCGCGGCCCCGCGCGATCCCGGGACGGCGTACTTCTCGCCCGATGCGCCGGCCACCGCGTCGATTCCGGTATCGTCGCCGTCCTGCCCGGCGGGCTCTTTGTGCAACGAAGAGAGGGTGGCGGGGAAGGCCTGCGAAGCCGCAGCCGGAAGGATGCTCCCGCTGAGCAGCAGCGCGGTCAGTAAACAGAACGTAGCGATAGGTCTCATCGGATTCGGGTTCAATCAAGTCTTATAGCTGTCGGAGTCATGCGCCGGGGTATTTTTGTTGCGGCTCCGGAGGCGGACAGGCAGTCGTAACAAAGATAGCTTTTTTGTCGCATTCCCGCACTCATTCAGGAAGGTTCGTTTTGCTTTTCGTCGGGCGGCAAGCCGTCCGAGGGTTGAAGAAAAAATGCGGAAGGCGGGCGAAAGTGCCGTTTTTTTCGTTACCTTCGCATTGCGGAAGAGCGCCCGGATGAGGGCGCGCGTCCTGCCAGGCAGCCCGGAAGGCCTGCGGGCCCCCGGAGAGTATCCACCAATTTTGACGCTGTATGGATGATGACGCGAACCCGGATAGTCGCCGTTTCTTACCTCAATACGATACCTTATATATACGGTATTACCCGTGCGGGCGGCAGCCTGCGCGAAGGGTTGCTGCTGTGTCCGCCCAGGCTCTGCGCGGAGGCGCTGCGCACCGGGGAGGCCAATGTGGGACTGATCCCGGTGGCCGCCATTCCTGAAATTCCCGACTTGCAAATCATTACCCCCTTCTGCATCGGCGCCAGCGGCCCGGTGCGTACCGTCGTGCTCGCGTCCGACTATCCCGTTGAGGAGCTCGACACGATCTGGCTCGACAGCCATTCGCGCACATCGGTGCGGCTGGCCCGCATCCTCGCGGCCGAAAAGTGGGGTATCGCCCCGCAGTGGCGCCCGCTGACCGACTATTCGTTCGGAACCGGTGCAGCGGCCGGCACACGCGGAACAATCCCCGCGGCGGAAGCAACCGGGACAGGCGGTGCGGCCGGAACTGGAACTGGAACTGGAACTGGAACTGGAACCGAGTCCGGCACCGGCAAGTCCGGCTATATCCTGATCGGCGACAAGGTGTTCGACCACGAGGCGCGGTTCCGCTACCTGTACGACCTCTCCGACGAGTGGCGCGCGATGACGGGGCTGCCTTTCGCGTTCGCCGCGTGGGTGGCGCGCGGGGAGGTGCCGCAGGAACGGGTTTCGCAGCTCGAAGAGGCCCTTCGTTACGGAACGGCGCACATCCCCGAAGCGGTGGCGTGGTCCGGGTATGCCGCGCGGCCTTACGCCTGTGATTACCTGATCCGAAATATCGACTTTGTGCTCGACGCGCCGAAGCGCCGGGCGATGGAACTATACTGGCAACTCGGACGGCGGTACGACCCCCCGTCCACCCCCGGCTGAGGCGCCTTGGGGCGCTGAGGCCGTTTCCCGGCAGATCTGGCGTACTGGATGCCGGAGCGGGGAACGGTAGCCGCCGAAGGAAGCACCCCGGACGGCGCGGAAACCGCCCGGGAGGCGGGTGCGGCGGGGAGCCGCAGAGTACAACCGTAAAGAGCCGAAGCCATGATTACCATCTACCTCAAGCAATTCAACAAGATCGTCCGCAACGCCGACGTCAAGCTGTTCGACGAACTGGGTTACGACGACATTCTGTGGATCGACCTGCTCACCCCTTCGATCAAGGAGCAGAAGGCGGTCGAAAACTTCATGGAGATCAACCTCCAGACCCAGCAGCAGGTCGAGGAGATCGAGAGTTCGTCGAAATACTCCGAAACCGAGAATGCGATCATCTGCAACTCGAACTTCTTCATGCCCTATACAGAGACCTTCGCCATCGAACCGGTCTCGTTCATCATCGCCGAGGGGGTGCTCGTCTCGGTGCGCAACGCCGAGTTCCGGACCTTCACCGAGGCGGCCAAGCGTCTGCAGATGAACTACCGCGCCTATGCCACCGGCTACCATGTGCTGGTGTCGATCCTCGAGGTGCGCATCGACTACGACGCCGACCTGGTCGAAGCGCTGGCCAAGAACATCGCCGCGCTGAGCAAGGAGGTGAACATCAGCGAACAGATCGGCCGCGAAACCCTCCAGCGCATCAGCCACCTGCAGGAGAATACGATGCTGATCCGCGAGAACATCTTCGACCGGCAGCGGGTGCTGTCGGGCATCCAGCGCAGCGAACGCTTCCCGAACGACGTCTATCCTCGCCTGACGCTGATGATCAAGGACGTCAATTCGCTGATCAGCCACGCCGACTTCAGTTCCGAACGCCTCGACTACCTGCAGGACACGGCGCTCGGTCTGATCAACATCGAGCAGAGCAACGTGACGAAGATCTTTACCGTCGCGGCGCTGTTCTTCATGCCGCCGACCATGATCGCGAGTATCTACGGCATGAACTTCGCCTACATCCAGGAGCTGCACTGGAAGTACGGTTATCCGTTCGCGCTGGGGCTGATGGTGGTCGTCTCCGCGCTCACGTACCTGTTCTTCCGCTGGAAAAAGTGGCTGTAACCCCTCCGCCGCGGGAATTTGCTCCTTGGACAATGAATGTCTGCGGGTACCCGCAAAGGTCCCGCGTGTCGGCCGGAGACTATTTGTCCCCCGAAAGCCGGGATTTGTGGTCTGGGGGCCGAAAAAATGAGGATTCTTCGGGGATTAGTTGCTTGGTTTTGAAAAAAATATTAGTTTTGCAATCGCTTTGAGAAGACTTTCTTCTGAGGGGGGAAGTAGCCAAGGCGAAAAAAACCAAATAAATTACACGAAATGGGTTATTTAGAATCAGACAAAAAGCAGGAGCTTTTTGCAAACTACGGGAAGTCTAACACCGACACCGGCTCGGCAGAGAGTCAGATCGCGCTGTTTTCCTACCGTATCAGCCACCTCACCGAACACATGAAACAAAACAAGCACGACTACGGCACGCAGCGTTCGCTGCTCCGCCTGGTGGGTAAGCGCCGCCGTCTGCTTGATTATCTGAAGAAGGTGGATATCGAGCGGTACCGGGCCATCATCAAGGCTCTGAACCTGAGAAAATAGCCGCGCACCGTATGCGCAACGAGATGAATGGGGCTGTCCTTACCGGGGACAGCTTTATTCTCTTTTAAAAAAGCCGTCCGGACCGCCCGGAAAGGGCCGGAATCGCCCGGGCTTTCCGGTTGGGCCGGAGCAGGCGGGCAGCGCGCTCCGGACGATTCCGGGCGGATAGGCCCGGGAAGCTGTGAGAGTGCCGGGACTGAAGGCGCGCAGACGGAAAAATGGACGAAGCAGAGACAAGAGACAGAAAACAAATAATTAACAGGACAAAGGATGTTGTATAATGCCACACAGAAGGTGATTCAGCTCAGCGGAGGCCGCGAGATCGTCATCGAAACAGGAAAATTAGCGAAGCAGGCCGACGGGTCGGTCGTTGTGAAACAGGGGAACACGATGCTGCTGGCCACCGTAGTTGCCGCCAAGGAGCCCAAACCCGACTGCGATTTCATGCCGCTGTCGGTCGAATACAAAGAGAAATACGCCGCTGCGGGCCGTTTCCCCGGAGGCTTCCTCAAGCGTGAGGCCCGCCCTTCGGATTACGAAATCCTGGTTTCGCGACTGATCGACCGCGCGTTGCGCCCGCTGTTCCCTTCGGATTTCCACGCCGAGGTATTCGTACAGGTCAACCTCATTTCGGCCGACAAGGACATTATGCCCGACGCGCTGGCCGGACTGGCCGCTTCGGCGGCGCTGGCCGTATCGGACGTGCCGTTCGCCGGCCCGATCTCCGAGGTGCGCGTTGCCCGCATTAACGGCGAGCTGGTGATCAATCCCACCTTCACGCAGAATGCCGACGCCGACCTGGACATCATGGTAGGCGCCACCTACGACAACATCCTGATGGTCGAAGGCGAAATGAAAGAGGTTTCGGAAGCCGAGATGCTTGAAGCGATCAAGTTTGCGCACGCCGAAATCAAAAAGCACTGCCAGGCCCAGATGGAATTGAGCAAGGAGCTGGGCAAAGACGTGAAGCGCACCTATTGCCACGAGACCAACGACGAGGCCCTTCGCGAGAAGGTGATCGCCGAAACCTACGACAAGGCTTACGCCATTGCCCGCGAACGTTCGGCCAAGCACGAGCGCAGCGACAAGTTCGATGCGCTGGAGGAGGAGTTCTGCGCACAGTTCTCCGAAGAGGAGCTTGCCGAGAAGCGCCCGCTCATCAAGCGTTACTTCCACGACGACGTATTGAAGAAAGCGATGCGCAACATGATCCTCGACGAGGGGATCCGCCTCGACGGCCGCTCGACCACCGAGATTCGCCCGATCTGGTGCGAAGTGGGTTACCTGCCCTGCGCGCACGGTTCGGCCATCTTCACCCGCGGCGAGACGCAGTCGCTGACGACCGTTACGCTCGGTACGAAGCTCGACGAAAAGCAGATCGACGACGTGTTGTTCAAAGGTTCGGAGCAATTCGTACTGCACTACAACTTCCCGCCGTTCTCCACCGGCGAGGCCCGTCCCGCACGCGGCCTCTCGCGCCGCGAGATCGGCCACGGCAACCTCGCCTGGCGCGCCCTCAAACCGATGGTTCCCGTCGGAGAGGAGAATCCCTACGCCGTACGCGTGGTGTCGGATATCCTCGAGTCGAACGGCTCGTCGTCGATGGCTACCGTCTGCGCCGGTACGCTCGCGCTGATGGATGCCGGCGTCAAGATCAAAAAACCGGTTTCGGGTATCGCGATGGGTCTGATCACCGACACGAAATCAGGAAAATATGCCGTGTTGTCGGACATCCTCGGCGATGAGGACCACCTCGGCGATATGGACTTCAAAGTGACTGGTACTAAGGACGGTATCACTGCCACCCAGATGGATATCAAGGTCGACGGCCTCTCGTACGAGGTGATGGCCAACGCATTGGAGCAGGCCAAACAGGGCCGCATGCACATTCTCGGCAAGATTCTTGAAGCTATGCCTGCACCGAGGGAGGACTACAAACCTTTCGTGCCGCGTATCGTCCAGATCACTATCCCGCAGGAGTTTATCGGCGCCGTGATCGGCCCGGGCGGCAAGGTGATCCAGGAGATCCAGAAGACCACCGGAACGACCATCACGATCACCGAGAAGGACAGCAAGGGTTTCGTGGACATCTTCGGCGAGAACAAGGAGGCGCTCGATGCTGCGCTCGACCGCATCAAGGGTATCGTAGCGATTCCGGAAGTAGGCGAAATTTATACGGGGAAAATCCGTTCGATCGTCGCTTTCGGCGCGTTTGTTGAGATCATGCCCGGTAAGGACGGCCTGCTGCACATCTCCGAGATCGGCAACAAGCGTTACGAGACGATGGAGGAGACCGGACTCAAGGAAGGCGACACGATCGAGGTGAAACTCATCGGGTTGGATCCCAAGAACGGCAAACTCAAACTCTCCCGTAAAGTGCTGCTTCCGGGCGGCGAAAAGTCCGAGGAGAAAGGCGAAGGCCGTCCTGAACGCCGCGAAGGCCACCACGCTCACCGCAGGGAGGAACGCAAATAGGGATAAACGATAGATTGTGAACCGAAAGCGCTGCAGCGCGCACACCGAAAAAAAATCGGAAAAGCTTGAGGTTTTCCAAAATATATTTCTATTTTTGTGGCTACCAATGCGATTAGTGCAAAACGAAAGAGAATACATATTTAATTAACTTTAAAACACTGATTATGAAAAGGTTTGTAAAAGTAAGCTTGATGCTCGCTTCTGCAGCGGTCCTGCTCTCCAGCTGTAACTGCTACAAGAAAATGGCAAAAAACGCTGACGATGTGAACATCACCTGCACGCCGACCGTGCTGTCGCTGAAGGGTAATACCGTTTCAGCCGATATCACCGTTACCTACCCCGCCGCCTACTTCAACAAGAAGGCGGTCCTGAAGGTGACCCCCGTTCTGGTATTCGAAGGCGGTGAAATCACCGGTACTCCGAAGTACGTTCAGGGCGAAAAGGTGAAAGACAACTACACCGTTATTGCCAAAAAACAGGGCGGCTCTTACACTCAGACCGTGACTTTCCCGTACGATTCTCGCGCTGACCTCTGCACGATGGAGCTTCGCGTGGAAGGCAAATGCGCCAAGGGCAAGCACAGCGAATTCACCCCGATCGCCGCTATTCCGGTGGCTCAGGGCATCAGCACCATCCAGAAGCTGGCTGACAACGCTGCCGGCCTGGCCATCATGCCGGACAACTTCAAACGCGTGACGACCATCTCTCAGGGTGCCGAGATCATGTACCTGATCAACCGTGCGAACGTTCGCAAGGGCGAGCTGACCAAAGAGCAGATCAAAATGTTCGAGGATTTCGTGAAAGAGTATTCGAACAAAGACCGCGCAACGCTGGGCAACATCTACGCCAAGGGTTACGCTTCTCCCGACGGCCCGCTGGCTTTCAACGACAAACTGTCGAAAGAGCGTAGCCAGACCGGCCAGAAGGCCATCAGCGAGCAGCTGAAAGACGTGAAAAACGCCAAGTACGACATCGCCGCTTACGGTGAGGACTGGGAAGGTTTCAAGGAACTGGTTTCCGCATCGGACATCAAGGACAAGGATCTGATCCTGCAGGTTCTGGCCATGTACGACAACCCCGTGAAACGTGACGAAGAGATCCGCAACATGTCGTCGGTATTCGACGTACTGGCTAAGGAGATCCTGCCGCAGCTGCGCCGCACGAAACTCTCTGCCGACGTGGACATCGAAGGCCGTACCGACGCTGAGATCCTGGCTGCCGTTTCCGGCAACATCGACGTGCTGAACGAAGAGGAGATGCTTTACGGTGCAACGCTGACCGGCGATGCTGCCCTGAAGATCAAAGCTTACAAGGCTGCCGCTACCAAATTCAACAGCGCCCGCGGTTACAACAACATGGGTGTGGTTCTGGGTCAGACCGGCAAAGCCGGCGAGGCTAAGAGCGCTATCGAGAAGGCCGCTACGTTGAGCAACGACCCGATCATCAGCAACAACCTGGGTGTTCTGGCCCTGATGAACGGCGACGTGGCCAAGGCTAAGAGCTACCTCTCCGCACTGAGCATCCCGCAGGCTCGCAAGAGCATGGGTCTGGTGAACCTGGCTGAAGGCAACTACGCTGAGGCTGCCCGCGCACTGGACGGCTACAACCTGGCTGTCGCAGAGGTGCTGAACGGCAACCTGGCAAAAGCTAAATCGGTTCTGAGCGGTGACAACTCCGCACAGGCTGACTACCTGAAAGCCATCATCGCTATGCGTGAAGGCAACAGCAGCTCGGCTATCGCCAACCTGAAGAGCGCCATTTCGAAGAACAGCGCTTACAAGGCTAAAGCTGTCAAAGACGTAGAGTTCGCGAAACTGTTCGGTACCACCGAATTCCTCGCCCTCTAATCTTTAGCGAAGGACTGCGCCCGTCCGGAAGGAGAAGCGCAGGATGAAACGAGCAGGCCGCCCATCGGGCGGCCTGCTTCATTTTTTGTTTTACCGGGCCGTTGTCGGGTCCGTGAAAACCGTATTGGATGTGGGGTCGGACCGGGAGCGGTACGCAAGTGGTGAAACCGGCGCAGTCCTGCGGTCGTACGGGAATCCGGATCGGTTGCAGCGGAAGTAGGGAATGGCGGCCATTTTCGGCACGGTTTTTTCAGCATCGAAAGTGTTGATTAAAAAGCGTGTGCAATGGTTGAAAGTATTGTGGTCAAAGTCCTGGTCGGAATGCTGGGGGTCCTCTTTTTCCTGCGGATTTCGGGGAAAACGCAGATGGCGCAGCTCACGCCGCTCGATTCGGTCAATGCATTCGTACTCGGGGCATTGGTCGGCGGCGTGGTGTACAATCCGGACCTCTCGGCCTGGTACATGGTCCTCGCGCTCGGCGTCTGGACCGTGTTCAACCTGTTGATCCGCTTCCTGCTGCGCTTCAAGCACCTGCGCAGGCTGATCAAGGGCGATACGGTGATGATCGTGCAGGGCGGCAAGATCAACCTGAAGGAGTTCCGTCGCAACGGCCTCGAGATGGAGCAGTTTCGTACTATGCTGCGTGAAAACGGTATTTTTTCGATGTTCGAAGTGGATGAAGTGCGCTTTGAGACGAACGGCCGGCTGACGGTTTCACGGTGCGGCGACCGTTTGCAGTCTTACCTGCTGGTGAACAACGGCGCCGTGCTGGAGAGTTCGCTGCGCAGCGCCGGACAGACCGCGGAGTGGCTCGCCGAAAATCTCCGTAAATTGGGGTACGACACGCCTTCGGACCTGTTTTGTGTCGAGTGGACGCCTTCGCAGGGGTTTTACATACAGCCCAAAAACGAACCGGATGCTGCGACGGGAGCCGTGTCCGATCCGGTAGAGACGGTTTGTAACTGATTGTCCCGTCCTTTCCGGATTCTTGCCGGTGAAAAGGATCGGAAGGCTTTGCGGCAGGATATCCCATGCCCTGTGCCGCCGCGAATATCGGCAGGGGGGCGATGGGAATCCGCTCGGAAGCGGCAGGCTGCTTCCGGGTGAATGCCTCTATATATTGAACATTAATGCAGAAGAACGATTATGAATACAAGTGAATTCGCTCAAACTTTGTTGCATTGGATCAAAGAATTTCTCTCGTGGATAGGTATTCCGAGGCACATGCTCGATCAGCTGGACGAGGCGCTGTTCCTGGTCCTGATCGTCGTGATAGCCTTCGCCTTTGCCGCTATCGTTCATACCTTGGCCGTGCGTTTTACCCGGAGGATATTGGAACGTAAGAATGTCAGCTTCCTCGGTTCGTTGGCCAAATATAACGTATTGCGGAAACTGACGGCCATTATCCCGCCCCTGATGATTTCGGCCCTGCTGCCTTTCGCTTTCGACAGCAAATCCGAGTGGTACGTCGTCAGTGAGAAAGTTACGTGGATCTATTTTTTCATCGCATTGATCTTCTCCGTCAATGCGATATTGAATACGGTGGGGGATGCGCTGAAAAGTGAACAGCAGCTGCAGAACCGCCCGATGAAAGGCTTTATCCAGATCTTCCAGGTGATTTTTTCCTGTATCGCCGTGATCGTCATCGTCTCCATCCTGATCAACAAATCGCCGTTCAACCTGATTACGGGACTGGGCGCTTTTGCCGCCGTCCTGATGCTGGTCTTCAAGGATACCATTCTGGGTTTCGTTGCGGGAGTGCTGATTTCGCAGAACGATATGGTCCGTATCGGCGACTGGATAGAGATGCCGCAAAACAATGTGAACGGGGTTGTGACCGATATCTCCCTGAATGTCGTCAAAGTCCGGAATTTCGATAATACGATCGTTACCGTTCCCCCCTATTCGCTGGTATCGGGCTCTTTTATCAACTGGCGGGGCATGAGCGACTCCGGCGGTCGCCGCATCATGCGCGAATATGCGCTGAAACTCGATTACATAAAACCCTGTACGCCGGAATTCCTGGAGAAGATGAAGGCTTTCGACGACGAGCTGGCGCAGTTCATCACCGGCAAGCAGCAACAGGCCGCCGAAGGCCGGGTCGCCAACACGGATAACCCCGCCGGGCTGGTGAACGGTACCATCGATACCAATGTCGGTTTGTTACGGGCTTATATGGCCCTGTATCTGAGGCGCCATCCCTTTATCAACAAGGACCTGGACCTGATGGTGCGCACGCTGGCCCCGACCGGGAACGGACTGCCCGTGCAGATTTACTGCTTTTCCTCCAACAAGAACTGGCCGAGCTACGAGTCCATTCAGGCCGAGATCATGGAACATTTTGTATCCGTGTTGCCGGTGTTCGAATTGTATGCGTTCCAGAACGCCGATGCGCGTGATACGATCATCAGCGGTTTGATCGAGTCCGGGAAAGTCGATTTGTCGGCTGTCGGGGGGATCCCCTGGCTCAGCGTGCTGCCGACAGGAGGCCAGGAGTCACACGGGACGCCGGGAGCGACAAAAAATTAGATCAGTCCCTTCTTTATGGGCCCGTACCTTCGCATGGGGCTTGGGTCCACTTTGGGTACACGGTGCGGGAGCCGGTCGGTTCTCCTTTGTGCGTCAGCTCGGTCTCGCTTCGCGTGTCAGCTGTTCAGCGCGGAACCCGCCCTGAACCAGCCGATCTGCTGCTCGTTGTAGGTGTGCAGCGCTTCGAAGCTCTCCGAGGTGCCGTCGCTGTGCAGCAGCGTGATCGTCATGCGGCTGCCGGGTGCGAACGTTTTGAGTCCGGTAACCGAGATGCGGTCGTCCTCGCGGATGCGGTCGTAGTCGGTTCCGTCGGCGAAGGTGAGCGCCAGCATGCCCTGTTTTTTGAGGTTCGTCTCGTGGATGCGTGCGAACGATTTGACCAGTACGACCTTCGCGTTCAGGAAGCGCGGTTCGAGCGCCGCGTGCTCACGCGACGACCCTTCGCCGTAGTTCTCCTCTGCGACGATGATCGAGCCGATGCCCTGCGCCTTGAGCTGTTTGGCTACGGCCGAAACGCCCTCGTATGCGCCCGTTAGCGGGTTCAGGACGCTGTTCGTCTGGCCGTTGAAACGGTTTACGGCTCCCATCAGCAGGTTGTCCGAGATATTCTCCAGGTGGCCCCGGAAGCGCAGCCAGGGACCTGCCATCGAGATGTGGTCGGTCGTGCATTTGCCTGCGGCCTGGATCAACAGGCGCAGCTCCGTGAAGTCGCCCCCGTCCCACGGCGCGAACGGTTCGAGCCGTTGCAGCCGTTTCGACTGCGGGTCGATCGCCACCTCGCCGCGGTTCGCGGCGTCGGGCGCGATGTAGCCGTTATCCTTCACGCCGAAGCCCTGGCGCGGCAGCTCGTCGCCCTGCGGCGGGTCGAGGCGCACGGGTTCGCCCTTTTCGTTCGTGAGCGTGTCGGTGAGCGGGTTGAAAGTCAGGTCGCCCGCGATCGTAAGTGCCGTCACCAGTTCGGGCGACGCGACGAAGGCGTGCGTGTTGGGGTTGCCGTCGGCGCGTTTTGCGAAGTTGCGGTTGAACGACGTGACGATCGAGTTCGGGCGCGTCGGGTCGTCGGTGTGGCGGGCCCACTGCCCGATGCAGGGGCCGCATGCGTTGGCCATGATCACGCCGCCGATGGCGGTCAGGTCCCCCAGGATGCCGTCGCGCTCGGCCGTGTAACGAACCTGCTCCGAGCCCGGGTTGATGATGAACTCCGCTTTCACTTTCAAATCTTTGGTTTTGGCCTGGCGCGCCACCGAAGCGGCGCGGCCCATGTCCTGGTACGAGGAGTTCGTGCAGGAACCCACCAGGCCGACCTCCATCTGCTGCGGGATACCCTTTTCGCGGACGAAGGCGCCGAATTCGGAGATCGTGTGCGCGGCGTCGGGCGTGAACGGACCGTTGATATAGGGTTCGAGCGCCGAAAGGTCGATCTCGATTACGCGGTCGTAATACTTTCCGGGATCGGCGGCTACCTCGGCGTCGGCCCGCAGGTTGTCGCCGAGCGCGTTCGCACCGTCGGCTACTTCGGTGCGGCCCGTCGCCCGCAGGTAACGTTCCATCGCCTCGTCGTAGGGGAAGAGCGAACAGGTGGCGCCCACTTCGGCGCCCATGTTGCAGATCGTGGCTTTGCCGGTGGCCGAGAGCGCCGCCGCACCGTCGCCGAAGTATTCGATCACGGCGTTGGTGCCTCCCTTGACGGTGAGGATGCCGGCCAGTTTCAGGATCACATCTTTCGGCGAAGCCCATCCGCCCAGTTTTCCGGTGAGCTTCACGCCGATGATCTTCGGCATCTTCAGCTCCCAGGGGATGCCCGCCATCACGTCGACGGCATCCGCGCCGCCCACGCCGATCGCGATCATGCCCAAGCCCCCGGCGTTGGGGGTGTGCGAGTCGGTGCCGACCATCATGCCGCCCGGGAACGCATAGTTCTCCAGCACGACCTGGTGGATGATCCCGGCGCCGGGCTTCCAGAAGCCGATGCCGTAGCGGTTCGATACGCTGCTGAGGAAGTCGTACACTTCGCGGTTCGCACTGTTGGCCGTGGGCAGGTCTTTGTCCGCGCCCATGTCGGCCTGGATCAGGTGGTCGCAGTGCACCGAGGCGGGGACGGCCGAACGGTCGCGTCCGGCGTTCATGAATTGCAGCAGCGCCATCTGCGCCGTCGCGTCCTGCATCGCCACGCGGTCGGGACGGAAATTGACGTAGTCCGTGCCGCGGACGTAGGCGTGCCCGATGGGCAGTTTCGTCCCGTCGGCGTCGAACAGGTGTGCGTAAAGGATTTTCTCGGTGAGTGTCAGCGGCGTGCCGGCGGCCTTGCGGGCGGCATCGACGCGGTTGGCGAAGGTTCCGTAAACGGTACGGATCAAATCGAGGTCGAACAGCATCTTTTCTATCGTTTGTCGTTTGTGTTTTGTGTCGGTTCTTTGGCGGGTAATCCGGCTCCATCCGCAGGCGGGGTGCCCTTCCCGCCGGACGGCTCCTCTTGGAACGGTTCCTTTTGAGATGGCGGTGCCTCCCGGGTGCCGGCGGCTTCTGTGCCGGCGGCTTCTGTGCCGGCGGCTTCTGTGCCGGCGGCTTCTGTGCCGGGGGATGTCGTGCCGGCGGCTTTGGCCCGTGTGTTTCCGGGTGTAGTGTTTTCCGGTAGGATGCTTTCGGGGGAGAGTTTGCCTGCGGCGAGCGCATGGCGGTAAATTTCTTCCCGCTTCCGGTCGCGGGCCACCGTGCAGAGCGTCACCAGCAGGTCCGGATCCGGGCAGCTGACGATGTAGATATCTTCGTAGATGTCCTCGATCAGCACCAACTGCTTGCGTTCGGTCGTGTACAGCTTGCAGATCGTCCAGTCGCTGAGGTGGAACCAGTAGCCGAAGTAGCCGCCGAAACCGTAACTGCCCAGCAGCGGGATCATTCGCCGGAAATGGCTGCGGTCGATGCGCCGGACCGTCTCGATCTCCTCGACGTGGATGCGCGTCAGTTCGACGATGCAGTGGATCTGGAGCGTGTCGTCGTCGATGGTGAGGTAGCGCGGGAACGACAGCACGAACAGCGTGATGATACAGAGCAGCAGCAGCAGGAACCAGGCCGGAAGGTAGGCGCCTCCCCAGATGAAGTGGAACCCGACGAAAAGTGCGGCGATCGCGGCGAAGGTCCCCCACGTGATGCGGCGGCTGCGGCGGTCGAGGCGGTATTTGAATTTCGTAGCGGTCATCTTCCGGTAGGGCAGTCCGTTTAAGAAACGTTTGTGTGCTGAATTTGTTGCGGCTTGTTGCGGCTCGTGTCCCGGCGTTGGGTCCGGAAAGTTCCCGCCCGGCTTTTGGGCACCGGGTCTTTTCAGCGCCGGATGGGGCTCTTCCCGGGCCACTCGTTTCCGGAGAGCTTCCGGGGCTTATGTTTTACTCTACCTGAGAGGGGCTTCCGTTGTCCGTGTCGCCGTTGTCCGTCGCGGGCGGGGGAAGTTCGCCGAAGTATTCGCGCACCGAGCGTTCGAAGTGGCGGATCGTCTCCTCCATCGTGACGAAAGACTTGCCCCCCGCAGCGTTGCGGTGGCCGCCGCCGCCGAAGTAGCGGCGTGCGAAGACGTTGACGTCCACGTCGCCGCGCGAACGCAGCGAGACGCGGATGTCGCGGTGCGTCTCGATGAACATCGCCGAAAGGTTGATTCCCCGGATCGAAAGCGGGTAGTTGACGAATCCCTCCGAGTCGCCCTGCTTGAAATTGAACCGGCGCATCTCCTCCTCGGTCAGCCCCACGTAGGCGGTGCCGTGTTCCCACAGCAGCTTCATCTTGTCGTTGAGCACATAGCCCAGCAAACGCATGCGTCCCTCCGAGAAATTGTTGTACACGGCGCTGTAGATGTGCGGCACGTTGATGCCGCGGTCGATCAGCACGGCTACCGCGCGGAACAGGTCGGCATCGAGGATGCTGTAAGCGAAGTTGCCCGTGTCGGTCATGATGCCCACGTAGAGCGATTCGGCCATCGGCCGGGTGATCGCCTCCTCGCCGGCCAGCGCCATGATGAGCCGGTAGACGATGTATGAAGTCGAGCACGCCTTCACGTCCGAAAAGGAGAGCGCGTATTCGTCCAGCGGCGGGTGCAGGTGGTGGTCGATCAGCACGCGGGTGGCCGTCGTGTTGGCCTGTACGGTTTCGGTCAGGCGGTCGAGCCGTCCGATCTGGTTGAAGTCCATGCTGAAGATGATGTCGGCCTCGGCGACGAAATGCGCGAGGGCGCCGTCGCTGTCCTCCTTGAAAACGCCGATCTGCGCGATATCGCTCATCCACTCCAGGAAGTAGGGGTATCGGTTCGGTGCGATGCAGCAGGTCGTGTGGCCGAGCCGCTCGAGGTAGGCGCGCCAGGCCAGCGCCGCGCCGATCGTGTCGCCGTCGGGGTTCGTGTGGCAGAGCAGCGCGATCTTGCGGGGGGCTCCCCCGATCAGTTCGCGCAGGCGGTTCAGTTTGTCGGCTGAAAGCATCATCTTCGTGGCGGTATCAATGGTTCTTGACTGAATTTCCAAAGGTACGCAACTGCCGGCGAAAATCAAAACGCGGCCCGGCGGTTATTTCTTGCGGGGAGCGGCGGCGGGTCGTTTCCGTGCGTGCCGGGTAGGGGGTTGGGCGGGGGCGTTCCCCTGGGGCGCTGTTTTCTGCTGCGTGGCGTAATACCGGCACCAGGGGGTGAGGCCGCAGGCTTCGCAGTGCGGTTTGCGGGCCGTGCAGACGTAGCGCCCGTGCAGGATCAGCCAGTGGTGTGCGAGGGGAAGCACTTCGGGCGGGAAACCTTCGGTGAGCTGCATTTCGGTTTGCAGCGGGGTTTTGGCTCCGGTGGACAACCCGAGGCGGTCGGCCACGCGAAAAACGTGCGTGTCGACCGGCATCGCCCTCTTGCCGAAGGCTACGATGCCCACGACGTTGGCCGTTTTGCGTCCCACGCCCGGCAGCCGCTGCAACTGTTCGATATCTTCAGGAACGGCGCCCCCGAACTCTTCGCAGAGCATCCGCGCCATGCCCGAGAGGTTTTTGGCCTTGTTGTTCGGGTAGGAGATGCTCCTGATATAGGGGTAAATCTCTTCGGGATCGGCGTCGGCCATCGCCTGCGGAGTAGGGAACCTGTCGAAGAGCGCCGGGGTGGTCATGTTCACGCGTTTGTCGGTGCACTGCGCCGAGAGGATTACCGAAACGAGCAGCTGGTACGGATTCTGGTACTGCAACTCGCTCTCCGCAACCGGCATGTTTTGCTGGAACCAGTCGGTGATGCCGCGGAAGCGCTGTCGGGTCGTCATGGGCATTGGGTATTAAGGCTTTTTGCAAATTTAGCAAGAAGTTCCGGTTTGCGGGTCCCGCGGCGGGAATTTTTTGCACGGCAGCGCGTTTTGCGGCCGGGTACGGAAAACGGGCCGCCCGGGGCTCTCGGCGCCAGGAGTTTTTTACAACAGCCGCGCGATGATCGGGACGAGGATCGCGGTGGCGATGCCCATCAGCCCGATCGCCAATCCGCTGATCGCGCCTTCTACCGCGCCGAGCTGCATCGCCCGGGCGGTGCCCATCGCATGTGCGGCGGCCCCCATCGCGAGCCCTTTGGCGATCTTGCTTTCGACGCCGATCTTTTTGAGGATGAACGGCCCTGCCACGCCGCCGAAGATGCCGACGAGGATCACGACGACGGCCGTGAGGGCCGGGATGCCGCCCGATTGTGCCGAGACGTTCAGCGCAATGGCGGTGGTGACCGATTTGGGTTCGAGCGATGCGATGACGGCCTGTTCGGCGCCCATTGCGCGGGCGATCAGCGCGACGCTCAGGATGCCCACCGCGCTGCCTGTGACGATTGCCGTGACGATCGCGATCACATTGCCCTTAATCTGTGAAATCTGTTCGTGGAGCAGGTAGCCGAGCGCGACGACCGAAAGCCCCAGCATGAAGTCGATGATCTGGATCTGCTTCATGAACAGGTCGTAGGGGATACCCGAGAGTTTCAGGAAGAGGATCAGCACCCCCATCGAGACGATCAGCGGGTGCAGCAGTGCGAAACGCACCTTTTTATAGAGCCACATCGAGCCGAGGTAGACGGCCAGCGTCAGTGTGAGCAGGAAGGTCTGCGACGAAAGGATTTCATTCATGGCGGCCGGGATTGGATGGCGTTGCGGTTTCGGGGGCTCGGGCAGCGGTGGGTTCGGCTCCGGTGGATTCGATCCCTGGGGGGGCGACCGGAGCCGGCATCGCCGATGCCGCGGGGTTCGGGCGTGCGGAGTTTTCCGGCGTGTGGGAATCCTCCCGGCGCTTGCCTTCGAGCTTTTGTTCGATCATGCCGACGACGACGATCACCAGTACCGTGCTGACGATCGATGCGACGAGGATCGCCGCGAGGTATTTGCTCACCAGCGAGTACGAGGCGATCAGCCCTACGCCCACCGGGATGAAGAAGAGCATCATGTTGTCGAGCAGGAAACCCGCGGCCCGCTTCATGCGCCACGGGCGGAGCCACCCTGCTGACAGCGCGCCGAAGAGCAGCAGCATGCCCACGACGCTGCCGGGGATGAAGTTGCCTGTCAGCGCCGAGACGACGCAGCCGAGCAGGTAGAAAAACAAAATCCAGACGATTCCTTGCATATCGGTCGGAAAATTGGTTGTTGCGGTTTATCGTGCCGGCCCGAATGCGGGGGAGTGGCGGGGCCGGGTGCCGTGCTTCCGGCCCCGCATGGTGCCGGGAGAGCGGGTCTCCGCCGGCGTGTGGCGGTTAGCCGGCGGATCAGAGGATTTGCAGTTTGGCGAACTTCTTTAGGAGCACTTTCCTGCCGGCCGCGCCGAAATCCACCGTCAGCTTCACGTCGCTGGTCCACTCTTCGATCGCGACGATCTCTCCCACGCCGAACTTGGCGTGCTCGACCCGTGTGCCGACGGCCATTTCGCCGGAACCCTGCGAGGAGGATGCGCCGGGAGGGTCGGAGCCGTTCGTGGCGCCTGTAACATGTGGGGAGGCGGATGTCGCACCGCCGATAGGCCGGGGGGGATATCCTGCGGGGGGAGCGGTAGGTCGGACAGCCGGGCGTTCGGTTCCTATGGCTGAAAATTTCGATGCTAGCGCCCCCGTAGCCGGAGAACTCTGCGCGGCACCCCGGGCGTTGAGACTGCGGAAACGTGCGCCGGGAGCGGGCGGGTCGGTGCGCCGAGGGAATCCCCCACCGGAATTGTCCGAACTCCCGGATCGGCCGTAATGTCCCGGAGCTCCTTGCCCGTAACCGCCGGTATCCGGTGCACCCGCTCTTTTTCCGTAGCCGCCCTGTCCGTAACCCTGCGAAGAGCCCGTACCGGGGCGTCCGTAGCGCGAAGGGCCGGCCGGCCGGCCGTACCGCGGCGCGGAGTTCGCCTCCTCGTCGCTGTCGCGGGAATCGCCCAGTTCGAACTGCAGGTCGAGGTACTGCGGGTCGATCTCGCTGAGGAAGCGGCTCGGCCGCCCGAAGGTCATCTCGCCCCACTTGAAGCGCGATTCGGCGAACGACAGCACCGCTGCGCGCTTGGCCCGCGTGAGGGCCACGTAGAAGAGGCGGCGTTCCTCTTCGAGTCCCTCCGGGGTGCCCATGCTCATCATGCTCGGGAAGAGGTTCTCCTCCAGTCCCGCCACGTAAACGTATTCGAATTCGAGCCCCTTGGCCGAGTGGACGGTCATCAGCGTCACCTTGTTGCGCTCTTCGGGGTTCTCGTTGTCCATGTCCGTGAGCAGCGCGACGTTTTGCAGCCACTCGTCGATCTGGACCAGCGCCTGCGGGGCGGATTCCTCTTCGGTCGCGGTGTCGGCGGCCATCCGCTCCTGCTCTTCGGTATAGACGCGGATCGAGTTGAGCAGTTCCTCGATGTTCTCCAGCGCGCTGATCGACTCGGGCGTCTGCTGCATCTTGTAGGTGCCGATCAGGCCCGAACGCGTCGCGATCTCCAGGCCGAGCGTGTAGGCTTCGGTCGTGGAGCGCATTTCGGACAGCTCGCCGATTATTTTGGCGAACTGCGCGACCTTGCCTCCGGCGGCCCCGGCGAGGCCGATCGCGGCGGGGTCGAGCGTGCTGACCGCTTCCCACATGCTCAGGCCGTTTGCGGCTGCCGCGCCGGCGATGCGGCCGATCGTCACGTCGCCGATGCCGCGCGCGGGGGTGTTGATGATGCGGCGCAGCGCCTCGTCGTCGCGCGGGTTCACGACCAGCCGAACGTAGGCGAGCATATCCTTGATCTCCTTGCGCTGGTAGAACGACATGCCGCCGTATATCTTATAAGGGATGTTGCGGCTGCGCAGCGCCTCTTCCAGCGCGCGCGACTGCGCGTTGGTGCGGTAGAGTACGGCCACGTCGCTGTACTGCACCCCTCGGGTGCGGACGGTCGTGTAGATGTCCGACGCGAGCAGCGCCGACTCCTCTTTGTCGGTGTAGGCCTTGATCACACGGATCGGGTCGCCTTCGTCGGCGGCCGAGAAGGATTTTTTGCGGATCTGGCGCTGGTTCTTCTCGATCACGCAGTTCGCGGCGTTGACGATCGTCTGTGTCGAACGGTAGTTCTGTTCCAGTTTGAAAAGCTTTGCGCCGGGAAAGTCCTGCTGGAAGCGCAGGATATTCTCGATCTTCGCGCCGCGGAACGAGTAGATGCTCTGCGCGTCGTCGCCCACCACGCAGACGTTGCCGTGCAGCTCGCCGAGCCGCCGGATGATGACGTACTGCGCGAAGTTGGTGTCCTGGTACTCGTCCACGAGAATGTAGCGGAACTGGTTCTGGTACTTCGTGAGTACCTCCGGGAAGTCGCGCATCAGGATATTCGTGTTCAGCAGCAGGTCGTCGAAGTCCATCGCGCCGTTCTCGCGGCATTTGCGCGCGTACAGTTTGTAAATGTCGAGGAACTGCGGAATCCGCTGCTCGCGGTCTTCGGCCTGCAGCGAACTGTTCGCCTCGTAGGCCTGCGGCGTGACCAGGTTGTTTTTCGCCTTCGAGATTCGGGCCGCGACGACGTTCGGCTTGTAGGTCTCGTCCGAGAGGTTCAGCTCCTTGATCGCGAGCTTCACGAGGTTTTTCGCGTCGGCCGAATCGTAGATCGTGAACGACGACGGGTAGCCCAGCTTGTCGGATTCGGCGCGTAGGATGCGGGCGAAAACCGAGTGGAAGGTGCCCATCCACAGGCTGCGGCTCATACCGCCCGGAACGAGCGTCGCGATGCGTTCGCGCATCTCCTTGGCGGCCTTGTTCGTAAACGTGAGCGCGAGGACGGTGTGCGCCTGCACGCCCTGCGAGAGCATGTAGGCGATCCGGCAGGTGAGCACGCGCGTCTTGCCCGAGCCGGCCCCGGCGATGATCAGCGAGGCCCCCTGGTAATTCACCGCAGCGTCGCGCTGGGTGGGGTTGAGGTTTTGGATGTATTCCGACATTTTTATTGGGCGGGGAAAGCAACGTGCTGTTAACCGTTCCTTTGCGGGCGAGGCGCGCAGCTTTCCCAATCGTTTTTTATTCGGGCGGCGAAAGAGATACGCTTCTCTCCGGCGGTATTGCGGAAGGACGGTCTTCTCTTCCCCGGGCGTTTGATCCGGGCAGGGAAAGGTGCGTCTCCGTCTCCCCTGTTTCCGGGGCAAAGTTACTTAAACCCGCGCTGCTTAACAACCGCTAAAAAACTTTTTGCCGCAGGCGATTTCGAAAATTTTATAATAAATTTGCAGGTCAGCCGTTTAAAAAGTATCTTTATACAACGTGCCGCGCTTTGTGCGGGCAGGGGTTGCCGGAAGCGGGCGCGGACCTCCCGCCCCGGGGGGCGCTCCGGGCAGCGAGGCGGCGAATTTCGGACAACACATAAACGACAATATAGAATGAGTGAGGTTATCAACATCAAGGAGCTCAACGAACGCATCGAACGCGAGAGCGTGTTCGTCGATACGCTGAACATGGAGATGGGCAAGGTGATCGTGGGCCAGAAGCACCTGGTCGACACGCTGCTCATCGGACTGCTCTCGAACGGGCACATCCTGCTCGAAGGCGTGCCGGGCCTGGCCAAAACGCTGGCCATCACGACGCTCGCGCAGGCCGTCGACGCGAAGTTCAGCCGCATCCAGTTTACGCCCGACCTGCTGCCCGCCGACCTGCTCGGTACGCTGATCTACTCGCAGAAGAAGGAGGAGTTCGCCGTGCGCAAGGGACCGATCTTCGCGAATTTTATCCTCGCCGACGAGATCAACCGCTCGCCCGCCAAGGTGCAGAGCGCGCTGCTCGAGGCGATGCAGGAGCGGCAGGTGACCATCGGAGACGAGACCTACAAGCTGCCCGAGCCGTTCCTCGTGCTCGCGACGCAGAACCCGCTGGAGCAGGAGGGGACTTACCCGCTGCCCGAGGCGCAGGTCGACCGGTTCATGCTCAAGGCGCGGATTACCTATCCCAAGAAACAGGAGGAGCGCGACATCATGCGCCTGAACCTGCTCGGGAGCGGCTTCCCGAAACCGAACCGCGTGATCGAGCCGGAGGATATCGTCAAGGCGCGGGCCGTGGTGAGCGACGTCTACATGGACGAGAAGATCGAAAAGTATATCGTCGACATCATTTTCGCCACGCGCGAGCCGTCGCAGTACAACAACCTCCAGCAGCTCGCCTCGCTGATCGCCTACGGCGGTTCGCCGCGCGCGTCCATTTCGCTGGCCAAGGCGGCCAAGAGCTACGCTTTCATCAAGCGGAGGGGATACGTGATTCCGGAGGATGTGCGCGCCGTCTGCCACGACGTGCTGCGCCACCGCATCGGGCTCACCTACGAGGCCGAGGCCGAAAACGTCACCTCCGAGGAGATTATCACCCAGATACTCAATAACGTCGAGGTGCCTTAGGCGCGATGCCTGTTATTTTTCCTTCGGATGGGGAAAGCCGCGGGAAGAAACGCCTGCGGAGGAATCTTACCGGGACGACAATATGGCCGCCTGTGGGCGGAGCGGATAAATCATGAGCGAAAACAGCAACGACATACTCCGGCAGGTCCGCAAGATCGAGATCAAGACGCGCGGACTGAGCAACGATATCTTCGCGGGGCAGTACCACAGTGCCTTTAAAGGGCGCGGTATGGCCTTCAGCGAGGTACGCGAGTACCGGGTGGGCGACGACGTGCGCGACATCGACTGGAACGTCACCGCGCGCAGCCGTTCGCCGCATGTGAAAGTTTACGAAGAGGAGCGCGAACTGACGATGATGCTGCTCGTGGACGTGAGCGGCTCGCGGATGTTCGGTTCGACGACCAAGCTCAAGAAGAACCTGATTACCGAGATTGCCGCAGTGCTCGCCTTTTCGGCCACCGAGAACAACGACAAGGTGGGCTGTATCTTTTTCAGCGACCGTGTCGAAAAGTTCATCCCGCCCAAAAAGGGGCGTTCGCACATCCTGATGATTATCCGCGAGTTGATCGAATTCACGCCCGCTGACCGCGGCACCGACGTCGGCGAGGCGCTGCGTTACCTGACCAACGTGCTCAAAAAGCGCTCGACGGCCTTCGTGCTGTCGGACTTCATGGATTGCGACGGCGTGGAACGGGCCCGGTTCGAAGACCCGCTGAAAATCGCATCGGGCAAGCACGACCTGGTGGGGATCCGTATTTACGACCGCCGCGAGGAGGCGCTGCCCGACGTGGGCATCCTCGAACTGCAGGACGCCGAAACCGGCGAGAACGTGTGGGTCGATACTTCGTCGGCTTCGACGCGCGGCGCGTACGCCGACCACTGGCAGCGTACCAACGCGTTGATCGACCGCACGCTGAGCCGATGCCGGGTCGACAACGTGCGGATCGCGACGGATGAGGATTATGTCAAATCGCTGATGAAACTCTTTAAGCGGAGATGATGCAGGGAATTTTCTGGAAATATATCAGGCGTTGCGCCGTCGCGCTGCTGCTGGCGGCGGGAATATTCGCGGTGGGACTGCTTTCCGCGAAGAGGACCCACGGGGCGGCCGTGCAACGAACCGCGGCGCTGCATGGCGTGGAGCCGGTCTCGGGGCGCAGTGCCGCGCCCGCTGCGGGGGCTTCCGGCCCGGCGGCGGACGACTCGACCCGGGGCACCGCTGCGGCGGACAAGGCTGCGGGCCGTAACCAGCCGCAGGTGCGCGCGGAGCTGAGTGCCGACACTGTGCTGATCGGGCACCGGTTCAAACTGCGCGTCGAGGTGACCAAGGACGTGATGCAGATGGTCGCCTTCCCGGAGTTCGAGAACGGGCGGCTGACCGATTCGCTCGAAATCCTGCTGGAGGGCCCGGTCGATACCGTCAGCCGCGAGGGGCGCACCGAAGTGCTCGCGCGCGAGTACCTGCTCACCTGTTTTTCACCTGCCGACTATCGGCTCGGGCGCTTCCCGGCGCTCTATGCCGACAAAAACCTCGTCGATACGATCTGGTCGCCCGATTCGCTGCGGGTGATCGTGACGGCCCCGCCCGTCGATACGGCTTCGCATACGATCTATGACATCAAAGCTCCGCTGAAGGTGCCGCTGCGTTTCGGCGAGGTGAGCGGTTACCTGCTCTTCGGGCTGCTCGCGGCGCTGCTGATCGCAGTGGCCGTCTATGTCCTGCTGCTGAAGCGCGGACGCGGGCTGCTCGCGGCGTTGCGCGGCCCCGCCGACCCGCCGCATGTGGCGGCCATCAAGCAGCTCGAAAAACTGCATACGCAAAAACTGTGGCAGAGCGGCAAATCGAAACAGTATTACACCGGCCTGACCGATATCCTGCGCGAATACCTCGCCGGACGTTACAACTTCCAGGCGATGGAGATGACCTCGGCCGAGATCATCGCGCGAATCCGTGAACTGTCCGTCGAAGAGCGCGCGTCGAAACGGCTCGGCAGCCTGCTCGAAGTGGCCGATTTCGTGAAGTTCGCGAAGTACGAGCCCGATGCGGTGCAGAACGAGGATGCCTATCAGGATGCCTACTATTTCGTCGAGGAGACCAAGCAACTGCCGCCGGAACTGCAACCGCAGCAGGCCGGAAACGATACCCCGCAGGGGAACGTTCCCGGACCGACGGGGACTTCAGGCGGATTGAAACCTTCGGGTGTTCCCGGAGCGCCGGATATTCCGGATACCCCGGGCGGCGCAGCCGCAGGAGGAACCTCGGACGAAGCCGGGGAAGGAAAGGAGGTGCGGTCGTGAGCAGGACGATGATACGGAACCTGGTGCTGGGTTTGGTACTGGCGGCATCTGCGGGCGTGCAGGGCCTTTATGCGCAGCGTTATCCCGAACGGCGCGTGCTGCGTGCCGGCAATGCGCTCTACGAGCAGGAAAACTATCCCGAGGCGGAGATCCGTTACCGCAAGGCGCAGGAGCAGAGCCCGACGTACGAAGGGCTCTTCAACCTGGCCGACGCGCTCTACAAGCAGAAACGTTACGACGAGGCGCTCAATATCCTCAAGCAGATTTCGCGCGACGAAGTGGCGGGACCCCATGCCCCGGATGCCTATTACAATCTGGGCAATACCTACTTCCAGCAGAAGAAGCTGCCCGAGGCCGCCGAAGCGTACAAGAACGCGCTGCGGCGCAATCCGCTGGACGATGAGGCGCGCTACAACCTGGCTTATGTGCTGGAACTGATGAAACAGAACCAGGACGACAAGAACGACCAGAACCAGGACAACCGGCAGAACCAGGACCAGAACAAAGACAACCGGGATAATAAGGACGACAAAGATAACAAGGACCGGAAGCAGCCCCCGAAGAAGGATCAGGACGGCCAAGGCGACAAGCCCGACAAGCAGGATCCCGACCAGGGCGACGGCGGTGAGAATCCGCAGGACCAGAAACCCGACCAGGGGAAAGGCGGGGCCCAGCAGGAACGCATGAGCCGCGAGGAGGCCGAGAGGATGCTCGACGCCGTACAGGGCAGCGAGGACAACACCAAGAAGAAAGTGGATGGCCGCAAAGCGCGCGCGGTGGGCCGTTCGGGCAAGAACTGGTAGGTGCGATACGGCCCCGCACATGCGCAGTAAATGTACGTGGGACAAGGGGTGGCGCATGAGACGTACGACCTGCGTGTGGAGCGGTGCATGGCACAGGAGAAATAGTGCGTGCGCGGTGGGAGGTAATGTACGGAAGGCCTGAATACGCGTGAAGGAAGTGGTGCAAACAAATAAAGTCAAAGGAACGTTGTGGATATCGTAAGATTTGTCAATCCGGATATGTTGTGGCTCTCGGCGCTGATCGTGCCGATGGTCGCCTATTACGTCTACCGGATGCGCCAGGGCGGCGCGACGATGCGCATTTCGACGATCGACGGGGTGCGCCGTGTGCCGCGTACGGCCAAATATTACCTGCGCCACCTGCCGCTGGTGCTCTGTTGCCTCGCCGTGGCGCTGCTTTCGGTGGCGCTGGCCCGTCCCCAGAGCGCCGAGCACAATTCGAACAGCACCACCGAAGGAATCGATATCGTATTGTCGCTCGACGTGTCGGGCAGTATGCTGGCCCGCGATTTTACCCCCGACCGCCTCGGCGCGGCCAAAGAGGTGGCCTCGAATTTTATCGTGGACCGTCCCAACGACCGTATCGGGTTGGTGGTGTTCGCGGGAGAGAGTTTCACCCAGTGTCCGCTGACGACCGATAAGCGGTCGCTGCTGAACCTGCTGGGCGGTGTGCGCAGCGGCATGATCGATGACGGGACGGCCATCGGCAACGGACTGGCGACGGCCGTGAACCGCCTCAGGGAGAGCAGTGCGAAAAGCAAGGTGGTGATCCTGCTCACCGACGGCGTGAACAACAGCGGCCAGATCGCGCCGCTGACCGCGGCCGAAATCGCTAAGTCGTACGGCATCCGCGTCTATACGGTGGGCGTCGGCACGATGGGAATGGCGCCTTATCCCGCTATCGATATGTGGGGCAACCTGACCTTCCAGCCGATGAAGGTCGAGATCGATGAAAAGATGCTGACCGAAATCGCACAGATGACCGGCGGCCAGTATTTCCGTGCCACCGATAACCGCAAGCTCCGCGAGATTTACGACCAGATCAACGACCTCGAACGCAGCCGCGTCGAGGTGGAGAACTTCACCCGTTACGACGAGTGCTTCGCACCTTTCGCGCTGTTGGCGGTGCTGCTGGCGGTGGCCGGGTTCCTGCTGCGGCAGACCTGGCTGAGGCGGTTGCCGTAGGCGGCCGGAGGACGCAGTAGGGGAAAGTCCCGAAGCGCCAGTGGCCGTGGCGCTCGCTTAACCCCTGGCAGGTCGTTACAGCCTGCTTTAAAAGTGGCCCGGTGAACGCATGCCGGTCCGGTTAAAAATAAGAAGACTTTAAAAGTCAACCATAATGTTCAGATTCGCGACTCCCGGATACCTCTATTTGCTGTTGCTGCTGCCGTTGCTGGCGGGGCTTTACGTCTATGCGGTGCGTTCGCGCCGCCGTGCGCTGGAGCGATTTGCCGACGAGGCAGTGCTGCCGGGGCTGATGCCCGAGGCTTCGCCCGTGCGCCTGCGGCTCAAATTCGTGTTGCTGTGCCTGGGACTCGGGTTTATCATCCTGGCGCTCGCACGGCCGCAGTTCGGTTCGAAGCTTCGCGAGGTGACGCGCCAGGGCGTTGAGATCATGCTGGCGGTCGATGTGTCGAACAGCATGCTGGCGCAGGATTTCGAACCGAGCCGCCTGGAGCGGACCAAGTTCGCGATCGACCGCCTGGCCGAAAAACTGCACGAGGACCGTATCGGGTTGATCGTTTTCGCCGGGGACGCCTACGTCCAGCTTCCGATCACTTCGGACTACGTTACTGCGCGCAATTTCGCGCGCAATATTTCACCCGACATGGTTTCGCGGCAGGGAACGGCCCTCGGTGCCGCGATAGAACTCGCGTCCGGCTCGTTTTCTTCGGGCAGCGAGGGGAGCCGCGTTATTATCCTGATCTCGGACGGTGAAAACCACGAGGACGATGCGATGGCCGCCGCCGAAGCCGCCGCAAGGCAGGGGATCAAAATCTATACGATCGGCATCGGTACGCCCGAAGGGGCTCCGATCCGCATCGGCGGCGACTTCATCAAGGACGAGGAGGGCAAGATGGTGGTTTCGAAGCTCGACGAACAGACCCTCGAGCAGATAGCCCTCACCACCGGCGGCGGGTATATCCGCGCGACGAACCGCAGTTTGGGGTTGGATGAGATCGTGCAAAAGATCGGCGAGGTGGAGAAAAAGCAGCTCACCGAGTCGATTTTCGAGGATTTCAGCGAACAGTACCAGTATCCGCTCGCGGTCGGACTGGCGTTGCTGCTGCTCGATTTCCTGATCCCGGAACGCCGGAGCCGCCTGCTCGACCGGCTCAATATTTTCCGCAAGAAAAACGATTCGGGCGATCCGGTGTAGCCTGCCGCACCGCCGCGCATTTTGCGGCTTCATGCGACAAAACAGTGCCGGGCTGCCGGGCCTGTTGTGCCTTTCCGGCGTCTATGTTGCAGAAATAGCGTATTTCATTTTATAGCGCACGCCTTCGAATAGGTCGGCTTGTGCAATTGTTTGTTTTGTGACTTCCCTGTTGGTTCAAGGGGGACTGTGCGCTCAAAGAATTTATTTATACACAAACCGGTTTATTTGGAATAATTTAATATATAAACAAACGATTACGACATATTTTAAGTGTCTTGTTTGTAGAATATGCAACATGACATTCGGACTGAGTTTGTTTTGTAAAAGGCTTTGATTATGAACGGGGCTATGAGTATCGAGTGATGGTCAATAAAATACATGTCAGAGAACCGATGCAGGATGCCTCCTCTATCGAATATCATTTGTTGTGTGTCATCTCCAAAACGCTGAAAGATTCCGAGAACTTACCGCCGATTCGTTGGAAATATCCGAGGCCGTAGGTGATCGTAATTACACGTCCGTTGCCACCCGGACCCTCATCCTGCCGATTCAGTCCCGAAGCCTGTCCCGATTTTGCTACAATCGGGAAATCCAATTGAAAAGAGCCGGGGAAGTTTTTAGTGCAACAGCGGGCGGGGAATAGATCGGTTATTCCCCACCCGCTGCTGTGCGTTTTGGATTGTCTTGTTCGTATTTGCCGGGCTGCGGTGCGGGTCTTCGGCTGGTGTTCGGACGGGCACCGGAGTCCCCGGTGCCCGCCGGGGCGCCTATTCGTCGTACACCAACTCGAAGTCGTCCACCCACATCTTGCTGTCGCGGCTGCCGATGTAGTAGTCGCCGTAGCGCGAGGCGGAGCATACCAGTACGATATGGGTCGGGACCCGGTTCGTTGCGTTGTAGGCGAGCTTGATCGTGAACTGCTGCCATTCGGATACCGACTTGTCGAAGACCAGCTCCCCGTAGGCGATCACCGCTGCGCTCTTCGGGTTGAAGAAGGTGTTTTTGTCGCGCGTGTCGACGCAGATCGGCACCTCGGCCGTTCCCAGCATCTTGTTGTCGGTCTCCTTCTCGCAGACGCCGTACTCTTCGGGTGTCCAGGTCCCCAGTGCGACGTAGATGATGCCGTTGTCCGGGTCTCCCTTCGCGATGGTGACGCCCGTGGGCTGCGTCGTGCCGACGTCGGTGATCTTGCCGCAGTTGTATTTGGCCCACCCGCGCAACGCTACCGGCCGCCGGGTGAAAGGCCGCCCGAAGCCGACGATGCCGTTGGTGCCGCGTGTGCCGACGTACTGCCCGATGAAGAGGTTGCCCGCGGCCAGCTTACCGATGCCCGCGATGCCGGCCAGTTTGGATTCCAGCTGCGCGGCGTACTGGCCGGTGCTGCCGGGCCGGGTGTCGGTCACTTTGTTGGTCAGTGTGGTATTGGCCACGGCCGCCCCCGTGTTGCCTGTGCCCCAGTAGGCTGCATCCCGCGTCGGGCCCGGGTAGACGATGTCCTTCTCGGTGCACCACTCTTCGAAGCCGCCGTTGGTCAGCGGGGTCTCGGGTTCGGTGGTCACGGTCTCTACCGGGGACTCGTCCTCGCCCGAATAGGCGACCAGTTCGTAAGCCGTTTCGGGTTCGAGGCCGGTGAGGCAGGTTTTGAACGCGCCGCCCGATACTTCGACCTTGTCGCCGGGAACGGTAATCCACGGCGTGTCGCCCTGCTTGCGGTAGCGGAAGCCGAGGTCGGTGCCGCTGCGGCCTTCGCCGTAGAGCCAGATCAGGCGCGTCCACGCGTCGACCTGCTTGAACTCGGCCGTCACGTCGGTCGGAACCACGTACAGCGACCACCGCTCTTCGAAGTCGTGGTAGCGGATGTCGATCGTGCGGTAGGTTTCGAACGACGTTAATTGGCTCGGGTCGGGCGTCATCGTCGTGATTCCCGCCGGGCCGAGTTTCAGCTCCTTGATCGTGATATGCTGCATGTCGGTCCCCGTCGGGACGTGGACGGTGGCGGTGTGTTTCTCTTCGTCGAACTCGGCCGCACCGATCTGCGATTCGACGGTGAAGATGCGTTCGATCTGCTGCTCGGCCTTCAACGTCCATTCGTAGTCCTGATAGAGCGACAGCGTGACGGGCAGGTCGCTGCGCAGGTCGAATTCGCCGGAAAGGGGGACCGATGCGCTGCCGCCTTCGGTGATGACGATCTCGGTGATCGGCACGCGGCTGATGTCGGTCGCTTCGTCGAGGTGCAGCGTGACCGTGCGCAGTTTGGCGTCGATGTCGGAGGCGGTGCAGGTGAAGCCCTCGCCCTTGACTTCGAGGATGTCGATGGCGACCACCGGATACGGGATGTCGTTCTGGATGCAGGAGGCCAGCGCGAGCATCGGGACATAGAGGAGCAGGCGGCGGATCTTGTTCATGGCGTTTTACAAAAGGATGTTGAGGCCGATGCGGATATTGGCCAGGTTCAGGCGGAACAGCATCTTCGAGGCTTCGCGGGTGCCGATCACCTTGCCTTCGCTGTCGGTTTGCGTCACTTTCGTGTACTGCACGCCGCCGAGCCCGAAGGAGAGGGTGGTGCATACGTTCGGGAAGACGAAGACCGCACAGCCGGGGTTGAACGAAAATTTAAACTGCCGGTTGTTGCTGTGGGTATATTTGATCTCTTCGTTCGATTTGTAGGAGAAAACCGATTTCCCGGTTTTGTACGACGCTTCCAGTTCGGCGAACAGCCCGAAGTGCCCTTTCGCGTCGATGCCGGCGTAGGAGCGCATGAAGATGCCGAACGACGAAGAGGTGCTGTTGAGGTTGATGTCCGAAAAGGAGATGTTCATGTCGTTGGCTTCCCCGAGGTCCAGTGCGGCGTTGTCGATATGCCCGTCCGTCTTCGAGTAGCCGAAGCGGGCGCCGAAACTGAGGTTGTCCTTGACGAAATAGCTGAACGAGGGGTTGATCGTGAAGATGCTCCCGCTGAAATTCAGGTCGTCGAGGATCAGCATGTAGTCGGTGTCGTCGCTGGTGATCGTCCCGTACGAGACGGTCAACCCGATGGCCACTTCCCGCTTGAATATGAAACGGATACGGTTGATCTCGCGGTCGATCCGCCTGCGCGTGGGCAGGAAGCGTTTCCGGTCGGCGGGGGTGCCTGCCGAGTCGCCGGGCGCTGTATGGGCGAGGGCGAGCGTGTCCGGGAGCTGGCCGGAAAGAAGCGTGCCGCCGCCCGCCAGCAGCGAATCCATGACAGGCGTGTCTATCGCGGCGGGCCGGTGTCCGGTGAAATCGCCCGTAAGGACCGCGGAGTCGGTCGGGGGGGCCTGCGGTGTATCGGTTTGTAATGTCTCTGTCCGTGAAGTGTCGGTTTGCGATGTGTTCGCCGCCGATGTTGCCGCCGATATATCCGGCGACGATATGCCGGTCAGCGGAGTGCCGGCCTGTTGCGGGACGGCTGCCGCCGGAACCGGTTGCTCGTGGCGGGCTTCGTGCTGTCTCCGCGGCGTGGATGCGGCCGCAGACGCAGACGAAAGTGCGGTAACGGTCAGCAGTATAAGGAGTGGGTATATCCGTGTTTTCATCGTGTCTGCCGGGTTAGAGATAGAATGCGACGCCTAAGCCGATGGAGAAGATGTTGACTTTGAAGTTCATCATGCTGGAGCTCCGGGTGCCGACGCTCACCTGGTTGTGCACCTGCCGCACTTTGTTGTAGGTGAAGCCCATCACGCCGACGTTCAGTTCGATGGCCATGTTGTTGGTCGCGAAGGCGACCAGTCCGGGGGTCAGCCCGAGCGAAATGTGCTTCCCGGTTTCGTAGGTGCCCCGTACCGGGGTGTCCGCGGCGAATTTGGCCTGCGAACTGCCCATGCCCAGCTGCATCTCGTTGAACAGCGCGAAGCGTTTGTTCTGCCCCAGCGGGATGTATTGCCGCCAGATCAGCGCCGCCTCGTAGGTGTGCTTGAGCGAGTAGTACGAATCCACTTTCAGGTCGACGCCCGTGTCGTCGTCCCCGAGCTGGATGCTGCCGCTGTCGATGCGCAGGTAGGTGCGCGAGTAGGTGAACCGCGCGCCGATGACCATGTTGTTGCGGAAGGCGTAGGCCAGGATCGGCGCGACCTTCAGCGTATGGCCTTCGGAGTTGATCCCTTCGATCACGACGAACGTGTAGTCGTTGTTCGAGTGAGTCGAGAAAGAGGCGTTGATGCCCGCGATCCATTGGCCCTGCGGTACGAAGATGTTGGAGAAACTGGTCAGGCCCCGCTGCTTTTTGAGCGTGCGGACCGAATCGGCCGACAGTTCCGGAAGCGTCTGCTTGTCTTTCTTCTTTTTCTCGCGCAGTTTGGGCGATGTGCCGGAAGAGAGCACTCCGCTCCGGGGCCGGGCGGCCGGTGTTGCCAATGCCGTTGCCGGAGTTGCGGTCGTGGCAGGCGGCATGGTTGTTCCCGTTCCAAGAGCCCCGGCCGTTGCGGTCGTCGCTGCGGCGGGGACGTCGTCGTCGATGTCCGCCGGGACGGGATATTGTCCGGGGACGGAACCCGCCGCCTGCCGCGGCGTGAGGGCTGCGGCAGGCGGGGTATCCTGAGCCCGGGTACCTCCCGGCAGGCATAGGTATAAAAATAGTGCTACAAAGACAATCCCTTTTTTCATCATGCGGGTTTATTCGTAGATGAACTCGATGTCGTCGAGGTAAAGGTTGCTGTCCGTGCTACCCTTGAAGTAGTCGCCCAGGTAACTGGCAGATGCCGTCAGGATCAGTACGTTGGGCTTCTCCGAGGCATACTTGTCCCGGTACGTGATCGGGATGTCGACCGAAGTCCATGACGATTGGGACTGCTCGATCAGCAGGTCTCCGTAGCCGATAATATGTCCTTCGAGGGTCGATGGGTCGTTCCGGTTCGTATAGAGGAACTCTTCGTCGGGGGAGAAGGTCGTCTTGTCGATATCCCCCGTATTGACCACGTGGTAGGTGCATCCCGCTTTGGTCATGTTGGTCAGACAGACGAAAATGCGTCCCTTGTCGCTGCTGCCGACGTTGCCTTTGTACCAGACGCGCAGCGCGGTGGGTTTGGCGTTGAAGGTGAATGCGCGGCCCATATTGACTTTACCGTTGGTGCCGGAAGTACCGCCGAACGCTCCGACGAAAATGTTTCCGGCGGCCAGTTTGATCACCACGTTGGTAGTCTGCAGCTTCGCGCTGTACTGTCCCGATGAGCCGGGGCGGGGATCGTTTTGCCGGGTGGTGATGTTGTAACTCGCCCCGATCGAGGTGGAACCGGGGTTACCCGTTCCCCAAAACTCCTCTCCGCCCTGGGCGTACGGATACCACGGGTTGCCCGACTGGTGCCACTCTTCGAAGCCGGCGTTCGGAATCTGGACACCGGCGGCGGTCGCGGCCGTCTTGACCGTACCGCTCTCAGAATCGTTTTCGAGCAGTTGGTATTCGTACGTCTTACCCGGTTTGAAATCCGTGGCCCGGGCCGTGTAGGTATAGCCGTCGCTGCCCTTCTCAGCGGCGATCGTGGTCCATGACGAGGTGCCCTGGAGGCGGTACCGGACGCCCACCGAAGTGGTGGCGGGGTTCGTCACGATCGCGCTCATGTCGGCAATCCCGAACCACAGGTCCTGCGCGGCAATCTCCACCGGTTTGGCGACGGCTACGCGGGCGGAGGCTTTGCCCGTGTTGTTGTCGTTGTCGGTGACCTCGAAGTCGAGCGTGTTGATGCCGCCCTCCAGTTGCTCGAAGAAGAGCGGCGTCAGGGCCAGCGAGCCGTTCGCGTTGTCGATGACCGTGTAGGTGATCCCGTTGGCGGCCGCTTCGGGCAGCAACTGCCCGTCGTGAAGCACTTCGTAGGTCGTGTTGGTACTCTTCGCCGTGAATTTCAGCGAGGAGAGCGGGTTGATCGACGCGACGTTGAATTTGACCGGATCGGAGTAGTAGCCGGTCACGCCGCCGATGCCGAAACCGTCGCCCATCACGCTGGGTTCGGGGCTGAAGATGAACGAATCGTCGAAGACGTTCACGTACTCCTGCACCTTGACCACGACGGTCAGGTAGCCGTCCGGGGTTTTCGAGTACTTGAAGTTGAGCGTGTACTGCATGCCGCCCTGGGGCAGCTCGATCTTGCCCGTCTTCGTGTTGTTCTTGTTGACGTCCGGATCGGAGCTTTCGCCCGAGAAGCACCAGCTCAGGTTCGAGGTGCCTTCCGGCAGCAGGAAGAACCCGGTCGAATCCTTGGGGTAGAGCAGCGTGGGAACCAGTCCGTTTTCCGCATCGGTCTGCGAGAAGTTGTCCGAAGCGCAGACGTAGGCATGGTAGCCCTTGTCGAACTTCTGCGCGACGGTTGCGTCGAACTGCACGCGGACGGCGACGTTCGTGATCTTGCATTCGATCGGGACGATCTTTGTTTCGTGCGCGTTCAGGTCGAAGACGGATTCGCCCGCATAGGTTTTGTTCGTGTAGGTGGCTTCGCTCCGGTCGCCCGCCTCGATAACCACCTTGTAGCGGCCCGAAACCAGGTAGAGGTTGTCGGGAACGCTCGTCGCGGGTTTGTATTTGCGGATCAGCTCCTGGGCAGTGCCGCCCGCGCCGTCCGATTCGACTTTGTATATCCACAGCGTGCTGATATCGAGTGGATTGTAGTCTCCGGCCGCTTTCGAGTGCAGCGGAATGACCTTGCCGGCGACCGTGAGGTTCAGTTGCAGCGTACCGGTCGGTTCCGCCCTCCCGGAGTCGTCTTTGGTACAGGCCCCCAGCAGGAGCAGCAGGCCGCTCAGGCAGACGAGGGAGATATGTCGGGTGATGAGGGTTCTCATGGATTTCATCTTTTTACGGAACATAGAGTTGGATGGTCTTGGATCCCGATCCCGAGGCGTCGATCACGGTCAGCTTGAAGTCGCTGTTGCCCGGGCCGAGGACGGTGAGCATCGGCATGAACGACGAGATGTCGAAAGTCAGCGACTTTTTGCCCGCCACGGCGCTGCCCGTCGGGAAGCCGAGGTTGGTCAGCGGGCCTTCGAAGCTGCCCGGGTTGACCAGGTCCATGTGGGTCGAGAGGCCGAGGCCCTGCAGCTCTTCGGGGGTCAGCGTGGTGCTGTTGATGTCCACGCTGAAGCCGACGATACCGGTTTGCGACGTGACGGTGATCTTCACTTCCGGATCCGCTTCCGAGTCGGAGAGCTTCGTGATCTTATAGCGTGTGCCGAAGTCGTACGAGACAGTCCCGGCCTTGTTCGTCCACTTGACTTCCGGACCGGTGCCGACCGATCCGCCTTCCGTGACCTTGACGGTCAGGTTCGTGTAGGAGGTGCGGCCCTTCGTGTCGGTGACGACGAATTTCACCTTGTGCGTGCCCTTGTATCCGAACAGGCCCGACATGCCTGCGTCCTTGACCGTTCCGGTCAGGATGCCGGAGGCGGTGGCTTCCTTCATCACCAGGTAGGCGAGCAGGTCGTCGTTCTGCGGCCACACCGCTACCGTCCCGTTGGTGTATCCGGCACCCTCCAGCGCGGTCATCAACTGCGCATTGTCCGAAGTGAAGACCAGTTTCGCGGTGCGTACCGAGGCGTCCGCCTGCGGGGTGATGACCGTTTTGAGGTTCTCGCTCCATTTGCCGAGTTCTTCGTCGAACATATCCTTGCTGATCGTGTAACCCTGCGCGATGTCGCGCCCGTCGAGCGTCACTACGGGCGAGTTCGGGTCGGACATGTCCTCGTCGGGAATCGTCTCCTCGCCGGCGAGGGCGAACATCTGCATCACGTCCACGTCGATCTTCTGGTCGTACACCCAGTTTTCGACTGTCATCTGGAACTGGATGTTGCCCTGGGTCGCGTTCAGTATCTTGATCGAAATCTTGCGCCACTGGCCGGCTTTGCAGTCGGTGATCTCGCGCGTCCACTTGACGGGGACGTAAACCGGCGCGGCGTCGCCGGGCGACTTGTTGTAGGAGCCTTCGAGCTCCACTTTGATCGTATTGGACGCATCGACGGCCTTGAAGTATCCGCGCGACTCGTTATTCGCTTCGGCCCGGTTGAAGACCAGCTTGTTTTCTCCGACCGACAGCGTCACCTTGAGGGCCGGAAGCGCCTCAGTGGCCTGTGCGTCGGGAAGGAACATGCTCTGCAGGTCGGCAGAGAGGGTGACCGTGGTTTTGATGTTGGCCAGCGAACAGATCAGGTCGTTGACCGTGGTTTCGGTCTTTTTGACGATGGTTTTGGTGACCGATCCCGCGAAAACGGGACTGTCCCACGCGGCGTAGTTCGCCCCGGCCATATAGGTGGCGTAATTCGGAGATTCAGCGGCGATGGTGTAAGAGCCCGGTGCGAGGGGAATCTTCTGGTTTTCGGCCTTTTTTAGGTCGCCGTAGGTGTAGTTCAGCGTCTCGGAAGTTTTCACGTTGCGGATCGTGACCTTGTAGTCGTCGCCGGCATCCGCGAGCGGCGACGAAGCGCGGGTGGTCTCCTGCGCTTTGGTCGTCCGGTCCGCCGGTTTTGCGGACTGGGAGACGGATCCTCCGGTGGTCGTGGAGATCACCTCGTCGTCGGCAACCGAAACGGTCAACGCTGAAGTGACTAGGTAGCCCATCTCCGTGTCGTCGGGCGTAGGATCGTCGCCCCCGCCGTTGTATCCGGGAGTTTCGTTCTTACACCCCGCCAGGAACAGCAGCAGGGCCATGCAGGTTATTGGGAAAAACTCTTTCATATGGAGTCGTATTTGGGATTGCGGTGGATGTTCGGTGTCAGGTCGTTAGGCTTCGGGGTTCAGTTCGATCTCCCGGGTCTCGACCGTGGTAGGGGTGTCGTCGAAACGCAGGTCGAGGCTCGCCTGTCCGGCCGATCCGGCGTCGATCTCGATGTTGTGCCAGGTTCGTGCGGCGGTGACGCCGATCTCGGTCTTCGGGAATTCGACCTCTACGCCGTTGGTCTTGGTGGCCTTGCCGCCGAGGTAGAGTTTGGTGTTCGGCCGTACGAAAATCGGCGTGGGGTTCACGTCCGGAACCAGCGTGTGTCCGCTCTGGTAGCCCGATTCGGTAGAGACGATCAGGTTGTAAGAGGTGTAGTAGTTCTTGAACCAGTCGGAGAGGTGGAGCGTGTAGAGCGCATTGGCCAGCGTGTGCGATACCTGTTGGGTAATGGTCTTGCGCGCGACGATCGTGCAGGTCGTCGAACCCACGAAACAGGCGGCGTCAGGTCCCTCCTCGGAAGGGTCGCCGTACGAGAATTCGGCGGTGTAACTGCCCGGGTCGAGCAGCGGCTGGTCGTAGTCCACCATCGATTCGTAGGTCATCTCGAACGTTTTGTCCGGGTCGGCCAGTTTGAGCTTCAGCTTCATCTGCTCGGGTACGGGAAGGCATGAGGCGGGCAGCGTGCGCGTCGCCCCGGCTTTGGTGCCGTCCATTACGACCGCGACTTCCGGGGAAACGGTGCAGTCGAAAGCGATCGTACCCTTCTGCGGATCGTCCGGAGCGGGCGACGGGCTTTTCGAGCATCCTCCAAGTACGGCTACTATCATTATACCCAAAAATACAATGTGTTTTTTCATATAGTACTAATTGTCTGATTTTGAGAATTATTATTGTGAGATAGTTACATATATATCGTCTATATATACATATGTCTGTCCTCCCGTGATAGTAGATATCCCTTGCCCATTCACCCTGAAAGAGGCCCTCCAGGAGAGTCGGTGCTTATTGGTGCAACCCGAAACGACGACATCCCGTTGATAGGGAATATTCGTATAGCTGCCGTCGGTGCCGGGTTCTTCTTCGAGAAACACATTTTCTATACTATTGTCATCTCCATTCAATGTCCCGGTTTTGGTATCGGTTCCGAATCCGTATTTGGAATACATGACAGTGGTTTTCCCGAATATGGTATTACCGTTCTTCTTGGTACCGCTTACTTTATACGATACCTGAAGCGACACGCTTTTTCCCTCCTTGATCCCTTTCAATAACGGAGTATCCAACCGTCCACGGTGATTGTCTCCCCCGTCCGGATCAGTCAGTACGGATGAACCCAGGTATCCGAATATCATCGCCGCCGTATTAGCCTGTAACCCGAAACGCGATCCCGACCATTCCGGCAGGTTGTATTCGGTCAGTTCTTTCGTATCATTGTTTTCCTTCGTCGCTCCCACGCTGCCGAAATCCTCACAAAACAGATAGGGAATGGTTAGTGAGACGTTCGTACGGCCCCCGACCGTGAAAGTCTCTATCTTTCGGGATTCGGATACGATTGCATTGTCCGAGTCGTAAGTGATCGTAAATGTTCCGTTTCGAATGCTGTCGCCGTTGGCAACCCCATCATACTCGTTATAAAAACCGAGTGAGTATTTGTTCTCGGCATTGACGGTAAATGTCTGTGTGTTTTTTCCATTGCGGAAAGTCGCTCCTTTCGGGGCGGTTACGGTGAAAAAGTTCGGAGATTCGCCTAAATTGTTTCCCGTGATCGAAAAATCCAGCCAAGTGACCGGTAATTCTTCCAAGATGGTTAATGTGACCGGCGTGATGTGTCCGGCTTCGAGCGTTTTGCTGATCGTCAGACTGAGACTTTCGGTCTGGTATCCGTTGGCGTCGTAGGCGGTGAAGCGCACGGTGCCGTTGACCGTCCCGGGGCAGAGGAACAGCCAGACGTACTTGCCGTCGGAGGCGTCTTCGGTCGATTCGTCGAACGATTGGCGAAGTTCGGCGGTCACCGTATTGCTGCCGTTCGAAAGCGACGGGGCGGCGGTCGGGGCGGTCAGGTCCATGGTCATGCGGCCCACCACGGGGGAGGGGAACTCGACGCGCAGCTTGCGGATCGGGCGGCCCCACCGGTTGCGTCCGGTCGGCACCTGGATGCGCATGACGTGGCACTGGTGGATGAAATTCATCGTCATCGCGTTGTCCGACGCAAGGCCGGGTCGGCCCGCGAGGGGCTCAGCCAACATGTAATCGAGGTTGCCGGTATAGGGAGCGGAATAGCTCTGGCCGCTGCGCATATCGTAGGTGCCGTCCTGCACGGCGGGCAGGTCGTAGGAGACCTGTGTCCCGCTCACGGCCGCGGGCTGCGGGAATGCGGCGTAGTAGTCGTAGCTGCCCGGAGCCATGACATCCATCTGCGTGGCGAATGTCGAAACGGAAGGGGAGTACTGGTAGCAGTGGAACCGCTGGCCGCCGTTGAGTGCGTCGGCGCTGCCGGATGCCCGCCAGTAGACCGAGACCGTGTCGCGCTCCGACCAGAATACCTTGTCGAGCCGGTCGCCGCCGATGATGGTTTTGGTTCCGGGTGCGAGCGACACGGCCGACTCCTGTTGCGCGGTGGCGTTGAGGAATACCTCGACCGGTGCGGTACTTTTGGCGGTGTCCTGTTTGGCTGAACATCCCACGCAAAAATATACCGCAGTCCCAATCATGCCCAGAATGATCGACTGTCGGAGGTTGTTTTTCATTTTTATTAAGTCGGCGGGACGCGCCTGAATGCATGGTGCAAAAGGCATGGTGCGGAACCCTTTTTTTCTCCCGCACCCGTGTAGTTCGAGGGCAAAGATCGGGAATTAAATTGTATTTATAATATTCATACAACGGAGATGCGGTGAAAAGGTTACAAAAAAACGGCCCCGGAATGGCTCGTGACGCACGCAAGCCAATCCCCGTAAGGGAATCGGGATACGTCGGGCGGGTGGATTTTTTTTGACATAATTCGACATAAAATGATGTCCGCAGGAGTTGGAACCCGTCCGCCCGGTAAAATATACCTTCCGGCGGCGGTCGGTGAAATGCGCCCGGTGGTCGGGAGCCGTGTGGTGTGGTGTGGTGTGCATTCGGGGCATAGAATGCATTATTGAAAATAAATTTCTTATCTTTGTAACCCACTTGGGTAATACTATTTATGGATAAGCAATATGCCGGGTTTTTACCATGTCTTCAACTGGTGGCGGCGTTCGCGGGGCAAGTCGTGAGCGCACCGGATGTATGCGGAACCCGGACCGGTTTGCAAGCATAATGAAGGCTGTCGGCTCGCGACGGCCTTTTCTTTTGGAGGGGCGTCCCCGGCTTTCCCGGAGAGGGCTTTCGAAAGAGGTGTTCCCGGCTTTTGGAGGAGTGTTGACGCGGGTGGACGGCCCTGCGGAACCGCGTTGTGCGGGTCGTAATGGCAGGCCGGGCCCGGGCTCCGGGGCGGGTTGTGCGTATTATGCATATAATATATATGTATAGCCGGATATGCCATATATCGGATGCACGATAACATGCAGGTTTGGCAAAGGGAACCGTTCCGGTTTATATCGCCTGCATAGAGAAACGAACAAACATAAAAACAGATAAAAATAATTGAGCATGACAACGAAAACCAAACGATTCTTCCTGCCGGAGAGCGAAATCCCGACCCAGTGGTACAACATACAGGCCGACATGGTCAATAAACCGATGCCGCCGCTGAATCCCGCCACACGCGAGCCGCTGAAACCCTCGGACCTTTATCCGATCTTCGCGAAGGCGCTGGCCGATCAGGAGCTGAACCAGACAGACGCATGGATCGACATCCCGGAGGCGGTACGCGAGCAGTATAAGAATTACCGTTCGACGCCGCTGGTACGCGCTTACGGCCTCGAAAAGGCGCTCGGCACTCCGGCGCACATCTATTTCAAAAACGAGAGTGTGAGTCCGGTCGGGTCGCACAAGCTGAACTCGGCCGTCGCGCAGGCTTATTACTGCAAACAGGAGGGTGTGACCAACATCACCACCGAGACCGGCGCGGGCCAGTGGGGGGCGGCGCTCTCTTACGCAGCGAAGGCGTTCGGGCTCGAACTGGCCGTCTACATGGTCAAGATCAGCTACGAGCAGAAACCCTACCGTCGTTCGATCATGCAGACGTTCGGCGCACAGGTGACCGCCTCGCCGTCGATGTCCACCAAAGCGGGGCGCAAGATACTGACCGAGCATCCGAACTACCAGGGGTCGCTGGGGACCGCCATCTCCGAGGCGATCGAGCTGGCGATGAGCACCCCGAACTGCAAATATACGCTGGGCTCGGTCCTGAGCCACGTGACGCTGCACCAGACGGTGATCGGCCTCGAGGCCGAGAAACAGATGCAGATGGCCGGCGAGTATCCCGACATCGTGATCGGCTGCTTCGGCGGCGGGTCGAATTTCGGGGGTATCTCGTTCCCGTTCATGCGCCACAACATCCTCGAAGGGAAGAAAACGCGCTTTATCGCCGCCGAGCCGTCGTCGTGCCCGAAGCTGACGCGCGGACAATTCCGTTACGACTTCGGCGACGAGGCGGGCTACACGCCGCTGCTGCCGATGTTCACCCTCGGCCACAACTTCGCCCCGGCCCACATCCATGCGGGGGGGCTGCGCTACCACGGTGCCGGCGTGATCGTGTCGCAGCTGCTGAAGGATAAACTGATGGAGGCCGTCGACATCGACCAGCTCGAGAGTTTCGACGCGGGAACCCTCTTCGCACAGGCCGAGGGCATCATCCCGGCTCCCGAGTCGTGCCATGCGATCGCCGCGGCGATCAAAGAGGCCAACAAATGCAAGGAGACCGGCGAGGAGAAGGTGATCCTGTTCAACCTCTCGGGCCACGGCCTGATCGACATGGCCGCTTATGACAAATACCTTTCCGGCGACCTGCAAAACTATGCGCTCTCGGACGAAGAGATCGCGAAGAACCTCGCCGAACTGGAATAATCCGGCCGTATCCGCCACGGCTTTAGTTGGCAGCCGTTGCTGCTGTTGCAGTCGTTGCGGCTTGTCGCTGCCGGGCCCGGGGATAACTTTACCGTCACCGGAATTGTTTCGGGACGCATCCGCCCGCCCGCCTCATAACGAGGCGGGCGGCCTGTTTTCCGGCGACAGGAATTTTTGCCGGAAAATCGCGCCGACGGCTGCCCGGGGGCCCCGGAGGACCGAAAGAGGGGATTTTTCTTTGGGAAAAACGGTTTTTTTTATTTAATTTTGTCTATAGTGTATGCTTTGTTATGACACTCAGCGCAATGCGCGGGTACCGGAAAGTGCGGCTCCCGGAGGGGCCGGTGCCGAAGCCGGGGGCGGGATTCGCCCGTGGAATCCGCAAACCTTGCGCGCAAGCCGGGCATATCTACCAAACCTAAAAATAACGAACAGCTAACGCCAATTATGGACAGAAGAGAATTTTTGAAGAGATCCGTGTTGCTGACCGCCGGTGCCGTGGTCGGAAGTCGGCTGCTGGCCGAGGGAACTTTCAGCAAGACCCCGCACAAAATCGTCGGCCTGCAGCTCTACTCGCTGCGCGACGCAATGAAAAAGGACGTGCCGGGCACGTTGAAAAAAACCGCCAAAATGGGTTACCAGACCCTCGAAACCGCCGGTTACGGCGACGGCAAACTCTACGGTTACGCTCCCGCCGAATTCCGCAAAATGTGCGAGGACCTCGGGATGCAGGTGATGGGCGCGCATCTGGGCCGCAGTTATACCAAAGAGACCGACGCCGAGGTGATGGATTGGTGGAAACAGGCGCTCGACGCGCAGGCCGAGGCCGGGTGCTCCTATGCCGTGCAGGCTTCGTACCCGATCGGCGAAAAACTCGACGACATCAAACTCTACTGCGATTACTTCAACCAGGTGGGCGCCGAGGCCAAGAAACGCGGGCTGCGTTTCGGTTTCCATAATCACGCCAAAGAGTTCGAAAAGCGCGAAGGAGAGGTGATCTACGACTATATGGTGGCCAACACCGATCCCACGAACGTGATGTTCGAACTGGACGTTTACTGGGCGCAGAAGGGCGGCGTGAATCCCGTCGACTATATCCGGAAATATGCCGGCCGTATTCCGCTGCTGCACATCAAGGACGAACAGGCTATCGGCGAAAGCGGCACGATGGACTTCAAGTCGATCTTCGACGCGGCGTACGACAGCGGGCTGGAGTCTTATTTCGTCGAAGTGGAGCGTTACGGCCGCACCCCGGAGAAAGACGTGGCTGCCAGCTACAACTTTCTCGCTGCGGCGCCTTACGTGAAATAAGGCGTGCATCACGCAGGGCGCAACACGGGAGAAGTCGGGCGGCGTTTGCGGCCGCACGGCCGGTTCCGCTGATTTAGCCGGTTCCACCGGTTTTACCGTTCCTGCCGACTCCGTTGGTTTCGCCGGTTCCGCCGGATGACCCCTTAAGTCAATAAAAACCTGAATTTAAATAAAAACCGAACCTAAAGTTATGGCAAACAAAATTTCAAGACGCGATTTCCTGCGCAAAGGCGGGATCGGGCTGGCCGCCGCGACGGTGGTGCCCAACGTAGTGCTCGGAAAATCGCACGGACATACCGCTCCCAGTGACAAACTCAACATCGCGGGCGTGGGCGTCGGCGGCCGCGGGGCCAGCGTGCTCAAGGGCTGCGAGAGCCAGAATATCGTCGCACTGTGCGATACCGACTGGAATTATGCGAAAAAGACCTTCGACCGCTATCCCAATGCGCGCCGTTTCTGGGACTACCGGACGATGCTCGACCAGGTGGGCAATACCATCGACGCGGTTGTCGTGGGCACCGCCGACCATACCCACTGCCTCGTGGCATCGGATGCGATCACGATGGGCAAACACGTCTATTGCGAAAAACCGCTGACGCACAGCGTATACGAGTCGCGCCTGCTGACCAAGCTCGCCGACAAGTACGGCGTGGCGACGCAGATGGGCAACCAGGGTTCGTCGGGCGACGGCGTGCGCAAGGTGTGCGACTGGATCTGGAACGGCGAGATCGGCGAGGTGACCCGCGTGGATTGTTTCACCGACCGCCCCATTTGGCCGCAGGGGCTGATGCGCCCCCAGCAGGTGGACGCCATTCCCAACACGCTGAACTGGGACCTGTTCATCGGCCCGGCGCCGATGCGCCCGTACAACCATATTTACCAGCCGTGGAACTGGCGCGGATGGTGGGACTTCGGTACCGGAGCCCTCGGCGATATGGCCTGCCACATCATGCATCCGATCTTCAAGGGACTGAAGCTCGGCTACCCGACCCATGCCGAAGGCAGTTCTACCTCGCTGCTGACCGACTGCGCGCCCAATGCGCAGATCGTGAAGTACACCTTCCCCGAACGCGGACAGATCGGTAAGATCAACCTGCCGGAAGTGACCGTTACCTGGTACGACGGCGGCCTCAAACCGGAGATTCCGGCCGGCGTGCCTGCAGGCAAAGACCTCAATGATTCGGGTGGCGGTGCGATCTTCTACGGGACGAAGGATACGCTGATCTGCGGTTGCTACGGCCGTAACCCGTGGCTCGTGTCGGGCCGCGTGCCCAACGCGCCGGAGATGACGCGCAAGATCGAAAACGCCGAGGCGGGCCACCAGATGGACTGGGTGCGCGCCTGCAAGGAGGACAAGGCCAACCGCGTGAAGAGCGCGTCGGACTTCAGCGAAGCCGGCCCGTTCAACGAGATCGTCGTGATGGGCGTGCTGGCCGTAAGGCTCCAGGGGCTCAACCGCGTACTCGACTGGGACGGGGAGAACATGCGCTTTACGAACATCGGCCCGGACGAGACGCTAAAAATTATGGTCGAAGACGGTTTCTCGATCAAGGACGGCCATCCGACCTTCAACAAACGCTACACCGATCCGATCAACGCGCAGCAGTTCGCGCAGGAGATGATCAAGCACAACTACCGCGACGGCTGGAAACTCGTCGACATGCCTAAGTAAGCCCCAGGCATGCGCTTGCGTGTTTCGGATTCCCGTGAAACGACCCTCTCTGCCGCCCCGAGCGGAGCTTCCGGCTCCGTGCGGGTGCGGGGGAGATGAAGCCTGAATCCGGCCCCATTTACATCAGATACGTCAGACTAACCAATTAACTGAAACAATTAATCCGAATAACGACGATGAAAGGACTTTTTTATGCAACGAGCATGGTGGCGATGGCCGCGGTGATCACCTCGTGCGGCAACGGCGGCGCAAAAAAAGCGGCTGCCGACAGTACCGCTATGGCAGCGGATTCGAATGTGGTGGTGCTCTTCGACGGCACCAGCCTCGACGGATGGCGCGGCTATAACAAGGACACGGTTCCTTCGGCATGGACCCTGGAGGACGGCTGCATCAAAATCAACGGCTCCGGGGCCGGTGAAGCCGGTGCCCGCAACGGCGGCGACCTGATCTTCGGGGCCGAGAAGTTCGGCAACTTCGAGCTTTCGTTCGAATGGAAGGTGGCCAAAGGCAGCAACAGCGGCGTCTTCTACATGATCCAGGAGGTACCCGATACCCCGTCTTACTACTCGGCTCCCGAGTACCAGATCCTCGACAACGAGAACCACCCCGACGCGAAGCTGGGTGTGGACGGCAACCGCAAGTCGGCGTCGCTTTACGATATGATCCCGGCCAAGCCGCAGAATTCCAAACCGTTCGGCGAATGGAACACCGGTAAGATCATGGTTTACAAGGGTACCGTCGTGCACTACCAGAACGGCGAGAACGTGCTGGAGTACCACCTCTGGACGCCCGAGTGGCAGGCTATGCTCGACAAGAGCAAGTTCAGCAAGGATAAGAACGAGAAAGCCTACAACCTGCTGCTGAACTGCGGCGGCGACCAAAAAGAGGGCTACATCGGCCTGCAGGACCACGGCGACGACGTGTGGTACCGCAATATCACGGTCAAGAAACTCGACTAACGTTCCGCACGGTCCGGACACTTTACACCGCATGGGGGATCGAATTTTCGTTCCCCCATTGCTTTGTTCGAATCTGTTGCTATTTTTGCAGTTAGCGAGGTGACCCCCTGCGGGGCCCGGTGCGTTAACGGAATGCGTGCGGGCCGGATGCAGGCGAAATGCCTGCGGGAGCGCGCCGGCGGACTGCCGGGGACCCTGGCAGCCAGGATGGGGCTTTTCCGCACGGTGTCGCCGTTTGCTTCCTTGCGGGCATGGCGCCGTCATCGCCCAAACCCACGAATAAAAACCAGAAAATGAAAAAAATCATGCTTTTGGCCGCCGTACTGCTGGCGGCGACTGTCGCCCGTGCGCAGGATGACTACAATCCCAACCGTGCCCACGAAGGGTGGTATTACGGAGTAACCGTGGGGTTGAATGTGGCCAACATGGCCAAAGAAGAGGGCGGCGATGCGCTGGTGCGCACCAACGGCGGCGTCTTCGGAGGCTACCGGGTGGGGAGATTCCTCGCCGTGCAGGCCGAACTGCTCTACTCGGGTTCGGGGACGAGCATGTACATCGATGATATCGAAGGCCAGAAGATCAACGATGTCGTGCACCTGAACATGACTTACCTCAATATCCCGGTCACGGCCAAGATCTACCTCGTCAAGGGGCTGAACGTGCATGTAGGCGTGCAGCCGGGTTTCCTCGTGCGCAAGCGGCTCAACTACCGCGGCGACAAGTACGAGGTCGGCGACAAGGAGGATTGCAACACGTACGACTTCTGCGTGCCGCTGGGCATCGGTTACGACTTCGGGCACCTCACTTTCGATGTCCGTTACCAGCAGGGCACGGTCGATGTGATCAAAGGCGACGACGAAAAGACGCTCAATACGTTGCTCTGTTTCAATTTCGGCTATAAGTTTTAAAACCGGCGGTTCCCGGTCGCGGAGCCGTCGGAGGCCTCGGACCGGTGGAGCGGCCGTGCGATCGGTCGCGGCGGGTGAAATAACCGCAGGTGCAATCGCAGGGCAGGGGGTTGCCCGGCCGGTCGGGGGCAACCTGCGCGGCATCACGTAATCGTCGCATAATAACGAGGTGCGCCCTATCTTGGGCGCACCTTTTGTTGTGTTACTGCCTGTTATTTGGCCGTCTGTGGGCGGAGGCGTTTCTTCCGTTGTCCGGCGGCCTTTGCCGTATCGGCGCCTTGGTCGCGGCGGCATGCGGTCCGGGTCGTTCGGATTGGCCCTTCGCTATTTCAGTTTCGACGGATCGACCCCGAACGTGAACGTATGGCGGTAGCGGTAGCCGGCCACGGCGACGAGCAGTGTCAGTATGCTGTTCACCAGGAACGGGAAGCTGGCCGATGTGTCGTCGAATATGCCTTGGAAGAAGGCCATGATAAACGGGTAGACGACGATCGCCAGGTAACTGGCGGCCATCGTGAGCGACAGTGCGAAGATCGCCTTGTCGGGCCGTGCGATGATGACGGTCTTGTCGTAGGCGATGGGTTGCAGGATGCCGTATCCGGCCCCGACCAGGAAGCTGCCCAGTGCGATGACGGGTTCCCGGTGCAGCAACAGGATCAGCGCGAGGCCCGCCGTGATCATGCCGAACGAGATGAAGACCGAGTTGCGGCCGAGGCGGTCGAGGATTTGCGTGATGAAGAAGCCCGGGAGCATGATCGCGAGGAAGAAAATCGAGATCATCATGCCGCTGGCCGAGCTGCTCATGCCGTAGTGCTGCATCAGGAAAGGCAGGTTGAAAGCCACCGCGAGCACCGTGTAGGTGGCGAAGAAGTAGACGGCCATCACCGCGTTGAGTTTCGGTGCGTCGATACCCTCGCCGTAGAGCGGCTTGCGGGAACGCTCCGCTTCTCCGCCGGTCGTGGCGGGGGCAGGCGGCCGCGTTGCCTGTGGGGATATGGTTTCCGGACGGTGCGTCGTTGCGGATTGCGGCGACGTTCCGGTCCGGGACGGTGTGGGGGCAGAGTGCGGAGTTGGGACGGCCGCTTTTTCGGGTTGCGGGGTGTGCCGCAGCCGCAGCGTCAGCAGCAGCGCGATGCCGGGAATTGCGTAGACCAGGAACGGCAGGTGCCAGTCGACCATCGCGAGCCAGCCCGCCAATGCGGTGGTCAGTACGAGCGTGAGGTTGCTGATGGACGAACTGATACCCAACTGCCGGGTGCGGTAGCGTCCGTCGAAGTAGTCGGCCACGAGCCCCGTCGTGAGCGGGATTACCAGCCCGGCCCCGATACCCAGCAGGCAGTTGAACAGGATCAGCAGCCACATGCTCTTCGCCACGAGGCAGAGCATGCCGCTGGCGAAGAAAATTCCGAGTCCCGCATAGAGTATTTTCAGCTTGTTGCGGTTCTCGGAGAGCTTGCCCGCGAGCAGTACGCACGGGATGATCAGCAGCGAGGGCAGCGACGAGAGCATCTGGATCTCGAGGTGCGAGGTGTGCGGGAAAATCTTGTCCAGGTCGCCGAGGATCGGCGAGATGGCCAGTCCGGGCAGCGATTTGACCGACGAGACCGACCAGATGGCTACCAGTGTCGCCAGCGAAATCATTCCGCGGCCGGTTTGGATCGTTTTTTTCATAAACGTAAGGTTCGAAAGTTAACGGTGAGCGGTCCGGCAACTCTTTGCCGCCCGCTGTGCGGGACGAGCCGGTTGTCCGGGAGTGTCCCTGTTCGGGGCCGGGGCGTGATTCCGTTAGAAATTATACTGTACGAGCGCCTGGATGCGGTTGGCATGCCCCAACTGCCCGTCGAGGTTTTTGCGCGAACCGTACATGTACGAAAGGCCCGCCTGGAAACTGTCGGTGATGTTGTAGAACACGTTGGTCGAGACGTAGTGCGCGAGGTTGTAGAGGTCGGCCTGGTAGTAATCTTTCGGCGCGGCTACCTTGACGCCGCTGTAAGCCGCCGTGGCCGTCCACTTCTTGTTGAATACGTATTGCAGGCCGCCGATCCAGCTTCCTGCCTCTACGGCCTGGAGCTTGCCGGGATTGCCCGTGACCGGAACCAGATCGAGCCCCGTTCCGGCGATGTCCTGGATGTAACCTGCGACGCCCTTGCCGTAGATTCCCTGCCAGTAAGCCGTCCATTTGCGGCCCAGCTGCCATTCGCCGCTGACCTGCACGCCGTAGCCGAACTGCGACTCGCGGCTGTCCAACCGTTCGTTGTAGTAGTCCAGGTCGCGGAACACGGCCGATGCCCGGACATGACTCATGCCTTTGTTCCAGCTATACTGCGCATAGACGGGGAAGTCGGGCATGCGCTGGGTGGTGGTGCCCGTCGCTGCGGAGGTGGTGATGCTCGCATCGGGCATTTCGGCCGCCACGGCGATCTGCCAGTGGGCGTTGAACGTGTGCGTGTAGCGGATCATCGTGTTGAAAAGCGTCGTATAGCCGTTGGGTCCTTCGAAATCGACGGTGGTAGGTACCGCTGTCAGGTCGCAGAAGGTCGTGAAGCGCCGTCCGACGGTGAATCCCGCTACCGTAATGTAAGCGTCGCGCAGCGAGAATCCGGTGGTTTGGTAACCCCGGAAGTTGGCCGAAATGTAGCCGACGATCGGTCCCAGCTTACCGGCGTGCGCGATCGCTTTGAAGAACAGGCCCGACGTCGAGGGGTCGAGCTGGAACTGCTGGTTGTAGCGCTCGGTGTTCGGCACCGGAATGTCTGCGGTAATGAAGTCGAGGTTGTCGGCGATGCCGCCGAAGTCGTAAGAGGCACGCAGGCTCACGTTGCCGCCGATACCCAAAATCATTTTCTGGTCTTTGCCCGAGATGATGAACCGCGGCAGCCCGCTTTGCTGGAAACCGCGCTCGATGGTGTTGTAATAGGCCGCGATCACCTGCTCGGTTGCTGCCGAATCGAGCTTTTCACCCCCGGTATTGACGAAGATGACGTGGGATTTGGCGTGGTTTTGCAGGATTTGCGCATGCGCCGCGCCGCCCAGCAGCGCGAAGCATGCTGCCAAAGAAAGGAGTCGAAAGTATTTCATAATCAATTGGTATTTGATGAATAATCGGTTCGCGTTCGTGCGTGGGCCTGCACCCTTTCGGGGCGGATCGTCGTGCCGTTTCCCGTGTGCAGGGAGCCAGGGCAATCTATAAGGTGGGTTTTCGTCGGGAGGCGCCCGGGAGCGCTGAAGCGCGGAAAATGTCCGGGTGAGGCGCAGTCGCCGCTGTCGTCCGTTTATGCAACGGTGCCAGGGGGAGTGTCGCAAGGCAACCGCTCCGTCGCAGGATGTTATCTCAATTTCTGTGCCGGGCCGTAGCACGGTGGAATGAACCGTTGCCGATTGCAGCCGGAGATGCGCGCCGGGGGCGGTCATGGGGATGTGTCGGTGCCGTGCCGACATCATCCGGGAGTATCGGGGAAGTGGGGAGTGGAATGGCCCGGAAAAAGCGGGGATACCGTGCAACGGGACCGGAGGGGAGGGGCTGCGGAGTGCATATCCCGGCAGTATGCCTGCGGTGTATCTTCGGAGTGTTCGTGGTTTTTCTTCGGCGTGCCTGCGGAAGTACGGGACGGGGACCTGTACGGTGCCAGCGAAGGTCGTCGTAAATTGCCCGTGGGGTGCCTGCAGGGCAGAAAGGCGCGGTTGCATAGTCGAAAAAAAATCGTAAATTTGCTACTCATTCGAAAACCGACCGAAAAATGGCCCACACGATCTCCCGCCGGGCACTCTCCGTGCTTGCATCGCTATTACTTCTCGGCGGACTGTTTGCCTCCTGTGCGAAACAATCCCCGCTCTCGTTCGACCAGATGCGCGAACGTTACTACCTGACGCTGGTTCCGGACGCCGACCTGTCCGATACGCTCGTGCAGCGGCGCATCAATGCGCTGGACGATGCCGCCGGGTCTCTTTGGGAGAGCCTGAACAAAGCCCCCGACCGCGGGTGGCTGTGGGAAGAGAACAAGGATACCACCGTTTCGATGATGATGGGCGGCAACTTCGCCAAACTCAATACGCTGGCCGCCGCTTACCGGACCAAAGGGTCGCGCTATTACGGGAACCCGGAGATGAAGGCCGATATCCTCGCCGGCTTGGACTGGGCGATCGCCAGCCGCTACAACCCGTCGGTCGAGTGGTACGATAACTGGTGGGACTGGGTGATCGGCGTTCCGATGACGCTGAACAACACGCTCGTGCTGATGTACGACGACCTGTCGCCCGAGCAGCTCCGCGCTGCGCTCGGTGCGATGGACCATTTCGCGCCGGATGTGACCTACGAAGGCGCTGCGACCGGGGCGAACAAGATCTGGCAGTGCGGCATCATGGCCGTGCGCGGCATCCTGGGGCAGAATCCGGACCATCTGAAGATGGCCGTGGACGGGCTCGGGACCGAATTCAAATACGTTACCGGCAAAGACGGTTTCTACGAGGACGGTTCGTTCGTGCAGCACCAGTGGCACCCCTATACCGGCGGTTACGGCCGGTCGATGCTGAGCCAGATGGCCGACCTGATCGCACTGCTCTCCGGCACCCCGTGGGCCGTGCCGCAGCCGTACGAAGCGATGCTCTACGAGTGGATCCACAACGGTTACGAGCCGCTGGTCTACCGCGGCGCGATGATGGACATGACCCGCGGCCGCGAGATTTCACGCCCGGGCTGTACCGACCGCTGGGCCGGGCACAGCATCCTCGTGTCGATGCTCCGGCTGAGCGAAGTGGCCCCTGCGGCGGAGAAGGAGCGCCTGCAGGCTTTCGTGAAGGCGAACGTGCTCTCGGACGATAACCGCGACTTCATGCAGGACGTGCCCACCTACCTGCTGGCCTCGGCGCGTGCGCTGATGGCCGACGGCGAGGTGAAGCCCGAAGCGCCGCAGACGCTCAACAAGGTGTTCGGGGCGATGGACCGCGCAGTGCACAAACGTCCCGGATTCGCGCTGGGTATCGCGATGTCGTCGAACCGGATCGAGAACTACGAGACGATCAACGGCGAGAACCTCTGCGCCTGGTATACCGGCGACGGGATGACCTACCTGTATGACAACGACCTGGCCCAATACTCCGATAGTTTCTGGCCGACGGTGAACCCGTACCGCATGGCGGGCACCACCGAGGATACGCGTGTCCGTGAGGCGAAGACCCTGCCGTTCGGGCCGGGCCTGCTCTACGCCGACGGCTACAAGAGCCCGCAGCACTGGGTCGGCGGTTCGTCGATCGAGGGCCGTTACGGCATGGCCGGGATGTGGTACGACGCGCAGGACTGCACGCTCGAGGCGAAAAAAAGCTGGCTGATGGCCGGCGACGAGATCGTTGCGCTCGGTGCCGGAATCAGCAGTACCGACGGCCGTACGATCGAAACGACCGTCGAGAACCGCAAGATGAATCCGGGTGCGGACTACCGCCTGACGCTCGACGGCGAGGCGGTGCTCGCTGCGGACGGCGTGCTGAACGCACCCTCGGCGCACTGGGCGCACTTTGCCGGGGTGGACGAACATACGAACGTGGGTTATTGGTTCCCGCAGCCGGCGGCGGTGAACCTCCGGCGCGAGGCCCGTACCGGATCGTGGTACGCGATCAGCCGGCCCTACAATCCGAAAGAACCGATTACGCGCAGTTACTTCACGCTGTGGCTCGACCACGGCAAAAGCCCCAAGGACGCGACGTATGCCTACGTGCTGCTGCCGGGCCGCGACGCCGCGGCGACGGCTGCTTTCGCCGCAGCGCCGGGTGTCGAAATTCTGGCCAATACCCCGCAGGTGCAGGCCGCACGCAATACGAAAGAGGGCGTTACGGGTTTCAGTTTCTGGGAGGCTGCCGGCCCGGTGGCCGGGGTGAGCGCCGATGCGCCCGCGTCGGTGATCGTGCACGAGACGCCCGAAACGATTACCGTCGGCGTGAGCGACCCGACGCACCTGAATACGGGTGCGGTTCGTGTGACGCTCTCCGAGGCGAAGGCCGCGAAGGTGGCGGAGGAGCATCCCGAAGTGAAGGTGGTGTCGCTCTCGCCCGTCGTGCTCGAAGTGGGTATGGACGGTTCTCTGGGCCGCACCCGCAGCGTTACGCTCCGGAAATAGGCGGCTGCCCGCTCCGATACATGGGAAGGAGAGAGTCCGCAGCCGAAAGCGACTGCCGTTCCTGCCGGGCGTGAGCGAATGAAAGCGGGTGCCGTAGCGGTATGGTAAATACGAATCAACTAACTACCAAAACAATACGATGAAAAGCAAATTTGGAATTTTCGGCATCGCGGGACGGGCTGTCCTCGTCGTTGCCCTGGCGGGGCTGGCACTGGCCTGCTCGCGGCAGAAACTTTCGTTCGACGACCTGCGCCAGCGCTACATGGACCAGGCGACCGGCGGCGCGAGCGTCGACCTGACCGACTCGATTATCCTGAAACGCTTCGCCGCGCAGGACGAGGGCGTGCAGAAGGAGTGGGAGACGATGAACAAGGCCGCTGACCGCACCTACCTGTGGAACGACCGCAGTTGTATCGACGACAGCCTCTCGCCGTGGCGTCCCACCTCGGTGACCACGCCGATCGGGCGGCTCGCGCACATGGCTCAGGCTTACGCGACGCCCGCATCCAAATTTTATAAAAACGACTCGTTGAAGAAGGACGTGATCGACGGCATGGAGTGGATGTACGCGAACAAGTACAGCCCCGAGCACCCGGCCTACGGCAACTGGTGGGACTGGATCATCGGCATGCCCTATTCGATGAACCGGATCATCGCGTCGCTCTACGACGAACTGACCCCCGAACAGCGGGCCAAGTATATCGAGGCGATCGACTTCTATGCTCCCGGCGTCGAATATGAAGGAGCCGCCACCGGCGCGAACAAGGTTTGGCAGTGCTATTCGATGATCGTGCGCGGTATCCTGGCCCAGGACGAGGCGAAGATCAAGATGGGCGTGGACGGCCTCGGCACCGAATTCAAATACGTCGATACGGGCGACGGCTTCTACGAAGACGGCTCGTTCGTACAGCACGGCTGGATTCCCTACACCGGCGGCTACGGCAACGGCATGCTCGCCGACCTGACGACGATCTCCTCGCTGCTGCACGGCTCGCAGTGGCAACTGCCCGAACAGTATTCGGACATGCTCGGCAGCTGGGTGGAGAATGCTTACCTGCCGCTGGTCTACAAAGGAGCGTTCATGGATATGGCCCGTGGCCGCGAGATTACGCGCGTGACCGACCACAGCACCGGCCGCAGCATCCTGATGAGCGCCTACAAGGTGGCGAAAATCGCGAAACCCGAGGTGCGCGACCGCGTGATGGGCATTGTCAAATACAACATCCTCGCCGACACGCTGTGCGATTTCGTAGCTACCGCCGTGCCGACCGAGCTGATTCCCGAAGTGCGTGCATTCCTGGCCGATTCGACCATCGCGGCGGTCGACCCGGCTCCCTACTACAAACAGTTCGCGATGATGGACCGCGAGGTGTTCGCCGCTCCGCGTTTCGCGCTGGGGCTGGCCCTCTCGTCGAGCCGCATCCAGAATTACGAGACGCTCGACAGCGAGAACAAGGGCGCTTGGCACACCGGCGACGGCATGACCTATATCTATAACGGCGACCTGGCGCAGTACGGCGACGACTACTGGTACACCGTCAACCGCTACCGCCTGCCGGGCATCACCGTCGATGCGCAGCAGACGCACAAGGTGCAGAACTACGAGTTCGGCAAAGGCGTGCTCTATGTGGACGGTTACAAGAGCCCGCACGCCTGGGTCGGCGGTGCGTCGCTCGCGGATTGCGGTATGGCCGGGATGTGGTTCAAGGACGAGCTGAGTACGCTCGAAGCCAAGAAGAGCTGGCTGATGGCCGGTGAGGAGGTCGTGGCGCTCGGCGCCGGGATCAATAGCTCCGACAACCGTACGATCGAAACGATCGTCGATACCCGCAAACTGAGCCCCGGCAAGCCTTACAGCGTTCTGGTCGAAGGCCGGGAAGTGCTCGCCGCAGGCGGCGAGACTGCTCCGGTAGTCGCGTCGTGGGCCTATTTGCAGGGGCCGGACGCGTCCTATTCGGTGGGTTACTACTTCCCCGACAAAGCTCCGGTGAAACTGTTGCGCGAGACCCGCAAAGGCCGTTCGATCGAGGTGACCAAGTACGGCGACGAGGCCGAACGCGTGCGCGACTACGTGAGCGTGTGGTTCGACCACGGTAAGAACCCGAAGAATGCGACTTATTGCTATGTGCTGCTGCCCGGCGCGACGGCCGAACAGACCCGTGCGTATGCCGAGAAGAACAGTGTGACCGTGCTGGCCAACACCCCGCAGGCCCAGGCAGCGACGATTCCCGGGGTGGGCGTGACCGGCGTGAACTTCTGGGAGGCGGGCCAGGTGCCTGCGCTCCAGGGTGATGCCGGACAGGGTACGATCTCTTCGAGCGCCCCCGCCTCGGTGATCGTCCGCAGCAAAGGCGGCGAACTGGAGGTAGGCGTGAGCGACCCGACGCAGTTGCAGAAAGAGCCCGTTACGGTCGGCTTGCCGATGTCGGTGAGCGCCGTGAGCGTCGGGAATCCCGATGTTGAGGTCGTGTCGATGAGCCCGCTGACCCTCAAGGTGAAGGTCGATGGCGGCATGGGCCGGACCCGCGTCGTGAAGTTCAAACAGTAACGGAGGTTGCCGGGCGCCCGGGAGGAGTTCCTGCGCGCCCGTGCGCTTCCGCAGCCCGGCAGCGGGCCGGTTTGTTGGCCTGCCGTTTGCATCTGAGCGCGGAATTGCATACCTTTGTTAAGTTGGCCTGTTTCCCCGGATCAGGCGCGAAGTTCCGGCCCGGTGCGGTGAAGGTACGCATAACCCGATGAGGGGGAGTGGCCCATGTTCGGGGACAGCTACCTGCCACATAGTGAGTAAAAGCAATCACATATCAAAACGATAACTGTATGAAAAAGACCATGAAATCGACCCTGAGGCTGGCAGCGCTGGCCCTGGTGGCCGCTTACGGCATTTCGTGCTGCGGCGGCGCGAAAAAAGCCTGCAACACCGCTTGCGGTGCGGATTGTGCCTGCGGCGACAGCTGCGCTTGCACGGCCGCGTGCGCCGTGGACAGCGCCAAACTGGCCCTGCAGGTGTATGATCCGAATCAACCCCTTAATCTTCAGGACATGAACCTGTTTTTGGAATACGACAAGACCGACACGATCAAGGTGAGCGAAACCGTCACCCGGAAGTTCATCTACCTGAACGACCTGATGACCGTGATCGTCGATTTCGACAACGGCCCGATGGCGCAGCCCGATCCTCCCCATTCGCATCCTGCCGAGCAGATCAGCTACGTGGCGATCGGCGAGTGCGACGTCTACATCGGCGACCGTCCGGTACAGCACCTCAAGACCGGCGATATTTTCGCCGTGCCGAGCAATGTGCCGCACACTGTGAAGTCGACGACCAAGCAATTGCGCCTGGTGGACAGCTTTACCCCGATCCGCGCGGATTTTATCAGGAAATAACCCCCGATTACGGCGAGTGTGGCGGGGCTCCGCTTCGGCAGGAGCCCCGCCGGTTCGCTTGAAGCATCCGGACCCGCGGCCCATCCGGCACCGGGAGGCCCTGTGCCGGAAAATTTACCGTGACCCCTTTCCCGGATCAATCCGGTTATCGCCGGAGCGGGCACTATTCGACACCACCACAAAAAAGACCAGAAGTGAAAACCAATTTCAGCCTGCGTTACGCGTCGAACCCGCGTGATGCGAAAAATTACGATACGGCACGCCTGCGCGAGGAGTTCCTCGTCGAGCGGCTGATGGCTCCCGATGAGATCAACCTCACCTATTCGATGTACGACCGCCTGATCGTGGGCGGCGCGATGCCGGTGGACGAGGCGCTCAGGCTCGAGCCGGTGGACATCCTGCGGGCCGACTACTTTACCGAGCGCCGCGAGGTGGGAATCATCAACGTCGGGGGCGCTGGAACCGTCACCGTCGAAGGAGAGACCTACGCGATCGGTTTCAAGGAGGCCCTCTACATCGGCCGCGGCAACCGAGAGGTGGTCTTCCGCAGCGACGACAAAGCGGCTCCCGCGAAATTCTACTTCAACTCGGCCCCGGCGCATACCGCCTACCCGACTACGAAAGTGACGCGTGAAAAGGCCGTCATCCTCGAACTCGGCTCGCTCGAGGAGAGCAACCACCGCGTGATTAACCGGATGATCGTGCAGGAGGTACTGCCCACCTGCCAACTGCAGATGGGGATGACCGAACTGAAGCCGGGCAGCGTCTGGAATACGATGCCGCCCCATACCCACGACCGCCGTATGGAGGCTTATTTCTATTTCGACCTGCCCGAGACGCAGGCCGTCTGCCACTTCATGGGGCAAACCGACGAGACGCGCCACATCTGGATGAAAAAAGACCAGGCCGTGATTTCGCCGTCGTGGTCGATCCACTCGGCCTGCGCGACGATGAACTACACGTTCATCTGGGGTATGGCGGGCGAGAACCTCAATTACAACGACATGGACGGCGCGGCCGCCACGGACCTCCGTTAACGGGGTCCGGTCCGGCGGGATGCCTCCGGCCGGAGTCCTTTACGGGCGACTGCAGCGGGAAGGGCGGCCTCAATCCGGCTGATGTCCCTGTTGCGGAGTCCGGACACGGGAGTCTCCCGCAGTTCTTTCGCAATGAAACGATAAGCAAGTACCAATAAATTTAATGTTATAACTGTTATGGAAAAAGTAAATGCAATGTTCTCGCTGGAGGGCAAGGTAGCCCTCGTAACGGGCGCCTCTTACGGCATCGGATTCGCACTGGCAACGGCTTTTGCCCGCGCAGGCGCGAAAATCGCGTTCAACGACATCAAACAGGAGCTCGTGGACAAAGGGCTCGCTGCATACAAGGAGGAAGGTATCGACGCCAAAGGCTACGTCTGCGACGTGACCAACGAGGAGCAGGTGAATGAACTGGTGGCCAAGATCGAGAAGGAACTGGGTTCGGTGGATATCCTGGTGAACAACGCCGGTATCATCAAGCGCATCCCGATGGTGGATATGAGCGCCGCTGAATTCCGCCAGGTGATCGACGTCGACCTGAATGCTCCGTTCATCGTGTCGAAAGCCGTGATCCCCGGTATGATCAAGAAGGGCGCGGGCAAGATCATCAACATCTGCTCGATGATGAGCGAACTGGGCCGCGAAACCGTTTCGGCCTATGCTGCGGCCAAAGGCGGCCTGAAGATGCTGACCCGCAACATCGCGTCGGAGTACGGCGAGTACAACATCCAGTGCAACGGCATCGGCCCGGGTTACATCGCTACTCCGCAGACCGCGCCGCTGCGCGAACGCCAGGCGGACGGCTCGCGCCATCCGTTCGATTCGTTCATCATCGCGAAGACTCCGGCCGCACGCTGGGGTACCCCCGAAGACCTGATGGGCCCGGCGCTGTTCCTCGCCAGCAAGGCTTCGGACTTCGTGAACGGCCATGTGCTGTATGTGGATGGCGGTATCCTCGCCTACATCGGCAAGCAGCCCAAATAATTCGTCGCCCGGCGGTTGCGGTGCCGTGAGGATTCGGTGCGCCGCAGTTGCGGGTAACTAAAAACAGATCGCGATACGGGTGCGGCGGTGGAGACTGTCGCACCCGGATCGATTGATAAAAACAACCGATACAGAGATGAAAAGTCTGATCATTGTATTGGCCGCGCTGCTGGCGGCCTGTACGGGCGGGCGGCAGGCGACCGTCACCGTCGAGAACGACCTGGCCGTTTCCCGTGAGAACGAAACCGTCGAACTGTCGTGGAAGACGCTCAATACGAAAATCGCGGAGCTGACGGCTGAGAATGTGATCGTCACCAACGCCAAGGGCGAGCAGATTCCTTCGCAGGTGATCTATGCGGGCGAAGCGGCGCCGCAGGCGCTGATCTTCCAGGCCAGCGTCGATGCCGAAGGATCGAGTGTCTATACCGTGACCAAGGGCGTGCGCGGCGAGTTCAAGTCCCGTGCCTACGGCCGTTTCGTACCCGAGCGCATGGACGACTACGCATGGGAGAACAACCTCGCGGCGTTCCGGCTCTACGGTCCCGCGCTGGAGAAGATCATGGTCAGCAACGGTATCGACTACTGGGCCAAATCGACTCCGAACCTGGTGATCGACGACTGGTACAAGAAAGACCTCGGCGGAGAGGGCAGCTACCACCTCGACACGGGCGAGGGCTGCGACTGCTACAACGTGGGCCAGACCCTCGGGATGGGCGCTTCGGCTCCGTATGCGGGCGGCAAATTGTGGTACAGCCGCAACTTCAGAGAGGCCGAGACGCTCGACAACGGGCCGATCCGCACTACGGCGAAAATCACATACGCCCCGTTCGACGTGGACGGTCGGCAGGTGTCGCTGGTGAAGATCATTTCGCTGGATGCGAATACGCACTTCAACCGGATTGCCGATATCTATTCGGGCGGTCCGGATACGCTCTCCATTGCTGCGGGGATCGTGATCCATGCAGGAGCCGAACTGTTTCCCGGAGAGTCTTACTACGCGCTCTATGAACCGGCTTCCGATTCGCACAGCGGCAATGACGGCCCGTTGGGAGGTTCCGTGGTGATGCCCGGCGGCAAGCCCGAACGTATCGGCGACATTGCCGCCTGCGTCGGGACGGCCCGCAGCGGACAGCCGCTCATGTACTACATGGGTGCCGGCACGAGCAAGCAAGATATTTCGGCCGAACAGTGGGTGCTGATGACTACCCGGGAGCAGATGCTGTTGCAGCATCCGCTGAAAGTGACCCTCTCCGGCGAATAGTCTTCCCGGATGTGTAGGCCTTCGGACGATAAAGTCGCTCCGGTCGGCGCTATTGGACGGGGCGGTCGATCCGAAGGGCATAGCCGATCCCGTTCGAAGGAAACAATCGGATAAAAGGACATGCAAAAAGGACGCGTTGAGCGTCCTTTTTTTGTTGCGGGAGGGGTACGGTTTTTACGATCCGTTGCCGGTTCTGTGAACCGTTACTGTTGCTGCGATTCGTCGAACGGACGGATCAGCGTGTAGTATTTGGCCAGCATCTGGTCTACTTCCCAGAACGGGGGATAGCCTTGTACGAGGTAGTCGAGGTATTGCGAAGCGGCTTTTTCGATGCGTTGCGGCAATGCAGTGCGTGCTTCGGCGGGAATGACCACGCGGAAAGCCGTTCCAGCAGGTTTGATTCCCAGGCCCGGACACAGCGGGGCGAGTTGCCCGAGCGCCGCCAGCAACGACTGAGCGAAGCGGGTCGAATCGGTGCCCGGCGCCGGTACGATGTACAGTTGGGGAAGTGCGCCGCCTCGTTCCACGAGCGTCAGGGTCGCTTTCTCCCCTTGCAGCGCCAGTTTCCGGTAGGGAGCCGGAAGCGCCTGCGGGATGCCGGTCGTCCCGACTGTCATTCCTGCCGTCGTCCCGGCATCTGCGTGCGATGCCGCCTTATCCTCCGGAGCGGTGGCGGCAGTTGCCGGGGATTTGTGTTGGGCCGGGGCCGTCCCGCTGCCGGGCAGGTAGTGGCGAATGCTCACGCCCGTGTGCACCCCGTTGAGAACGTAGCGTAACTCCCCGTTGCCGGGCAGTCGCAGCGTGTCGCCGGAGCGGTAGGGCTGTAATACGGGCGGAAGGGCGGCCGAACCGCTGGCGCGGAGGTATTCGCGTTCGGGAACTGCGGCGGGGTATTGCCGGGCCGAGGTGAACTGGATCTGGCGGTTGTATTTGATCCGTTCCCGGCCGAAGACGGCCAGTTGGATCAGGTCGATGCGCGGTGCGGCGGCGAGCAGGAAGGCGTTTTGCAGTCCGAGGCTGTCGGCGGGGTAGCTCCAGTCGTCGTAATCAGCCGGGGCGGTTTCGAAAGCGGAATTATCCCGGCTTTCACCTTTCGCATTAGCCGTTTTGTCGTTTGCGGGCGACCCGGTTATCCCGGGACGTAAGGCCGTGGAACTTCCCGTACCCTCCATGCGCACGGTGAAAAGCGGCAGGACGCTTTCCGATACGATGGCCGGGGCTTCGGGCGAACCGCAAAGCTGGATGCCGAAGAAGTCGGCGTTGCGGGCGAGGGCCTGTTGCAGCAGGGCTGCGATCTCGTATCGTTCGGGCATCAGTTCGTAGAGCACCAGTCCTTTTTCGTCCGCGAGGCCCAGCGAGCGTTCCAGTTCGCGGAACTCCGGCGTGCCGGAGGCCAGCGGTGCGGTCGAGAGCACGTTCAGGCCTGCGCCGATGCAGGCGGCTGAATAACCTGCCGCCGTTGCGGTGCGTCCCGAAAGCAGCGCGACGTTGCCGGGCTTTTCTCCGAGCATCCGCGCGAGGAAATTCCCCTCGTTGCTGACCACTTCGTTCCACGAGGTGGCCGAGTCGGGGCGGCTGTTGAAGGCGTTGATCCGTGCGAGGTAACTTTGCAGTCCTTCGCCCTCGGGGGCGAAGACGTGTACGGTACGGTTGATCTGCGGGTTCATGCGGGATTGTACCTGAGCGAGCTGTTCGTCGGCAGGGTGCAGCACGATCAGTTCCGCTTCGCCCCGCGCTCCGGTGAAGGCGCTCCGGTTCGGTGTGCCGCAGCCGCAAAACAGGGTTGTGCATGCCAAAAGGATAATGGATCTTTTCATATCGATGGGATTAATGAACGGCCGTGTGATGGCGGTTGGACGGCCGGACATCTGGTTACGGCGGGTTGTGTGTGGATTGTGTGCCGGTTGCGGTTCAACGGTGCGGGCCCGGGCGGATGTCGTCGGCGGCGCCCGCTACGGGACTTCCCGACAGTCCGCCTGTGATGACGGTTAGCCCGAAGATACCTTTCGTTAGCATCAGTTTTTTTGTTCCTCCCTGTCGGGTCCGGTTGTAGACCGCCTGCGATACGGGAACGGTTTTTTCCTGTCCGTTTGCGAAAGCCAGACGCAGGAAATACGACCGTCTTACGCCATTGGCAACGTATCTGTATTTGCCGGCCCGGCGGGTCATTTGCCGCTCTTTGGTGTGTTTCGACACGACCGATGCCTGCTCCCGGCGGGTAGCTTCCGGGCCAGAGGGCAGGTAATAGTTGCCGTCGAGGACAAAGGCCGTGCAGAAAGTCGTTACGAGGAACAAATGACAGGCTGTGCGGAGAATGCCGTTGTCCGGAACGACCAGCCATTTCCAACTGTTCCGCAGCGGCAGCGTAACGATTGCGACCGACAAAGCCGCAGCCAGCAAAATCCATCCGTTGACGACCGTCTTTTCGTAAATGCAGTAGGCTTGTACGGCTACGGTTACGGCGACCACCAGGTAGCACAGCCGCAGGAAGTGGCGAAGTTTCCCTTTTGTTAAGTCGGCGTTGTTCGTCTGTGGTGCTGTCATGCCTGTCGTTTTCGTAGTCCGCGCCTCGCTTTTTTAAAGCGTGGGTTGTTCCGAGGCGGTTTCGTTCGTACGGTTCCGGTGCTTTCCTGTTCCTTCTCTTCCTTCTCTTCCTGTGCGATGTATGGTAGCCCGATCGTGCGGCTTATCTCTGCAACAGCTCGTCCGGGGCGAATTCGACCGGAGCGAACTCCGTGTGGCCGTCCAGCGAGAAGCGGATGTAGGTGATCGGTACGCCCTGGGCGAGGAATCGCTTTTCATAAGTGGTCTTGATCGACAGCAGGTCGTCCGCAAATCCGGTGCCGTAAATGTCGGTGTTGCAAGCCTCTATGGGTAAGGCGTTGCCTTCGGCCACCGTACGCGTGTAGTCGTGCAGGTGCCGGCAGTCGCTTTTGAGGTGGATCGGTCCGCCCGGGCGCAGGAAGCGGGCGTAGCGGGTAAGGAATTCCGGTGCGGTGAGGCGTTTCTTCACACGCCCCTTGCGCAGCTGCGGGTCGGGGAACGTGATCCAGATTTCGTCCACTTCGCCCGGTGCGAAACAGGAGTCGATGAACTCGATGCGCGTGCGCAGGAAGCCCGCGTTGCGCATCTCCTGTTCGGTCGCGGTTTTTGCGCCGCGCCACATCCGAGCGCCCTTGATGTCTACGCCGATGAAGTTTTTGTCGGGGTAGCGTTCGGCCAGCGAAACGGTGTATTCGCCGCGCCCGCAGCCCAGTTCGAGTACGACCGGGTTCGGATTGCCGAAAAAGTCTTCGCGCCAACGGCCTTTGAGCCTGAAATCGGTGCGGAATACCTCTTCGAATTCGGGCTGTACCATGCAGCGGAAAGTGAGGTTCTCGGCGAAACGCCTCAGTTTGTCTTTTCCTCGGGCCATATATCGGTTCGGATTGAAATCGGGTTGTGTTCAGGTATTGGTTGTTAGTGTGTTTGCTGTTCGTATAGCGGCGCTTGCGGGTGCGTGCGGGTCCGGCTGTTTCTGCGGCGCTACGGTTTTTCCGCTTTGCGGTTCGGGCCGCAACGGCGTGTGCCGGGAAAGCGCGCGTTGCCGGTTTCAGGCCGGGGCGGGGTTACGGGCCGGGATGCGGTTTTACCGGATGTCGATGCCCACGGCGGCCACTCCTTCGATGCTTCCGCCGGGCATTACCGGTGAAAAGGTGAACAGGTAGCGTCCCGGGCGGGCGAACGTCGTGCGCGTGCGCACCAGCTGTTCTCGGTCGAAAAAGAGGCCCGCTTCGGGAACCCCGTCGAACGCCCGGATGCTGACCGTGTCGCGCCACTTGTAACCATCTGGCGTCGTGGTCGTGACGGCGAGCGTGAGCCGGTCGTAGCCGAAATTATTCCGGAGGCGCGCCGTGACATAGAGCGTGCGCTCGGAGAGCGTGTCGCGGTTGTCGTACGCGACCGTCGCCGGGCTCCCCCAGCCGCCGGGGTCGGTCTCCGCGACCCGGATCTCGAGCGGCGAGAGACAGCCGGTCGCTAGGACGGTGCAGCCCGCCGCACAGGCCATCGCCGCCCGGCGAAGGCGGGATGGGTAACGATCGGCTGCCTGTCCGGTTCGGCGGACGTAAGCTGTGTCTCGGAAAGGGGGTGTGCGCCGGGCCATGGTTCAGTCGCAGGGGTGCGGGTCTTATTCCGCCGGGGAGTTTCCTCCGTTGCGGTCGTTACCGTTGTTGTTGCCACCGTTTGTGCGCGGGCCGTTCCCGGCGTTGTCGCCGCCGTCCGCAGGGGTGCCGTTTCGATTGCCGTTATTGTTCCCGGTATTCGCTGGAACCCGGTTCGGCCTGTTGCCGCCGTTCGGATTAATGTTGTTGTCGTTCGGGTTCGGGCCGTCGGGCCTGCGTCCCCGTCCCCGGCTGCGCCGTTGTTGCTCTTCGCCGCGCAGGGCCTGTCCGTCCGGTTGGGTGGGCCGGGGCTGCCGCCGCTGCTGCGGCCCACCCGGTTGTCCGTTGTTGCGGGTGTTCGGCCGCTCTTCTCTGGAAGCGGAGCCCTGCGGCCGGTCTGGGCGGTTGTCGCCGCGTCCGCGCCGGTTGCTGTTCGGACGACCGGCGCCGCCGGCCTGCGGATTTTCACTGCCGGAACGCCTCGGGGCGTCGCCGGAGCGGCCTGCGGTGCGGGCTTCACGGCCTTCCTCGCTGCGGGAACCGCTGCGGGCGTTCTCTCCGCCGTTGTCGCGGTCGGACCGTTTCCGGTCGCGTCCTTTGCGGCGCTTGGCCCCCTGCTTATCGAAGCGGGTGAGGCTCTCCTCGCCCACGCCGTCCGAGAAGGTCGGTTCGTTGGTGACGGCCGACAGGTCCACGTCGCTCAGGCGGTCGGGCTTGACGCCCTGCCGGTTGAGGCGGATGATCTCCTTGACGCGCTCGACGCTCAGCGGCTGCATGCCGCCCAATGCGTGCGGGTCGCTGCTGAACCACATCGTGCGGCTCAGGATGTCGGTCTTGACCAGGTAGTATTCGCCGTCGAGTATCTGCAGCGGTTCGCGCACGCGCGGAAAATCCTTGCGGGCGTCGAGGTAGGTGTCCAGTTCGTATACGAGGCAGCACTTCAGTTTGCCGCACTGCCCGGCCAGTTTCTGCGGGTTGAGCGAAATCTCCTGGTGGCGTGCCGCGTTGGTCGTTACCGAGACGAAGCTCGAAATCCACGATGCACAGCACAGTTCGCGGCCGCACGACCCCAGCCCGCCGATGCGTCCGGCCTCCTGGCGCGCGCCGATCTGCTTCATCTCGATGCGGATACGGAACTGCTCGGCGAAAATTTTGATCAGTTCGCGGAAATCCACGCGCTCGTCGGCGATGTAGTAAAAAATAGCCTTGATTTTGTCGCCCTGGTATTCGACGTCGCCGATCTTCATGTTGAGTCCCAGTTCGGCTGCAATCTGCCGCGAGCGGATCATCGTCGTGTGCTCGAGCGCGATGGCCTCCTGCCACTTCTCGATGTCGCCCGGCTTTGCCTTGCGGTAGATCTTTTTGAACTCGCCGTTGAGCGGGTTGAAGCCGACGCGCTTTATCTGGCGCGCGACCAGGTCGCCCGTGAGCGAGACGATGCCGATGTCGTGGCCCGGGGAGGCCTCCACCGCCACGATGTCGCCCGTTTTGAGCGGCAGGTTGTTTACGTTGCGGTAGAAACTTTTGCGCGTATTTTTGAAGCGTACCTCGAAAATGTCGTCGGGGAATACTTCCGGCATGCCTTCGAGCCAGTTGGTCGAGCCGAGCTTGTAGCAGCCCGTGCAAACTTCGGCCGACGTCTCGCCGCCACGGCGGCAGAACGAGCAGCCGCGTCCCACGTCGAGACTGCAGTCGCAGTCGCCTTCGGGGCGGGGGGAAGTATGGTTGTCGTGTTTCGGATCCATGTGTTTTTCCGGTCGGCAGGGGTGTCCCTGCGGGTTTCTATTCTATGTTGGCCGTCAGTGCATTGGACGGGGCCGTGCCGGGCCGTCGTGCGGGCATAATGACGCTTTGCAAAGATAATAAAAAAAACGGGATTGCCGCGGGGGCGCATTGCGGTGTGCGGGTCCGCGTTTCGGCAGCGGCCGGACGCGGGAATAAAATGCCGTGCCGGGCTGAAAAACTGCCGGGACGGTAAGGAAACGTTGCGAAAATATGTTATTTTTGACAAAACAAATCTAAAACCTACGCGCTATGGAGGTCAAGAAACTGATGGACGAACTCGCAATGCGTCACCCCGGCGAGAGCGAGTACCTGCAGGCGGTACACGAAGTGCTGCTTTCGATCGAGGAGGTTTACAACAGTCATCCGGAATTCGAGGCGAACCGCATCGCCGAACGGATCGTGGAACCGGACCGTATTTTCACATTCAAAGTGCCTTGGGTGGACGACCGGGGTGCGGTGCATGTGAATATCGGTTACCGCGTGCAGTTCAACAATGCGATCGGCCCTTACAAGGGCGGGCTGCGGTTCCATCCGAGCGTGAACCTGAGTATCCTGAAGTTCCTCGGATTCGAGCAGATATTCAAGAATGCGCTCACTACGCTCCCGATGGGCGGTGCGAAGGGCGGTTCGGATTTCGATCCGAAGGGGAAGTCCGACGCGGAGGTGATGCGCTTCTGCCAGGCGTTCATGACCGAATTGTGGCGTTATATCGGTCCGGAGACGGACGTGCCGGCGGGCGACATCGGCGTCGGCGGCCGCGAAGTGGGGTATTTGTACGGCATGTACCGCAAGTTGGCCCGCGAGAATACCGGCGTATTGACCGGTAAGGGAATGACCTTCGGCGGCTCGTTGATCCGTCCCGAAGCGACCGGTTTCGGAGCGGTCTATTTTGTCAGGCAGATGCTCGAAACGGCCGGTGATTCGCTGCGGGGCAAGGTGATCGCGTTGTCGGGTTTCGGCAACGTAACCTGGGGCGTGGCGCTCAAAGCCGTGCAGGAGGGCGCGAAAGTGGTGACCGTGTCGGGCCCGGACGGCTATGTCTACGACGAGGCGGGGTTGGACGGCGAGAAGATCGGCTACCTGCTGGAGCTGCGCGCATCGAACAACGATGTGGTGGCGCCCTATGCCGACCGTTTCCCGGGCGCGAAGTTTGTCCCGGGGCGCAAGCCGTGGGAAGTGAAGGCGGATATCGCGATGCCCTGTGCGACACAGAACGAGCTCGACGGCAGGGATGCCGAAGCGCTGGTCGCAAACGGGGTGAAATATGTGGCCGAGGTGTCCAACATGGGGTGTACGCCCGAAGCCGCAGACCTCTTTATCGCCCGGGAAATTCCGTTCGGGCCGGGTAAGGCGGTCAATGCCGGCGGTGTGGCCACTTCGGGCCTGGAGATGTCGCAGAACGCGATGAAGATGAGCTGGAGCGCGGCCGAAGTGGACCGGCGGCTGCAGGAGATCATGACTTCGATCCACGACGTTTGCGTCCGGTACGGCACCGGCCCGGACGGCTACGTCAATTATATGAAGGGCGCGAATATCGCCGGGTTTATGAAGGTGGCCCGCAGCATGGTCGAACAGGGGGTCCTGTAACGGCGCCGGTCCGGGGCGGGCCCCGGGCGGACGGCGTGCGGCGGAGGTTTCGATTCCGCATGCGGGAGGAACCGATAGCCGCAAAGGGACAGGGAGACAGAAATCTTATTTTCCTCATACAAACAACCGAATCGAAAGGAAATGACAAGCGAAAAGATCAAAGGGCTGGTAGCCGCTACGGTGACCCCGATGAAAGCGAACGGGGAGGTGAACCTGCCTGCGCTGGACAGCTATGTGAAGCATCTCGAGAAGCAGGGGTTGGCGGGCGTATTCGTCAACGGCACCACCGGCGAGGGATTGCTGATGACCTCCGACGAGCGCAAGGCGGTGGCCGAGGCGTGGATGGCCTATAAAGATAAGTTCAAAGTGATGGTGCATGTAGGCGGCACGAGTTATGCGGCCGCCGTCGACCTGGCGCGCCATGCCGAAAAGATCGGCGCCGATGCGATTTCGGCGATGGGTCCCTGTTTCCTGCCCCCGTCGCGGGCCGAGGAGCTGGTGGCGTTCAACAAGATCGTCGCGGCGGCGGCCCCCGGCACTCCGTTTTACTATTACCACATTCCGGGCACGTCGCACGTCAACGTCAGCATGCTCGATTTCCTGAAACTCGGTGAAAAGGAGATTCCGACGCTGCGCGGCATCAAGTACACCACCTACGATTCGATGACGATGCAAGAGTGCATCGCCTACCGAGGCGGCTACTACGACATCCTGCACGGCCACGACGAAACGATCCTCACCGGGCTGATGCTCGGCGCGACGGGTGGTGTGGGTACTTCATACAGCGTGACGGGCGAGCTTTACAATAAACTGCTCGACACCTTCTGGGCCGGAGACCTGGCCGGGGCGGTGAAACTCCAGGAGAAGGCCGTCGAGTTTATCCGCGTGCTGATCAAGTACGAAAATTCGGTGGTCGGCATCAAGGCCATCCTGCAGATTATGGGCGTCGACTGTGGCCCGGTGCGGCTGCCGATGCGCAACCTGACCCCCGACCGGATGAAAGCGCTCGAAGCGGACTTGCGCGCGATCGGCTGGATTTGAGCGCCGCCCGTCCGGACGGTTTCCGTGTTTAAACGCTGTTGTACCGTTGCCCGTTGCGTTGCCGTTGAGGTGCCTGCCGGGCTGTTGAATTGTCGCGCCCGGGCGGTTATGCCGTCTCTGTCGTGCAGTTGGACGGCCGTTGTCTTCCTGCGGCAGGCTGCAGCGTGTCGCGCTGTCCGTACGTCCGTATGCCTGTCAGGGCGCACGAATGCCCGGATTACGGATGTGCGGATGCGAAGGCACACGGAACAGGGGCACGCGGGCACAATGCCGGATGTACGTACACGGATTATGATGTGCCTGCACGGATTATGGGCCGGATGCGGAACGGCGCCCCGGCTGTCGCATTCCCGCCCGGACTCCGGGCGGGAGGGAATACCGTATTAACCTAAACCTGAAAACCTGAACGAATGAACCTTCTTGCTGCAACACCTTCTTCCGACGGTATGATCGCGGGCGCGGCGACCGGCTTCCGGCCGCTCGACTGGGCGGTCGTGGTGCTTTTCCTGCTCTGGATGCTCTGGATCGGCTACCGCTCGGGGCGCCGCAACCGCACGGCCGAGGATTATGTGCTGGGCGGCCGCACGATGAACCCCGTGATGGTCGGTATTTCGCTCTTCGCGACGCTGCTCAGCACGCTGAGCTACCTGTCGTATCCGGGCGAAATGGTCAAGTACGGGCCGGTGGTCTTTATCGGGCTGGCGGCGTTTCCGGTCGCGTACTACATCGTGAGCCGGCTGATGATTCCGCGTTACATGAAGATGAACGTCACCAGCGCTTACGAGATTCTTGAGATCAAGCTGGGGCGCGGCGTGCGTTCTTTGGCGACGGTCTTTTTCCTGTCGCTGCGCTTCCTGTGGATGGCGACGATCATCTATGCGACGGTCGATGTCGCGCTGATTCCCGTGTTCGGCCTCGATCCGGGCTGGGTGCCTCCCGTCAGCGTCGTGCTGGTCGTTATTACCGTGATATACACTACGATGGGAGGCCTGAAGGCCGTAGTGACGACCGACGTGATCCAAACCGTCGTGATGTTTGCGGGCGTGCTGCTCACCATCGGCATCATCGGTTGGAAAGTGGGTTCGTTCGGAGCCTTCTTCGAGCCGCAGCTTTTCGAACACTGGCCCCCGGTGGACTGGGGTTTCGATATGTCGAAGCGGATGACCGTCGGCAATATCCTGCTGATGACTCTCGTATGGCAGGTCTGCACGGCCGGGTCGGACCAGATGGCGATCCAGCGTTACCTCTCCACGCCCGACGTGGCAACGGCCAAACGCTCCTACCGCATCTCGCTGGTCACCTCCTGCACGATCCAGTTGTTGCTGGCCGTGGTGGGGCTCGTCGTAATGACTTATTTCCTCCGCTATCCGCAGATGCTCGCGCCGGGCACCTCCGTGGTGGGCGATGCCGACACGCTTTTCCCCCGTTTTATCCTGATCGGGCTGCCGGCGGGGATTACCGGGCTGATCGCCGCCGGAATCATGTCGGCCGCGATGTCGAGCCTCTCGTCGGGGCTCAATTCGTCTGCCACGGTGATTTATGAGGACATCATCAACCGCAACCGCAAGGAGAGCAATACCTCGTCGAAAAGCCTGCACCACATCAAACTGATCGCCGTGGCGCTCGGGGTAGTGGTCGCTTTGTCGAGCTTCCTGGTCGCCTATGTGAGCGGCAACCTGCTCGATGTGGTGATCAAGGTGGTGAACCTGGTGGTAGCGCCGCTGTTCGTGCTCTTTTTCATGGCGCTGTTCGTGCCGTGGGCCACTTCGCGCGGGACGGTGGCGGGCGGATTGTTCGCGATGCTCGTGGCGGTGCTGATCGCCTTTGTCGGGATCTTCGGCATTACGGCGCTGTGGATTATGCCGGTCGCACTGGTTTCGGGGGTGCTTTCGAGTATGCTCTTCAGCCTGCTCGACCGCTGGCTGATCGGCCGGGGCCTGCTCCCCGGAAAGTAGCGAATGGCGGAGAGGCCCGCCGGGAGCACTCCTGCGAGCGGGATCCGTAAGGGGGCGTTTGGGCCGCCGATACCGCTTGCGGCCTGGTCCCTGCGGTCAAAAATGCCGGCGACTGAGTAAATGCGGACGGCTCTCCTGTAAACGTTCGGCTGGCGCTTCCGTGTAGGCGGAAAAGCCGGTATAGGTAAATCGGGAGCGGTGAACCGGGGAGCCGGTATAAATAAACAAGGCCGTCAGAGATTTCTGACGGCCTTTTGGGTCTCTGCGACTTGCGTTCGTATCTGTTTGACTTGGCGCTTTTCGCTCTGTTTGCTGCCTGCGGATTTCCGGGGCGGAAGCCGTTTGCCGGATCAGAACGGCAAGTCGTCCACCTCTTTCGACGCGGCGGGCTCTTCCGGTGCGAAGGCGTCCAGCGGGGGCAGCGCACCCGGGCCCGGGGCCGTTTCTCCGGCCGCCTTGCGGGTCATGCGCCATGCGCGTACCTCGGTATACCAACGGCCGTTGTACTCGCGCGACTCGACGTTGGCCGAGACGGCGACCACTTCGCCCGGACGCAGCGTACCCGCCTCCTGGGCCTTGTCGCCCCAGAAGCCTACGCACACCTTGCGGTTGAATTCGCCCGGCTGGTCGAAAATTACCTCCTGTTTCATCCACTCTCCGCGTGCGCTCGTTCCCTTGACGACCGGCAGCACGCTCACTACGGTTCCTTCAAATTCCATGGTTCTATGCTTCTTCTATGATGTCGATTCCGGTAATCAGGTCGCCCGGACGGATCTGGTCGATCACCTCCAGCCCTTCGACCACGCGGCCGAAACAGGTGTGTACGCCGTCGAGGTGCGCGGTATTCGTGCGGTTGTGGCAGATGAAGAACTGCGAGCCGCCGGTGTCTTTGCCGCGGTGCGCCATCGACAGTACGCCGCGGTCGTGGTACTGTTTGCCACCCGAGGTTTCGCACTTGATCGTGTAGCCGGGGCCGCCCGCGCCGGTGCCGAGCGGACAGCCGCCCTGGATCACGAAGTCCGGGATTACCCGGTGGAACGTCAGCCCGTCGTAAAAACCGCTTTTCGCCAGTTTGCAGAAGTTGGCCACCGTGCCCGGTGCCTCCTGGTCGTAGAACTCGACGGTCATGTCGCCTTTCTCGGTATGAATGATTCCTTTGGTCATGTCTCTTGGGGTTTTGGATAACCGTTCTTCATGAACGGGACGATAAAGATACGTCTTTTTTCGTTTCCGGCCAATCGGGCGGAAAATAAAATCGGCTCAGCGGTACAGGCCGGTTTCCGTGGCGGAGCCGGCGGGGGATCCCGTGGCCGTGGCGGTCTCCGTGGCGGAACCGATCATTGTTCCGCCTCCGGATTCGTGTCCGGGGGAGTGCCTGTGATGCGGTCTCCGGGAGTTTGTCCGGCAGATGGAGCCGGTTTGCTGAAATCCTCCCCGCAACGGCGGCAGCGGTAGGAAGTCTTGATATTGCCGAGCGGCGTCCAGGCCAGTAGCGAAAGGAACGCAAAAAATGCCTTGAGTCCGCGGCGGCGCCCCAGCGAAGTCCCGATGTCGGTCGAGCCGCAATAGGGGCAGCACGGCTGTCCGGAAGCGGGCGACAGCGTATTTAACAGCTGCCGGGCCCGGTCGTAATCCTTCGCCAGCACTACGACCGTGACGCCCATCCCCATCATGCCGCACAGGTTGGGTAGTGTCGATGCGGTGTATTCGTTGGTCAGGACGGACTCGATGCCCGCGTTGGCCAGCGCTCCCTGCAGCAGGTGGGCTTCGGCGGCGTTGTCGCAGGTGGTCAGGGTAACGGTTTGCATGGTATTTCGGGTTCCGGCGTTTGCCGGTTTGTGTGGGTCCTCCAAGGTACGGTTTTTTCCGGGATTCTGGCCTCCAGGCATACGCATTTGGGCATCGGGATACCCGCATTCGGGTATCGGGGGCCGGGCTTCCCGCCGGAAAGGGTTTCGAAAGCCTGTTTATGTGCAGGGCGTTTTCAGGGAACGGCTCAGATCACGCCGATCTGGCTGAGGAAAAGCAGTACGATCACCACCGGCGCGACGAAGCGCACGATGACGCGGTAGTAGGGGAAGAGTGCGTTGCCGTAGCGTCCGCGCGAGGTGACCTCCTCCTGCAGCGTGCGCCCGCGCAGCACCCATCCGGCGAAAAGCACCGAGAGCAGGCCTCCCAGCGGCAGCATGTAGAGCGAGGTGGCGTTGTTGAACAGGTCGAAGATGTTTTGCCCGGTCATCCGCAGCGATGAATCGGGAGCCTGCGACCAGAGGCACAGCGCGCTGAGCCCGGCGACGGTTCCCACGGCGATCAGCGTGGCGGTACGGCGGCGCAGGTGCATCTCCTCGGAGATATAGAGCGTCGCCACCTCGAGCAGCGATACCGACGACGAGATCGACGCGGTGAAAAGCAGGAAGAAAAAGGCGATGCCGAGCAGGTAGCCTCCGGTCATGTTGCCGAATACGTTGGGCAGCGTGATGAAGACCAGTTCCGGGCCGGACGTCGGGCTGATGCCGTACGAAAAGACGGCCGGGAAGATCGCCAGTCCGGCGAGGATCGCGACGCAGGTGTCGGTGACGGCCACTGTACCGGCCAGCCGGAACATGTTTTCATTTTTGGGGATGTACGATCCGTAGGTGATCATCGTGCCCATGCCGAGGCTCAATGAAAAAAAGGCCTGGCCCAATGCCTGCAGGATCACATGGCTGTTGATTTTGCTGAAGTCGGGACGCAGCAGGAAGGAGATGCCCTCTTTCGCGCCGTCGAGCGTCAGCGAGTTGATGACCAGTCCGATCAGCAGCAGGATCATGAACGGCATCACGATCTTGCCGAACTTTTCGATCCCTTTTTCGACGCCCCGCACCACGATGAAAGCGATGAAGGCGATGAAGGCGAAGGTCCAGAACATGGGACCCCAGCCGTGGTCGATGTACTGTTGGAAAACCGTCCGGATCTCCTCGGAACTCTGCCGGTGGAATCCGTTTACGAGGGCGACCTGCAGGAATTTGAGCGCCCAGCCCGCGATCACCGCATAGAACGACAGGATGATCGTCGAGGTGGCGATACCCAGGTAGCCCGCGCCGTTCCAGTATCCCCTGGGCGAAAGCCGCCGGAAGGCCCTCAGGGCATTGGATCGCGTGTGGCGCCCGAGACTGAACTCGGTGAGCATGATCGGGATGCAGATCAGTGCGCTGATCGCGATGTAAACCAGGATGAAGGCGCCGCCGCCGTTTTCACCCGCGATATAGGGGAACCGCCAGATGTTGCCCAACCCCACCACCGAGCCGCCGACGACGGCTACGGCGCCGAAGCGGCTGCCGAATGAACTGCGTTGTTTCATGTATTTGATCGTTTTGGGAGGCACAAATTCGCCCGAAACGGGGCCGGCATGCGTCGGAGCCGGGTCAAAGGTAATAAATATGTCGGATTTCTAACAAAAAGATAAAAAATACATCGGGGCTGCGCGGCATGTAATTCAAGAACCTATCAACTCAAAAATAAGGTAATCGAATATTTTTTGCACAAAACGGCAGGGGGGCGTCAGGGATATAAAAAATGCAACCGATTGAATATCGACCGGTTGCATTTTGTGTGGACTGCGGATCCGGTGCCGGATCCCGTCCGATGGGCAGGGGCTACTTGAGCGTTGCGCGGACAAGGATCGGAATGTGGTCCGACGGGTAGTTGATCCCGTCCGAATCGCGCAGCAGTCCGTATTTGAGCACATCGACACGGCCGTTGACGAAGACGTGGTCGATCGCCTGCCGTCCGCGCTGGGCTTCGGGGATCGTGACGGTCATCGCACCGACCGGGACGCCCGTCCAGCTCACCTCGCTGCCCTGGTCGTAGGGCGGGGTTTGCGATACGTCGCGGGCCGAGGCGAGGTGCTGCAGCATGACCTTAATGGGCTCGTCCTTCGGTTCTGCATTGAAGTCGCCGGTGCAGAATACCGGATATTTGTCGCCGGCCAGCGAGGCGATCCGCCTGCAGATCAGCTCTGCGCCCTCGTGGCGTGCCACAGGGCCCATGTGGTCGAGGTGCGTGTTGAAATAGAAGAACTCTTTTTTGCTCTGCCTGTCGCGCAGTTTGACCCACGAACAGATGCGGTTGTAATCGGCATCCCAGCCTCGTGAAACCTTTTCGGGGGTTTCCGACAGCCAGAAGGTGCCGCTGTCGAGCAGCGCGAAACGGTCGGTCCGGAAGAATACCGGCGAGTGCTCGCCCTGGTTGATTCCTTCGCGGCCCGTGCCGACGGCGGTGAACTCGGGCAGCGCCGTACGCAGGTCGGCCATCTGTTCCGGGCGGACCTCCTGCATGCCGATGATGTCGTAGTCGTGGAATCGGATCAGTGCGGCAATCCGCTGGCAGCGGACTTTCCAAGGCAGCGGGCCGTCGTCGTGTACGCCGCACCAGATGTTATACGTGCCGACATTCATCGTGGCGGGAGCGGCGGCCCGGGCGGCCGTGAACGAACTTCCTGCGACCAGCAGCAGGGCAATGGCCGCGATCCATAGATTTCTTTTCATGGCGGTGCTATTTCTTGATGTCGTAGAAACAGCGTTTGGGGGAGTAAATTTTACCCTCTTTGGCCAGTTGTTTGATCACTTTGCCGGCTTCGTCCTTGTCGATGCCCGCTGCCGTGGCGATGTCGCCGGGACGCATGGCGCCTTTTTCGGCGAGTACTTTCAGAATTTTCTCTTCCATGGTGTATGATTTATGGGTTTATAATAAATAAATGTCGTTGCGCGGGGGCGTTAGTGGTTTGATCGTGGTTCTTACCTGATTTTTACATGGTTTCACCGTGATTCTCATCGCGCGGCGGGAGAGGTGTTCGAGCAGCCGGATTGCCGTCTGTGCGGCCGATCAGGCCGGATGCGGCGTCCTCTGGCACGGACGAGAGCCGCTGCGGTGGAATTTGATATAAAGGTAAGCAATCCGGGCCGGTTGTGCAAATTGTTTTTGGTTATCGGTCTATCGGCCGGGCTTATGCTATGCGTATTTTCCGGTACGGGGTTCCGGTGTCTGATCCGCTTCGGGCTCCTGCTCTCCTCACGCGAGCGGATGCCCAAAGCGGCATATGCCTGAGCGAAGCGAATTATGCCGTTCAGCGTCCGAACGCTTTAGCGGGTAAAGCAGGGATTATAAGCAAGGAAACCCGTACCGGGGGGGCCGGGGCACGAACCTGTTTCGGGAATGCGGTCGTGTTGCCGGTGCGGTTGTCGCGGTGGTTAACGGGCAGGGACGTAAGGCCGGATGTTCGGCGTCGTGCCCGGAAAATAGGTTATGGGGAGCGTAAGTCCGGTTATTTCAGATGGGCGGCCCGGAGGATGTCCGCGGCGGCCGGGCCCTCGCAGAACAACAGGTCGATTACCGAAAGGTTCCCTGCAAACGGCAGGCGGTCGGAAAAAACCTGGTAGTACTGCGGTGCGGCGAAGGTCGGGTCGGGACGGCTCAATCGGGGTTTGGGCGAGAGCGACAGGCGGAAGTCGGCGTAGCGGGCGGGCTCTGCTTTGCAAGGTGTGTCGAATGTTGCAGATGCGGTGCCGGCCGGGTTTCCGGCATGGGGTTCCGTGCCCGGGCGGGACGGGGCGGCGGTTTGCATCTCCGGCCCCGTGTGCGGGGAGAGGTGTCCGGGCGTATGCCCCTGTCCCTGCGGATCGGATGGTACGGAGGGGGAGACGTAACGGTCGGTATAGCCGATCCGGGCGGCCGCCCTGCCCGAAGGGTCGAGCAGGTGCAGGACGGTTCGCTGCAGCGTGTCGTTGAGTTCGGCCAGCAGGTCGAACCGCTGCCGGTAGAGCGGGGCGAAATGTTCTTCGTAATGCGCGAAGTAGGGCGAACCGCGATAGGCCGAGACGATCGCCTGCCAGTGGCGGTGTTGCCACCGCTTCGAATAATCGATGCGGATTTCGCGCGTGGGCGTGCCCACTCCTCCCGTGTGGTACACCGGGACGGTAAGCGACATTACGCCGCCTGCCGAGAGGATGTCGCAGCGGTTGCGGTAGCTCTGCTTGAGGTAATGCTCGTGCAGGTCGATGCAGGCCTCTCCGCTCAGCAGTTTCGAATAGTATTGCAGGTTGCCCAGGTAGGCCGTCGGAAGCAGGATCATCGTTCGTTGCGGAATTTGACCGGGGTCAGGATGCGGAACCGGTTCCGGAATTGCGGGAATTTTTTCCTTCCGGGGCAACAGCGGCCGGTCGGGGACCGTCTTGTGCTCCGGAAGAGGCTTGGGCCCCCTGTTCTGGGGCGGCCGCAGCATGCCGGTCGCCGTTCGGGGCGTTGCCGAACAGGTCGACCTCGCCGCGCTCGACCTTGCGGAACACGGTGGCCAGTTCGGCCACTACCGGGGAGATGAGCGTCAGTACGTCGTCGATGTATTTTTGCCGCGCCTTGCCGCTGTCGGCGGTGCTTCCCGGTGCGGCTGATACGTCCGCATCCTTGTCCGCTGCGGTTTGGGGATTACCGGTTGCGGCCGTACCGCTGCCTTTGACGGCATCGCCGTGTTTTCCCGCTTCCTGGATGCGCAGCAGCACGACCGAGTAGAGCGCGCGGAAAAAGAGTTCGACGTCGCTGATCTCCGGGTCTTTGAGTTTTGCCTTGAGCGCCGGAAGTTCGGGCGCCACCCGCGCGTAAAGCCGGCGGTATTCGGCTCCCACCGGCAGAACCATCAGCTGGTTGTGCAGGTTGTTCAGGTCGGCGATCAGGTGCAGCGTGTGTTCGAGGTGGCCTTGCTGTTCCTTGCCCTCCTCGCGCAGCAGGTTCACGATATCCATGTACCAGAGGAAAACCTCCTGTTTCTGCTCTTCGGGAAGTCCGAGCGGCTTCACGAGCTTTGCATAAATCGCTTCGGGGCTGAATTGCAGTGCACGCAGCAGGTCTTCCAACTGCCAGAGGTAGAGGATGTATTCGGCGATATTCTCTTTGCGGGTCTTTTGTGCGGTATACATGGCGGTTTGCGTTTGAAAGGTGCGGTCCGGCCGGGAACGTCTCCTGTCCCGGGAGCGGGATGCCGGCCGACGGGGCTGTTAAAGGCAATGGCGTTAAAACGGTAACGGGATAAACGAATAGTACAAAGGTAGTTTTTTCTGCGGATTTTCCTTCAAAAAGCGGGCCCGGAAGCGCTCCTGCTGCCGGAAACGCTCCGGTGCGGTGCCGTTCAGGCCTGTTTGCGGGTAAAATGGATGCCGAACCGATAAAGGTCATAAAGAGTAATTTATATGTTGGAGTGTTCGGTATCGGTTATTTTTGTACCTTTGCCGACAGACACTACTCCAGTTAAAAACGACCACCGCCACGAAATGGAATTGACTTTACTTGTCATCGCCACTTTTTTGCTGTCCGCCGCTGCGGGATGGCTCACCATTCCCCGCATCGTGATGATCTCGAAAAAGAAAAAACTG